>Ga0326728_10024207_pt1 | contig 11031 bp, 7 predicted proteins | sample MB3enrmetagenome_FD_207602 | JGI IMG/M metagenome (GOLD analysis project Ga0326728, IMG submission 207602) | Lab enriched peat soil microbial communities from McLean, Ithaca, NY, United States - MB31MN | ecosystem: Environmental > Terrestrial > Soil > Wetlands > Peat | place: USA: New York... | reverse complement strand
GCGGGATTAAGTTCGTCAATGTCGAGACGCTGGCCGACTATGAGGCGGCGTTCAATGAGAACACCGTGATGGCCCACTTCTTCAACGCTGCGGAAGGCGGCCAAATCAGTCGCGAAGACTGGGTGGGGGTGGCGCACAAGCATAATGTGCCGTGCTTCAACGACGCCGCCGCCGACGTGCCACCCATCGCCAATCTCTGGAATTACACCCAGATGGGATTTGATCTGGTGACGTTCTCAGGCGGAAAGGGAATTCGCGGGCCGCAGTGCACCGGATTGCTGCTGGGGAGGAAGGAGTTGATCGAATATGCCGTGAAGAACAACAACCCTTACGGCAACACGGTGGGCCGCGGCATGAAGGTCGGCAAAGAGGAGATCGTCGGCATGGTCGCCGCAGTGGATTGGTTCCTGAGCCAGGACGAGACGGCGATGATGGCGGAGTTCCAGCGCCGCGCCGAGAAGATCGCCGCCCAGGTGAAGAGTATTCCGACCGTGGAAACGAAGATCTTCGTTCCTCCGGTCGCCAACCACGTTCCGCACTTGCAGGTTAATTTCGACCAGAATCGCATCGGCATGACGGGCCAGCAAATTGTGGACAAAATGCGGAAGGGAAGTCCCCGAATTGAGTTGAATCCCGCCGTCGGCCCGAATTTTGTCACGGTGGGAGTCTGGATGCTGAAACCGAACGAGGACGTGCTCGTGGCGCGGCGGCTGCGCGAGGTGTTTCAGGGGGCAATTCAGTCCTGAGGTAAGTGAACAGGCTTTGGACTTCAAGTAATACATGAGGATCCGGATGTTGAACTCAGGGCCTCTACAAACGGCGCGACTCTCCCTGATCGTTTTCACGGTCCTCGTCGTCTTCCAACCCTTCCTTAGCCTTGCCCAGGACAAAGGCACCTACCAGGAAGAGGCCGACCGGCTGGCCGTGCTGCTGGATTGGCAGCCCACCAGCACCGTGGCGGACATCGGGGCCGGTCACGGCCAGTTGACCCTGGCGGCGGCCAAGCGCGTCGGCAGGATCTATTCGACCGAGCTCGACGACAAACTGCTTACCAACCTCCAGCAACTTGCCGAAACGGAGAAGGACATCGTGCCCGTCAAGGCTACTGAAACGGACACGAACCTTCCGGCGGACTGTTGCGATTCTATCGTCATGCGGTTCGTATATCATCACCTCACAAAACCGGCCGAGATGGACGCGAGCCTTTTTCGCGCCGTGAGGCCCGGAGGACTGTTAGCCGTCATCGACGAAGAGCCGCCTGCGAACTCCTCGCCGCCCGAAGGTGTCCCGAAGAACCGTGGTGGCCACGGCATGCCGCAAAAGCTCCTGGTGGAGGAGCTCAGTTCCGCAGGCTTTCAACTGGTCAAAACCCTCGACGACTGGCCTAGCCACAGCTACTGCACCGTGTTCCGTAAGCCGAGCCCGTAAAGGGGTCTGCCAGTACGCGAGAACGAAGCCCATGCGTTAGTTAACATAACATACCTTATCAGACATGACGATCATGGCGTTTTCGGCCCCATTCCCACGCCGAAGTGACTTCATGCCTCCTTCTGGACCACTTCCCTATGGGTCTTTCTGTGGACTGCTGGTCGCCTCGCAGCATCGCATGTATACTGATTAGCTGGCTAAAATCTCCCTGAGACACCCAATATGCCCCTCGACGTTCAACATTACCGCTCGCTATTTCCGGTCACCGAGTCTTTGATTTACATGAACCACGCCGCGGTTTCGCCCCTCTCGCGGCGCGTGCGCGACGCCATGGTCAGCCTGCTTGACGAGGTCCACCAAGTCGGCGCCGAGAATTGGCGGCAGTGGATGAAAACCTGCGATGCAGCTCGACGCTCCTTGGCGCAACTGCTCAACGCGGAACCGGGCGAGATTGCCTTGACCAAGAACACTTCGGAAGGGGTCTCCACTTTCGCAAACGGCCTGGAGTGGCGGCCGGGGGACGAGATCGTTTCAATCGAAGGCGAGTTCCCTTCTAATTTCTTTGCCTGGAAAGCCCTGGAAAAACGCGGCGTGGTTCTACGGTTGGTCCAACCGCAAGACGGCCGCGTGAGCCACGAGTCGATTGTCAGCGCGCTGTCCTCCCGCACGCGCGTGGTGGCGGTCAGCTTTGTACAGTACCTGAGCGGATTTCGGTTGGATCTCGAAAAACTGGGTCAAGCCTGCGCGGCGAACGGCTGTCTGCTGTTTGTAGACGCGATCCAGGGGTTGGGGGCCTTTCCGCTGGACGTTAAGGCGGCTCAAATTGCCGGCCTTGCCGCCGACGGGCACAAATGGCTGCTGGGCCCGGAAGGCGCCGGGGTGCTCTATGTGAATCGGCAGGTGATGGAGCGGATCACACCGACAGAGATTGGCTGGTGGACCGTGCGCCATTGGGCAGATTTCACTAGCCGCGAGCTGTCCTGGCGAGACGACGCCCGCCGCTACGAGTGCGGAACGCTCAACACGTGTGGAATCTATGGCTTGGGAGCCGCAGTTGATCTCCTGCTCGAGGTCGGAATTCCGAATATCGCTGACCGGATTCTGGATTTGACCGAGCGACTACGGCGTGGACTTCTGGAACAAGGGCACGCGGTGTTCGGGCCCCAGGCCCGCGAAGAAGCCTCCGGCATTGTCTCTTTTGTGCCCCGCCAAGGCACCGCCGAAGGGCTCCTGGATACGCTTCTCGCTAATCGCGTGCAAGTGGCTGCACGATGCGGGATGGTCAGGATTTCCCCTCACTTCTACAACACCGAGGCGGAAATCGACCGGGTGCTGGAGTTGGCATCGCAGTAGGGGCCGCCCTCGGGCTACCACGCGATGGCGCTGACTTAAGGTTTCAAGACTTCGAGAGCCGTGGAGCAGCCGCAGAAAGTAGTCCGCGGCGTTAGAATTCGAAGCAGTCATAAGGGTTGCCCGTGCATACTGCTCGCCGCGGTTATTCCTGGCGCAAGACTTCGATAGGGTCGACCCGGGCGGCGCGGTGGGCGGGCGCCGCGCAGGCGGCCAGCGCGACCGCTCCCAGCAGGAGGCTTACGCCACCGATCACCAGCGGATCCGAAGGACGAGTTCCGTAGATCTGGCTGGCGACTGCCTTTTGCAACGCCGCGGCGCCGGTGAGCCCTATCGCCAAACCGATGCCTACGAGGGTCAAGCCTTCCCTGAGGACTAGCCTCACCACCGAGGTTGCCGTGCTGCCAAGCGCCATGCGAATGGCAATTTCGCGCCTCCGCTGCGCAACCAGGTAGGCAAGAACCCCGTAGATGCCGATCGCCGAAAGAAACAGCGCTAAGCCGCCAAACGCCAGCGCCAGCATCAGCGAGGCGCGGCGGGATGACATGGAAAGCGCGGCGCGCTCGTCCATGGTCTTCACGTCAAACAACGCCAACTCAGGGTCGATTCGGGCTATCGCCGTGCGGAGCATGCTCGTTACGCCGCCCGCTTCCGCGACCGTCCTGACGGCGAACGTATAATCTCTTGACGGCTGCTGTGCGTAAGGAAAGTAGTAAGCGCCGAACGCGCTCCTGGCTCCGGCGAGATCTTGCAGCCTGATGGAGCGCACCACTCCAACCACCTGAAACCAGGTTGTGTGTGCGCCGGCTTTGGTGGGTTCCGCCAGGTTGTCGGATTGGTACATCCGCTGTCCAATCGGATCGCGATTCGGCCAGAAGTGGCGGGCTAACTGCTCATCGACAATGACCACCGGCGCGGCGCTTGCACTGTCGTGCTCGTCGAAGTATCGCCCCCGTAATAGGCCGATGTTCATCGTCTGGAAGTAGCCTGGCGTGACCGCGAGGCGGTAGGGAGAGATCACGGATTCGCCCGGCTTCATAACGTAGCCTTCGGCCAGGATGACAATGTCCTGTTCGTTGCCGCCGAACGGAATGATCGTGGTCGCCCCGGCCGCGGCAACGCCCGGCAAACGTTGGATCGAATCCAGCGCACGGTTCATCAGTGTCCGCAAGTCCCCGTCGCTGCGATAGCGGGATTGCGGCGCTTCCGTAGAGGCAGTCACCACGCCTCGCGTCGTGAAGCCAGGATCGACCGCAAGCAAACGGCGAAAGCTGGCCAGCAGCAGTCCGGCCCCGGCCAGGAGCACGAAGGCCAGTCCAATCTCAGCGCTGACCAGGCCCCGGCGCAATTTGCGGGTGCCGACGCCGCTGGTGCCCGTGCGGCTGCTGTCGCGCAACGTGTTGCTGAGGTTGATCTTGAAAGCGCTGGCAAGCGGCACAAGTCCCACCAGCACGCCCACTACGACCGCCAGTCCGAGACTGACAAGGACCACGGTGCCGTCAATGCGGACTTCATTCGCCCGGGGAAATTGATCGAGCCCCACCGCCGCCACGGCCCGCAATAGCGCACGGCCGAGCAGCACGCCGGCGATGCCGCCCGCGCCCGCCACCAGCACGTTTTCCACAAGCGTCTGGCGGGCGATCTGGGCACGGCCCGCGCCCAGCGCCAGCCGCGTGGCGATCTCCTTACTCCGGGCGCTCGAGCGCGCCAGCGCCAGGTTTGTGACGTTCAATCCTCCAATGAGCAGCACGAACACCGCCCCACCCCACAACAGGTAAAGCGCGCTTTCTACGCTCTTGACCAGTACATGCTGAAGCGGCTCGACCCGGGTGTAGAATCCCGCATTGATGAGGAAGTCTCTGAACGCAGGAAACCGTTCCAGGTTGGCGGCGTTGAGACCGTTGACCTGCGCCTGGACCTGGGCGACCGTGGCGCCCGGCTTCAATCGCCCGATGTGGCCCCAACCGTTGTTGTGATATTGGGTTTTCTGCTCGGGGGTGAACGCCGCGGGCGCCCACAGACGGACCTCGGGGTCCACGAAAACGAAATCCTTCGGCATCACGCCCACGATGGTGAAAGGCGTGCCGCTCAGACGTAGTTCGCGTCCGAGGGCAGATGGGTCGCCGCCATAAAGCTGATGCCAAAGTGCGTCGCTGAGGATCACCTTATACTCGTTGCCGACTTCGCCTTCCTCCGCGGTAAATGCCCGTCCGCGCTCCGGAGAAATCCCCACCACTCTGAAAAAGGACGGGGTCACATTCATCGCCGAAACCCGTTCCGCCGTGCCGTTGATGTCCAGCGTCGCGTCTCCCCCCTGAAACAGGGCTTGTTCCTGCAAGGCTGTCACCGCGCGAAGACGATCGAAGTAATCGGGAACGCTGGAGATAGACTGATCGCCGGCGCCGGCCTTCGGATACTCGTTGGACATCAGTACGATGGAGTCGGCGTTTGGGCCCGGCAATGGTCGCAATAGGACCGAATGGACAATGGCGAACGTGGCAGTGTAGGCAGCAATGCCAATGGCCAGAGTCAGCATCACCGTGGCGCTAAACCCTTTGTCGCGCAGCAAGGATCCCAAACCGTGCTTAATGTCGCGAAGCAAATTCTCCATCGCGCCTCCTTCTTCCTCACTGTCTAATTACGTTCGGAGCGGCATTGCAGTTCGAGAAAATTCCGTTCAAGTTTGTCGGAAGCGGAAGGGCGGGGCTTTAGCCCCGCCGTTGAGCTCGGAAGGTTTATAGGGGGCTTTAGCCCCTGAAGCGAGCTGGTTTCAGGGCCTAAAGGCCCATTCATCCCTGCGCCCTTAGGCGGCGGGGCTAAAGCCGCGCCCTTCCGGGGGTCATTTGAAGTTGCGCTCATTAAAGCAACCAAGCACCAGTGTCCTGCGGGGCGCAGAGGACAAGTGGACATCGCCGCAGACTTGTCAAAAGCTCAGTCCGGCAATTGACTCCCGCGTCGGGAGAGGTTAGATTAGTGCTTTCCATGGTTACAACCTTCTTCGAATATCTTGCTGGATTCATTATCTCAGTGATCTCCCACTCAGGCTACCTGGGCATCGTGCTGCTGATGGGCATTGAGTCCGCCTGCATCCCGCTGCCTTCGGAAGTCATAATGCCCTTCTCCGGATACCTAGTCTCCGCGGGTCGATTCAAGCTGGCGTGGGTAGCCATTGCCGGCGCCGTGGGCTGCAACGTCGGCTCGCTGGTGGCCTACTATGTGGGTTCATGGGGAGGACGGCCGCTGGTCGAGAAATACGGCCGCTATGTTCTGGTCACGCACCATGACTTGGAGATGGCGGACCGCTTTTTTGGCAAGTATGGCGACTGGGCGGTCTTCCTGGCGCGTCTGCTGCCCGTGATCCGGACCTTCATTGCCTTTCCGGCGGGAGTGGCGCGCATGGATTTCCTGCGCTTTAACTTGTTTACTTTCCTCGGTTCCCTTCCCTGGTGCCTCGCATTAGCATACGCCGGCGTGAAGCTCGGCGAGCGCTGGGAAACCTTGCGGACTTACTTCCATCGCTTTGACACCCTTCTGGCAGTCCTGATCGTCATTGCCGTCGTCTGGTTCATCCGCGATAGATGGAAGAACCGCGTTCGTGCGGCGTAAAGCCCAGTCAAATCCTACTCACATCTTCGCCCGGCGAACGAGCCCCTCACCCGTCCCGCTCCGGCTGATGAAAACGCCGGACCCGGAACCCTCTCCCTACGGGAGAGGGCTATTGATTCGAAGAGCGAGGGCTGATTATTCCGAAGGGCCTTAGATGGACCGAACCGGCATGTTTACAAGATCGTCCACGGCGGCGATCTCGCGGGTGACGAACGGCTCGCCGTAGCGCACGCCGATCATGTCCCCGAAGTGGCGAGCTTGTGCCGCCAGACGTTCGCGGCAATCGGCGCGTGAGGGGAATAGGTTTTGCCAATCCTGGCGAGGCGAGAATTGCGAACCGTAGCAAAGGACGGCTTTGACCTTCCTCTCGAACTGGTCCGTGATGTCAACTACGAAGGTGGGAAGCACGGTAGGCACGTAGAGCGAAGAGTAGATGATCTTGCATGGACGATGCGGCGTTCCTTCGAGCGGCAGCTTGGCCAACCCGGCAAGGAAGCAGGCTTCGTAGCCGATCTGGCCGGCGATATAGTGGTCCGGATGGCGCCCTTCCCAGTAGGGCAGAATCACGGTGCGCGGCTGGAGGGCGCGGATGCGCTGCGCAAGCTTTAGCTTATAATCGCGGCGGTGCTCGACCCCGGCATCGGGCAGGCCCAGGTTTTCTCGATGCACGATGCCCATCACCTTCGAGGCGCGAGCGGATTCTTCCTGGCGCAGCCCCACGCTTCCGCGCGTACCGGTTTCACCACCCGTCAGGTCTAGAATTCCCACTTTGTAGCCGACGTCGGCCATTTTGATGACGGCGCCGCCGCAAGTCAGCTCGACATCATCCGGATGCGCGGCGATCGCCAGCAGGTCGAGTTTCCTTGGACGAGGCATCTGACCTCCGAATGTTTCAACTGCGCCGTGGGGCGTGGGAAAAGCTTCACGACAGAGAACACAGAGGGCACAGAGAAAACCCCTTTTGCACCTCTCTGTGAGCTCTGTGGCCTCTCTGCTGATCTTGCTGGCGGTTGCGGCTCAGGACCCCGCTGCATCTGGAAACTAGCCACCGTCGCACGCCGTCATGATGGAATTCTAGAGGATGGTCCGGGAAAGCGTCAAGACATGGTGTGTGCTATCCTTCATGAGCTAAGCTATGGGGAGGTTCTTTCTTGGGGGCGGTCATGCCGATACGGACGATTCTCGAGCCATTCAGGATCAAGACCGTGGAGCCGATACGATGGACGACGCGCGTGGAGCGGGAGGAACTGCTTCGCGCCGCGCATTACAATCTCTTCCTGCTGCCGGCGGAGGACGTCTTGATTGACCTGCTGACAGACTCCGGCACGGGCGCAATGTCAACTCACCAATGGGCGGCGGTGATGGAGGGCGATGAGAGTTACGCCGGCAGCAGGAGTTTCGAGCGCTTCCGGCGATCGGTGCAAGGGATCTTTGGTTACCGCCATGTTATCCCGACCCACCAGGGGCGGGCGGCAGAGCGCATTCTTTTCAGCGTGATGTGCAAGAAGGGAGACGTGGTGCCCAATAACACGCATTTTGACACCACGCGTGCCAATGTCGAATTCGTGGGCGCAGAGGCCGTGGACCTGCCCGCGCCGGAAGGGAAGCAGCCGTCAGTTCCCTTCCCCTTCAAAGGCAATATGGATGTGGAGGGACTGGAGCGGCTGATCGAGCGCGTGGGCAGCAACCGCGTGCCGCTGGTGATGTTGACGATTACCAACAACTCCGGAGGCGGGCAGCCCGCCTCGCTGGAAAACATTCGCGCCGTCCGCGCGGTGTGCCTGAAGCATGGGATCCCGCTCTATTTTGATGCCTGCCGTTTTGCGGAAAACTCTTACTTCATCAAGCTACACGAAGCGGGTTATGAGTCGAAGACGCCGAAGCAGATCGCGCAGGAGATTTTCAGCCTGGGCGATGGCTGCACCATGTCTGCCAAGAAGGACGGCCTGGCCAACATCGGCGGCTTCCTTTGCACCAACGACGACGCGCTGGCCCAGCAGGAGAAGAACCTGCTGATTCTTACCGAAGGCTACCCCACTTATGGCGGTTTGGCGGGGCGAGACCTGGAGGCGATTGCTGTGGGAGTCGAGGAAGTGTTAGAGGAGGATTATCTTCGCTACCGAATCGTCTCCACGGGCTACCTGGGCAAACACATCGCCGACGAGGGAGTGCCCATCGTGCAGCCGCCGGGCGGACACGCCGTATACCTCGACGCGCGGGCCTTTCTGCCGCACATCCCTCTCGAGCAGTTTCCCGGCGTCGCGCTGGCCTGCGAGCTTTACCTTGAGGGTGGCATCAGGTCGGTGGAAATCGGCACGCTCATGTTCGGCGGGGCAGCGAAGATGGACTTGGTCCGATTGGCGATCCCGCGCCGCGTCTACACGCAGAGCCACGTCGATTACGTCATTGAGATCATTCTGGAGGTGTGGAAGAGACGGGAGCGGATTCGTGGGCTGAAGTTGACCTATGAAGCTCCCTTCTTGCGGCACTTCACCGCCTGGCTAGAGCCGGTGTAGACCTGACGTGGGCCCGCGCCTGCGGCTATGCCGCCTGCTGTGCGGAAAGGCTCTGAAGGTGTGAAAAAATCGGGGGGCGCATTATCTTGGCTCGTGTAAGCCGTTGAGAACTCTGGTAGGGGCACGCTATGGCGTGCCCCTACGGGGGATTCTTTCACACCTTCTCTGCCTTTCCGCAGAGCGGGGCGGCGGAGCCGCTGTCGCGACCAGCAGCGGCCGTTGATTTGCATCGCCCGGGGTCCACCCCTGCCATCCTGATAGTGAGCAATGCTGATGAACCAACGTCCACTCCAAAACCAAGTTGCGGTTGTCACCGGCGCCGGCCGGCGCATCGGGCGCGTCATCGCGTTGACCCTGGCGCGCGCGGGCGCCCACGTTGTCGTGCATTACAACGAATCAAAGCAGGGCGCGCTCACCACGGCGCGCGAGATCGAGAGCTTGGGAAGCCGAGCCATGGTCGCGCGCGCGGACGTGTCCCGTCAGAAGCAGGCTGCGGCGCTGTTCCGGTCGATCGAAAAACGCTTTGGCCGACTCGATTTACTGGTCAATAACGCGGGGATCTTCTTCCCCGCCAAGTGGGACCAGCTCCGCGAAGAAGATTGGGACAAAATTCTGGGCATCAACCTGAAGGGTGCTTTCTTCTGCGCTCAGGCAGCCGCACGCATCATGCAGCGCCAGCACCGTGGCCGGATTGTCATCATATCTTCCCTGGGAGGGCTTCAGGCCTGGCCGGAATACATTCACTACTGCGCCTCGAAAGCGGGCGCGATTTCACTCACGCGCTCCCTGGCGAAAGCACTTGCGCCCCACATCCAGGTGAACAGCGTAGCGCCCGGGACCATCCTCTTTCCCGGCGATCCGCGCGACGAGAAAACCGAGAAGATAATCCAAGCCATTCCGCTCAAAAAAGCCGGCCGGCCCGAAGACATTGCGGAGATGGTTCTCTTTCTGGCCACCCGAAGCGACTTCATCACTGGGCAGGTTTTTGTTGTAGACGGGGGAAAATCGATCCCTTAGCTGGGGGCCGGGGGGAATTGTTAGTCTTCGATTGAAGGCACAGGAAACGTCACACCACAGAGGAGTAGGGGCGGCTCGCGAGCCGCCCCTGCGGAGTGCGCACTGTGGTGAAAGGCGTTACTGCTCGTCACTTGTCACTCGTCACTCACTTACTCAACGACAAAGTCAGCGCTGCGTATGGGGGTCACCCCGCCCACTGAATTCCGCGCCCGGACCTCCAACCGGTATTCACCCGCCTGCAAGCTATCGGTGGGAATCTCATGTTCAACGGGGATGAGAGGATTTCCGACTTTGGCGTAACCGTCCACCAGCATGGTGTTCGAGGAATACACCTGCTGGTTAGTTTTAGAATTCACGATATTAAAGAGCACGCCCACGCGCGGCACCATGGCGGTTTGCATCTTGGGTTCAAACACCTCCACGTAGAAGTGCACCTTTTCGCCTTGTCGGAAATGGTTGCCGGCTTGTGGGAACACTTCGTTGCCCTGGGAGACCAGAGGAGTTTGACCTTCGAGGAGTTCCGAGTCCAAGCTGGCTACGAGTTGGTTTACCGGACGAATATCATCGCTCAGCGCGGGTCCGCTGATCTCGAGCTGCTTGGCATCGAAGGGGGCAATCACCAAGGGTTTTTCGTATTTTCCGAACTTCTCCCCACCCGAGCTTAAGACCAGTTTCAGCGTGTACTCTCCGGGCGCGATATTGAAGGTGTTCTGATATTTGAATGGCCCTTTCTCAAACTCCTTCAGATCTTTCTTGTCCAAGTTGAGCTTCACGGTGTCGCTGAACCGGGCGGCCACCGATCCGTCTGCTTTCGCGGCGACTCCGAGCACTTGCACTTCGGAGTGAAAGTCCTTCTTCTCTTTTCCGAAGTCGATGGCCGACCCCGGAATCTGGAGCGAGACGTAAACGCGCGCTACTCCGGGCGAACTATAGAAGTAAGGGGCGCTGAGCAGCACGGGAACCTGTCCAGGTTGAGAACCTGCCGCCAGCGCTTCCAGGTTCTTTCCTTCCGGCTTTCCGGCCAACAGGTCGGGAGCCTTTATGTCGTAGTAGCCATTCCTGTGGCGGATCTGTAGTCCCCCGCGAGTCACTTTCACTGAAATCTTGTGGTACG
>Ga0326728_10024206_pt1 | contig 11031 bp, 8 predicted proteins | sample MB3enrmetagenome_FD_207602 | JGI IMG/M metagenome (GOLD analysis project Ga0326728, IMG submission 207602) | Lab enriched peat soil microbial communities from McLean, Ithaca, NY, United States - MB31MN | ecosystem: Environmental > Terrestrial > Soil > Wetlands > Peat | place: USA: New York... | reverse complement strand
TTACCCTCTGATGATCAATTGTAGAAAAACTGATCTACAATTGACTGGCGCAGTCTGGGAATTCCGCGGAATGGACAAGGAGGCCTCCTATGACCGTGACAGATGATCGCCGCCCGTTGCTCGTCTCCCGAGGATGGCCTCAAGCCGCCATTCTTCTTTTTCTCTTTGGCTTCTTCGTGCTGGGTTTTCTGGGCTTGAGGACCTATTCGGAGCAGCCGCCGATCCCCATCTCTGTCACAGCGCCGGACGGCCGGCTGCTTTTCCGAGGAACCGACATCCTGACCGGGCAAACGATCTTCCTGCGCTACGGACTGATGGAATACGGATCGATCTTCGGACACGGCGCCTATCTAGGACCCGATTACACGGCCGACTATCTCCGGCGTTCCGCTGACTTTGTGGAGCAGTCTTACGCGGTTTCAGACCCCGGAGGCGCGCGCTCCCGGACCGCCCGGGACTTCAAGGCCAACCTCTACGACCCCGCGACGGGCCTCCTCAAACTGACGGACGGGCAGAGCCGCGCCTTCGACCATCTGGTCGGTTACTACTCCGGCTATTTTTCCGATCCTGTCCCTGACAAGGGACTCCGGCCGCGGATGATCACCGACCCCCTTGAGCTCAAGCAGCTCACCGCTTTTTTCTGCTGGACCGCCTGGGCGGCTTCGGCCCGACGGCCCGGCCACGAGTACTCCTACACGAACAACTGGCCTCCCGAACCCCGGGTGGACAACCGCCCCACCGGCTCGATGGTCGTCTGGAGCGTCCTATCGCTCATCGCCCTTTTAGGCGGAATCGGGCTTCTCATGGGCGCTTTCGGGCGATGGAACTACCTGGGCTGGCACGGCCGGCAGAACGTCATCGTTTCCTTCCGCCGGCCGGATTCCGTTTTGCTGACCCCCGCCCAACGCGCCTGCGCCTGGTATTTCCTCGTCATGGCCGCCCTTTTCCTCCTCCAGACGCTCTTGGGCGGGGCGACCCAGCACTACCGCGCAGAGATCGGCAATTTCTTCGGGTTCAATCTCGCCAGCCTCCTCCCTTACAACCTGGCCCGGACCTGGCATGTGCAGCTTTCGATTCTTTGGGTCTCGACGTCGTATCTGGCGGCGGGAATTTTCCTGGCGCCGCTCATCGCCGGCCATGAGCCGCGCGGGCAGCATTGGCTCGCGTACGGCCTCTTGGGAGCGCTGGTCGTCGTGGTGGCCGGGAGCATGACTGGTGAATGGGCCGGGATCACGGGACGGGTCACGAACCAATGGTTCGGCAATCAAGGCTTCGAATACCTCGACCTCGGGCGATTCTGGCAGATTCTCCTCTCGCTCGGGCTGGTCTTCTGGGTGGTCCTGCTTTACCGGGGACTGCGCCATCGTCTCTCCGGTGAGCATTTCGGCAATATGCCCTGGCTGTTCTTCTACGCAGCGCTGGCGCTGCCGGTGTTTTACGCGATCGGGCTCCTGGCGCGGCCGCAGATGATTTTCACGAGCACCGATTTCTGGCGCTTCTGGGTGGTCCATCTCTGGGTCGAGGATTTTCTGGAACTCTTCACCACGATCATGGTGGCCTACATCTTCGTGCTCTTGGGCGTCGTCGCCGAAGCGGTGGCCCAGCGGGTGATCTACCTCGATGTCCTGCTGTATTCCGCCGGAGGCGTGATCGGCACCATGCACCACGTCTATTTCTCCGGCACGCCGGTCGAGCATATGGCGCTGGGAGCCTTCTTTTCCGCCGCGGAGGTCATTCCGCTGACTTTCCTGACCCTGGAAGCCTGGGCGTTTCTGCAGTTAGGCGAACACCAGCAGAAGAAAGCGGCGCATCCTTTTCCGCACCGGTGGGCGATCCTTTTTCTGGTCGCCGTGGGCTTCTGGAATTTCGTGGGGGCCGGGATTTTCGGTTTTCTGATCAACCTCCCGATCGTCTCCTATTATGAGATCGGCACGGCGCTCACGGCCAACCACGCGCATGCGGCGCTCATGGGCGTTTATGGAATGCTGGCCGCCGGCTTGGCGATATTCGCTCTGCGGTATCTGATTCCCGAGGACCGTTGGCCCGAGCGGGCCGCCAGGATCAGCTTCTGGTCCTTGAATATTGGACTGGCCTGGATGGTCTTTGCGACGCTGTTCCCGCTGGGCGTCCTGCAGTTGTTCCATGCGGTGAACGCCGGTTATTTCGAGGCCCGTGAACTCAGGTACCTCACCACCCCCATGCTGAACTTCATCGAATGGCTTCGCTTCCCCGGAGACGTCTTGTTCATCCTGGGCGGGACGCTGCCGCTCCTCTATATGACCTGGCTGGGAGTCCATTACCGGAGGAAAGCCGTAGCTGAAACCGCAGCCGTTACGGCGCTCTTTACCGAAGTCTCCTCCGCCCATCAAGCCAAATGAGGCTGATCCACCCGGAAGTTCTCTTCGCGGCGGGCTACGCCATCTTCCTCCTCCTGGTTTCCCGCGTCCTCAGATGGCGCGCCGATAGGATATTCCATTTGGCTACTCGAATGAAGGCAACGACACCTTCCGACAACACCGACGGGCTGGTAGAACCGTCTTGGGCTCACGGCCTTGCCGCTCGATTCCGCCTGGGGCTCTCTGGGGTGCTTCTTTCTTTGGCAGGGTTTCTTCTTTTGGCGGCTGGGTGGCGCTTCCATACCCCCGCCGAGATCTCCTTGCTTGCTCCGATCGCCGCGTGGATTGTGATGAGGGGGCGCGAGCTTTACCGCGCGAGGTCATCGCTCATGCTCAACGTTAAGAGCAGAAACAACCAGAAAAATCCCGCTCCGATATAAACCCAAATCTCCTTGGAGCTGGCGCGGACGCGCCTGCCCCCAAACGCCTGAGACCGACGCACCTTACTCCAGGCGAGATTGTAAGACGACATACCGCTGAGACCAGTCTTTTGTTAAACCAGCATTAAGAGGCAGAACGTCGGACGGAAATTTGTCTGGTTTGATAATCAATGACGGTTCGGCACCGCCGGAGGTAATTCAGCCCAGCAGTTTCGGAACTGTTGCCGGGCCGTTTCGAGCTTCATGCTGTTGATCATATCATCCCTCACCATCTTAGAGGAAGATGGCGGCGATTTTATTCATTTATCGACGGGGGGATGGATTATCTCAGGAAAAGGCTGTACGTCAGGACCGCCAGGACGAAGCCGGTGAAGAGGGTGTATTTCAGGTTGCGTTCGGCGAGGGCGAAGTAAACGGTTGAGGCCAGGACCCGGACGTAGGGCGTCATCATCAGGAGGGCGATTCCCAGGTTGATGAGAAGTGTTGGCCGCAGCTCCCCTGCCGCCAATTGCCGGAGTTCCGTCACCCAGAAGTGAAACAGATTGGTTCCCGCCAAGGTGTAGTGCAATCCCGGGCTTCCGGTCGCGATCCATTGCCATAGGATGCCCGCCATCAGGAAGGCCGCGCAAACGAGCACGCCGATCAGAAGAATAAATCCCACCAGGATGTCCATCGCGATCATGCTCCGCCTCGCAGTCCGCGCCAGAGCATCTCCAGGCCAAGAACAGCCAGAACCAGAAGGAAAAAGCGGCGCACGGCCTCATTCCGCAGCCGGACGAGGAGCCGAGTTCCCAGAAAGGATCCGCCCAGGACGCCCAGAATGATCGGCGCCGCCAGGCCGGGATCGATCAGCCCATGGGCCAGAAAGACGCTCGTCCCCGCCAGAGCGGTGACGCCGATGATGAGGTTGCTGGTCGTGGTCGAGACCTTCGGCGGCAGGCCCATCACCAGATCGTGGATGAGCACTTTGAGGGCCCCGGCCCCGATGCCTAAGAGCCCCGCGATGAAGCCGGCGCCGAACATCATCGAGGCCCCCGCCGCCGCATGCGTCGCCTTGTAGTCGACTGTCCGGCCGAGCGCCTGGTCGGGATAGCTTCCTTCCAGTTCCAGCCAGCGGCTGAAAGCGTCCTGTGCGGGTGGAGGGCGCCATTCCTCTTTTTGCCGATCGAGAAGGACCACCCAGGACGCCATGAGCACCAGGCCGAAGGCCAGAAACAGCCACCGCTGAGGCACCGCCACCGTGACGCCGGCTCCCACGAGCGCGCCCACGATCGTGAACATTTCCAGGAACATGCCGACTTTGAGATTGGTCAAGTGGTCGCGCACATAGGCGGAAGCGGAGCCGCTCGAGGTGGCAATGATGGAAACAATGCTGATGGCAATCGCCTTCTTGATGGGCAACCCCAGGAAGGTGAGGACCGGAATCAAGACGACCCCGCCGCCCATGCCGCTCATGGCGCCGACAAACCCGGCCGCGATCGATGTCAACAGCGTGAGACTGAAGGAAGGCATAGGATTGGTGAATTATAAGGTTTTTGGCATTCAAGATTCAGGAGAAAAGCCGGAGAACCTCATGCAGCCATAAGAACGCGAGAAAGTTCTCCGCATGCTTCTTCCTTCGATTCGAATGCCATAAACGCCGCGAAAATGAGCGCACCTGGTCCATCGTTGGAACGCGGCGCCGATCCCGGCGTCTGGCGTTATTCCGCTTTCTAAACATTTTTCCGTTCAAATAAAACGTGGAACCGACCCTGGAAGTTCCCGGAACAAAATGCCCACATTGCCCGTTGTAATAAACTTAGACCCTCTTAGCCTCTAAAAAGGTTCCAGAAAGGAACATATCTGAACGAGCTGCCGTCTAACTGTTTAGAAGCGCATGTTTGGGCATATAATGACTTGGAGGTTCGCTATGCGCGTATTCGTGGTGCTGTGTCTGATTTCGATTGTGCCGCTTTCTTCGGCCTTAGCCGCCGATTCCGACACCCACTATGTCCAATACGGTGATGCGACGCAGGGTCCTCCGAACAGTATGGAGTACTGGGATGGCGGGGGATATGCGAGGACGATGCTCCCCATGAACCTGATGGACAATGGGTCGAACAACCGCCTGAATTATTCCGCGCCGCAAGACAATTCAACACCGCAATGCAGGGCCGATTCTTCAGCGCCAGCCGACAGCCTCATCCCGCACTCAACTCCTGCAGCCCCGAGCCCCCAGGGCAACAACCAGAACACCCTTCAGCCGTAAATCACAAATTATCTTCAGAACTGAACCCTTGCGCCGTTGAGGAGGGCTTTGGAGCCGAGGGCGAGGAGGAGATCGGTTTTGATGTCGATGACTTCGGACTGGATGCGCTCGAGGTTGCGGACGGCTTCGCGCACGTCGACGAGTGTCCCCTGGAAATCGTAGTAGCGCTTCTTCGCCAGCTCGAAGGCCCGCTCCGCCACTTCCAATTCCTTTTGGAGATACTCCAGCTGAACCCGCGACGCATTAATGATCTCATCGTAATGAGCGTTCAGCTCGTCCAACTGAAGCCTGACCGCATTCAGGTCCTGGTCCCGCTGGGCGGCCAACGCCTGTGCCTGATGGATCTGACTCTGGATCCGGTAGCCTTCGAATAGGGGAACGGTCACCCCGAACCCGCCCGCATAATCATGCTTCGTGACCAGCCGCGCCTCATCCATATCCCCGAAGCTCGCGGTGGCGTTGACCGTGGGTAGGTTTTGAGCGGAAGCGACCGACACCGCTGAATGCGCGGCCTCTGCCTGGGCCGCGGCTTGAGTGACCAAGGGGCTCACGGTTCCCGTTCCGGCCAGGCCCAAAGACTGGTCCGAGAGCTTTGCCGGATCGGCACAGGTCAACTGATCCGGCGCCATGCCTGTCGCCAAAGCCAGGCGCTTCAAGGCCACCTGGTAGCGCTCATCGAAAGCGGCCGCCGTCATCTGCGCGTCGGTGGTCTGGTCCTGAACGAGGAGCCGGTCCACCACCGAGCGTTGGCCGGTCTTCACGAACATTTCCACCTGTGTCGCGACATCCGCCACGTAGCCTGCGATCTGCTGATAGGAGTCCCGCTGGCCGCGAAAGCGCGAGGCATCGAGATAAATCTGCAGGGCGGCCTGGTCGACGCTGTAGCGCGCGACTTGCGTCTCTTCCTGGATGGCCTTGAGTTCGCTCCTGGCCGTTTGGACCGCATAGCCGCGGCCCCAGTCGAAGAGTGTCAGGTTGCCGGTCATCCCCACCGCCGGCCCGGACCGGAAGGCCGACCCCATCAACCCGCCGATCCCGAGCGAGCTGCTGGTGGACCCCGGGAAACCGTAGGAATCAATGGCCTGGGCGTTAAAGGTGGGGTAATAGAAGGACTTCAGAAAATTGATGTTCTGTTCCGACACGTGCTCGCGCTGAAGCGCGGCCTTTAAATCCGGGCTGGTTTGTTCGGCGAGGCGCAGAGTTTCCGGAATCGTGAGCTCGCGCGGGGTGGCAGCGAAAACTGGAATGGCCGTGATGACAAGGATCAATAATTTTTTAATTCTGGACCATCGTCCCTCTCTGTGGGTCAGGACAGAACTCCGGAAGGGCCGGGGCCTTCCGCGCGCAAGGGATGGTCGAGGGTCGGGGCCTTCTCTCTCGCTCAGTACACCATTCGCGAACCGAGAAAACCCCGCCCCTGCCCATCCAAAGCTTAAGGCGTCCCGCGCATGAGTAAGCGCGCGGGACGGGCCTACTCGATAAAAACAAGGATAGGCCCGCGCTCCAGACCCCGGCCCTTCCGTAGGACCAAGTCCAGCCTCCGATGGGTGGTGCGCCGGAGCCGCGATGACGGGGTTCAGGAAGCCGGCGAAGAAAGGGTCGTACCCCCACGAATGTGGGGGATGGGGGGCTGGCCCCGTTCGAGCCGGCATGGAGAACCCCGTACGCGGTGAGGCGTGCCACCTGTCGGAGGCTCCAGTGAAATGGACCGACGAAGAAGGGCGAAGAACCTTAATGCTCATGATTTTCCGCGGCGGGTTTTGATTGGATCCTTCCGTAAAGCACCCGGAAGAGCGCGGGGACCAGATAGAAATTCACGAGAGTCGCCACCATCTGTCCGCCAATGACCGCGCGTCCCAGCGGAATGTTCGCTTCCGATCCCCGCCCCCACCCCAGCGCCATCGGCAAAAGGCCGAGAATGGAGGCCAAGGTCGTCATCGTGATGGGCCGCAGGCGGGCTTTGGCGCCGTTCACGATCGCGTCATCCACCTGGGGATCCAGATGCGTTCGCTCCAGAATGTATTCGACCAGAAGCACTCCGTTGGCCGTGGCCACCCCGATCACGAAGATGCATCCGATTGCCGCCTGGATGCTGAAATACGTGCGCGTCAAGGCAAACATCAAGATCACTCCGACCATTCCCATGGGAACGGTGGTCATCATGATGGCCGGCAAGAGAAACGAACGGAATTGCACGACCAGTACGAGATAAACCAGGACCGCCGCCAGAAGAAACCCGCCGCCCAGCGATCCAACCGCCTGCTTCATGGCGGAAATCTCTCCGCGGATATGCGCTGAATATCCGGGCGGAAACTTCTGCTGGTTGAGGATTTTCTGCACGTCGTTGGCCACCCCGGCGATGTCCCGCCCCTGGGCATCCAGATAGATGTCCATCACGGGCTGGAGGTCCTTGTGGTTGAGCTCGATGGGGCCTTTAAACTCCTCCATCGTCGCGATTTTGCTTAAAGGAACGCTGCGCTCCTGCCGCGCGCTGGTGATGGGGATATTCATCAACGTGTCGAAACTGGAGAGGTCCTTCTCCGGATACTGTACCCCAAAGGGATAATCAATGCCGGTCTTGGGGTCCACCCAGATGGAGAAGTTATAGGTGGAGCTGTTGGCCACCGCGCTCACTACGTTTTTGACGATCTCGTCGGGATTTAGGCCGACGTCCGAGGCTTTCTCGCGGCTGAGCCTGAGCTTTACTTCCGGGGCGTCGAAGCGCTGCTGAACGCGCACATCGACGGCGCCCGCGATGGCCTTGAACTTTTCGGCGAACTGCACGGCATAGTCGTGGGCTTGGATGTGGTCCGGCCCCTCGATCTGAACATCGATCGGCGAGAGGAGCCCGCCGTTTAAGGCGGCGCTTAAGAGGCCGCCCAACTCGATGCCGAACTCCGCATTCGGAAAGTCTTGGGGAAGTTTCTCCCGGAGGATCCGTGCGTAATCCTGGGAGGTATGCCGGCGGTTTTCCGTGAGCTCGACGTTGAAAAACACGTCCTGGGTCCCGGAGTTGGGGGTGAACGCCGCGGAGTAGCCGTAGTAGACGCCGGCGTTGGTGATGATCATCTTGAGATCTCCGGGGTCGATGTACGTCCGGAGCTTGGCTTCGATCCGGTTGGCCAGTGCGGTGGTCTCTTCAATCCGCATGCCCGTAGGACCGCGCAGATCAAGGCGGAAGCCTCCGGCGTCCGCCCGGGGAAACAGTTCCGCCCCGATGTGCGGAGCCAAGAGGGCGCCGATCAGAACAAGCACGCTGACCGAAACGGGCAGCACGACCCTGCGCCGGGCCACCACGCGCTGGAGGCTGCGTCCGTACGCTTCCGTGACGCGGAGCACTTGGCGGTGAATCCAGCCGAGGATTCCCTTGGGCGCCACATCCTCCTTACTTAAAAAATGCGTTGTGTAGAGCGGGATCACCATCATAGCGGCAAAGTAGGAAACCACCATGGCCGCCATCACGGAGATGGAGAGCGCGGAAAAGAGGATTTTCACGACCCCTTGAAGAAAGATCACGGGAAAGAAAACGATCAGCGTGGAAATGGTGGAGGCCAGCACCGGCATGGCCACTTCTTTGGCGCCCACGAGTGACGCCTCCCGCGGAGACAACCCCTTCGAGCGCTTCTGCATGATCACCTCGATCACTACAATGGCGTTATCGACCAGGACTCCGATGGAAAGCGCCAGGCCTCCTAGGGTCATCACGTTCAACGTCTGATTTGTCGCCTTCAAAACCATGAAGGCCCCCAGGAGGGACAGGGGAATCGACAAAAGAACCCCAAAAGCCGAACGCAGGCTCCCCAGAAACAGAAAAACCATGATCATGGCAAAGCCCCCGCCGATGAGGCCCTCATGGCTGATGGACTCGATGGCCTTCCGGATAAAGATGGTTTGGTCGTTGACGATCGTGAGCTTAAAGCCGTTCAGCGTGGATTCCAGCTCCTTGACGGCGCTGCGGACCTGTTCGACCACCTGAAGGGAGTTGGCGCCCGGCTGGCGGTAAATTGGGACATAGACCTGGGGCTTGCCGTCGATCAGGACCACATTGGTTTGGATGGCGGCCGCGTCTTCCGCATGGCCGATGTCTTTGACCTGGACCGTGACGCCGTTCTGGGAGCGGAGGTAGTAGTTATTGATGCCCTCAATCTTTTCCACGAGGCCGTTCGAGACGATCTGGTAGTCCCAGGGGCCGACTTTGATGTCGCCGGCCGGGACATAGGTATTTAAGGCATTGAGCTTGTTCATCACTTGAACGAGCGAAAAATTGTACTGGGAGAGCTTTTTGGGGTCGAGATAGACGATGGCTTCGCGCGTTTTGCCGCCCATTACCGTGGGCGCCATCGCTCCCGGCACTCCCTGAATGGCGTTCTGCACCCAGTAGCGGCCCAGGTCCTGCAGTTCAGCCTGGGTTTTGCTGTCGCCTCCTACGGCACAGAGGGCCAGAGGGATGGCGGCCATCGGATCAAAAGGAAGGATGAGCGGCGGCTGAGTGCCGGGGGGGAGTTTCCTTAATACGGACATCACGAGCGAACCGGTCTGGGCAATGGCGTTGCTTAAATCAATGCTTGGATTGAAGTAGTTTTTGACGATACTCACGCCCACGAGCGATCGTGACTCCTGGTTTTGGAGCCCCACGGCCTGCCCCGTGTAGCGCTCGATCAGGTAGGTGAGATCCTGTTCGACATAGTCCACGGGCATTCCCGTATAGAAGGACAGGATCTGGACCGCCGGCAGATTGGCCGTGGGCAAGAGATCCTTGGGCAATAGGACCATGCTTAAAACGCCCAGGATCGTTGTCATCAAGCAGGCGACGATCGTAAAGTGCGGATGATCGATCGCGAAGGCGGCGATGCCTGTATGGACTTCTGGCGAATCCTGGCTCATGAACGGCTCCTATTTTATGTCAATAATGGGTATCAGTTTTCGAATAACATCAGGAACAGCTTGGAGTAGTAAAGTTAAGCGGGGGGATGAACGAGGGGATCGGGTTCGCGGCTGAGGAGAGGATCATCCACTGGCAGGCAAAGGATCGACGCACGCGCGGAAGGATCGGACAGAAAGGCGACGGACAAGTGCGTGTTGAAGGTAAAGCTTGTGCGGCGACGGCGGAATTTCCGCACCTTGAAGAGGCGCACGTCCAGCCCCTCCGGCCCGGATTTCTGAGAGGGGGCCGGTACTAATAAGGAAGATACATGGGACAGATGCCCGACGAGCGCCAAAGAGGAAGCTGTGGGGACAAGCGTTTCCTGGGCCCGTGGCAGGCTCATAACGAAGCTCACGAGCATGAGCAGTGTTAAACAGAAGCTCTTCTTCGTAATGGCCAAAATCCCCTTCTGCACCGGCTGATTCTAATGCTGGAAATCACCGGTTGCAACCCTTTAGACGAACAAAAGTTGCGTATTGTTCCGTTCCCCTTATTGTGCCGGCACCATCCTCGGGGTGCCCTCCTGTACCGGGCTGGGAACGGTCGGAGTCGACGTTTGGACCGCGGCCTGGGTCATATGGGCGCTGGCGGCACTGCCGCTCACCTCGTGGGGCACGAGCACAATGTCAATACGGCGGTTTTGCGCCCGCCCTTCAGGAGTGTCATTGGTGGAGATCGGATGGTACTGACCGAAGCCCGCCGCGATCAAATGCGAAGGGTCCAGACCATCCTTCTCTACCAGATAACGCACCACATTGGTCGCGCGCGCGGTCGACAGCTCCCAGTTCGTCGGGAACCGGTCCGTCAGCTTGGGGCTGAGCGGGACATTATCCGTGTAGCCTTCCACGCGGATGTCCTTGTCCTGGACGTTTTTCAAGGCTGCGGCGATTGAGTCGAGCACTTTCTTTCCGCTCTCCTTGACTTCCGCCTGGCCGGAATTGAAGAGGATTTTTTCCACCATGTTGAGGGTGAGCTTGTCTTTGAGCTGGGTCACCTGGATCTGGCCGCTCGAGATCTCATTTTTTAAATTGCCGACCACCTCGTCATACGTGCCCTTGAGCTTGGCCAGTTCCGCTTCCTTGT
>Ga0326728_10024205_pt1 | contig 11031 bp, 9 predicted proteins | sample MB3enrmetagenome_FD_207602 | JGI IMG/M metagenome (GOLD analysis project Ga0326728, IMG submission 207602) | Lab enriched peat soil microbial communities from McLean, Ithaca, NY, United States - MB31MN | ecosystem: Environmental > Terrestrial > Soil > Wetlands > Peat | place: USA: New York... | reverse complement strand
TGGTCATCATGCTGTACGACGTACTGGCGAGGGACCTGAAGCGGGTGATTGCCGCCATCCGGGCTGGCGATGTGCAAGAGCGCGTCAACCAGTCTAACCACGGATTCCAGGTGCTGCAGGAGTTGGAATGTTCGCTGGATATGGAACGTGGCGGGAGCACGGCCAAGGATCTCTCGCGTTTTTATTCGCATGTACGGGCAAAGTTGATGGAAGTGCAATTCAAGCTCAATCCGACGCTCCTGGAAAGGCAGATCGAGATGCTGATGGAGCTGCGTCGAGGTTGGGTGCAGGCAATGGCCGCGCCTGAAGTGACCCCGATAGCAATGGTTCCCGCGTCTCCCGGACCCGGGTTCTATCCCGAGGCCGGAACCACGGAGGAGCAATGCTGCGCGTGGTCGGCCTGACCCGGTTGCCGCCGGCCGCGGGCGCGCCAGCAGAAACGGGCACTCCGCCGCCGCCATAGGGCAGCCGGATGCAACGGTCGTTGCTGAAACTGCTCCAGCGGGTAAGCGGGCAGGCCGCGAGTGAGGCCCCGAGAGCCTTCACCCCGAGGTTGCCGGGCAGGGCCGGAAAGGAGGAATGGCATGGCGATTGATGCATCACTGCCGGTATCCCGGGAGATTGCCTTGGCCAGTGCCGTACCTCAAGCTGCTCTAACCAGAAGGGACCGGGAATTGCAGTTGGCGGAAGGGCTTCCGCCGATCGAAGTATCTGAGACCGGACTGGAGGCATTGCGCTGGCGCAAGAGCGAGGATCTTCGTGAGAAGTGGAAAAAACGCGGGGAACAACGACGCGCCCGCAGGAAGGCGTCCCAAACCGAACCGCGCGAAGAAGACGAAGATGTGGGCGTCGAGCCGTCCCAGCCGGAACCGGAGAGCGCGGAGTTCCCGGAGGAAGAGTCGACCGGAACATTGTTTGATGACAGGTCGTGAACAGGATTTTCCGGGAGTCGGAGATTCGCGGAGCCGGCAGCGCGGGGCCAACGAACATGCCCTCTGCCAAATACGCAAAGCTCCCGCCAGTGCGGGAGCTTTGTTTGGTGTCCGAGGGCGAGCCGTGGTTGGGACTGGCTTGCTAGCGGAGTTTCAATCTACCTCTATCGACCGCCGTGTCCTGCATGGCCTCCGCCTCCGGAGTGACCGCCGCCGCCGATGTGACCACCCCCGCCCGCGTGCGCACCGCTAGAGCTTGCGCCGGCCCCGTGAGTAGCCGATGACCGGGCCGCGCCTGCTCCTGGACGACTCGCTGCTCCCGCCGGGCGTCCGGCTGCACCTCCGCGTCCATAGGCGCCTCCAGGCCTGCTGGCGCCGCCAGCACCGCGGTTACCGATGTTCGACCGATTGCCGGCTCCAGTTGCACGGTTGAATCCACCGCCCGGCCGCGCATAAGCCCCCCGCGTTCCAAAACCGCGGCCTGGGCCGCCGGGCCGGTTGAATCCATGGTTGACCACTGTTGCGCTATGCGTGAAGTAACGGCCGTGATTATAGAAGACGGAGTGGCTGTGCCATCCACAGCCCCAGTGGCCCCATCCCCAACCCCAGCCGCCCCACAGGCCGATGCCGATACCGATTCCGAAGCCGATCCCGAATCCACCCCAGAATATCCCCGGAGGTGTCGCCCAGAAATAGCCCGGATACATCGGGAACGGACCGCCGTACACCGCCCAGGGGTCATAGACCGGAACGTAAACGACCGCCGGGTTGGCGGGCGCGATGGTGATTGCGCCGTCTGCGTTATTTACCGTCTGCTGCTCCGAGCTGCGCAAGTGACCTGCAGCCTGTGCCTTCTGGCGCATTGCCTGCACGGAATCCATTACATCCTGAGGCTGGTTGTAGTAAGCATTGCCCAGGTCGGTTGTCCATTGCAGGTTCTTATCCATCTGCGCCAGCACGGTTGGAAATGCCGTGAGGGCCTTTACGCTCGGATCCCAATTTTGGGTGTCAGCACCAGCCGCAATTTGTTGCGCTGGGGCATTGCCCTGCGCCTGCAGCCAGCGATCCGCTTCCACTACCTGGGTAGGATAGGTGGAGGCAGCCAAAACCTGCGCCACCAGCGCATCGGGATAGAGCGCGATAGGTGCTACCAACTGGTCCAACTGATCCGCCGACAGGGGTTGCGCCTGCGGCGCTTGCGGGCCGGCATCCGCGGGCGGTGGGGCGGCGGCGGGTGCGGGCGCGGGCGCCTCTTGCGCAAACACATCGCCTTGTCCCATCGGAATCATTATCATCAACGCGCTGAGCGTGATCGCCAGTCCTTGCCGAGTCAGCTGTCCGATTCTCGATACCGTGGCAGCCTCGGCTTGCCCCGGCTGAAGAATGTCATACAGGAACGATCGCAGCCATCCTGTGTGGTATTTACCAGTATTGAATTTCATAATGCTCACTCCTCAAACGCAGCATCCTAGAGCTGCATGCTTCCCGACACTGACGGGTCGTTCCGTACTAACCCGGCAGGGCCCACGTAGTTTCGCGGTGAGCGCCGAAAGCTGTGACGCTGGCTGGCTTGCCGGCAGTTGTCGAGAAGTTTGAAGGTCCGGGCAGGAGATTGTCAACCTTGGCATGGACGCCTCGGTTTGGATGCCGCGATTCCGGGCCAGCGCAAACCGCCAGATGGGTGCAACGCGACGATCCGCCGCAATCAGCCAGGCTGCGGCTGGGAATTCGAGCGCCGCGCCGCCTGGGGGTGCAGTTTGGCAGTGCCGTTCTGAGACTACTCGCCCGGGGACATAGGGTGGGGAGCGGCTGGCGTCTGAACCAGTTCGATCGCCGCGCAGACCGACAGCGCCATACCGCCAAGCGCCGTGAGAACACCGAGGAGCGGATGAACTGCCAGGGCCAACAACCCGGCAATCAACGCCGAGTAGCCGGTTAGCAGCACAACCAAACTTATCATCCTCTCGCGGCTCACGCTCACAGGCATCGCTCAGGTGCTAGCTTTCAATTCGGGAAAAAGTGCTGATCGGCGCACGGTCCTCACCATATTTCCATTCTCTGTGTTCATCTCTGCGCATTTCCATGCTTGTTTCCGTGCGCCGATCACCAGCAAAAGCAATTTCGAGTACCCTACCGCAGATATCGGTCCAGCGGAAATTGAAAGTATTTATGCTTGCGATCAAGCGTTGTTATGAGGTTGCGAGCCTGTCCTGGGTCCCCTGTCTGGAGCATTGGCATCCGGCGCAGAAGGTCGCTGAGCCGGGCAATGTTCGGAAGGAGTCCGCCCGTGCTTGCGTGCCAAGGGTGGTGCCGCAAAGCAGCGCGCGCTCGGCAGCAGCCTCGACACGGGCCGCCGGATAGCGCTGTCCCGGGGCGGATGATGCTCGGGCAAGAGCGGCAGCTCATCTCCGGATAGAGGTAGGATTCCTGAATCCTCTCCACCACCCAGGCCGCATGTGGCCTCGCCGTTTGCGCCCGCTCGACCATCCTCATCCAAGCCAGGGCGGCATATGCGAAGCGAAAATAGCTTCAGGTAGCACGAAAGAGTCATTCCACCGCACTCCCCGCTCACCGGGTATCGGCGCAGCTGGGCCGCTCCATGAATGCTCGCCGACGATTCCGATGGGAGACGAACATCGCGGCGGGATCTTGTCAGACAAGATGATTATCCGCTTGACTTGTTTTTGGGATTGGACTATATACTGTGCGGCTAGGCGTACTCGGAGGATTTCTCTGTGCTGCCTTAACTGCTCTATCCCCAGCACTGTTCAAATCCGCTGTCCACCTTCCAAATAGTCTAACGGGACCCTCATCCGTTATAGCCGTTGCTCATAGAAAGCTCATTTCTGGAAAGGAGTAACGTGAAAATGATCGAAGCCAAGAATGCCAATATCAAAGTAGCAAGATCGATTGTGAATCTTGCTCTCGCAAAAGAAATCACCGCCGCCGCGGAAGCGAAAGCAAAACAGATCAAGGTTCCCATGTACATCGTGATCGACGATGCGGATGCCAACCTGATCTCCATCAACAGAATGGCCGGGGTAATCCTGGTGAGTGAAAAGGTTTCGCTCGGAAAGGCATACACCGCCGTCGCATTGAAGACGGCAACCAGCAACCTGGTCCCCCTGGTTCAACCGGGAGCGTCTCTGTACGGTTTGCAGAATGATAGTAATCTGGTGGTCTTTGGCGGCGGTTTCCCGCTAGTGCTCAATGGAGAAGTCATTGGCTCCATCGGCGTGAGCGGAGGTACGGTCGACGAGGATATGACGGTTGCTACCGCCGGCCTGCAGAAGTTCAAGACCATTGCCGAAGGTCTGAAGAGCGGCGGCGTGGTTACGCAGACGGCGGCGTCGAAACAGATTGTTGGCGCTGCCATCACCGATTACGGAGTGAACGTTGAATTTGCCCGGAAGATGGCGCTCGCCGTCGAGGCAAAGGCCGACGAAATTGGAGTTCCCATGTGGTTCGCCGTTTTGGATAAAGGCGCGAACCTCATTCTGCAGGAGAGGATGGAAGAGGCTCTGCTGGTGAGCCGGGAATGTTCTTTGAACAAGGCCTACTCGGCTGTCGCGGTGAAGACTGCCACGCACGTCCTCGCCACCGTTTGTCAGCCCGGAACCTCGCTCTACGGCCTCCAGAGTATATCCAGGATGGTCATTTTTGGCGGCGGGCACCCGCTCGTCTACAACGGAAAAACCATCGGCGGCATTGGCGTAAGCGGCGGCTCGGTGGAAGAAGACATGAAAGTCGTTCAGGCTGCGCTCGATCTGTTCAACGCGGCTGCCAAGGAACATGAATTAGTCCACGCATAGAAAGCGAGCGGATACCCAGCGGGGTTGTTCGTGTTCGCAGTCTTGAAATTATAGGAAATAGGAATACGGCCAGGCACCGGAGGCGACAGCAACCGTAACGCATCCGGCTCTAACGGAGAATAACCACCATTCTAGAGGTCTGACATCAAAGGAGATTTAAATGAGCCCGACAGCTTCTACTACCAAATACCGCATGTTCATCGATGGCCAGTTTGCCGAATCTGCCAGCGGCAAAACCATCACCGTCATCAATCCTTCCAATGAGGAATTCATCGCAGAGGTGCCGAGCGGCACGGCTGCGGACGCCGATGCAGCCGTGCTGGCTGCGGAAAAAGCACAGAAAAGCTGGGCAAAGAAACCGGCCATCGAACGGGCCGGCCATCTGCGGGAGATCGCACAACTGGTACGCGCCCGGGGCGAAGAGATCGCTCACTGCATCAGTGAAGAGCAGGGCAAGGTCCTTGGGCTGGCCAAGGTGGAAGCTTTCTTTACCGCGGACTACTTCGACTACATGGCAGAGTTCGCCCGCCGCTATACCGGCGAAATCATCCAGAGTGACCGCGCCAACGAAAATATTCTACTGTTCAAGCTGCCGATCGGCGTGATTGCCGGCATTTTGCCATGGAATTTCCCCTTCTTCCTGATCGCGCGCAAGATGGCTCCAGCCTTGGTGACCGGCAACACGATCGTGATCAAGCCGAGCAGCGAGACCCCGCTGAACGCTTTTATCTTTGCCGAAATCGTGGCGAAATCCAGCCTGCCGAAGGGCGTATTCAACCTGGTTTCCGGCTCCGGTTCCGTGGTCGGCAACGCGCTGGCCAAGAATCCCAAGGTGGGCATGGTGAGCTTGACGGGCAGCGTGGAAGGCGGCGCAGCGGTAATGGCCGCAGCTGCCCCCAACATCACAAAGGTATCGCTCGAACTGGGCGGCAAGGCGCCAGCCATCGTCACTCCGAGTGCGGATCTGGATCTGGCCGCGGCTTCGATCCGGGCATCGAGAATCATCAATACCGGCCAGGTATGCAACTGCGCCGAGCGCGTGTATGTTCACGAGTCGGTTGCCGCGGAGTTCACAGAGAAGGTTACAAAACTGATGAAGGCGACGACGTTTGGCGATGTTCTGGCGAAGCCGGACGTCGACATGGGACCGCTGGTCAGCAAGCAGCAACTGGAGAACGTCACTACGGCTGTGAATCAGGCGGTAAAAGACGGTGCCAAGGTTGTTCTCGGCGGCAAGCGGGTTGAGACCAAGAAGGGCTTCTACTTTGAGCCGACGGTACTGACGGGCTGCCGCCAGGAGACCAACATCATGCAGAAGGAGATCTTTGGCCCCGTGCTGCCCATCAGCACGTACAAAGATCTCGACGAAGCGATTGAGAAGGCCAATGATTGCGAGTATGGCCTGACCTCCTCGATCTACACCAATGACATGGACACGGTGATGCGCGCCTGCAACGAAATCAAGTTCGGCGAGACTTATGTGAATCGCGAGAACTTCGAAGCTATGCAGGGCTTCCATGCCGGATGGCGTAAGTCAGGCATCGGCGGTGCCGATGGACCTCATGGACTGGAAGAGTATCTCCAGACCCACGTCGTCTATCTGGACTACAACAAGGATAAGAAGTAATCGGAATGCCGGAAGACAGCGAGGCGGTTCGCAAGGGCCGCCTCGTTCTTTGGCTTGGGGTTGGCTGCGGCTGGACTCGAACCACCGGCCTGCGGATGCGGCCTCCGCTTCCTCGCCCGGCCTACCGGCGCCTGCATTGCCTCCGGCGCCGCGCCCCAGCCTCTCAACTTTGTCTTGGCCGCGCGTGTTGCTAACTATCACTCCATGTCCAGTTCGCGCGAGGACCCTTCCGAGCTTGCTGCCCATCAACCCCGAACCCGGAAAGCCAACTCGCATGCTGCGTTCCCTCGGGGGACTTACCGGCGGCAGAGAGAACATTGCGTTTGAGGATCACAGACCGGTCATTCGTTGCAGGTGCTCCGGATACCGATCGCCCTGCACCGTGATCTTTGATGCCGTGCGGTCAATTTCGCACAGGTCATCTGGCGTGAGCTCGATTGCGACCGAGGCCATGTTCTCTTCCAGGCGAGGCAACTTGGTCGTGCCCGGGATCGGAACGATCCACGGCTTTTGCGCAAGCAGCCAGGCAAGTGCGATCTGCGCAGGTGTCGCCCCTTTCCGCTTGGCAACGGTGCCGAGAAGATCGACGACGGCCTGATTGGCCTTCAGAGCCTCCGGCGTAAAGCGAGGAAGTGTGCTGCGAAAATCGGAGCTGCCCAACCTGGTGTGCTCGTCCAGTTTCCCGGTGAGGAATCCCTTCCCGAGTGGGCTATATGGAACCAATCCGATTCCAAGCTCTTCCAGAGCGGGGAGCACTTCTGCTTCAGGCTTTCGCCACCAGAGCGAGTATTCGCTCTGCAAGGCCGTCACGGGCTGCACGGCATGGGCTCGCCGGATCGTCCGCACTCCAGCTTCAGACAGCCCGAAGTGTTTCACCTTGCCTTCCTGAATCAGGTCCTTCACCGCTCCCGCTACGTCTTCAATCGGCACGTCCGGATCAACACGGTGCTGATAGAACAAATCGATGACATCGGTCCTGAGGCGCTTGAGTGACGCCTCGGCGACCTCCTTGATGTGCTCCGGCCGGCTATCCAGGCCCAGCCAGCCGGGCTCTCCGCTGGGTTTGAGTTTGAACCCAAACTTTGTGGCAATCACCACCTGCTCACGCACGGGAGAGAGTGCTTCGCCGACGAGTTCTTCGTTTGTGAACGGGCCATACACCTCCGCGGTGTCAAAGAACGTGATGCCGCGATCCACGGCGGCACGAAGAAGAGCAATCATCTCCTGCTTATCTTTTGCTTCACCATAAGCGAAGCTCATGCCCATGCAGCCGAGGCCAAGCGCTGAGACTTCCAAGTTGCTTTTTCCAAGTTTGCGTTTTTGCATCATTTACTCCTTCAAGAGGTGGTGCTCGAGATCAAGGCCGAACCACTTCGTATCCTTCAGGGTCATGCGGCGCACGGTCTTGCTGCGGTCATGATGCTGCCCTTGTACGCTGCTCTTCGCGCCAGCGAGCGGGTGGCATTCCTTCCCACGTACGGAAAGCCCGAACGAATGAATTTGCGTCGTTATATCCCAGGAGATACGCAGCTTCGTTCAGCTCGAGGACCGAGTTATGAAGATAGTGGCGGGCAAGCTGGTGACGCGCTTCTTCCAGAACGTGCTGGAAACTGGCCCCCGCGTCTTGCAGACGCCGCTGCAGGGTACGGGAGCTGATGTGTAACGCACGGGCGACGTCCTCAATGGTGGGTCGCCGGCCCGTTAGCTTTTGCTGGATCGCGATGCGGACCCGCTCGACAAAGTTCTCGTCGCCGTGCTCCTGCTTCAGCTCTTCTTCAAACTGCGGCGCAAGCATTGCCAGAAGTTCGGCATTCCGGGTGACGAACGGCCGCTGCGCGTCGGAGGCGCGAAACACGATGGCATTTCTGGGGGCTCCACAGAGGACGGGGCAGCCGAAGTGGCGCTCGATCATCTTTGCGTGCGGCCGCGGGTACACGAATTCCACGCGCAGCGGCGAGATTCGCGTACCCGTGCCGTGGCGGGCGATCGAGAGCACCCAAGCGAAGCAACATTCATTGAGCACCGGAGGCTCGAGTTCATCTGCCAGAAGCCAGCGGAACTGGATGCTCCACACTTCTTCCTCCTTCTCTTGGAGGATCTCTTCCGGGCAGGTGAGTTGTTTGTAGCGCGCCATTTGGTCTATGGCTGCCCCGAAGTTCTCCGATGAGAGAGCAGCGAGACCGACGGGGCTGAATCGTTCGGTCCTGGTTTCTGTGCCGAGTTGGAGGCCGATCGCCGGATTGGTGCTGACTTCGCCCACGGCACGCCAAAGGGCAAAAAGTTCCTCGGTTTTGAGAAGTGCGCTGGGCCGATCGATAAATCCCTTGGGAAGCCCGGCCCTGCGCAGGACCGCAGAGGCACGGACTCCCAGTTCTTCCAACTTTGAAAAGACGCTGCCAGAGATGCGAAAGTGCTTATTCATCGGGTTTACTCAGACTTGAGAGAAGCCATATCGATCGAGAAGCGATACTTCACATCGGACTTGAGCAGTCTTTCGTAAGCTTCATTGACCTTCTGGATGGGGATCACTTCGACATCGGCGGTGATGTTACGCGCGCCACAGAAATCGAGCATCTCCTGGGTTTCGGCGATCCCGCCGATAGGAGAGCCGGACAGGCTGCGGCGGCCCATAATCAGGCCGAATGCCGAAACCGGGAGCGGCTTTTCCGGGGCGCCGACGAGGGTAATGTTGCCATCGCGCCGCAATAGATTGATGTAGGCACCGATGTCATGGTCGGCGGCAACCGCGTCGAGAATGAAGTCGAAGCTGCCAGCGTGCTTTCGCACCTCATCCGCATTCTTCGAGATGACGACCTCATCTGCTCCGAGGCGCAGTGCGTCTTCCTTCTTGCTCGGTGAAGTTGTGAAGACAACAACGTGTGCCCCGAGCGCGTGTGCAAACTTCACGCCCATGTGGCCCAGTCCACCAAGACCGACCACGCCGACTTTCTTGCCCTTGGTGACATTCCAGTGGCGCAACGGCGAGTACGTCGTGATTCCGGCGCACAGCAGAGGCGCTACTCCGGCAAGTTCAAGATTCGAGGGAACGCGGAGGACAAAGCTCTGGTCGACGACGATGCTATCGGAGTAGCCGCCATAGGTGACACCGCCCAGATGCTTGTCTGGCGAGTTGTAAGTAAAGGTTGCCTTTGCGCAGAATTGTTCGAAACCTGCCTGGCACTCGGGGCAGGTGTGGTCCGAGTCCACCATGCAGCCGACTGCGGCGAGGTCGCCAGGCTTGAACTTGGTTACGGCAGAGCCGATTTTGGCGACGCGTCCAACGATCTCGTGTCCAGGGATGCAGGGATAGACGGTGGGCATCACGCCGCTCCATTCGTTGCGCACTTGGTGGAGATCGGAGTGACAGATGCCGCAGTAGAGAATCTCGATCTGTACGTCTTGTTCGGTTGGATCGCGACGCGCGATCACGGTGGAGGCGAGCGTCGATGTTGCACTGGAGGCGGAGTATGCTTTCGCGTTGAACATATGATCAATGTAGATGCTCGCCGCGTTCTTCGATATGCAAAACGCGCCATTGTTGATGCAAAATACGCCAGAATGCGTGACAGGATCGAGTCTGAATCCAGATTAGTAACGGTCCATCGGCCAGCAGGTGGCCTGGTTTTTGCGGCTCGGAACGGTTCGCCGCTTGACCGTCGCAATCTGCTCAACCGTCAACTCAAGCCGACCTGCAAGAAGTTGAAGCTGGAAGGTGTGACCTGGCACTGGTTGTGGCACGCCACTGCGACCCTGCTGAATTCGGCAGGGGCATCGCTCGGAACGGTACAGGCTTTACTGGGGCACTCGTCGCCGGAGATTACGCGCGACGTTTACTTGCATTCGGTTCCGGCAGATGCGCGGCGGGCAGTGCAGAGGGTGGAAGATTTGATTGGAGCCAAATGGACCCAAGTTCCGGCTTGGCCGGAACCGGTGACGAATGTAACTCAATGATTCTATGGGATTAGATGGTCGGGGAGAGAGGATTTGAACCTCCGACCCCCTGGTCCCGAACTCTGAAAATCAAAACTCTAAATGCTTTATATGGTGTCGCTTAGGGACGACGAGGCCGTTTTTTCTCTCCTTTATTTGTACCGAAGTTGTACCGAATATATTTACTGGTCACGGTAATCTGCTATCGGCCGTCAATCTCCCGCAGTGCAGCGCTGGAGAATACTCCACATCTTAAAGAAGTACGCTGCCCGGATAACTCGGAAAAACAATGCACCCTAAGCGGGGACCTGTTCTATTTAATCGACTCCATTGCTTCGTCATCGCAAAGCGCAGAGTCTTCCGGGTCGCCGCGTTCCATGCTCCCGCTTCGCGCTCCGGTTGTACTCATCCAGACAACAGCTGCTGAACAAAGAACGGCGGGCAAAAGCCCGCCGTGGAAGGGAAACTGGAGAGAACCACTACTGGCTTATCGCCACCCCATTGAACGCGGCAACACCAATCGGGTCTGAAATCGCCGCAAGCGACAGGTCGCCGTAAGTGTCGATGGCAAAAACAGCAACGCGCCCACCGCTTCCGTCCGTGGCCGTGTAGATGACGGCAAGCCACTTGCGGTCGGGAGATACTGTTACATCGGTCGGCACGCCCGGCAAAGGCACCGATTTGTAAAATGTTCCGCCTTGCCCGTCGCTGAAGAATATTGAGATAGCGT
>Ga0326728_10024204_pt1 | contig 11031 bp, 9 predicted proteins | sample MB3enrmetagenome_FD_207602 | JGI IMG/M metagenome (GOLD analysis project Ga0326728, IMG submission 207602) | Lab enriched peat soil microbial communities from McLean, Ithaca, NY, United States - MB31MN | ecosystem: Environmental > Terrestrial > Soil > Wetlands > Peat | place: USA: New York... | reverse complement strand
AGGGAAAGTTTTCCACCCAATTCTGGAAGGCCTTTGCCCTCTCCACCGGGGACATAGCAGATTCCACGGGTTGCACCGGCACGTGCTGTTCCAGAAGGCGCTGCACGTACTGACCGACCGGGAGCCCGTTTTTCTGCGCGCGCGTCTTCAACTCGGCCTCCATCTCGGGTTTGAGCTCGATTTCTATGCTCATGTCATTGCTCCGGCGGGTTCGATCTTTTTCACTCCCTACGCCCTCAGAATACGGGAAAACCTCGCGGGTGGCAAGTTCCGGTCAGTTTGCCGTAGCGGCGAGGGAATTCATCCCGATTTCGTCGGGACCCCCCGGGAAAGGGTACCTGACACCCTTCTCCCTCTGACACCCTTCTCCCTCTCACCCTTCTCCCTCTGACACCCTTCTCCCTGACACCCTTCTCCTGACACCCTTCTCTTCTGACACCCTTCTCTTCACCCTTCTGGCTCTTCTCGCTGACCTGACACCCTTCTCGCTGACACCCTTTTCGCCTCCCCTTCTCGTCCTCTGAGGCCTGCGCTCCGCTTGCCGGAATGGGAGGAGAGAACCTATGTGCTTTGGCGATAAGCCGCCTGCAATCGTTTCACTTTCGGCAAATAAGGCCTACAATTTGGTAGGAGATCCTCGCATGGTAGAAACCTTTCTTGGTGGGTTATTCCTAAAAAGCGCTGGGTGGGTTCTCACGGAAACGGCAAAGAAAGCAGCCAAGTCCCTGTCGGCAGATACGCCACTAGACAAGGCGATTAGTTCGACAGGTGAGGTCTTTCCGGCGATTGGGGGCGTTAAGCAGCAACTCGCGAAATGGTGCGAGAGCAGTACCTTCAAGGAGCTTTTCGAAAAGATCAAGCAAGGAGACAGGCATTTGACCGATGAAGACATCGTCATGAGCTTCGTCGAGGTTTCGGGCTTTTATTGTGCAGATGATACTAAAAGGTTGGCCAGAGAAATTCTCGAGGTATTCGCGCACAATTTGTATGAGAACCTTTATAAATCCGATTCAGGGCTAATCGTTCATGCTGGTAGGCAAGAAGTGCTACACGCAAAGACTCAAGAACGCCTTCAGCAGGTCAATGAAACGATCGCCTTGGGGCTAATTGGCATCCAAAATATCCTGCCCTTTCTTGTGTCGGATGACGTCGCAAAAATCCCGAAGGTCCAAGATAAGATCCACCACGCTAGGATCGATCAGGCGCGTGATCTGCTGCTTGAAGGAAAAGCCAAAACCTCTCGATCAATCCTCGAAAACCTACGTAAGGAACTGTCGGCAGGCACCCCTTCTGCAGATCTACTTTTTCGAATCGCGACCAACCTGGGCGTGTGCGCCCTTCAACTTGATGACACAGAAAAAGCCACGATTGAATTCCGCGAGGCGCTCGAGAAGCAGCCCAAAAGCGCAAAGGCATTGAGTAATGTTTCTATTGCAGCACTACTCTCCGGAGATTATGAGGAGGCTCTGAGGCTCAGCAAACAAGCTTGTGGTCTTGAGCCGAGAGAGCCGAACGCAACGGCCGTTCAAATCCAAGCATTTAACGCGCTAGCTATGAAAGAGGAACTGGAGTCTTTTCTGACGAATGAGAGTTGGACACAAGAGGATCCGATGTGCGCATGGGTAATTGGCCAGATAAGGCTCAGTGAGGGTAACTATCAAGAATCAGAGAGGCTCCTTCGCAATTCGATCAATAAAGGCTGCAAGGAGCCGAATGCCCTTGTTCTCCTGTCCAAGGTAATCATCGATCCGGTTCGGCTGTCACTTTGCAGAGACCCCCCCTTACCTTGGCGAATTAACGACGAAGCGATGAAGAAAATAGAGGAGGGGGCAAAACTTCTAGACCAGGCTGTAGAAATACTCGAGCATCATGAGAACCGGGCGCACCTACATGACGCACTTTCTAATCGCGGCGCGATCCGCGCAATGTTAGGACAAACAGACGAGGCGCTGAGGGACTGCGATCGTGTCCTCTCAGAAAACGAGAATCACCTTCCTGCCAAACAGAATAAGGCACTCATACTAATGGAGTGCTCCAAGTTCTCGGAAGCAATCTCCTTGTTGGAAGCTGCTCGGTCTAAGGGTGAGGGTGGCCGCCTATTGTTTTCACTAGCGCGGGCTTATTCTGAAGCAGGGGTGCCCGGCCGGGTTATCGACCTTCTAGAGCCTCTCTGGCAGCCGACGTCGCGCCAGAGAGACCAGATCGAAATCGCAGAAATCCTGCAAGGAGCATACTCCGCCGTTGGGGACTCGACGAAGGTCAGTAAAGTCCGGGAGATTCTAAACGAGGCGTGGCCAAACGACCCTGAGGCGCTTCGAGTGTCAGCCAGACAGCTTTGCAGAGAAAAGAAACCCCGAGAAGCCATAATTCTCCTAAATACCGCGATGGGTCTTGCTGCGGGAAACACTCGCGACCGAATTGCCGTTGACCTTGCGAATGCACATTATTCAGTAGGAGAGTTCGCTGAGACTGCCGCGATTCTCGGGGAGATCGTTGATAAGACAAGTGACAACCCAATTGCCCGAAGATACCTTGTATGTCTATACAACGCTCAATTGTTCCGCGAAGCACTTGTGCTTGCGCAATGCATCAGATCTGTTGAGGGAATAAGGCCTGTAATCTCGGAAATTGAGGCACTTATACTTGACTCAATAGGGGACCTCTATGGGGCCCGTGATATTTGGGTCGAGTTGAGCAAGAAACAACCTGAAGAGGTTAGGTATCGGCTCCCCCTGGCCCGACTTGACTTTCGTAAGGGGGATAGAGAAAGCGCTCGACAAAGACTTTTGGCCATTACGTATGATGAGATTAAAGATAACGCCGAGGTGCTTATAGAGGTAGCTCAAGAACGAGCTCTTCTCGGAATCGGCGGTGTATTGCCCCTGGTCTATAGGGCAAGACAGATAGACGGTGATAATCCTGAAGCCCACCTGGCGTATATTTCCTTGTTTCTCAGCCGTGAAGAGCTGCAGGAGTTGCCTCCCGTGCCGAAAGTCGTCGGGGTCGATTGCTCCGTTCACATGAGACGGAACAGCGAAACCAAGGTCTTTACAATCCTGGACGAAAATGCAACGAATAGAACGAAGGGCGAGCTTTTGATAACTGACGCTTTAGCAAGAAAGCTGGTCGGCTCGTGCAAAGGCGACCATATAGTCCTAAAAGATAGTCCTTTCGAGGAATTGTCTTACGAAATAACGGAAATTCAAAACAAGTATGTATACGCATTTCAGGAGAGCCTGAATGATTTCACAACGCGGTTTCCAGACCATCCAGGCTTATACCGTACTGAGTTCAAGGAGAACGATTTCTCAAAGTTGTTCATGGCCGTTGACAAGCGTCACGAGTTTCTTGCGCAACTGGCGCGGTTCTATCAAGACAAGGGGTTTCCTTTAAGCACTGTATCCCGTTTAGCACAGTCTCGGATCGCAGAAGCATGGGCTGGGATGATGGGACAGCAAGGTGGGCGCATCATCGCGGCATTGGAATCACCGGACGACCGTAGGGTCGCAGCAGAATCTCTGGCCCTCGCCGGTGGAATCGTCCTAGACGTCACCGCTTTGCTCACTATGGGTTATCTGGAGGTCCTGCCTCGACTTCCGAAACGCTTTCTGAAGGTGATTGTTCCCCAGGCCGTATTGGACGAGCTCAATGAAACCCTTGCCAAGAATGTCTTGGGTGGTCGACCCTCCGGATCGATCGGGAAGATAGGAGATTATTATGTCCACCGGGAGATAAGTCGTGAAGAGGTAGAACGGGGCAGAAAATTTCTAGAAGATATTCGAGCGTTTGTGGAAAAGTCAACGGACGTGGTTGCGGCGCCGACTGTGCTCGATCTGGCAAAGGAGCAAACCGAAACGCTAAGGAAAATCCTTCCCGAATGTGCTCTCCTTTCCGTTCTGGTAGCTAAAGAACGCGGCACATTGTTGTACTCGGATGATTTTGGATTGCGCAAGATTGCAAAAAATGAATGGCAGGTGAAGGGTGTATGGTCTCAAGCTATTCTCATCGACTTATGTGCTCACGGCCTCTTAACCAAGGAGGAATATCAAGACGCGATAAAGAATCTGATACTGGCAAACTACTTCTTCGTGTCCATCAGCCACGGCGACATCCTTGCGGCCTTAAGACGAAATGGGATGGCGGTCTCGCGGGAAATATCTCGAATGTTTGAAACATTGCAGGGCCCGGATTGCGACGAAACTAGTGCTGTGGCGCTCGCTGCCGACTTTGTCCGTGACGTATGGCTCGAGCCCATTATGGATCACAACAAACAAATGATTCTTGACCTCACGCTGAATGCTATAAGTACGAACCGCCTAAGCGGGCGCGTAATTCTAAAGCTAAAGATTGCATTGGCCCCGAAATTAGCACTTCTTCCCATCCATCAAAAGGAAATCATGCTGACCATTCAACTTTGGGAACGCCAAAACCTAATGAGGAAAGGGCTCGTCCGCTGAGCGCGTGTCACGCTTCGTAGCACGTGGCCACCGTCAGTATAGCAACTGAAGGGCGGACCAATTTTGCTGTTCCGTGCTTTTTGTATTCGATTGGGCAAGAACTCGCTTTGGCCCGATTTCTGTTCATCATCCAGAATTCAAGAGAACAGTTCACAGTCGAAAGTTCAGAGTTCACAGTGAGAACCAAGAACGCCTTGACTGTTAACTGTTGACTGTCAACTGTAAGCCTCCGTTGTCAGTCGTCAGTTGTCAGTTGCCAAAACCGAACTTGCCCTGCGCGCCCAGGCCGTGGTACTTTTTGGACGATGAGCGCGAATGAGGTATTGGAGCACGTAAAGGCCTTGCCGCCTCGGGAGCTTCGGAAATTCTTGGCAAGCGTCCACGAACTGGAAACAGCACTGGAAGTGGAGCCGGCAGCCCGGCGCAAACGCCCGATTCGCTGGCCCGACGCTGCGGCGCGGCGGCGTCGAATCTTTGGCGACAAGGTTCTGCCCAATTTGGTCCTGCTGGCGCGGGAACAGGAGCGCTACTAACCCCGCATGAACCCTTACGCGGACACCAGTCTGCTGATTTCGTACTACATCAATGATTCCCACAGCGTGAGCGCTCAAGCCGTCCTTCACGCCACAACCGACCCTTTGCCATTTACCGGCCTTCATCGTTTGGAAATGAGGAACGCCCTGGCTCTTGGGGTCTTTCGGCGCATCCTCACCTCCGCTCAAGTCAGCACCGCTTGGTCGGACGTGGAGCGCGATTTGCGAAGCGGCCGATTGGTTCATCAGCCCGTCAATTGGGGGCCGGTTTATCGTGCGGCAGCACAATGGGCCGCACTTCATTCTCCCCGCATCGGCTGCCGCAGCCTCGATGTGCTACATGTCACTCTGGCCAAAAAGCTCAACGCTAAGGAGTTTTTCACCTTTGACGAACGGCAGAAATTGCTGGCGGTTGCACTTGGGTTGACTGTCAAACCATGAAGCAGCGAAGGGTGAGCGAGCTTAGCGCAGTTTTGTGGTCCGCGGTTCTTACCTTGGAGTTTGGGCTAATGTGCCGTGGCGAAGATGCCAGCGCGGCGAATCCATGGGCAATGGAAATTTGTCGTTTTCGCTCCGGAAGGATTTCAGCGCGGCACTTCCTGTACTCGGAAATCGCGATTGGCACAGTTGCCGAGATCATGGAAGTGCTGGGCTCACGGCGTTGCCGGGACAGGTTCCGCCCGGCGCTACGTGGCAATCAATGGGGTAGGCGCGTTCAGGAGGCCGCGGCACGAAGAGGTTCGGAGAGTTTCTGCCAATCGTGAATGAGGATGCGAATCACGTAGTAGAGCGCATCGTGCTCCAGAACATCCGTAGGGAATCCCTCACTGCGGCCCTCGAAGGCGTCCGTCATCAATACCTCGCGCGTTTCATAGATGGGGCTGGGCGAGCCGGACCTGAACACGAAAAGCACCCCGTTGATTTCACGGCGCATGAAAATCGAGGGAAAACGGTCAGAGGGGAATTCCAGGCGCACCAGGGCATCGGGGTTGCCTTCTCGACAGGTCTCCAGCCGATGCCAGGGAAGCCGGGCGAGGAGGCCGCTGGGCTTGCTTTCGCGCGCCACGAATTGATTGATAACCAGCACCTCGCGCGGGGGCAGGTTGTGCGTATCAATGCAGTAGGATTGGATTTTGCGGAAGGCCGCGGCGTCCAGGACGTATCCGCCCAGTTTCTTGTCCCGGGCAACGAGCGGCGAGATGGGCAACAACAGGATGATCCACAGCCAATGCTTCATGCGCGTGGTCTCCGTTCTAGGCGGGCAACGGGGCGTTGCGTACGGCAGGTCGGATTAGTTATGCGGCTTGCCGCATATTGTGGCGCCGGGTTTAGCCCGGCACCTCCATGTTGCACTCCGGCTTGCCAATGTCGATTGCCGAATACGGGAAGTGCCGCCCTCCCGACGGGGTCGGGACAAGTTCCGGGCGGCGCTACCCCGGCAATGTCCGGTTCGCGCAACACGTATTTTCCAAATACAACATCAGGCGCGGCGAACCTTGCCCCGCCTCCTGGGTGCGAGATTAGCTCAGCAATTGACCGGACTCAAGTAAATATTACAACCATGTGACATTTATGTTTCATGAAGGTTAAGCCGGCCTTTGCCCACCTCCCCAGCGCTCCGAATGCGGACTCAAATTTTCGGCCAGGCGCCACATTTTTCCCTTGCCTGTTCGCCTTTTATTCGCCTAGAATATAAGGGCTGTCACTGGTCCGTGGTCCGTTGTCAGTGGCCAGCTTTCAGCTCTCACGTAATAATTATCGGCTGTCTGTTGTCACAAGATGAGGGCTGGCTTTGGGAATGAGCGGGAAGACGAAGGCGGAGTTGAAAACGGAAACCGCTGGCGACTGACGCGGCAGTGGCGTGATTCGAAATTTGAGATCCAAGATTTCAGAACTGATGACTGAGAACCGAGGATTGACATTGCAGCGCTGAGATCTGAGATTTGAGAACTGACAACTGACAACTGACAACTGACGACTGACATCTTTCTTCTTCCGGAGATGACCCATGGCACTGACGCGCCGGCAAAAGCAGGTTTTCGATTTTCTGGTCAGTTTCATCAATGGCCACGGATACTCGCCGAGTTTCGAGGAAATCGGCGCGGGGCTGGAGCTCTCGTCGCTCGCCACCGTGCACAAGCACATGCAGACGCTGGAGAAGAAGGGATTCATCCGGCGCGGGTACAACCAGAGCCGCTCGGTGGAGGTGGTGGCCATTCCCGCTACCGTGCCCTTCGCGAAGACGGCGGTGCGGCCGTTTGGCAGGCGAAAGACCGCGGCCGACGACGGGGAGCGCCACGCGGCCGTCGCTCCGGTGGCCGCGCTGATGCCCTCGCAGGTGCTGGGCAATATGGAATTTCCCCTGCTCGGACGCATCGCCGCAGGCCAGCCCGTGGAAGCCATCCCCAACGCCGAGACTTTTTCCTTTGGCGACTTTACGCGCGGCCGCGGGAACCTGTTCGTCCTGCGCGTCAAGGGCGACTCCATGGTTGACGACCACATCTGTAGCGGCGACTATATCCTGGTGGAAGGCGCGCAGACCGCCGACAACGGCGACATCGTGGTGGCCCTCATCGAAGGCACTGACGCCACCCTCAAGCGCTTCTTCCGCGAACCGAATGGCAAAGTGCGGCTGCAACCCGCCAACGCCCAGATGGATCCCATCCTGGTGCCCGCAAGAGATGTTAAGATTCAGGGGCGCGTGGTGGGCGTGCTGCGCAAGTATTGAAGTCGAGCCGATGAAACTTGGACGCATCATCGCCGGATTGCTGGCCGTCGCGGCGCTCCTGGGCGCACCGCGTCCCACTTGCGCGGAAGAGATTATCCTCAAGAACGGCCAGAAAATCGTCGGGACAATCGTCGGCTACGAAAAGGATATGTTCCGCGTCGAGACGGAGTACGGCATCGCGCTGGTCCGCAAAGATAAGGTTGCGTCCATTCAGGTTTCCAAGCCCGAGGCGGGCAGTCCCCAGACACCACCACACCCTGCGACCAAAGCTAACGACGAAAAGCCGGCGCACGCTGTGGCGGCGCCGGATGCGGGTGCCGCTGCGGCGCCTGCTACCGCCACACCGTCGGCCGCTGCGGGGGCAAAATCCTTCGAGCCGATGCCGGCTGCGGCTGCGCCCGCCAAGTCTCCCGAAGTGGCGCCGGTTGCCGCTGCTCCTGTAAAGCCTCCGCCGCCACCGCCACCGCCACCGCCGGTCAGCCACCCCATCGATGTGCCCCTGCCCGCGCACCTTGAGGAGCACGTCGACGGCAACACCTATTTCAGCGATACGTTTCAGTTTTCTATGTTCAAGCCGCCTGACTGGAAGATTTACGAGGGGGTGCCCAAGGAAACCGGCTCGGGCATTATGGCCATGGGCACGGAGGATGAACAGACCCTCCTGATCGTCGACCGCCAGGTGTGGAGCGGCACTCCCAAACTTACCAGTGACCAGGTGGAGGCTAAACTTCGCCAAACGTATCAGGAATATACGCGGGTTTCCGAGGAGGCCTTCGTGTGCGATGGCCAAACCGCAACGCGTCGCACCTTTACCGGAGTCTTGGACGGCGCGGAGTGGCACGGCATGGCGGTCCACGTCATCCACGGCAACATGGTGTTCGGCATCATCGGACTAACTTCGGCGGAAACCTTTCAGTTTCAAGAGGCTATCTTCAATAAAATCATAAAAACCTTGCATTTCGCCAACCCCGCCGGCCCTACCGCCGCGCTTTCACCCGCAAACCCGGCGCCCTGAACCCTTGGGTCGGCAAAAGTCCTAATAGGGGCGGCGTGGCGACGGAGGGTCGCCTATTTTCGGGCAAAATGTCGCAGCCGCTCTGTTGGGGATTTCCACGCAAAAGCTGCCCTTCGCGGAATATCCACAATCAGGGGTTATAATCAATAGCTTATTGGCACTTGTTAATCAAAATTTCGTCAGCTTCGCGGCCCTGCGGAACTTTGGCGGGACTTCAACTCAGCAGGAGGTTCACACCCCATGAGCATGAACACCTCACGCCGGGATTTCCTTCGCGCGGTCGCCGCGGCGCCAGCGATGGCAATGGGCCATGCCGCCGAAACGCCGCCGAACGTCCTGGTGCTGCATTGCCACGACCTGGGACGGTTCCTTCACTGCTACGGCATTAAAACCGTGCAGACGCCCAACCTGGATCGCCTGGCGCAGCAGGGCGTGCTGCTGGAGAATTGCTTTTGCGCCGCGCCGCAGTGCAGCCCCTCGCGCGCCTCTATGTTCACGGGACGCTATCCGCATGCGACCGGCGTGATGGGACTGACGCACGCGGACTTTGCGTGGGACTTGTATCCGGAGGAAAAACACCTTGGCCAAATTCTCAAGGCGGCCGGATACTCGACGGCGGGAGTGGCGTGATCCACGAAACGCGCTCCGGCCCTGCCCGAATCGGCCTGGACGATTATTCCCCGAAGTCGCGAGCACAAGCTGCCGCAGCGGAAGCGATCCCGCGCTTGGAGCGTTTGGCGCGGTCCCCGGAACAGCCCTTCTACATGCAGGTGGGATTCACCGAGCCGCACCGGCTGGGTGGTGGTGCGGGGAAGCCTACCGACCACATGGGCTTCATCGACCAGGAAGTCCAGCCGGACGATTCGCTGGGCGTCAGCGTGCCACCCTATCTTCGCGACACACCCGGCACGCGCGCGGAAATCGCCGAGCTCCAGGGAGCGGTGCGCCACGCCGACCACCACATGGGCCGCATTCTGAGCGCTCTCGACGACCTGAAGCTCACCTCCCGCACTCTAACCATTTTCACCACGGATCACGGCATCGCCATGCCGCGCGCCAAGTGCTCAGTGTATGAACCGGGCCTGCAAGTGGCATCCATCTGGCGTCTGCCCTCGCGCCCCGGATGGTACGGCGGCATGCGCAAGCGCGAGATGATTTCGAATGTCGATTATGTGCCGACGATTCTGGAAGTGCTGGGTGTGGCCCCGCCCGCCAACCTGCAGGGCCGCAGCTTTGCCCCGCTGCTCGACGGCCGGGCATACAATCCGCGCCAAATCATCTTCGGCGAATTGACTTATCACGACTACTATGACCCGCGGCGCTCCATCCGCACTGGGACGCACAAGCTGATCGTGAACTTCTCCTCCGCCCCGTCGTTCATGGACCCTTCGCAATCATGGCGCCCGCGGTCCGATACGCTGGTCCCGCCCAATCCCGCGGTCGCCTATCACGAGCCGCTCGAGTTGTACGACCTGCGCGACGATTCCGGCGAGACCCGCAATCTCGCCACCTTGCCGGCTTCCGCCTCCGTGCTTGGAGACCTCCAGGCGCGGCTCGCCCAGCACCTCAAGGACACCGCCGACCCGATTCTCGACGGCGCGGTTACCAATCCCATGCACCGCCGAGCGCTCGAATGGCTGAAGAGTAATTCCTAGAAAGCGCTCGAAAGCTCCACCCATCCAGCGCCGAGAGGGGAAATTGGGTAGTTGACAGTCGACAGTTAACAGCCGTGGCATTCTGATTTTTTGCTGTGACCTGTAAACTGTGAACTAAGGAAGTCGATAGTCGACAGTCGACAGTTGAAAGTCAAGGTGCGCCCTAACCCCGATCCCCGTTCTTACTGTAAACTGTGAACTCTTTGCGGTGGTTTTCGCTGTGAACTGTAAACTGTCCCTGTGATCTACCTCGACCACAACGCGACGACGCCGATTCTGCCCGAGGTGCTGGAGGCGATGATGCCGTACCTCACGACGGAATGGGGCAATCCGTCGAGCGCGTATAAATTCGGCGCGAAACTCAAGTCGGTGATCGAAACGGCGCGTGAACAGGTGGCGGAGTTGATCGGGGCGCACCCGATGGATTTGATTTTCACCTCGTGCGCGACGGAGAGCAATAATGCCGCCATCGCCGCGGCGCTTAAGGCCAACCCCGCCAAGCGGCACATCGTCACGTCCCAGGTGGAACATTCTTCGGTCCTGAATTATTGCATGGCGCTGGAACGGGGTGGATTTACCGGTTGGGGTGGGTTGAATGGTTCTCGTAGCGGCGGGTTTTACCCGCCAATGTGTGTTTCGCCCC
>Ga0326728_10024203_pt1 | contig 11031 bp, 9 predicted proteins | sample MB3enrmetagenome_FD_207602 | JGI IMG/M metagenome (GOLD analysis project Ga0326728, IMG submission 207602) | Lab enriched peat soil microbial communities from McLean, Ithaca, NY, United States - MB31MN | ecosystem: Environmental > Terrestrial > Soil > Wetlands > Peat | place: USA: New York... | reverse complement strand
GGCAGCTACGCTATCGACTTTGTCGAAGATCCTGCCCGAAGCGTTCGACACCAGGGGAGACAGCTTCGCTACCGCTTGGCTGTGAAAGGGGAAAAGAATCCTCTTCCACGTGGAGTTGAGGCGCCCGGTACCCATTGGGGGCCGGAGGATTGGAGAATTGAGTCATTTCTGACATCGTGTAACTCCTTTGTTGTGAGTTGAGCTATGTGAAGGGGCTTTGAATTAGCCCCCGGTGGGCTCGAAACAAATGGGTCGCCCGAGCCCTGGTTCGCATAACCTGGTCTCTGGTTTTGCAAAGGATTGTTCTCCGCGCGCAGGGGGCGAAGATAGGCAGTGAGCTAGTGGGATGTAGGACGCATCCTGCTTACGAGAGGGAGGGCAGGGGGCTGCAGGATCGAGGCTGGGCAGTTTGCTGGATAGAACAGAATGCTGCCACCCAGTAAAGTCAAGAGCTGCCGGTGGCATCTTTTTCGGTATGTAGCTGACCTGCGGAGTCCAGTGGAAGTTTGCCACCATAGCCGAGATTACCAAGCAGTGATTTCCGAGTTGGCTGCGAACCGCCCGGAACTCTTTCAATGAGTGCATTGGGCTGTTCTCGCCAACCCAAGATCATGACTAGGCAGGTCAGCGAACACTGGGCGACATTCCGATACTGATCGGATTGTGATCCCCGATAATCGGCGGCGCCGCCGGCCAGCCGCTGTTGCGAAATGGATCGGCCGGAATATCGTTGCCACAGCGCCTATGGAACATCGAAAGCCCTGAAGATCTTTTCCAAATCGTCCCGAACAGGCATCGCACCATCGAATCGTAAGCCACTGAAAACACGAGTTGTGACAAAGACCGCGCGGGTGTTTCAAAAGGTGTGGGATTTGACCCAAGTGCGCTGCGTTTAGGTGGGAGCGAAATTAGGGAAAATGAGAGTTCGCCCCTATCCTAGCAAGCGCGTCCGGTTCAAATTGACCGATAATCGCCCTTGCAATTCTACATGTTCGCGAGTAATCTCCTTTCCAAACTCCATTCTTGGGCGGCACTGGGCCGCTAAGAAAGTAGGGCTCCATGTCCTTCGATCGCCGTGAACTCCTGCGGTTTCTTGCAGCCGCAGGCCCGGCTGCGGTCCTCGGATCAAGAGCTTCAAGCCTGAGGGCGCAGCAAGCCAACACACAAGAAACGGTCTCTGGAAGCAATGGCTTCGATTCTGAAGCTGCCTCGTTCTGGTCGGAATTATTCCAGCGCGCACATTCTGAAACTCTGGGCAGCAGCCAATCAGGAGATGAGCGGTCACCTCGATTCTTCGTTCATACCGGTAAGGGAGGATTCCGGGTGCCGATGTCCCCTCCGGTGCAATCGGCCGAGCTTGAGACGATCGAGCGGCCGAGCGTCAAGCTGCGCATTCTTGCATTCAAGCCATCCGAAAGTGACAGCCACGAGATCGATTCCAGTCAGAGCGGCACGCTCCGGGTCGACCTGCTCCAGTCTGGAATGTTGACCTCGGATCAACCCGGCGACAAAGCCTCGACCGCCGTTTCCGGCTTGCTCGCAAGTGGGTCATCCAAGTTGCAATCGAGCAGCGTAAGTGGCTTGGCCATCGGCGGCGAGGAGGCCTTCAGCCTTCCCGGAGGCGGCGGCTATCTCAACTGGTCATTCTTTCTGCAGAAGAAGGATGCGCCCTGGCACAAGGTGCTCAGCGTGTTGATCGAAACGTCAAGGCTGGCCGCCAGCATCTTTATGCCGGTGTTGAGCCTAGGAAACCTGCCGAAAGCCAGCTGGAACGGTCTGAACTCATTCATGGGCGGAATGATGCCGGTCCCGAATTCCACACAGGCTGCAGCCCGTTCAACGTTTTGGGTGTTCACTCCCGGTCTACTGCAGGTGGCAGCCTCACAGAAGGCCTATGAGGACCCGATGTTCGCCGACGGTGTGCCGCTGATCAAAGGCGCTCACTATGTGGTCGTGCCACAGCAGCAGTACAAGGCCTTTGGGGATGTGATGGACAAGATGATGTTCACGCCGAGCGGCTACATCGTGCCGCAAAACACGAAGCTGACCGATGTGTATGATGCTGCCTACAAAACACCAGAGCTGAATGACATCAGTTATCTCAGTTTTCACTGCGAGGCGATCTCTGAGACATCGGAACCCTGCGCCGTTGCCAAGCCGGCGAAACCGCAGGGAACATAAACGCCTCAGTATATGAGGTGTTCCAGGAGGGAACCATGTCTTACCGTCATTGGACTCTGCCGTCGGCCATGGTGGTGGCCGCGGCGACCGCGTTGTTTGCGCAGTCCTATACGTTTTCCGATTCTGCCGGCAATTTTTCGGTGACAGCTCCGGGCCCCATGACAGGCGGGAACGGGGAAGGGTGGATCGCGTTTTCGACCAAACAGGATGGTGTCGAGTACTACGTGCAATACAGGGACCTGGCGGATATTTCGATGGGTGCCTCAGCCTTGCTCGACGCTATCGTGAATGGGGTCGTGAATCAAAGCGGGGGCAATCCGACAGAGCGGCGATCGATTCAACTGAATCGAACATACCCTGGCCGATATCTAGTCGTGGAGGATTCGGACACAGTGCACGTGTTCGCGGTCTACCTTGTCAATGACCGGCTTTATGGGATAGGCGGCAACTATCGCAAAGGCGGCGATCACCGCGATCAAGTCGATCAATTCATCGACTCATTCCGATTGTTGAATTAACCGGAGGGAGGAATATCCATGGCACTCCGGCACAAAGTGTGGGGAGCGACAGTCGCGGTCTGCCTGGCAGCAACGCAAAGCCCACGACTCGTTGCCCAGCAACCCGCGAGCGGTTCCGACAATTCGGCTTCGTCTCGCGCCGCATGGCAGTCGAGCATGGCGCAAGTTTATCAAGCCATGATGAGCGGCGACACCGCGAACGCCGTGGCTCTCATTCAGCAGACCCAGCAGCTCCGGCAGAAACTGGGTTTGCCGCCTCTCTTCGACGCTCCGGGCCTCGGAATGCTCGCCGAGATTCAGACCACGCAGGGCAACTTTGCCGAGGCCCGCAAGAACATCGACGCCGCAAAGAGCCTGGCCCAGCAAGACGCCAGCAAGGATGACGACTTCATGTTCGGCTTCCGCACTGGCGTCCTGTCCGCGCTGCGCCTTGCGGATGGCGGTCTGGCCGAATCTACAGGAGATATCCCGGCCGCGGGTCAGGCCTTTCGCGACTCACTCGACTTGCTGCAGAAGCTGGGCATGGCCGACAGCGTGGAGGCGACGGGTGCCATGATCGGACTCGGCGATGTTGATGTGTATCAGGGCAATCTTCAGGATGCAGCGGCCCGGTACAGCAAGGTGTTGACGCTTCAGGAGCAGACTTTCGGCCCACAGAGTGTCCTTCTGCTGCGCGTTCTTAATGACCTTGCCATCGTGGATATGATGCAAAGCCAACTTGCCCAGGCCGAACGCTTGCTGAATCGCACGCTGACCATTGGCAAGAACAACGCTCCAATTACGCAGCTTGCTGTCGGTTATGGGGCTTTGGCGGCTGTCTACTATGCAGAGGGCAAATTTCGCGAAGCAGAAGACGCCATCTCCTCAGCGATTGCAACAAGCCAGTCGCTGCCAGGAGGCGATGCCAACCTTCCCATGTACAAGGCGCTTCTTGGCGCGATCTACGATGTTCAGGGACGTTCCCAGGAAGCACAGCAATCGCTCGAGGAAGCGCTGACCCAGCAAAAACAGCTGACTGGAGGTGGCGGAGTCTACGAAGCCGAGATTTCAGAATTACTGGCTGGCACGTACATTAATTCGACCGACAACACTAAATCCGACCAGCTCTTTACTGACGCCAAAGCCATTCTGACCAAAGAGCTTGGCTCCAACAGTCCCCTGGTAGTTGGCGCTTCTGAGATGCTAGCGATGTCCCTGATCCAGCAAGGAAAATACCCGGAAGCAGAGCAGATGCTCCAACAGGCAGCGCAGATCGAGAAGTCGACCGGCGGTAGCAGTAATGCCCTGGATGCTGTGGCACTCAGAGGGCTTGGGTGGTCCCAAACCTCGCAAGGACAATTCGCTCCGGCTGAGGCGTCGTATCAAAAGGCGCTCTCTTCCCAGATAGTTCACCTCGGGACGGTCAACCCACTCGTTGGGGACACGGAACTAGAATTAGCTAGTTTGTACTATGCGTGGGGAAGACCAGACAAGGCAGCACTGTACTTTGCGGAAGATGAAGGAATTCTGTATCACCAGTTCCTATACGGCTTTACGTATATGAGCGAGAGGGATCGGCTCGCTTACCTGGAGAGCGAACATGCCTTCTTGGGCAGGTATCTTAGCTTCTGTCTATCTCGCTATCGCAGCGATCCTTCCGTGGCCGGACATGTTTACGACCTGTTGCTGTGGGAGAAAGGGATGGTGGCCGAGAGTATGGTCTGGCAGCAGGCGCGCCTGCGTTCAGGTGGAGACACCGCAGCGCTGAAGTTGCTCGACGAGATTGCGGCAAAGCGAAACCGCTATGCGGCTCTCGCGTCAGCCCAGCCTGCCGCCGCCGATGCCGTTGCTGGCTGGAAGCAGTCCCTCGAACAGCTGCAACAGCAGATCAATGGCCTCGAGGAACAGGTCGCGCGCTCTTCCGCTCTTCCTCAATCGCCGCCGGTCTCATGGCAGCAGGTGCAGAAATCTCTCAAACCGGGTGAAGCCGCTGTCGAGATCGTCAAGTTTCGCTTTTACGATGGAAAGCAATGGACCGACCGGCAAAACTACGCCGCTCTGGTCTTGAAATCTGACAGCAAACAGCCGGCATGGATTGATCTGGGCGCAGCGGACAAGCTCGAGGAATCGTTGGAGGCAGCGTACTTTCAGCGCATCGCGGCGCCTCCGGAGACTAAGGAGTTAACGCTTCTCGACGCTGCCTGCGTTGTCGGCCAGCACAAGCAGCCGGCTGCCACGGCTCCAGCCCCAGATGTTTCCGGCGATCCGCTGGCTTTCTACAACTTGTTTTGGAAACCCGTGTCTGCGGCTCTGGGCCACACGACACGCATCTACATCGCTACCGATGGAGCCTTGAATCAAGTAGCTCTCGGTCTTATCCCGGCTCCGGACGGCAGCTTGCTTCAGGACCTAGTGGACCTGAGAGTCTTGAATCGAACCGCCGAATTGATCGGTCCCATCGCAAGCGAGTCAGCGGAAGCGAAACCAGGAAGCGCCGGGTTCCCAAAACCTTCCGCAGTGATCTTCGCGAATCCGACTTTCCTCATTTCCGAGGATAGTTATCGACAAAAGTTGAAAGATTTGAATCTCTCTGCGGCCCCGGAAGGCGCCGAACCGGTTCCCACAATCGCCCACGGCAACCTCGCGCTTGGAACCTGCGCGGAACTGCCGCAGGTACACAGTCTCCAAGTGGGGCTGCAAAACGACGTCGAGCCCTTGTTGAAAGACCATGGTTTTACCGTGAACGCGTATGTTCAAGATGAGGCTCTGGTCGAGGCGCTCCAGAATGTTCAGGGGCCACGCGTGCTCCACATCGCGACCCATGGAGACTTTGTTGCGGATCCGGCGCATCCTGGCGGCATGGCGGACCAGGTTTCGCCGTCGCTGCTGAGCGATCCCATGCTGCGATCTAGGCTCTATTTCGCTGCTGCGCAGCACTCAGTTGACGGAAAGGCATGGCCATCCGATCTCTCCGACGGCATCCTGACGGCATACCAGGCCAGCATGCTGAATCTTCGCGGCACTGAATTGGTGGTGCTGAGCGCGTGCGACACGGGTCGCGGCAAAGTTCAGAACGGCGAGGGCGTGTTTGGGCTTCGCCGCGCCTTTCAGGAAGCCGGCGCCGAATCGGTGCTCATGTCACTTTGGGAAGTTCCCTCAACTGAAACCCAGGAATTGCTGACGAAGTTCTACCGGCATTGGCTGGTGGATGGCATGGACAAGCATCAGGCGCTTCTCCAGGCGCAACGCGACGAACGCGAAGCCGTGCGCAAGAAATACGGGCGCGACTTGCCTTACTTCTGGGGCGCGTTCATCCTGGTTGGGCGCTGACAAGGCAGTCATATTTTAACCAGTGAACGCTCAGCCTTGTTTCCGAAGCTACACCCTTTGAAACGGCCGGATTCTCCCGATTGGAGTGTTGACTTGACGGAGTTTAGGAAGGCGGTTTTCGGGATCCTTTTGAAACGGGCAAGATCTCACATGGCGAGATTCTGGAGCGCAGAACTCGCGGAATGCTCGGAGAGTTCCCAAACTGCTCGGTGGCCGTGGATTGCTTGCCAATTACAGGATAGGTCATCGGAGACGCCGATTCAGCCTGGAGAATCCTGGCTTCAGGCTAAATCGCCAATGCACTCATCGAACGCCGCAGTCAGCTACGCCTGAGGGCTATCCGAGTTCCGGGTGGGGTTAACCGGTTACTTGTCACCAACTCAGTTTTGGGCCTCCTCGGAAACGCTGGCCGGGCCCGGCCAGGAGCGGTATGGATCAGACTATGGGGAAGGATTCGTCTCGGCCGGAGGCATTTGGGCGGGGAAATCGGTGTTCTCCCCAAAACACAATTCGGTGGCGAGGCGGACACGCAAACGGTCCCCCGAGGCCCCTCAACACTCCACCGTCCGCTCTCAGGGAGAGAACCGAAAGCTGCTCCCACCGCGTACAGCAAGCAGGACTCGTTCCGTCGAAAGCGGGAGCAAAACATGGCGCGGATTGGCGCATTCTGTTCGCCAGGACAGGGCACATCAACCCATTGACCGCGCAGGCACGTCGCCTCTCGAGCCGTTGGATAAGTTACCACGCAAAGAAATCTTTGATCAAGAATGGGATTTCCACAGATATTTGCCTATACTAGGCTGGGCCTTTTTGCGGTGAAATCCATAACTCACTGGTATGGGAGCCACAGTCGATCATCGTGCCCCATAGGGGCCCCGGCACTTCACACACATTTTCCAGAGGGACCCTCTCGGATCGCAGCAGGGCATTTTCCATTACCACAGTGACGTTCTATTGACTATTTATTGAACGGTCTACAGGCCTGTTTTGACGGTGTCGGGGTGCACGTCCGGAAGCTCTGCCTCAGCCAAAACCTCGGTCGGGATCTTCTTGGTCTCTGCGGCAGGTGCTTCATGCTTCGTCAGGTCGCTGAGAATGGACTCGACCTTGAACCACTCTGCAGTGGCCAGGCGGCAGTCGTTTTGGTGGTCGGCTCGGGCTGGGTGAGGGATTGCTTGGCCCTATCTGTATATCTTGATGCCAAGATTATTCCAGTTCTGGACTAAGTGTCTCCCAAAGCGCCCGAAGGGACTGGTGCCGACTATTCGGCCGTTGCGTTGCTCGGCGGGCACGTGGGCGTTATCGCGGTCGCTCTGCGCGCTGCGGCGAAGCGTTCAGAAAATGAGTCGGTCGGCAGCAGAAGATCGTACTCAGGAGCCGGTTGATGGCCGACATGTGATGGACGGCCGGAACGGCTACAGAAACCTCAAGTGGAGGCACCGAGCCGCCGCCGTAGTCGCCTTTACACCTGAATTGAACAACACAGTCTCGAGTGCGAGGTCCAAGACTCCCGTGTGGTCTGGACTACCTGCACCCCAGCTTTACGAAGCTGCTTTTACTGGCGTGGCTGGAGCTACCGGAGCGACAGCAGCCTTCGTCTTCGACACACTCGACCTCGTTGCGGGGACAGCCTTCTTCGCTGAAGCAGACTTCTTTGCAACCTTTGCCGTAGAGGCTTTCTTTGCGGCCTTCCGCACTTTCGCCCACCGGGCTTTCTGGGCGGCGGCGATCTTGGCGCGCACTCCCGCGCTCAAGCTGCGCTTCTTCTTGCTCTTTGCACGTAACCCGACCGCGGGGGCTTTCTTCGCGGTTGACGCCGCAGGAGTGCCAGGCGTCGCTTTCTTCGCGGCCTTCTTGGATTTCGCCCAACGAGCCCTCTGAGCGGCGGCGATCCTCTCCCGCGCCTCGGTGCTCAACGTACGCCTTGTTCTAGCTTTGCCGGCCAAGCTGGTATTGGCTGGTCGACCCGGCTTCCGCATCTTGGTGGTGCTGGTGCCGGTTAACAGAGCCTTTACCTCTTGCAGTCTGGATATCTCAGCATCGATCTCAACAACGATGTTCTGTATGCTCATGAGTCCTCCGGTATTGAGGATAACCCACCGGTTGAATTCCAGTGCGTCCTTGGGTTGAAAACTCAAGCTAGGGACTGTTCACCTTAACTGGTCTAAGCGTGGTGTTTTTCCGGTGATTCTTCATGTCCTGGACTAGGTGTCTCCCTGGTCAATAACAAAAAGCATCTCGCGCGCGCGAAGGTTTCGGCCGCAATCGCAAATTCAATCAATCGGAGGACCCCTACGGCTTCCTCGACTTCAGCTTAATCATCTCGCCAACCACGGTGAACCTTCCGTACCCGTTATGGTGGATGGTCTTTGGATGCTTCTGCGCCGGACCCGTCCAAGCCTTGAGTACCCTCAGAATGAAAAGGTTGAACTCGTTGACGAGCCGGGTATCGATTACCCACTTGCTTTGAGAACCTCAATCACACAGCGCTCAAAATCGCTATCCGGCTCGCGCCCTGTTTCCTCGGCGACCTGCAGCTTGCCGGATCGAGCAAATTCAAGATAGGCACGCAACGCCCTGGTGCCTTCCGGAGTACCGCTGTCGAGGACGATGACCGCGCCCTTATCGTATGGAATCAACATAAATCATTGAATCAATGCTATTTGATTGATAATTTGCAATGGAATCGATGGGATGGAGAAATATATGGCGGAGAGAGGGGGATTCTATGAGTTCTTAAGTCTCGCGCACTGTTCCGCAGTCAGGCTCAGGAATACGCCGCGCGGCCAGTGGCGATGGCCCGGTTCCGCGTCAGCCGGCTTTCCTGTTCGGTGAGCCCACTGCCTCGCTCCACGAGCTCGACAACCTTGTCCGACGACTTGAAATGCACAGAGCATCCGTCGAGAAAACTGCCCCTCAGTTCACTCACAGTTGCACTCACTGAATGTGCTAGAAAGTGTTGTTTTTCAGTGTTTTCGAGTATAGCCGAGTACATATAAGATATTTATAATGTGTCACTTATAGCTTTTAGGAAACTGCTGCTCTATCCACCTGAGCTACAGGGCCACGTTTCGTCCGCGTGGGGTTCCATCAATGATTTTACTTTGATTTTGCACGCCGCCGTTTCAGGAAACTGCTGTCGGTGAGGATTCGCAGCCCAAAGCATCGACCCGGCTCGTCCTGAGACAATGCTTGAAGCATCTATCTTCTGCGCGAGATTCTCCATGCCCGCATTGCTCCATATCGACTCCAGCCCCCGCGCCGCATCGGTTTCCAGTTTCCTTTCCGGCATCTTTGTTGAGAAGTGGAAACAGCAAAACCCCAGCGGCACCGTCTTCCACCACAACACTTCGCTCGAACGCTTTCCCTACCTCGATGAAGCCGCCATCGAAGCCATCTTCACGCCGTCCGCGCAGTTGACCGCCGCGCAGAAAGTCACTCTCGCCTTCTCCGATCGGCTGGTGGACGAGTTGCTCGCCGCCGACGTGGTGGCGATCGGCGCGCCTATGTGGAACCTCTCCATTCCCGCCTCGCTCAAGGCGTGGATCGATCTGATCGTGCGCGAAGGGCGCACCTTTGCCTTTACCCCGCAAGGCGTGGCGCCGCTGCTGCCGCCCGGCAAACGGGTCTACGTCTTCTCCGCGCGCGGTGGCGCGTATCCCGCGGGCACGCCGTTCCAGGACTTCGATCAGCAGGAGCCGTATCTGCGCAGGATTCTGGGCGTGATCGGACTGAGCCTTATCGATTTCATCTGCGCGGAGCACCAAAGCGACGATCCCGAGGCTGCCGCCGAGAGCCTGGCCCGCGCCAAGAGCGCCTTGGCCGCGCTCGCCGTATAACCGTTGCCGCTCGGCGCCATGTACACTCGACTGCATGAGTTCCCTTCGCATCGCAGCCATCATTCCTGCGCGGCTCCAATCCTCGCGCATGACGCGCAAGGTGCTGCGCCCCATTGCCGGCCGGCCCATGGTGGAGTGGGTGTGGCGCGCCGCTAGCTTGAGCGGCCTCATGGATCCCGTGGTCGTCGCCACCGATGCCGAAGAGGTTGCGGAAGCCTGCCGCGCGCGCTCTATTCCTGTGGTAATGACTTCGCCCGCAGCCGCGAGCGGAAGCGACCGGGTGAGGGAAGCGGCGCGACAGATCGACGCCGACATCTACGTCAACATTCAGGGCGACGAGCCGACCCTCACGCCCGACTTTTTCCCGCCGCTTCTCGATCTCTTTCGGCGGCCTGAAGTGGAAGTGAGCACGCTCTCCGTGCGCTGCCCGCCCGAGGAGTTCCTGAATTCCAACGCCGTCAAAGTGGTCACCGCCCTCGACGGCCGCGCTCTCTATTTTTCGCGCGCCACCATTCCCTACGACCGCGACCAGACCGGCTTCGCAGGTTATCGCAAGCACCTTGGCATCTACGCCTACCGCAAGGCGGCGCTCGAGCGCTTCGCCTCGCTCGCGCCCTCGCCCCTCGAAAAACTGGAGCGCCTGGAGCAGTTGCGCCTTCTCGAAAACGGCATCGCGATCTATGTCGCCGAAGCGCCCCGCGACACGATTGGCGTGGATACGGAAGAGGATCTCGTCCGCGCCGAAGCGGTGCTGCAACAAATGCACGAACGGTGATTCCGGCGCGCCGGAAAGCCGAAGCGTCCTTCGCGCCTCCTCAATTCGCCGGCGTGTCCTTGCCCACCACCAGGATCTGGAAGGAATGCGGAATCATGGGCGGGCGCGGCCCGCGCATGAATGCGGGAGGACCGCCGGCGGGCGGTGCTGCTCCTGCCGGCGGAGCGGACGGAGCCGGCGTTGGCCCGTACTCGGCTGTGATCAGAAACAGATTGCCCGTCTTGGTATCGAGCGTGATCGTTTTCGCGCGCGCCGGCGTAAACACCGTCTGCTCCACGGCGAAGTCCGTCGGCGAGATCTCCTTGATCACCGTCAGCGTTCCATCGCCCTGCGAGCTGAAGACTTCCATCGTCTCGGGATTGAACGTAACGCCGTCGCAGCCCACGCCGATCGGCAGGTCGGTAAGAAT
>Ga0326728_10024202_pt1 | contig 11031 bp, 7 predicted proteins | sample MB3enrmetagenome_FD_207602 | JGI IMG/M metagenome (GOLD analysis project Ga0326728, IMG submission 207602) | Lab enriched peat soil microbial communities from McLean, Ithaca, NY, United States - MB31MN | ecosystem: Environmental > Terrestrial > Soil > Wetlands > Peat | place: USA: New York... | reverse complement strand
CCCTTGCAGATCACTGCGTTGGCAATCGCATACAGAATCCGTGATTGCTTGCTCCCGCTTCCCTTGTAGAAATAACGCGGATCTTGTTTCAGAAGCGATGGCAGTATGGCGCCCCCCATGAACGTGCCCGTAACGGTGTCGGTGTACCTGGCGCCGAAGCGCTTTGCATAACCTTGCGCGCCTTGCCCATATCCGCTGAAGCGATTTTGCGCCTGCTCAATTCCCGCAAAGCCCCCTGCAAATACGAAAGTGAATGGATCTACCGCCGTTTTCCCGGCAAGCTTGAACTTTTGCTTTGGGGTGAGCGGAACTGCGCCGGGGATGTAGATGGCATAGAAATTTGGAACGACGCCAAGCACCCGCTGCTTTTCTTCCACCTTGATCTGCTCTTCTGCCACTTCGGTCTGTGAGAGTCCGACCTGCACCTCAGTTTTCTCGGTCGCAACCGCCAACGGCATCCACGGGACAATGTGGGTCTCCCCTGAACGCAGGATTCCAGAAGATATCTGCGTCTCGAAGCCCTCCGCCGTAATGATTAGCTGGAAACGTCCGGGAGGGATATTGGCAAAGGAGAATTGTCCATCGTTGCCGGATAGGACTTCTTGGTTGAGGGATGGATCTTCCGCAGTAAGCCTGACCCGGGCTCCGCCGACGACAGCTCCACTTTGATCAACGACAGTTCCGCTGATGCTTCCGGGCAATTGCTGACCGGGAAGTTGCTCCCCGGCTGAAGTTATCCCCCGGCGTTCCGGACTAGGCACAGGCGCTTGCTGAGGGGTCTGTCCTGAGCAGTACGACGTCCAGCCCAGAATGACAAACGCAAAACTTATGAGTTCACATTTGAACTGCAGGGCCATGAATAACTTTACTTTGGCGTCTGGGCCCAGTTTACCGCGCGCGGACGCATAACGCTGGGTTGTTTTTCAACAGGCTCCATGCGCCTTCGGTGCATCGCTGCGGCACAGGGTGCGATACCAAGACCACCTCTACGGCCATTCCCAATCGACAGGGACGCGCGTTCAAACTGACTGCAAGACGCACTTCTGAGGTATAGCGATCAAGCTGCACGTTTCGGAATCGTGACGCTCTGTTGCAGAGTGAAATCTAATAGGGTCTCGCTCGGGATCTTCACTTCGTCTCCCTTGGTGATTATTTCCGAGCCAGCTCCCACGCCCGCCCCTGTTCCTGCCCCGATGGCCGCCCCTTTCCCACCGTTTGCAAGCGCACCGATGATGCTCCCAAGGGCGGCTCCCCCAACAGTTCTTTTCGCGGTACTCTCAGTCTTGGATTTGCCCGAAACTGCGTATTCCCCTGTGACTAGCGGCACAGTCTGGCCATGGACGACGATTTCCGTCAGCTCGAGGCTTAGTTCGGACCTTCCAGTAAAAGTTCCGGTCTCTTTGGACTCGTCCAATCGGCCGTAAACGTCTGCGCCCTTCGGAACCACCACATTGCCATCTACGGATAGGGGTTCTTCGAGCGAAGCCTCAAAACGATATCCCACGCGATTCCTGGTGGAGTCAATGGAATCGATGGTGCGAACCGAGATCCGCGTACCTGCAGGAATGGTCACCGACGACGAAGACTGTGCGACGTCATTTTTTTCTATGGACGAAGGCACATCCGGCTGCTTCGAGGGAACCGAGGGCGTGGCACCCTGCGCGTCGGAATCGAATCGGAGCGAACGGACATCGGCGATATCGTAGTTCTGCACTGTTGACCCAACCTGAAAGCTGATGCTGGTCTCGGTCCCATCCATGAATTTACCCTTGATCAGACTTCCATTCTTCAATTCCAAAGTGTCCGCGCGGGCAGCTACCGCTGCCATACATAGAGCGACAATCACTTTGCAAATCTGCTTCGCGTTCATTTCGAGTTCTCCTGAGTATTGTTGTGTTACGTTGTCTTGAAATCCGGACGGCCAGGCCTGACTAATCCTGATGGATTCTTCTCTGCCTGCTGCATCCACTGTTTGATCGCAGGACTCAATGTTCTTACGATCGTTAGTCATTCCTTTATCTGCCGCGTCCCGGAGGGAAGCCCTTCAGCAGTTTTTGCGCTCCCTTATTGAGCCTTTCCTGGTTCTTCTCCTGTTTGTTGCTGGGTTCAATCGCATGTTGGGCAGCACCTATCCAAACGAGCTTTTTTGCAGCAGGGTCATACATACCAACGACGAAAGTCCCGATGTAATTGCTTGAAGTACTGGCCGAAAAGGTACCGAAGCCGCCTCCCCACGGGCCCCAGCCGCCCAAGCCGCCCAAGTTGTCCCCGAAGCCGTTTATCTGCTTCTCCTGATCGATCGCGAGCTGGTAGGCGAGGAGTAAATCGGCCTTACTGCCGTCCTCCGCCTTGGTGAAGCCCTTGCCCGCCATTTGCAAATCGATCGCCTGCTTGACCTGGGCGTCCAGGATCTGGTCGGGATGGCCACCTACCGCGGGCACGCCTTGTACGTCGTTGACCCATGCATAGGTGTGGTATTTTGAAAAATCGGTTCCTGGCATGTAGTTGGTTCTCACGTCCTGCGCGAATGTCACGGAGAACGCGACGAGCGCCAAGACCAGTGCAGGACCAAACTTTGCCGCCGCTGGAAAAATGATTGCCTTTGTAAATTTCACTACAGTCTCCTTATTTCTTTCTGCCGCGTCCTCTTTTACGTTTTGTCTGGTATTGGACATGGCTTTACGTTCCAGATCTCGGTGGCATATTCGGCGATAGTGCGGTCGCTGGAGAACTTCCCCGAGCCCGCCACATTCAAGATGGCCTTGCGCGCCCACTCGTCGGGATCGGCATATAACGCGCTCAGCTGCGCGTCTGCCGTGAGGTATGAGTTCAGGTCCGCCAAATGCATGTAGTGGTCGCCGTGCGTCAGCAACATGTCGCGCAACGGCCCGAAGACACCCGGCTCATAGCGGCTGAAATAGTCGGAGAAAATCAAGTCCAGTGCCTGGCGTGTTTCGGGCTCGTGTTCGTAGTGCCAGCGCGGGTTGTACCATCCGCGACTGCCAATCACTTGCTCCGCCGTCAGGCCGAAAAGAAAGAAGTTCTCCTCGCCCGCCTCCGCGGCCATCTCAATGGTTGCGCCGTCGCGTGTACCGATCGTCAATGCGCCATTCATCATGAACTTCATGTTGCTTGTACCACTGGCTTCGTAGCCTGCAGTGGAAATCTGGTTGGAGACGTCACTGGCGGGGATGAGGTGTTCCGCAAGCGAGACGCAATAGTCGGGCAGAAATACCACCCTAAGCCGCCCGCGTACGGCGGGGTCGGCGTCGATGGTTGCAGCCAGATTGTTGATGAATTTGATAATCACTTTCGCAAGCCGATACGCAGGTGCGGCCTTGCCTGCGAAAAGGAACGTCCGTGGGTGCATGTTCAGCCCAGGGTCGTGCCGCAACCGGTTGTAGAGGACCACGATCCGCAGTGCATTCAGAAACTGGCGCTTGTACTCGTGGATGCGCTTGACCTGGCAATCGAAGATCGATTCCGGATCAAGGGTCTGACCCGTCGACCAGCGGAGCCACTCACAGAATTGCCGCTTCGCATTTCGCTTAGCCGTAAGAAAATCTGCGAGAAATCCGCTGTCACCCACGAATGCTTTGAGCTTGTCTAATTCGCTCAGGTTCTTGATCCACGCATCTCCAATTGCATTGGTGATCAATTGGGAAAGCCCAGGGTTGCAGAGTTGCAGCCAGCGCCGGGGTGTGACTCCGTTCGTTTTGTTGTTGAAACGTTGCGGAAAGATTTCCGCCAGGTCTTTGAGCGTGGTCTCACGCAACAGCTTGGAGTGAATCTCTGCCACCCCGTTGGTGCTATGAGAGCCCACAACCGCCAAATTGGCCATACGAACCTTCTTGGCTTGGCCGTCCCCCTCTTCAACCAGGCTCACCCGCTGAATTCGTTCCTTCTCGCCCGGAAAACTTCCGCGAACATCGCCCAAGAAACGGCGATTGATCTCGTAGATGATCTCGAGCTGCCGCGGCAGCATTTCTTCAAACCACGCCACCGGCCATTTTTCGAGTGCTTCGGGCAATAAGGTGTGATTCGTGTAGGCCAGCGTGTTCTTTGTGATCTGCCAGGCTTCGTCCCATTCAAGGTGCACCTGATCAACTAGGATTCGCATAAGCTCCGGAACTGCGAGAGCCGGATGCGTATCGTTCATCTGAATGGCGACTTTCTCTGCAAACAAGCGCCAATCCTGGTTGGAGCGTTGGAAGCGCCGCACTGCATCTGCCATCGAACAGGCAACAAGGAAGTACTCCTGTAGCAGGCGTAGCCCTTGCCCCATCACTCTTGAATCATCGGGATAAAGGACGCGGGTCAGGGTTTCGGCCCCAAGGGTCTGGGTAAATGCTTCTACGAAATCGCCGTGCGAGAACTCTTCAAACTTGAAGTAGTCGGGCGCTGCCGCTGCCCAGAGTCGAAGCGTGTTGATCGTGGAACCACCGTACCCGATCACAGGACGGTCAAATGGGATGCCGATCAGAGTCGTTGGGCGGCCCGGTACTGGGCGCAGGGTACCGCCGCTGAGCTCGAACGAGCAGCCCACGGTGACTTCCACCTTTTCGTTCGGGCGGGCAATTTCCCACGGGTCCGGAGAACGGAGCCAGTTGTCCGGCATTTCCTGTTGCCATCCGTTCTGGATGGATTGTTTGAAGATGCCGTATTCATATCGGAGTCCATAACCCATAGCCGGGAGCTGCTTGGTTGCGGCGGATTCAATGAAGCAGGCCGCCAAACGTCCAAGGCCACCGTTGCCCAATCCCGCATCTGGCTCCTGCTCTAAGATCTCGATCAGGTTCAGTTTCTTGTCCTGTATGAACTGGTCTGTGAGCGGAGCGAGCAGAAGGTTCACAACATTGTTTGCGAGTGAGCGGCCGATGAGGAATTCCATCGAGAGGTAGTAGAGTCGCTTAGGATTTTGTTGCTCATAGGTCTTCTCAGTGAGAAGCCAGCGCTGAGATAGAACGTCACGCACCGACCGCGCAAGGGCCTCGAACCGGTCGCGCGCGGTCGCCGCCGCCAGATCGACGACACTGTCGAACAGCAAGTGCCGTTCATACAAAGCTTCGTCCGTTCCGGAGAAGTGCACCGGACCACATCCGTACTTGGCGATGAGTTTCTCCGTATCCGGCACTGCTTGCCGTTTTGCGGGGGCGTTAGTAATCATGATCGACTCCTATCCGATCTGAGAAGGCGCCACCGGGCCCGCATCTCGACGGGACTTTTATGTGATTCAGAGGTTGTAATTGGCACGCGTTGCGATCCTTACAGTGCCGTTCATAGCAATTGCCGACACTCGCTCACTCACTTCTTGTCGTGAGGCCACTTCCAACCGCTAATCTCAGGACTGTCGATCCCGTACTCGTAAGCATGGCGTCGGCATGCGATCTGGCGATCGCGGAATTCTTCTTTGGCATGCGCGCCGATCGGCTGCAGTTTCGGGACGCGGTCAATGGCGTCGATCGCGAGACTGAACCGGTCCGTCTGGTTGTTGATTGCCAGTTCCATCGGCGTGTTGATGTTGCCTTTCTCCTTGTACCCGCGCACATGCAGGTTGTGGTGGTTTGTGCGGCGATAGGCGAGACGGTGAACTAGCCAGGGATACCCGTGGAAGTTAAAGATGATCGGTTTGTCAACGGTAAAGAGCGAATCGAAGTCCGCATCCGTTAAGCCATGCGGGTGTTCGCTGCGAGGTTCCAGCTTGAACAAGTCAACCACGTTAACGAATCGGATTTTCAAGTCAGGAAATCGTTCGCGGAGCAATGCCGTCGCGGCCAATGCTTCCTGGGTGGGGATATCGCCCGCGGCAGCAAAAACAACATCAGGTTCCTGGCCTTCATCATTGCTGGCCCAATTCCAGATGCCGATACCCTTTGTGCAGTGCGTAATGGCAGCATCAATATCCAGGTACTGCAGATGCTTCTGCTTGTCCGAGACGATTACGTTGATGTAGTTCTCCGAGCGCAGGCAATGATCTGCTACAGACAAGAGACAATTGGCATCGGGCGGGAGGTAGATGCGGGTCACTGCCGCACTTTTGTTGAGCACCACATCCAGAAACCCCGGATCCTGGTGCGTAAAGCCATTGTGATCCTGACGCCACACGGTCGAGGTAATGAGGAGGTTCAGCGATGCGATCTTGCGGCGCCAAGATAAATTGTTACAGATCGACAACCACTTGGCATGCTGATTAAACATGGAGTCGATTACGTGAACGAAGGCTTCATATGACGAGAGAAAGCCATTGCGGCCCGTAAGCAAGTAGCCTTCGAGCATGCCCTCCATCGTGTGCTCGCTCAACATTTCGACCACGCGTCCGTCCGGAGCCAGTTCTGTGCCATCACGGTCCTCGGGGAAAGTTTCAGCGATCCAGAATTTCTTCGAAGCCTGGTAAATTGCGTCCAGCTTGTTGGAAGTATTCTCGTCGGGCGCGAAAACGCGGAAGCTGTTCATGTTCCACTTCATGACGTCGCGCAGGAAAGCGCCCAGCGGTGGGACGTTCTCGACTTCGATGTTTCCCGGGCGGTCGATCTTGATGGCATAATCGCTAAAGTCAGGTAAGCGCAGTTTTTTCCTGAATTCTGCGTTCGCGTGCGGACTGGCACTCATGCGACGCCGGCCTGACGGCATGATTTCGGCGAGTTCCGGTAACACCCTGCCAGACTCGTCGAACAGTTCTTCGGGTTCGAGTGACCGCATCCAGTTCTCAAGAATGCGCAGGTGTTCCGGTCTTGTCTTGACGTCCGGCAGCGGGACCTGGTGCGAACGCCAGAAGCCTTCGAGCCGATGTCCGTCCACCTCCCGCGGTGCACCCCAGCCTTTTGGTGAACGCAATACCACCAGGGGCCAACGCGGCCGAATCGCGACGCCGCTCTTGCGGCATTCTTGCTGATGAGTCTTAATTTCGGTAATGCAGTGCTCAAACGTCGCGGCCATCGCCTGGTGCATGCTGTTGTGATCGGATCCCTCCACGAAGTAGGGATTCCAACCATACCCGCGCAGCAAGTCTTCCAATTCTTGATGAGTGATTCGCGCCAGCAAGGTCGGGTTGTTGATCTTGTATCCGTTAAGATGAAGTATGGGCAATACCGCCCCATCGCGGATTGGATTCAGAAACTTGCTGATGTGCCATGAGGTCGCCAGCGGGCCGGTCTCGGCCTCGCCGTCACCCACGACCGCCGCCACGATCAGGTCGGGATTGTCAAACGCGGCTCCGCAAGCGTGCGAGAGGACATAGCCCAGTTCGCCTCCTTCATGAATCGAACCTGGCGTTTCTGGAGTACAGTGGCTGCCAATACCACCGGGGAAGGAGAACTGCTTGAAGAACTCTCGCAGGCCTTTCTCGTCCTCGCTTTTCTCCGGATAGATTTCACTGTACGTGCCTTCCAGATAGATAGGCGCTAAAACTCCCGGCGCCCCGTGTCCTGGGCCTGCAAGGAACATCATCTCGAGGTTGTCTCTCTTTATGAGCCGACTGAGATGCGTGTAGATGAAGGCAAGCCCTGGGCTTGAGCCCCAATGGCCGAGCAGGCGGCTCTTGATATGTTCTGGTTTCAGGGGCTCCCGTAAGAGAGGATTCGCCTGAAGGTAGATCATTCCTAGAGCAAGGTATTTGCACGCGCGCCAAAAAGCATCGATCCTATTCAGCTCCTCGGCGCCTAGTGGCGCACCTGCAACGGTTGATCGTGCAATCCCTTCGGCGCTCAGTGGACTGGCTAGTCCTTCAGTTTCTGTCAGCGTCATTTTCTCTTCCTTACTTGTCTTTGTGCTCTTCCGACGCTTTGGGGTACAGCAAGCGTCAGCCTTTGTCGTAGTTTAACCCTCATCCCAAAACTGATTGCACGCGTCTCTCAGTTGACCGCTTGAGAGCCCCAGCATTGCTCTTGACTTCTACGTTGCAACTCGCGTTGAATTTGTTCGATTTCCACTGCATCGTTCGCGGTGAGTACGACTTCACCGGCGAGGATTACGCACAGCATGTCAATGAGCGTATCAGTCGGGATGCTCATCAGTTCTCCGAGCATGGCCTACCCCCTGGAGCGAATTTGAAGATCGCATTTGGTATTCGCAATCCGGCTGCCAGAAGTGGCCCGTTGTAAGTGGATGTAAATACCTGTCTACCAATTGGATCGGAAGCTCCTACACAGACATAGAATGACCTGCCAAGGGCACTGACCAAATTGGGGCAGCAAGCCGGATTTAGTCCCAGCCGCCGGCCAGTACCTGGAATTGCAATAAATCAATCTGCGATCGCTTTATTACGGCTTGTCGGCAGGCATTTGCTGAACCTGAATTGTGGGGATTGGATCCGCCTTCGTCGTATCAACCGAGACGATTCCGAAGTTCCCGTTCGCGTCGCGCAGTCGAATGGTCCTCTCGACCTGCTCCCCTGAAGGGCCGGGGTGCACGGTGTCATTGATCAAGATCGACACTCGGAGACCCGACTCCGGATTGCCATGATCGATGTGTTCCACTAACTGGCTAGTGGCTTGATCGCCGGTTGCAGTGGCCCGCTGGGTCGTCGTTGCACGCTCAACCAGGCGCAGGCTGCCATTCCGAGTGATCCCTGGGACATCGGCGGAGTAGGTTTCCACCAGTGTGCGCTTTTCTCCGGACGTGCTCTCCGATTCCTTACTCACAACGCGAGAGACTTCGCTTAGCCTGCCTTCGGAGTCGGGTCGGCAAACGCGCTCCTCTTCCTGGCTGGCGGCTTGATCGCTGGTTGCACTGGTGCGTTGGGTGGAAGTTGTACGCTCAACCATGTGCAGACTGCCGTCCCGAGTGGTCCCTGGGACATCGACGGAGTAGGTTTCCATTAAGTTGCGCTTTTCTCCGCCGGAAGTGCTCTCCGATTCCTTACTCACGATGCGGGAGACTTCGCTAAGCCTGCCTTCGGGGTCGGGTCGGAGAACGCGCTCCTCGGTACTGCGGTTGTAGGCCTCTAGTCGAGTTGTACCCTGCCGTATTTCGGTGATCTGCCATTTCCCCGTACCATCGGGAAGAAGGGTGGTTTTTTCAGATTCAACCGTGTCGTTGGCCTCTCGCCTGAGGAATTCGTCGGTCTTCAGAACTGGCACCCAACCGCCGTTGACACTCGGGCGCATCACCGTAGTTTTCGTTTCCTCCACATCCATGCCGATCCTTGTCGTCTCTACGCTTTCGCGTTGAAGAGGCTGAAGCCTGCCATTGAGATCCGCATCGGAGGTGATGCGCACGGCATGCCAGTCAGCGCCAGCGCCGGCGTGCCGCTCTTCTTCTGTTACCTGCACGAGCGTTTTCCTCCCATTACCGTCGCGAATGAACGTGCGGGTTGCGGTTCGCAAGGTAACAGCATCCAGTGGCAGCGTTTCCGTTTCGATGTACTGGTAATTTTCGAAATGTCCGTCGAGCCCGCGGATCTGGACCGATCGCTTGTCTAGCGTCGGATCGCCGTTATGGATGTGGTTTTCGAGGATGCGCGTGGGATTAGCGTTGCTGCTTTTCAAGTCGGGTATTACCGTCGACGACTTGCTTGCCTCCTCTGCCATTAGGGAGTCAGGTATCTGTGCAAAAAGCCTAGGACCAAGACACAAACATGCGCCAATTGCGAGGAGTAGCGCGTGGATTAGACGAAAGCCGCTCGAAGCACGACGACCGTCGGCCTCTTGACTAGCAATGCACGCAGATCGCACACTGGTGTTCACGGTCAGCATGCTTATTGAATACCCCGCCAGTGCATTTGAGGCCGCCGATTTCCGTTTGGGTCAGTGACCACAACCCAGTTCATGCATACAGGCTTTCTCTTGGCTACTGCCTGCGGAGTGAGTGTTGTGCTGCACATGGTCGTTTCCCCCTTTCTTCAAAATGCGACGCACGAGAGTTTGCCTTCTGCTGTATCAACGAGCATCGAATTGTGGCAACGAGAAGAAGTGCGTCATATCTCGGTCCTATTTCACGGGAGCGAACTGAAGGGCAAGGACGCTTCAACGGCCGACGCTCTTTTCATCAGCTCTGAGTCGATCAGCGTTGCGATCTGCTCCCATACCCGCGGATCGTTCTCGATTTCGTGATGTGGCCTGTTCAGGTGCCGAGCAAGCCAGGGATAGTTGTCACAATTAATTCGATGATCCTGGTACGTCATCCGAAAGTTGCCAATGATGTTCGTGCGTCCCGGATCAGCCGCGCGAATGCGCGACCGTCCGTGAATAGAACCTCTAGTCTGATAAAAGTTGGCCGCGTTCTGAACGTTTGAGGGGATTACCGTATCCTCATGGCCAGGTTTATGGACACTGTCCACCTGGATCGTGAGTGATACCGGAATGCCTAGGCGTCCCAAATCACGGGCCAACGTGACCGCCTGCGAAGCTCCCCAACTGTGGCCATAGATAACGATCCTTGCGCTTTCCTTTTCATTGGCATTGAGTTCGCCATCTCCGTCGGTGTCTAACAACTCCAGCACTCGCCGAAGCGCGCGTTTGCCGTCGTGATTCGCGAACACTTCTGCGTGCACAATTGACGGATAACTGTCGCGAAGGTAGGCGGCGAACTGCACTTCAGGATGGTTCAAGTCATCGTGCCGGACAAAACCCCCAACGAAACCGATGACGATGGCATTCTGCGGCATGATGTTCGGAGACCCCGGTCGCTCTCGCAGACAAACTAATCTGAGGGCTGCCTTGACACTGTCGCCAAGTGCGGATTCATCGCAGACGCGAGGCTGTACAGTAGTACCGAAATGAATGGCGGCCTCTTCGGTCAGCGCATTCGACTGACCTCGAACAAGGAATGGCCGAACCAGGCATATTGCAGCTAGGACCAGCCACAACGCCGAGAACTTCCAGAGTCCATTCATAGAATCTGCTCGCCGTACCTGACTTTTGCCCTTCTCCAAGTGGCTAATGCAGGAGACCACTCCAACCAGGTAATCGCAAGCGGGTCTCCAAAGCAGGCCCATGGCAAACGGCTTGTCAGCAATTACATAAGCGTGGGCATTCTTCTGAAGGCTGCCCATATTGAGGCATTGACCGCGACCGGGCAGACGGCGTGACACTA
>Ga0326728_10024201_pt1 | contig 11032 bp, 7 predicted proteins | sample MB3enrmetagenome_FD_207602 | JGI IMG/M metagenome (GOLD analysis project Ga0326728, IMG submission 207602) | Lab enriched peat soil microbial communities from McLean, Ithaca, NY, United States - MB31MN | ecosystem: Environmental > Terrestrial > Soil > Wetlands > Peat | place: USA: New York... | reverse complement strand
TTCTTCAACGTCCTCGCACCGTAGACGTCCAAACGAACGCCGGCATCGCAAACGGTCCCACCCTTGCGCTTGCGAGGGCTGCCCGAACACACGCGGCTGCCGGATCGTTCGCTCCCGTACCTCCAACGGCGACATCCTTCACCTGACCGTTCGATCCAAACGTGATCGCGGCGACAACCGCACCCTGGCCCGGCTGAAGACATGCTCGCGCACCGGGGAGGACCTGCGCGAGCGCACTCTCGACCGCCCCAGCTGCCGGTCGCAACGGCACGCTTTCCGAGTCTGCCGCTCCGCCCCCCGTCAGGTCGGCGCCGACCGGTATGGCTGTCTCGAGTCCGCGATTGGCGGGAATCGACGGGGATGCGGCATCGGGGGCGGTGTTCGCCGCCATCGGAAGCGAGACCATCGACCGCGCTTGCCGAACAGAACCACGGTCGGTTCCTGAACCGACGTCGCCGCGGGGCGCGCGCGGAAGTGACGACGGGGCGACCGAGTCGTCCGGACCCACCTCGACGGATGGAGTCGCAGCAACCGCCACGAGTACTGGCGTGGGTGCGACGCTCGGCACCAAGGGCGGCGCACGCCGCATCCCGCTGACGAGGAAAACTGCTGCCGCGGCCGCCAGAACGATAGTAGCGGCCCCGCCAGCGACTACCCAATGCCCAGGCGCCTTCGCCGATCGCACGAGCGGCAACGCGTCCGCCCACACCGGCGCATTCAAAAGAACGCGCTCGTTCGAACAGCTTCCCTTCGCCACGGGCGAGCTCGATGGGGCCCGCAAAGCGCCCCCCTCGTCGATTTGAATCCGCGCGAGAATCCGCGCAATACGCTCACTGCCACCATCGCAGCGACGGTCGGGTCGAGGCCATCGGGCAAGCGCAGCATCGATGCGCTCGTCCAGGTCATCCAATCTCTGCGTGGGGCTCTTCGGCGTGCCCATCCGTCACGTCTCCTCAGGGCCGAATCCTCGGCCGATCATGTATTCTCGGAGCTTTCGCCTCGCTTCGTGAACTCGCCACGCGATGGTTCCCTCGGGTATCCCGAGAATGGTGGACGCCTCTTCGTGCGAGCGACCGTCGATGCATACGAGGATGAGCGTCGTGCGCAGACTCTCGGAGAGCGAGTCGATCGCCGCCGCGAGCGCCTCGTAGAGCTGCCGCGACGTCGCGGCCGTTGCGGGACGATCCGCGAGCACTGCGTCGGTGACGATGCTGTCGAATCGCGGGTCATCGACGTCCGACGTCGCGCCACGCATCCTTCGGGACCGAAGGACGTTGAGCGACAGGTTGACAGCGATCCGATAAAGCCACGTGTAGGGCTCGCTGCGACCGTCGAACCGAGCGAGGGCATGGTAGGCGCGAATGAACGTCTCCTGCGTGACGTCCTCGGCTTCGACCCTGTCATGCAGCATGTGAGTCGCTAGCCCGTGAATCCGGCGCTGGTGTCGCGCCACGAGCTCTGCGAATGCTGCCATGTCGCCTTCTCGAAACCGATCGACAAGCTCTCGGTCGGTGCCGTTCCTCATGGGCCCTTTCGGAGCCGAGGGTTCCACTGATCTGGCGTCGAGCTCCGGTCGACACCGCTCAGGGTCCCGACCTGGGGTCGCATGGCGGACGGTTCCCGAATACCTCTGGTTCGAAGGGAACGCGAGGGCAAGCACGGAGGGTATGACACGCCAACCTCCCGATGGCTTGGGTCGCCGTGCCCGCTCCGTTCAGAGGACGTTCGCCGCCAGTTCGGCGAGTTCGCTGCGCTCCCCTTTGGCCAGGAGAACGTGCGCTGCCAGCTTCTCACCGTGAAAACGCTCGGCCGCGACGGTGAGACCATTGGATGCGCTGTCCACATAGGGATTGTCGATCTGCCCCGGATCCCCCGTCAGGACGACCTTCGTGCCATCACCGGACCGTGTGATGATCGTCTTTACCTCGTGCGGAGTTAGATTCTGCGCCTCGTCGACGATGATGAACTGTGCAGGGAGCGAACGCCCGCGGATGTACGTGAGAGGTTCGACCTGGATCTGACCGGTCTCGAGAAGCTCCGCGTAGGCGCGCGGGCCCTTGCGCGTTCCCCCCGAGAACAGAAACTCCAGGTTGTCGAAGATCGGCTGCATCCAGGGGTTGAGCTTCTCGTCGACGTCGCCGGGTAAGAAGCCAATGTCGCGACCGAGCGGCATCACCGGCCGCGACACGAGCAATCGCGTATACGCGCCGTCTTCCACGGTGCGCTTGAGACCGACGGCCAACGCCAGGAGCGTCTTGCCCGTGCCGGCTTTGCCCACGAGCGTGACCAAGCGAATGGATTCGTCGAGCAAGAGATCGATGGCGAACGACTGCTCCTTGTTGCGGGGCCGAACTCCCATCACCCCCTCGCGAGGAACCCGCAGACCGACGATCGCGCGCTTGGTGGCATCGAACCGGCCGAGCGCCGTGTGAGAGGCGTTCGTCCGGTCGCGCAACATCAAGCAAGTATTGGGCGCTGGAAGCGGATCCTGCGGAGAAAGGCGGCCATCTCGAAAGAACGCGTCGATCTCTTCCGGATCGAGATCGTACGTTGGAATCCCGCTCGTCAGACGATCGGTCTCGATTCGTTGATTCTCATAGGTCTGGGCGGCCATGCCGAGAGCGTCCGCTCGGATGCGCATGTTCGTGTCCATCGTGACGAACACGGTGGGGCGGCCGGTGTCGCTCTCTCGAATCTCGAAGGCGAGTTGGAGAATGGCCTGGTCCATCGTCGAGTGATCGATCGCACTCGGGAGCCTCATCGCCTTGTTCGGCACCGCCACGCGCAGGGTGCCACCCGAATCGAGCGCCACCCCTTTGGACAGCGCGCCCCCCTTCTCGCGCAGCTCGTCGAGCAGCCGCGCAGTGGCGCGCGCATTGCGCCCCCTTTCGGATCCCTCGCGTTTGAAGTGGTCGAGTTCCTCGATCGAATAGATCGGTATGATTACGTTGTTGTCCTCGAATCGGAAGATCGCGTTCGGGTCGTGGAGGAGAACATTCGTATCGAGGACGTAGTTTTTCTTCATCGGGGTTCCGGACACGGGCAAGGCGACCTTTCGGGCGTAGCCGCGCGGCCGACGGGACGCAAGGGGAGATGCAATGGGGGCGCACTACCCCTACAATGGATCCGTCGTGTTGGAGCCAAACGCCACGGGACTCTCGTGGTCGGGGCTGGGCCCCTTCGCCCTCTTCCCGCGGGCCGAGCTGCGCTGGCTCGACCCGCTCATTGAGCGAGCTGACCACGAAATCCGGCTTCTGCGAACGCTCACACCCCTCGAAGCCCGTGCCGAGCGCGCCCGGCTCGTCGACGCGGCGGTTCGACGTCAGCCCCTGGTGCCGCGCTGGACGTACGCACCATCTTCGCACCGCGAACTGCGTCGGACCCTCGAACACGCGGACCGCGCCCTCGAACACATCGGCGATGCGCTCGCGCGCACCTACCAGGCCAGGACGCGCGAGCTTCAACTCGAAGCCGCCTTGTGCGAAGCCGCAGGGACGCAAGCGCTCGCACCGCTCGCACGCGAGCGGTTCGGTCCCGCGACTCCCCAATCCGGCAGACGGGCATCCGAGACGTGCGCGCGATGGATGCTCGAGGAGGAGCCCCGGCTCGTGCAACCACGGATCGCGAGCGATTCATCGGATCCGCGCTCCCTGATGTCGTGCATTCGGGCGACTGTGGGAGCCGCGCGATTGCCATTCGCCGTCGTGCCGAGTCCTGCGCTCACCGCACTCGCCGCCACGGGCGATGATGTCATTCTCGTCGCAGCGGATCGCCTCCTGTCGGAAGAAGATGCGCGGCGTACCGCTGTCCACGAGGTCGAAGGCCACGCGCGACCGAGGGCTTGGGCGCGCGGCGCTCCTCTGGCCATCTTTCGCGCAGGGACGGCCCGCGGAGTCGACGACCAAGAAGGGCGCGCCCTGCTCATCGAGCAGCGTGCCGGCTTCCTCGGACCGCGCAGGCGCCGACAGCTCGCGCAGCGGCATTGGGCGGTCTCGGCCATGACTGAGGGCGCGTCGTTCGGGGACGTGATCACCGCGCTCGTCGACGACCACGGGATGGAGGGACCCGACGCCGTGATTCTGGGGGAGCGCATCTTTCGGGGGAGCAACGGGGCCACGCCGGGGCTCGGTCGCGAATGGATCTACCTGGACGCATTCGTTCGCATCGAGACGCATCTCGCAGAGCATCCGGAGGACGAGCGTGTATTGGCGTCGGGTCAGGTCGGTATCGACTTCATCGACGCTCTGCGAGGAACGTGCCCCTAGTTGACAGTCAACTCAATGGTCACCCAAGTCGCCCCCCCCCGATTGTCGTGAACGACGATCCACAGGTACCCCGTCCCGGGGTCGCTCGGCGGCGTGAACGTATCGTCGGTATCATTGAGGCCGCCAACCGATCCGTTCCCAGAGCTGTACAGCAAACGCGCATCGTCGCTCAGACTTCCGAAAGTCACGTAGAAGTCCGCCCAGATCTCCTCGTGCAGGGGACTTCCGGTGACATCGAACTCCTCCGGATTCACCTCCCAGCTCGATTCCGGCACCGACGGGCCGACTTTCACGGAGTTGCAGGTGGAGCCGGCGCAGTGCGCGAGGGCCGGGGCCGTGTATGTCACTCCGTCGGCGTTTGCGGTGAGTGTCTGGCCATTAAAGTCTATCGAGTCGATCACGGGATTCGTATTGCTCAAGGCAGCGAGCAGGCCAGCCTCGTATGCGTAAACGGTCGTAAACCCGAACACGAAGTCTTCTGGCCCGAGCTGATTGTGTTGAGAGTCAAAACACCCGAGGGGCAACGATTGCGGGCTGTTGGCGGCCGAATCGCCGGGCAAGAGCTCGAGGTGACCCGCACACGCAATGTTGAACAGAATGGCAAGCCCGTAGTAGGCCGGAACGCCATCTACCGTCGGCGTCCCCGGAATCAGAGAATGAGTGGACACGGCGTCGGCCGGCATCGTGAATGTGTAGTCTTCGCCCGACGGAAGCACGCTCGACAGATTCTGCCCAGGACCTACCGCACCTGCCAATGACGCAAACTTCGGAAAGCAGTTGTAGTACGCGTCGCTTTTAGGGTTGATGCAGGGCGGGAACCACGAGATGGCCATGGGCTCGGGTCTGGTTGGCCTCCCGTCGTACGCCAACACGCTTACGGTCACCTGCGCCCCTGGCAACGCGTAGGGAGTACTGGCACTCGATCCCAGGATTCGCACAGTGTCAACTTCCGACTCCGACACGAATCCACTCGGTGCACAGGATGACACCACCCACGCGCCGAACACGACAACCAGTCGACAAAGCCTTGACACGGACGATGCGGGCTTCATGAATCACATCTCCGCTCTGATGCCGATGCTAGGCAAGATGGGCAAGTCGTTCGTAGGCGCAGTGTGCGTGGAATTGAAGTCGTAGTTGATGCCGACCACATTGCCCTGGTTGTACACGTTGGTCACGTCAAGGTAGGCGGAGAAAGTCCCCCACGACACCTTCCAGGTCCTGTCCACGCGCAGATCGAGGGCGTGGAATAACGGATAGCGCGAGCCGAATTCAGGGTAGCCCTGGGTGGGGAGGTACGTTCCGGCGTTCTCGTCGTAAAAGCCGTACGAATTGGGCGTGTACATATAGCCACTCGTCAAGCGATAGCGGGCGCCGAACTCCCAACCGGCACCCAGACGGTAGCTCCCCACTACCGTGAGAACATGCGTTTCGTCGTACTGGGACAGATGAAGTGGCAGCCCGGGGGCATCCCGACGGAGACTGCGAGAGAGTGTGTAGGCAAGCCATCCAAAGAAGCGGTCATCAGGCTTGTAGCGCAGGAGCACCTCGGAACCGTAAATGACGCCCGTGCCGGTGTTTCCGAGCCCCGGAGTCACCAGGTGATCGAGCTGTTTGTAGAAGCCCTCGAGCGACCCCTCGATATTGCGATTGAATTCCCGTTCCACGCCTAAATCGTAGTGGTATGCGCGATTGCTGACCAAACCAGGCATCCCGAACACAGAATTGGTTTGCTGGGGGGTCGGCGGTTCGGCGTAGAGCCCTGCGCCAGCCTTGATGGTCGTGCGCGGTTCCCGAGTCACGTCCTGGCGAGCGATGAACCGAGGCGCGAGGTCCCACGACTTCGTGTCCTTGTCGTAGTCGAGCCTCACTCCGGGCACCAGACGACCGCCTTGCCACGGAGTGAGCTCCCAGTCGGTGTAGAAGCCGGGCTCGAAGAAATCGCTCGTGGAGTGCGTATAGAGAAGTTGCTGGGTCCCGAACGGCCCCGCCGGCGGCTGCCCGGGCGTTGGGAACGGCGGGGCCTGAGCGGTCACCACATACGGTGCATAGATGATGTCGTATCCGGCATTCATCGTGACGTGCTTGTCGAGCTTGTGCGAGATCTCAAGCCTCGATGTGATCGGGTAGTCGTACTCGTCGTATACGATGTTGTTGATGTTGAACTCCGTCGAGTCCTCTCCCACGGCCACATTGAGTCGAAGCTCCGTATCGTCCGTGAGCCGGTTGCGATAGAGCCCCTGCACGCGCCAAAAGCCATAGTGCGTGCCGAAGCCGATCTGCGGGTTGCTCACCGACGAGGTGTTGACCAGGATTCGAAGCAAGTCGTCGGAGCCGAATAGCGCAAACCGGACGCTCGAGCGCTTGTCGAGATCGCGCTGCAGGATGGCCTGGTAGTCGTAGTATACGGGAGCTGCGGTCACGCCGGCCCCGGTCGCCTTCAATACGGGCGCGAGCCAGACGTCGAACCACGAACGACGCCCAGAAACGGCAAACGTCCACCCGGTCTTGCCGATTGGACCCTGGACGAGTCCTCGGGCGTCAATGAAACTCGTATCCACGAAGGCATGGACCCTGTCTTTCGTAGGGTCCTTGAGTCCGACGTCGACGATGCCGCCCATCGCCCGGCCGTATTGCGAGCTGAAATTGCCGGGATAGAAATCGATCTTGTCGAGCAGCTCCGTTGGGACGACCGACGAAAAGGCCCCTAGGTGGTAGATAATGGGTACGGGCGTGCCGTCGATGAAAATGGCGGTGTCGGCCGGGGCCGAACCGCGCACGATCAGGAGACCAGTAAAGGACGGGGGACGAGCGACGCCTGGGAGGTTCAGCAGCGACTTGATGGCGTCGCCGCCCGTGCCGGGGATGCGGCTGATCTCGCGTTCCTCGAGCGTGAACTTGGTCACCTCGCGCGGGGGCTTCTGGCCGTGCACCTCGACTTCCTCGACCTCTTCATCAGCGGCGCCGGCATCGACGCCGGCGGGAAGGACCACTTCGGCTTCCAGTCGATCGACGACGTCGATCTCCTGCCCCGGCTTGAGCGTCTCGTCGGCCTCGTGCGCCACGAGGCTCGGCGCACTCACGACAATGTGCAGCATCCCGGGCCGAACGCCGGATATGCGCCATGATCCGTCCGCCGCCGACGTCGCCGCGTACTCGCGGCCGGATTCATCGCGGGCAACGACGCTCGCTCCTTCGAGCGGGCCCTCCGTGCCTCGTTTGAGAACCCGCCCGGCAAGCACCCCCGGCGGCGGAACGAACCGATACGAGAATCGGATGCGCGCAGCCACGGGCATGCCGTCGCTCGTGCGCACGGCGGGGTCGAAGACGAGTGTCCGCGCGGCTTCGAGCGCGGCTTCGTCGAAGCCATGCCCGACTGGATTGTCCACGGTCGCTTTGGTCACGTGACCGGTCGCATCGATCGTCAGAATCGTCACAACGGAGACGGGCTCCGTTTGACCCTCGACGAGTGCCTGCTGCGGATACACCGCTCCGTTGTCCACCTTGAGAACGGGCGCTTTGACGGCCGGTTGGGCGGGGACCGCTGCGGGGCTTACGGCGCTTGGGCTTCCCTGGGTGGCTGACCCGTTCTCATCCGGCGCTGCTCTAGCCGTTTCTACACGTCCGAACACGAGCGCAGCGGCCACGAAAACCAGGAACAACGCTCGAGCACCGTCACTGCAGGCTGGCGCGCACATCTGAGCGAAAGCGCATACCTGACTCTGGCGATGCTCTCAACTGTGGGGCTCCGGAGAAGCGCACGACGGCCGATCGATCACGTCTGGCGCGAGCCCACGCGCGCGACGAATCCCGCGTCGTCGAGCTCATTCATCGTGCGCGTGCACCGCGACGACCGCCGGCAGCGCTAGGAACGCCTCGACAAAACGCTTCAGGAACGCCTCGACGTTCGCTCGGGCACGCGCCACAGGGAGTTCCGCCTCGCGTGGGCCGATCGCGTCGAAGTAGAGCTTGACCTTCGGTTCGGTTCCGCTCGGACGGACGACGATTCTGCTGCCCGACGCGAATTCGAACGACAGAACATTACTCGCAGGAAGCACGAGCCTCTCCACGACGCCGACGTTCGGATCCACACGCACCCCCGCGAGGAAGTCGGCAATGGCCGTAACGGGGTCACCGGCGACCGCTTCAGGAGGCGCCGCGCGCAGCCGGTCCATCATCGTGCGGATGGCAAGCGCTCCGGCCGCTCCCCTCCGCGTGATGCTGACCAGCGTGCTCGCGGATACGCCAAAGCGGCGACCGATGAGATCGAGTTCGTCGGACGGGGTGCGCCCCCTCTCCCGGAGCACCGCGACAAGCTCCGCAAAGACAACGGCTGCAGAGATGCCGTCCTTGTCGCGCACAACGTCCCCGATCGAATAGCCGATCGCCTCCTCGAAACAGAGAACGCAGCGATAGCCGTCGCGCTCCATCTCGGCGGCGCGCTCGGCGAGCCACTTGAAGCCCGTCAGCGTCTCGTCGCACCGCACGCCGAGAGCCGCCGCCATCCGGGCAAAGAGCGGAGTGGAGGCCACGGTGGTGACCACGGCGAGCGGTCGGTCGCGCGGCGCCTCGGTCATTAAGTAATGGCCGAGAAGAAGGCCGACTTCGTTGCCGCTGAGCCTGCGGAAGCCGTCCCCCGCGGGAATTGCTACTGCGAGACGGTCCGCGTCTGGATCATTGGCAAGGACGAGGGCCGCACGAACGCGCCGCGCGCGCGCGAGGGCGAGATCCAGAGCACCCGGTTCTTCAGGATTTGGAAACTCGACGGTCGGGAACGCCGCGTCAGGTTCGCGCTGCTCCGGAACGCTGACGACATCGGAGAACCCTGCGTCTGAAAGCGCCCGGCGCGCCCACGGATCACCGACGCCGTGCATCGGCGTGTACACGATGCGAAACCCACGGTCTCCAGCGCCTCGATGCACGCCGAGGCGCGCGATGGCTGCCAGATACTCCTCTTCAATGTCACCCACGGCCAGGGTCAGAATCCCGGATGCGAACAGCTGCCCCAGCGGGGGGCGCGCCAGCACCCGAGCCGCCGGAGCGCACGCCATGGCCTCGGCGATGTGTGCGTCGATCGGAGGCACGATCGGGGCTCCGTTCTCCCAATACACTTTGTAGCCGTTGTAGACAGCGGGGTTATGACTGGCAGTGACCACAATGCCCGCGGCGGCGCGCCGGGTCTTGACCGCGTACCCGACGACCGGCGTCGGCACGGGATTGGGGAACAGGAGGACTCGAAACCCGGATGCTCCGAGGATTGACGCCGAATCCTGAGCAATCTCTCGGCTGAGGCGCCGGGCGTCACCACCGATGACAACGCCGCGGTCGAGGGCTCCGGGCACGTCACCGATGAGCACCTGCGCTAGACCATAGGTCGCACGAGCCGCCACGGCTCGGTTCATGCGATTGGGGCCAGCGCCGAGTTCGCCGCGCAATCCGGCTGTTCCGAAGGCCAGTTCGCCCGAAAATCGGTCGGCCAAGTCCGTGGAATCAGGATCCGGGCTGTCGAGGAGCTCTCGAAGCTCGTCTCGCGTGTCCTCATCGAAGTCATCCGCGAGCCAGCGCTCCGCTCGGGCACGCAGGTCATCGATCGTCATTGGTTTCTGCTCCGACCGTAGCGGAGGACTGCGCCCGGCGCGCGCAAGTGCGCCAGAAGTCGGACCGCGGCGAGCGGGAAGCACGCGGCAATTCAAAAGGCGTGCCATAGTGCAGTCCGGCGATGTTCCGATACGCCGTCCGCCAGTTGCTCTGGACGTTGCCACAGCTCTTCGCGACGAGTCTCTTTCTTTTCTTCGTCACGACGCTCACACCGGAGCCGTGGGCCCGAACGGCGGGCGCCGTCGAGACGCGCCGTTCGCACTACGCCGACTTGCCAGCCTTCGTCAACCTGCACCCGAAGGACGTGCGAACACGCAGCCTCGAGGCTCTCCGCCACGTGGCCAAACACGATGACCAAAGCGATGCGGCGGCACGCGAGCTATGTCGTCTCGGCGGTGCGGCACTCCCCGTCGTGCTGCCTCGCCTCGAAGCGCTCGCTCCAGAGCCGCGCGGTCGCGTAGCCACGGCCCTGGGGCCCGTCGCCGAGCGCATGGGACTCGCGGGCTCGGACTCCCTAGACCTGCCGGAATCCGCAGCCTTGTTTTGGACGCGGTTCTGGGAATCAAGGGCACTCGATTTCACGCCGACATCCACGGTCCGCGCCGTTGGCCGGCTGGTCGACTACGAAAGCGATCTGCGCGAGCGGGACGTAGCCGTGCTCGACACGTTGTCGCTGCCTGCTTTGATGCGCGCCATCGATCGGCCCATGTCCCGCGACGCGCTCGCACGAGCCACACGAGTCGCGCAGCACGCCAGCGGACGTGGCCCGGTCGTGGATGCGCACTCGAGCGCCGACGAGATTCGCCGGGTCGTTGCCGATTGGCGCGAATGGTGGTTCGTGAACGAGTCGGATTTCGAGTCATTCGAGGGCCCAGCGCGCGTCCGGGCGATGATCGTCGAAACGCAGTTCGGAAAGTGGCTATCGCGCATCGCCCGCGGAGAACTCGGCGTGAGCTCCATCGACGGGGAGCCGATCGCGCAGAAGCTCCGCGCTCGCGCCCCCGTGACCTTGCTTCTGTGCACGGCCGCATGCTTCCTCGCTTGCCTGCTTGCGGTGCCCCTCGGAGTCTGGAGCGCCTGGCGTTCCGGGGGAACGACAGACGCCGCCATCACCGGACTCGTCTTGGTGCTGTTCGTAACGCCCACCTTCACGTTCGCCGGGCTTCTCC
>Ga0326728_10024200_pt1 | contig 11033 bp, 8 predicted proteins | sample MB3enrmetagenome_FD_207602 | JGI IMG/M metagenome (GOLD analysis project Ga0326728, IMG submission 207602) | Lab enriched peat soil microbial communities from McLean, Ithaca, NY, United States - MB31MN | ecosystem: Environmental > Terrestrial > Soil > Wetlands > Peat | place: USA: New York... | reverse complement strand
GAGCCGTGCGCAGTGGGTTATAGACTGGAACCGTCGCGTTGTTCTTGGACTTTTCCGAGTACTTGACCGGTGCGCTGGGATTGTCGGCAAAGTATCCCTTGCGGTAGGTCAGATTCAGGCCCTGCTTGGCCAGATCGACGTGAATTTTGCGGTAGCGGCCATCCCATTTCAGGCTGGAGGGCGAATAGGCGATCGTGTAGTAGTTCGATCCCTCTTCGGAGGCCTTGGCCAGCGCATCCGCCAGACCGTTGGTGTTGTAGAAGGCTTTTCCGCCGGTGGCCTCGGCCATGGCTTCCATCGTGGTATGCTCTTGCGCCGTCTGCTGGAAGAATTTCTGCGAGGCCTTGAGATATTGGCTGGGATTTTTCGCCGATCCTTGATTGGCCGCGCTCATCGACGGATCGACAACCAGGCCGCGCGCATCGATGGGATAAACCGCCACCTGGCTGTGTGCCAGCATGTTGCTTGTCTCGCGGAACTCTTCTTCCGATGAGAACGAGACGGCAAAGGGATTCTGCAAGTCGCCGTCGGGCAGAATGCTGACCGGGAACGATCCGGAGAACCAGATCAGATTTTTACGCCCCGGCAGATTGCTCAGGTAGCGTGCCAGGAGGTTGAAAGCATCGAGCGTATAACGGGCGCGGAGCTGCTGCTGGAACGACTGCTGCTCGGCCTCGAATTGCTGCAGGTTGGATAGCATCTGCTGTGCACTGGGATCGTTGCCTGCCATGTCGCTAATACTGTCTGACCAACTGGTATCGGAGCCGGCAGAATCGCCCGACACGGCATTGTTCAAGAGCGGCGATGCTTTGGCGCCGTTCTTTTTGCCCTCGACGATGGCCCGCAGCGTCTCCGGGTCCGAGGTGAAGCCTTGCAGCATGTTCAAACGCGTGGTGAGGGCAAAGATGGCCATGCGGCGGCCAGCCGGCGCTTTTTTCAAATACTTCAGCACCTCATCCCGCAGATAGGCTTGCGCGTTCATCGGCGTGTTCAGCTTGTCGAGCAGCAGAATATCCAGCGCTCCGCTGGCCGGTATCTGCGCTTCATTCGTAAAACTGCCCACCTCCAACGGCGGCTTGGGTGGCAACGGTGCGGCCGGTTGCGGAGTGTGCTCTTCAAAAACCTTGATCGTCTGCGGCTTTCCGTCTTCAAGAATCGTAAAGTCAGATTGCTTTAGGTTATGAATGGGGTTTTCCTTGCTGTCGGTCACGACAACATCGACAACCACCAGGTTCGAGTCAGCGCGGAGAGTGGTTTGCGGCGCCTCCGTCGTGTTTTGTCCAGCGGCGGTCAACGGCAACGCAATGAGGGCGCAGAGAGACAGGCGAATCACATTACGACTCATAAAATGCACTCCATGTTCGGAACCAGCAAGCATAAACCACCGGGATGAATTTCGGTGGAGAACGAAAACTGAAAGATACAAGTCCTTCTTTTCGATAACACTGGCGCGGGCAAAATGTAGCGCTGACCGGAACGGCTCTGCAGGAAGATGATTGGCTAACTCATTAAAAATACTTTTTTAGCTTCAGTACCTGCGATTCGAAGCCGTACCAGAGCGCCGCGGCCACTGCCGTAGAAGCGGCCAGCCGGATGGCGACGATGGCCACGCTGCCGGCGACCCCGTAGCGGTCCAGCGCCAGATCGACCCAGCCGAAGTAGATGAAGACGGCGATATGCGCCATATAGACGCCGTAGCTGATGCGGCCATAAAAAGCCAGCGGGCCGCGCCGCAGCGCCGCATGGATCGGGCTGCGCGCGCCGGTCGAGGCGATTAGCGACAGCACCGCGCCGCCAAAGCCCAGCGCCAGCGCCGAATCGAGCAGGGCCGTTCCGCCGGCCACCGTCATGGCCGCCACAAAGCCAATCGCGAAGGCTGCAAGCCCGATCTTGAGCCAGATTTGCCGCGAAAGCTTGAGCGTATAGAAACCGATCGCCAGCAAACTGCCCAGCGCAATGCCGTCCAGATGAATCAGCGTGTGCGTGGGCGTGAGCCAGTGCGGATGCGAGCTGCGCAGCCAGGGGGGAATCACCAGCGCGGGCACCAGCGCCAGGGCCAGCATCCACGGCCGCTTGAGCCAGCGCACCGCCGGCGCCCACACAAAGTAATACTGCTCCTCGATGGCCAGCGCCCAGGTGGGCCCGATCGCCGGAGGCAGATTGAGCGGGAAGAGATTCTGCACGCAAAACAGATAGGCCAGCCATGGCGCGTGCCGCACCGCATTCCAGGTGCTGCCGCCCACAAACCAGTCGGCGTGCAGATACACAAAGCCCAGCAACAGCAGATACAGCGGCCAGATGCGCAGCGCCCGCCGCGCGTGAAAATTATGAAAATACTTTGGCTGCTCGCGGGTTGTGATCAGATTCGCGGTGATCAGGAATCCGCTGAGAAAGAAAAACAGCACTACACCCGACCAGCCCCACAGCGAGCCCTGGTAGACGCCGAAGTTGAACCACTCGCCGTAGATTTTGACCGGCCAGTTGGGTAGCCCCTGGAGCCGCGGATGGCAGTGGTAAAGCACCACGCCAAGAATCGCCAACCCGCGTACGCCGTCGAGCTCGGGGAGATAATTTGGAAGCCAGTCAGGACGCTGCATGGAATCTGAAGTGTTCTCTCACGAATCTTGTTGTGCAAATCCTTCCACAATCCAGCCGGCCAGCCATAGTAATCCTCCCGGAATTGCCAGTGAGGCGGAAACTGAGAGGAGAAAAGGCCATAAAATCACCAGAACTCTCAAATTCACCAGCGCGGCAATTGTGCAAAGCACCAGCACTATACCCAGCGGAATCGTGACCATCCACTCTCCTGCTTGCCTCATCCGTCTCGCGCCTTCTTGAACGTTCATCGTTTCTCCTTGCAAAGCGATTCGTTCCGACCCCTGACCCCTGACCCCTGTTTTTACCCCGCCGCCAACTGCCGTGCCCGCTCGGTGGCGCGCATCACGGCCTTGATCAGCGTCACGCGCAGGCCGCCGGCTTCCAGTTCCAGCAATCCGTCGACCGTGCAGCCGCCGGGGGTGGTCACGGCGTCTTTGAGCAGAGCCGGATGATAGCCGGTCTCAAGCACCATCTTGGCCGAGCCGAAGACCGTCTGCGCGGCCAACTGCGTGGCCACATCGCGCGGCAGGCCCACCTTCACGCCGGCCTCGGTCAGCGCCTCGATGATGATGTAGACATATGCTGGCCCCGAGCCCGAAAGGCCCGTCACCGCGTCCATATGTTTTTCTTCGGCCACCACCGCGCGGCCCACGGTTTCAAAGAGCCGCTTGGCAAGCTCCATCTGCTCGGCGGAGACGAATCGTCCGCGGCAGAGCGCCGCCGCTCCCGCGCCCAGCGCCGAGGGCGTATTGGGCATGGCCCGCACCACGGCAATCTCCAGCCCCGCGGCCTCTTCAATGGCCTGCGTCTTGACCGAAGCGGCGAAGCTCACTAGAAGTTTTTTCGTGGTCAGCGCCGGCTTGATCTGCGCGACGAGATCGGGAACCTGAAAAGGTTTGACGCCGATCAGAATCAGATCCGCCTGACGGGCCGCTTCCAGATTGTCGGTGCTCACGTCCACGCCCCACTGCGTGCTCAGCGCCACGGCCTTTTCGGGGTGGGCCACGGTGGCGTGAATGTTGTCGGCGGCAAACAGGTTTTCTTTCAAAAACGCCTGCAGCAAAATGCCGCCCATCTTTCCGGCGCCCAGCACCGCTACGTGCACCTGGGGCAATTGCGCGGGAACTTCCGTTGCCTCGACAGCAATCTCTGACATCACAGTATTTCTCCTTGTCGAACTTGTATCTTGCATCCTCTGCGTGGACATGCGCCGCCAAAATCTATTGCGTCGCTATGGCAGGCAAGCGGCGGCAAGGCTTTTGCTCCTCGCCGCCGCCCTTGTTGGTCCCGACTCCATCTCATCCGTCAGCCAATCCCGTCCGCTGAGGGATGAGCGCGGGTTGTTACTGGCTCAACTGCATTCCCTGGCTCAGGTAATCTTTGAGCGCCGCGCCCATCTTGTCATTGCGATCCGCCGGAGCCCAGTTGCTGTTCCACAACTGGTAGCCGCCAGAGAGCGTCAGGAATTTTTGCCCGGCAATAACCGTGGTTATCGTGGTCACCACCCAGGCGTCGTTTTCCATAATGATGGCCGGAGCATTTTCGTTGCCCGGCTTAGGGGCGCGCAGGTCGGCAATATGCTCGCCGGCGTGCACCACAGCGCGGGCCATCGCCGGGCCTTGCAGCTTATCGGTATTGAAAGTGACGTTAAACAGAATGCCGTCGGGCGAATCCTTGGTCCCCTGGCCTTCGTCCTTAAGCTCGTTGGTCGCGCCGGAAGCCATCGCGACGCCATTATTTTCTCCCGACTTGGGAAGGGCATTTAACGCCCGTTGTGCCTCTTCTTTGGCCGGGCTGTCGGGCATGGAAGCAAAGCCTTTGCGCAGCGAGTCGAGCGCGGTCTGCGCGTCGCTGTTGCTGCCTTGCTGCGGCGCGTCGCCACTGATGGCCGCGTCAGTCTTCGAGTAGTCGATCTCCTTGGCGGTCACATCGGCCACCGATTGCAGCACCAGCCGCGCCGGATAGCCATTCATGTTGCCGAATCCACCAAAGTCCACGATCTTGCCCGAAGCGTCACGCTTCACTTCTGCGTCGGCCACGCCGTCCAGCCGCCCGATCAGCGTTGCTGTCACCGCGTACCGCGCGCAGCCCAGGCACAGGTCGCCGGCCTTTTGGTGGGTTTGCGCCAACTGCGAATCGAACTGCTTGAAGACCTTGTCTTTTTGCAGCACGATTGGCGTCCGCGTGGGCGCCGTGAATTTGCCGCTGAAGTTGTGTGCCGGCTGTACCGTCACAATGACCGCCGGTCCTGCCTTGCCCTTGGTCCCCTGCGGATAGTCGAGCCAGATGCCGTTTTCCTGGAAGCCGCAGTTGGGGTCGGCCGCGTCGGTCACGATGAAGTGGTCAAAGCCCACCACCACCGTGCCCTTGATCTTGACCATCTTGCCGTCAAACGACGCCGGTTTCTTCACCACGTCGCACACTGTTGTTTCCACGGGCGCGGCCGGCGCCGTAGCCTGCGCCAACAGCCCACAGCCCGATCCCAGCAACATTCCGGCCCATACCAGACAATGCTTCATACGATCCTCTCCCGCCGCTCCGATACGCAGCGGCACTTTCAAAATATGTCAGATTTCCGCACTGAACAGGAACCGGAAAGAATATCATGCTGGCGGCCCGGATTTCTCTGTCGCCGGTCACCGCGCCAGGGCCATTGTGGCCCGTTTCCCAACCGGGCTTGCCATCGCTTCATCATCGTTGGGGGCTTTTAGCCCCCAACGATGGTTGAGCCATATTTGGCACGGCTGAAGCCGTGCCAAATTGATCACTGCCCCCTGATCCCTGATCCTTGTCTCTCAATCCATGCGTTGATCCGCTCGTCGAGCACGTCCAGCGGCAGCGCGCCGGCCGAGAGCACTTCGTCGTGGAAGGCCTTCATGTCGAACTTCGCGCCCAGCGCCTTTTGCGCCCGCGCGCGCAGTTCCAGAATCTTGCGTTGCCCGAGCTTGTAGGCCAGCGCCTGGCCCGGCCAGGCAATGTAGCGGTCTACCTCGGTGTCGACCGTCGCGTCGTCGATCTTCGAGTGCTCGTGGAAGTAATCGACCATCTGTTGCCGGGTCCAGCCCTCCGAGTGCACGCCGGTATCGACCACCAGCCGGATGGCGCGCCATTCGTCGGCTTCCAGCCGGCCGTAATCGGAGTAGGGGTCTTGATAGAAGCCCAGGTCCTTGCCCAGCCGCTCGGCATAGAGCGCCCAACCTTCCACAAAGGCCGTGTACTCGTTGTAGCGGCGGAACTCCGGCAACCCGGTCTGCTCCTTGGCCAGCGAAAGCTGCAAGTGGTGGCCGGGAATTCCTTCGTGATAGGCGATGGCCTCGACCGCGTACAGATTGCGCTCCTTGGCGTTGTACATATTCACGCTGAGCCGGCCCGGCCGCACGCCCGGCGCGCCCTCTTCGTAGTAGGCAGGCATCGAATTTTTGGCGGCGTAGTCGGGGACCGTCACCACTTCGAGCGGCGTCTTGGGCAGCCGGCCGAAGAACTCCGGCAGCTTGGCTTGCATCGGCTTCACATAGCCGGCATAGGCGGCCAGCAGCGCCTCGCCCGAGGCCGGATGCAGCTTGGGATTGTTTTTCAAGCTGGCGCGAAAGCTCTTCAGATCCTTGAAACTGAGCTTCTCGGCGATCACCAGCATCTGTGCCTCGTCCTGCGCCACCTCTTCGAGGCCGATTTTGTGAATCTCCTCGGGAGTCAGATTGGTCGTAGTCGTGCGCTTGATCAGAAAACGGTAGTATTTGTCGCCGCCGGCCAGTGCGTCGATGCCCGGCTTCTCGCGACCGGCGGGCACGTAGCTGGCCTCTAAAAACCGCTCGAAGCGCAGATACGCAGGCAGGACTTCTTTGCCGATCGCGGCCAGCGTCTCGGCCTTGATCCGCTCCTGCTCGGCGGCGGGAATCGAGGCGGGAAATTTCTTGAGCGGCGCGGCCAGCGGCGAATTTTCCGGTTTCTGGTTGGCCAGATCCTTTACCTGATCGAGGGCTTTTTGCAGCAGATACTTAGGCGGCATGCGATGCTCGTCCATGCCGATCGACATATTCTGCATCACCTGCGAGAAGGCTGTTGGCAGCGCGTGCAGGCGCACGATCCAGTCGTCGTAGTCCTTCACCGTATCGAAGCTCAACTCGCCGGCCAGTTGCGGGTAGACGTTGTAGATGCCGTCCAACTGGTTGACCGGCATCTCCCACTCCTTGAACTCGGCCGCCTCCTGATCTTCTTCGAGCGAGCGCAGCAGCAGTTCCTGGCTGGTCTTCTCGTCGTCGGTAAAACCAGTGGGGTCGATCGACGCCAGCTTCAGCAGCAGTTCCTGGCCGCGCGCCAGCTCATCGTTGACCGCCTGCACGGAGTAGTCGCTGATCTTGTCGTTGTACCGCTTGTCGCCAATCGATGAGGCGAACTCCGGGCCATGTTTCAACTGGTCTTCCCAGTACTGGTGAAACAGATCGTTGAGCGCTTTGCGCCGGTCGTCGAGCGAGGCCGGAGCCGCGCCGGCTTCCAGTTTCTGCGCCCGCGCGCTCTGCGTTCCCATCCACCAGCAACCCACTACCGCTACCGCTACGAAAATCGTTTTCATCTTCAACGCCACTACCCCTCGGCGCAGCCTGCGCCTGCATTTGAGTGTAGAGCAGGGGACGAGGACTAGGACTAGGGACCAAGGGAACAGCGGGTCTTGCGGAGTTTGGGAGCATATAAAAAAGCCGTTCTTGAAGGGTACGGGCTTGAGCCCGTACATCAAATCACCAATAAAATGAGGGGCTTTAGCCCTGTGGGTAAGTTTTTGTTTCTGCAATTACGCATTTTTCTGAGCATCTTTGGATGAAAACTCTTACGCCGGCGGCCTGCGAAATTTTCCTATAAGCCACATAGCGAGCCCGCGAAAGCGGGCAAAAGACGGTAGCCCCAGGCGTGAGCCTGGGGAAATTGGCGCAATGAATCCCTTCAGCCCGCCTTGGCGGGCGAAAGCCATGGGGCGCAGATCAGCGCGTTCTGCTCACGATGCCAACCCCGCCTTTGCAGAAAATTAACCCACTTTTCGCTACGCTTGGAGCATTCGTAACACAACCGTAGGACGGAGGGCATGAGTGCCCTCTTTGATTTCTTCAGGCTAATTGCCCGCGGCATTGCGGCGTGATTGCACGCAAAGCCGCGCCGGAGCTTCGGGCGCGCTGCCGTGGGACGATGGCCGGGAAAGGCAGTCCGATGTCCGTAAAAAAGAAAAATACAAATACTACAAATACAAGGAGCAGTACGAAAGCTAAAACAGGAACGAAAACCAAAGCACCAGCCAAAGCAAGGCCCCATACAGAAGCAAGGGCTAAAGCAGAAGCAAAGGCCAATACAGAAACTAAAGTGCAAGCTCGAAAACGCAACCAGCCCGGTAAGCCCAAACCCAAGGACGCCGAGGAAAGCATCGTGGAGTTGCCCACTGGCGAGGGCGCGACGCGGTTGCGTAGCGCCATCAACTCGCTGGTCGGAGCCGAATCCGATCGCATCGCGAAGGCCTTGATCGACAAGACGATCAAGGGCAACATGACCAGCGCCAAACTGGTCGTCGAACTTGCCGATCCCGGCAAGAACGCCAGCGCCCAAGAGAAGAAGAAACGGCGCGGCCCCTCACCGGCGCAGTTGCTGGCCTCGGAGCCCGAGTGGCAGGAATCGCATTCCGAAGGCGATGGCGTTACCGCCGCGCCCACCGGACCCGCTCATTCCTGACCCCCCACTCTCGTCCGGCGCGCACTCTCACGCGCGCCGGGCTTCCTGCCTCAGGAATCGCACCAAAAACGCAATCCTCAAAAATCGGAACCGCCCCTCAGGGGCTCGATCCTCGTATTATGGGCGATTCGATGTACGGGCTGAAGCCCGTACCCTTCAAAAATGTTTTTTCAGAAGTTCTTCTGATGGGATTTCACGCCAACGGATTTTTCGCGCGCAGCTCGGCCACAATCTCTTGGGCGGCGGCCCGCGCATCGTCTTCGCGGTCGGGCGGAAAGCTGATGGCGCCCACCCGCGCGTGGCCGCCGCCGCCGTAGCGCTCGCAGATCTCGGCCAGATTCACCATCGTGGCCGGATCGACCGTGGTCCACGGGTTCGAGCCCACGGCCACCTTGGTGCGGAAGCTGGACTTCGACAAGCCGATGGAGTAGACCGCCCGCGGGTGCAGGTAATACGGGATGAATTTGTTGAAGCCTTCCAGCGGATGGTCGGTGATGTCGAAGAAGATGGTGCCGTCGCGTTCCTCGGCGCGGCTGCGGATCAGTTGCAGCGATTGCTGGTGGCGTTCGAGCAGCGGCGGCAACAGTGGCGCCACAAAAGGCTGTTCGAGAACCTGTTGTAACGGCATCTCGGTTAAAAGCGGAATCAGCCGCGGAATAAAAACATTGTCCTGCGTGGCCTCGATGATCAGCGTCAGCTTCATGGCCGGCTCTGGCATCTCCACGGCCTGCTCCGGGCTCTCGTATTTGGCGCCATCGACAATCGTGGCCCAGTGAACCAGCTCGGCCACCGGCTTGGTGTCGAAGCCGAACTCGGTTTCGGCAATATGCGCCAGAAAGCCGGTGCATGAGGTATATTTGGGATCGAAAAACTTCCGCTTCCCGCATTGCGGATCGCGCTGGCAGGCCTGGAAGTGCTCGAAATCGGCCTGCGTCAAAAACGCCGACTGATGATGATCGAACCACCAGGTGATGCGCGGCGAGGCCGAATACTTGAAGTCCACGATGGCGTTTTCGTCGCCCGTGAATTGGCTTTCGTCGAACAACGCGCCGGCGCGATGCACCAGCCCGTGATACTCGTAGGCCGCTCCGGCGGCGATCCGCTCGCGGTAAAAACGCGTGAATAGCGATGCCGAGCATGCTCCGTCGAAGCACTTGTCGTGATAGAAAACGCGAATCCGCAAAACCCTGGACCTCCTGACCGAACGCGTAAGAGCCGGAACTGTTAAGGATCAAGGTAGCGGCCGTTTGTGTCAAGCGGCGGACGAATTTCTTCCCGCCATCCGGACCGCCGATCGGCCCGGTGCGATGACTCCTCTTTTGCAACCTCAGTATTCCGTGCTTCAAATGGCCACGCCTGGCCGCGGCCCACCCGATCGTTTACTCTCTAATCATCGGCCTCCCATGAACAAGGACCAAGCACTTTCCCGTTATCCGCTCACCCAGGGCGTCAATCCCTGGCTGGTTACCTTGTCGGTGATGCTGCCCACCTTCATGGAGGTGCTGGACACGGCCATCGCCTCGGTGGCGCTGCCCTACATTGCCGGATCGCTTTCCGCCTCCAACTCCGAGGCCACCTGGGTGCTCACCAGTTATCTGGTCGCCAACGCCGTGATTCTGCCGGCCTCCAACTGGTTCGCGCGCCGCTTTGGCCGCAAGCGCTTTCTGCTCACCTGTGTCATCCTGTTCACCATTGCCAGCTTCTTCTGCGGCGCGGCGCCCTCGCTGGCGGTGATTCTGCTGGCCCGCATTCTGCAAGGGGCCGGCGGCGGAGCCCTGCAGCCGCTCTCGCAGTCCATCCTGCTGGAGAGTTTCCCGGTCGAAAAGCGATCCATGTCGATGGCCGCCTATGGCCTGGGCATCGTTCTGGCCCCCGTCCTCGGCCCTACGCTCGGCGGCTGGCTTACCGATACCTGGAGCTGGCGCTACGCTTTCTACATCAACATCCCCGTCGGCATTCTGGCCGTCATCATGATCTCGCGCTTTGTCCACGATCCGCCGCACATCAAGAACGCCAAGGTCGGTCCCTTCGACGGCATCGGCTTCGGCCTGCTTGCCTTGTGGACCGGCTGCCTGCAGATTGTTCTCGACAAGGGCCAGGAAGACGATTGGTTCGGCGCCGTCTGGGTGCGCTGGGCCGTGGCCGCCCTCGTCGTTTCGCTGGTGCTCTGGATCTGGCGCTCCTGGACCAATCCCAAAGGCCTGGTCGATCTGCACGTCCTCAAAGACCGCAACTTCCGCACCGGCTGCCTGATGATTTTCATGCTGGGCATGTGCATCTACATCACCATCGCCATTTTGCCGCTTTATTACCAGGAGATTCTCGGCTACACCGCCTTCACCGCCGGCATGGTCGTGGGACCGCGCGGCATCGGCTCGTTTATCGGCTCGCCGATGGTCGGTTTTCTCGGCTCGCGCATCGACAACCGCAAGCTGCTCTGCGCCGGCTTTCTCGGCTTCTGCATCTGCGCCTTCATCTTCGGCACCGTCGATCTTTCCATCGGCCCCTACACGCTGCTGATCCCCATCACGCTTACCGGTTTTGCCTTGAGCTTTGTCTTCGTTCCCTTGTCCACGATGATGATGGCTACCATCACCAACAAGAACATGGGCGCGGCCACCGGGCTGGCCAACATGCTGCGCAACATCGGCGGCTCCATAGGCATCGCCATGGCTTCCACGGCTATCATTCGCCGCGCCGCCCTGCACCAGAACGACATCGGCGCG
>Ga0326728_10024199_pt1 | contig 11033 bp, 7 predicted proteins | sample MB3enrmetagenome_FD_207602 | JGI IMG/M metagenome (GOLD analysis project Ga0326728, IMG submission 207602) | Lab enriched peat soil microbial communities from McLean, Ithaca, NY, United States - MB31MN | ecosystem: Environmental > Terrestrial > Soil > Wetlands > Peat | place: USA: New York... | reverse complement strand
GGCCTTACGAACTGTTCGAAAGCCATGATCGCCGAAACCGGGTATCCCGGGATTCCGACAACCGGTTTACCGTTAACCATCGCAAGGATAACCGGCTTTCCGGGCATCATGGCAACCCCGTGCGCCAGCACTTCCCCAAGTTCCCCAATGACCGATGCGGTGTAGTCTTCCGACCCGGCTGAAGATCCGGCGTTGATCACGATGATGTCCGCTGGGGACTCGACCCCCTCCCGGAGCGCCTCCTTTATGGAGTCGAAGCGGTCCGGGACTATGCCGCGCAGGACCGCCACGCCACCGCATTCTTCGACCATTCCGGCAAGGATTGCCCCGTTGAACTCGACGATTTCACCCGATTTCGCCTCAGCCGCCCTGCCCGCCGGAATGATTTCGCTGCCGGTGGGTTGGATGAACAGTTCTGGCCTGGCAAAAACACTAACGGTTAAAACCCCCGCAGCCAGGAGAGATCCCACATCGGCGGGGCGCAAAACATGCTGCTGGGGTAAAAGCAACTCACCCGCAACTATGTCTTCACCAACTTTGCGCATGTGCTGCCAGGGGAATGCAGCGGCCCGGATCTCTATCCGCGAGCCGGAAACGCTCTCGACATTTTCGATCATGATCACTGCGTCGCTGCCCTCGGGAAGCGGGTCACCCGTATCGACTGCGTGGGCGTTTTCCCCGACCGTCAGGCGAACGGGCGTCGTATCGCTCGCGCCGTATGTATCGCTTGCACGCACCGCATAGCCGTCCATCGCCGCGCCATGATAGTGCGGGACGGAGCGCAAAGCGGTAACCGGCCTCGAGGTGACACGCCCGAGGCCCGAACGGACATCGATCCGCTCTTCCGCCGTCCGCAGGGCCCCGGTCCGGCCCACCCAGATTTCCCGGGCCTCCGGAAGCGTTTTCATCTTGAGGTAGATATTTCTTTTCGATTTTTCCATTGCCGGCGGACCTCCTCTAAAAGAGCAGCCCCCACCTGCGCTCAGGGTCTTTGGAAGCCGAATCGGTTGAAAAACTCGATTCGAAAACGTCTGGGGGTGGCAAGGTTGACTTCGGCCATATAGACCTGTTCGAGTTCGTCCAGTTCCAGTTGGATCCAGCTTTCCAAGTCATCCAGACCCCGAACCCAGCGATTGAAATCGTCCTTGTCCAGCATTTTGGGAGGTTGGAGCGTAAAGCTGCCTCCTCCGTGCTGGTGAACGCGCTTTTCACCAAACAGGGCGTTATAATCGGCCGTGTTGATGCCGACGACCGGCGCGAAATTATCGAAGGCCCTCACCAGAGATGCTGTTCTCCAGTGACCGCGCAGGATCGGAAAGATGGAGGGATTGAAAACGACATCGACCCCCTGGTCGGCCAGTTGCCGGCCGGCTTCGGGCTGTCCCCAGAAATCGATGCAAACCGGCATGCCGATCTTTCCAAAATCGGTGGTAAAAACCCGGAATATCCCATCTCCCCGTGAGATTCCAAGTCTGTCGCGCTCCAGCGAGCCTATGTTGAACTTACGTTGTCTGCCAACAACCTTTCCGGAACGGTTGAAAAGGGTAGCGGTATTGTAACGCTTCCCGCCTTCTTCTTCGAGCAGGCCGGCTATTACATAGCTGTTGAATTTGCGGGCGGCCGCACCCAGTTCGCGTTCGCCCATAAAAGGGAAATATTCCGGGAAACAGATTATGTCCAGATTTTCACCCCGGCATCTTTCCATCAACTGCAGGGCGTGTCCGATATTGCGCGGATCGTCGAACGAAGGGTAAGGCTTGGCTTGAATTATGGCTGTTCTTATGCTGTCTTTCATCGAAATCCTTTGATTCTCTATCGCCTCAAAAAGGCTAGCCTTCGATTGCCCCGGCGGCGACAGTAACGATCTGCCTGGCTATGGCCAGGGAGGAAGTGGCTGCCGGAGATGGTGCGTTTAGCACGTGAATCATTTTCTCGGTGCTCTGAATGACGAAGTCGTCCAGAAGCTTCCCGTCATGCCCCAGGGCCTGGGCCCGCACACCCGCCCCGCCGGGTTCGAGATCGCCACTCGAAATAGCGGGCATAAGCGTCTGAAGCGCGCGGGTAAAGAGCAATTTGGAAAAGGAGCGGGCCATTTCACCGATCCCGGTTTTCCAATGCCTGGATACGAGGCGCCAAAAACCGCCATAAGAAAGGGTTTCAAGCAGTTCCATGGGAGAAATCCGCCACCTGCTGTATCCCTCGCGGGCAAAAGCGAGCACCGCGTTCGGACCGGCTTCGATCTTTCCGTCGATCATTCGTGTAAAATGTACCCCAAGAAAAGGGAACCTGGGGTCCGGGACCGGATATATAAGACTTTTGACCAGATAAGCCCTTTCCGGTTTTATCCGGTAGTATTCGCCCCGGAAAGGAACAATCCTGCACGGAGGTGACAGGCCGCAGGACTTGGCGACCCGATCGGAGTAGAGTCCGGCGCAATTTATAAAAACCCGGCTCTGGAACTCCCCGCGATCCGTTTGAATCTGCAGCGTTTTGGGGCCAAAGTCCTTTACTCTTCCGACCCTGGTTCCCAGCAACAGCTCGCCTCCGCCATTTTCAAAGACCCCGGCGTAAGCCCCGGCCACCTGCCGGTAGTCCACAATCCCGGCGCTTGGCACGAGCATGCCACGGATGCTCCGCGCGTATGGCTCAACCTCTTTGACCTCAGCACTCGTAAGCATCCGCAACCCGGCGACGCCGTTTTCAGTCCCGCGCCGATAGAGTTCGGCAAGGGCCGGGAGTTCCTCATCGCGTGTCGCTACGACCACTTTTCCGCAAATCTCATGCTTGATATCGTGCTCGAGACAGAACCGCACAAGTTCTTCATGGCCTGACATGCAGAGGCCGGCCTTCAGGGCGCCGGGCCTGTAGTAGAGCCCCGAATGAATGACGCCGCTGTTGTGTCCGGTCTGATGGGCGCAGATCGTATTTTCTTTTTCCAAAATTGCGACCTTCAGGCCGGGATACTTCTCCTGGAGTCTCATGCCCGTGGCGAGACCAATGATTCCCGCCCCTGTAATTGCGACATCGAATGAAGTGTTCATTTATGCTCTCCCGAGGATTAATGTCGATTTCGAAACCATTTTGCCGGCCGGCCATTTCGAGATATGCACGGTTCCCATGCCTGCATTTCGGAGTACGACCGGGGGCCGAGAAAAATGTAAATCCCCCCATCGTAAGCAGCGATTGCAGCAGATTACCGCCCGGGCATCGACACGGCATAGGCGCCCACCGCAGGAAAGCCGATAAAACGCGACAACCACCTATACAACTGATTTCGAAAACCGTAAACGATGAATGGAAAGGCCCCGAACGGCCGGAGCCTGAAGTGCCCGAATCGCTATTCGAAAGAGCGTGGCAATGCATCCCCCGAAACATCAAGGATTTCGATGCCCTGCCTTACGGCGCCGTGAGCCGCACCATGCTCGCGTTCCGGCTCTTGTGGTCGATAACCGTGAGAAGAACCCCATTTTTTGGAGGTGTTGTGCTTAAGACTTCCCCGAACCGATCCGGGTCATCGACATCGCTCCGGTTTATCTGAAGGATAATATCGTCGCGCTCGATCCCGGCTTTGCCGAAACTCCCATTTCGTGCAATCCGGCTTACGATTACACCCTTTGTGTCATTGAGGCCGTATTTTTTCGCTTCATTTTTCCCAACAGACTTCACCTCGACGCCGAACCGCTCAGCCACCGAAGACAGAAGCGCTTTGCCCTGTTCGAGGTCGCTCGCTACCATTACGTTGACCTCACGGGACCGGCCGTCTCGAAGAGTGGTCAATGTCACGGATTGTCCGATGGGTGCGACGGCAAGTTCGTTGCGGAGCCGGTCAGGGTCCTCGACGGGCTTTTGCCGGTATGCCACTATTATGTCCCCCTGTTTTATCCCGGCCTTCTCAGCCGGGCTATTCTTCAACACATTGGCCACGAGGACCCCGCTGGTGCCGTTCATTTGAAAAGACTCAGCCAGTTCCGGCGTAATATTCTGAATCGTCAAGCCGAGCCATCCGCGTTCGACCTTGCCGCTTGCCATCAACCGCCTGGCGACGTGCAGGGCCATATTGCCGGGGATAGAAAAACCGATACCTTCGAACCCCCCGGAGGAAGACATAATCGCTGCGTTCACCCCTATCACCTCACCGTCCAGGTTGAGGAGCGGCCCCCCGCTGTTGCCGGGGTTAATAGCCGCGTCAGTCTGAAGAAAATCCTGGTAGCTGCTCGGGTCTGAAATCCCACGCCTGTGCTTCGCGCTGATGATGCCCTGGGTGACAGTCTGGTCGAGCCCCTGCGGATGACCGATCGCAACGACCCACTGCCCTACCTCGACTTTGTCCGAATCTCCAAAGGCAGCGAAAGGAAAATTGCCTTTGTCCGAGATCTTTATGACCGCAAGGTCTGTTTTCGCATCCACGCCGATGAGCTTGACCGATGTGTCCCTGTAGGTCCTGCCGTCGGAGAGAACGACTTTCATCTTTGTTGCACCGTTCACTAAATGGCTGTTGGTCAAAATATGGCCCTGGGAATCAATTAGTATCCCGCTTCCGAGACCGGTCACCTCCCTTTCGAAGTTCTTCGGCATCTTTGGATTTCCGAAAAAATATTGGAAAAAAGGGTCGTTCTGAAAAGGCAGAAGCGGATTTGTAACCGTCTGTTTCTCTGTTACCTCGATATGAACGACGGAGGGAATAGCCCTTTTAGCCACATCCTGGATCGCCGTTACCAGGTTCAAGTCCGAAAATGCCGCGCGTGCCGTGACCTCCGCACCCGCTGAAACGAAAACTACAATTGGAGCAAGCAGCCATAGCAGCCTGGAATAGCCGTTGCGCTTCATAAGCTGAAATCCTCCTGTCCTGAAAAACCAGCTCCGAAAACCCGGAACGATCCTTGTCCCGGCAATCCCATCAAACCGCACGGCACTGCGAGTTCACTCATCGTAATAACGATAACTATCTTATGGTTTGCCTGCCATACCCGCCGTTTCAAAACTGCCACCCCGCCCGATTGAGTTCTATCCTTATGGGAAAAAGACCCGCTCAAAATATTTCCCCGCAAATAATACTCATCCGTTCCCTTCTGCCGGGAGATGCTTATATTGCTCACGCTGCGGCACCAATAGAGTGGTTGATGGATATTTTAATTTTTCGATTGAGAGGATCACCGCCATGAACGAAAGAGTTGAACAGTGTCACTGTGACAAATGCGGCAATGAAGCGGAAATGACTATCACCTGTCAGATGGTCGAAGTGCAGGCGCCTACGGGCGAGACCAAGAAACAGCAGCGCGAGACCCGCGTATGCAAGGTATGCGGAAACGAAGCGAACCTTATTGTCGACTTTGGCGATTAGTTTCGGCAACCCCGCCAAAGGCGCGGCCATCCGCCCGGCGCACCGCGCCAAACCCGTGCGGCGCGCGTGCGTGCCACGGACGGGCGGCTTCAGGGTTGGGGAGGGTCTGCTTTTCTCCGGGCCGTGAGGGGGGGAGCCGGCTTTGGCCGATGAACTTCAGGACGTGCATCAGTCTCTACGATTTTGGAAGACAGATGCGGGATTCCCCTATTGACACGGAAGATTTCCCGAAGTAGACTTATAAATCTTGCCGCGGGGTGGAGCAGTCAGGTAGCTCGTCGGGCTCATAACCCGAAGGTCCCTGGTTCAAATCCAGGCCCCGCTACCAAGTAAATCAAAGGGCTTACGACAAATTGGTCGTAAGCCCTTTTTGTTTTTGCGCACCGGGTGTTAGAGGGGGAATTGATTCACCGTCATTGCCGCACTTGCCGCCGGGGCGCGGCTTGCAACAGCAGGAATACCCGCCTCAGCGGCGAACGGGATCAGATCGTGAGACCCGCTTTGCTCAAACCGTCAAGAAGGCTTTCGAAGCAATCGTCCGTCTTCACCAGGAAGCCGATGAGACGTCGAGCGGAGGCTGGGAAATCCGGCTTCGCCTGGAGCAATGCGGAGATTGCCATATGGGCCTCAGACATTCGGCCCAACTGTCCAAGGGCAGCAGCTCGCAGCAGCGGGTCCCAGAAGAGATGAGGCATATTCACCAATCGAGCCTCTTCAAAGGCTTCCAGGTACTGTCGCCGTCGATAGAGGTCAAAATACAACGCGATACGGTACCAGCCCGGGAAAAGCCGGTTCAGCTCCATCGCCTCTTTCAGCAGAGCGAGGCCGGGTTTCCAGTCGCCATACAATGCCCTTGCCCATCCAATAAAACCCACGCTGGCGGGGTTATGCGGATTGAGCTCGACGGCCAGTTCCGCCTCCCGGAAGAAGCCTTCCCTATCGTCGTACAAAAACAAGGCAAGAGCGTGAATGATTCGAACCAATTGGTTACCGGGTTCCAGAGAAACCCCCTTGAGAGCCAGGGCCATAATTTTCTCACTCGTTGTATTCAACAGGGGGTACCCCAGGGAATAGATGATGGCGCTGACATTGGCGAGAAGAGACCAGGCCAGTCCACTCTCCGGATTTTCGGCGACAGCCTGTTCCAGCGCAGGGAGCGCCCCTGTCAGGGATTCCGCGGAAAACGAGGTGTTATAATCATGGAACTTGAGAAATGCGTCATAGGTATTGAAGCTCTTAGCCGGTTTTTTCTGAGACTCCCTGGAGAGTTGGGCACAGATGACGCCAAACGGGTCTGCTATTTTACCTGCCACGTTTCCGGCTATATCTTCCTGCAGGGCGATGAGGCTCTGTGCCTTCAGCTCACGCCGATATTGCTCTCCCCAGATCTGAAGCCCCGTAATCGTATCGACCAGTCGAACGGAGAACTTCAGTTTATCGGCCTCCCTGCGCATTGCTCCCTCCACAAGAAACCGAGCCCCCAACCGGCGGCCCAGTTCCCTGGCGCTGAGCTTCTCACCTTTCATCTGAATAGTGGAATAACCGGCCACTACCAGGATGCCCTGGAATCGCGCAAGCTCGTGGGTCAACTCTTCGGTCAAACCATCGCAGAAGTATTCCTGTGCCGGGTCACCCGTCAGGTTGGCCAGAGGCATAACGGCAACCGTAGGTCCGTAAGGGGTAATGAGTTCGGAATCCGCAGGCTCGCGCCCCGACTCCCCTTTGCCGGATTCAGAATCGGAAAGATCGAGGAAAGCCGGCACATAGCTTCCTTTGGGCATTTCGATCTTCACCGGATCGTGAGCACCATATGTAAAATAATAGCGTTCCAGGGCCCGGCGGAGCCGCCCCGCCTGCATGCGGACAATGGAATTTTTTAGACTGTCAAAGTTCTCCCTCCTGCCAAACACCTCCGTGGCCACCGTGTATTCCTTGATCGTATGACTTTGCCCAGCCAGGTATTTTCCCACTACAAAGGAGAGAAACTTTCGCAGAACAGGCCTTTTGGCAAACTCCGGGCTCTCAAGTACGGTTGCGAGTTGGTCTCTGATAACTTCGCTGGAAAGCCCTGAGTCGGCGGCCGGGGCATTTGACGGTGGTCCTGGCTGCATTACACCCATTGGGAATCCTCGAGGCTGAGACACATCGAACCGTCAGTTTTGATAAAAGCACAGCCACAAAGCGGTAAGCTAAGGTCATGTTACTTTTTTGTGACCGTAACATAGCGCAGGCAACTTGAAATCAACGCGTTCCATTCATAGTATTGAAATCAGGAAATTCAAGAACACAACCCGGCTTTGACCTTGGCGGCATCGACGCCTCTGTTTTGGTGATTTCATTTTTGCATCATCCTGATCCATCTGCTGCGGGATAGACCCTAACCAATCTATTCCACTCATTTTTCCATGCGGCCGACACCAAGCAAAGCAGGACCTTTGCGCTGAGTGAGCTTAGGACAAATCAAGGAAAACGCTCCTGTATTTTTCGACGGATTTTACGGGAGGGGATCGATGACCGATGGTTCCCCATCTCTTGCACTCGTCATGATGCGCTTTCCAAAGCACCGTGAATCCATAGGAAGGCTTTACCGTACGAGCGAGTCATTCCAGTCTCTTTGTGATGACTACCGGGATTGTCTGGCTGCAATCGAAAGCTGTGGGGAACAGGAAACGTTTTATCGGGATGAGTTACAGGAACTGCTTAGCGATCTTGAAGAAGAGATCGTCTGGTATAGCGAAAACGATGGCTGAGAAATGGTTCTTCAAGCATAGAGCCCTTAAAGAGACGTCGACCGGGAGAAGAAAGGAGGAGCCACGGTCAAAATAGGGAATATCTTTTGTGACCGCCGTGTTCGCGGTTTTGCCGGGAGTGGTTGCCGTCACTTTATCAGGTCAGAATCCTGCCCTGCATGGGGCCAGGCTGGAGGACAATTTATGAAGAAACCGATAATACCGTTAGTCACCCTCGGTCTTTTCCTGTTCGCGCTGTTTGCGGTTTCCGCCTACTCGCAGCGCGAGGCGGGGACGACCAAGCTGGCCGGAAACGAGCAGGCTACGGACGTTTCGGGTTCGCCCGAGGCAACAACGACCATCGACGGGAAGCAACTGCCTGCCCCAGACCCGAGATTCGGCGGGGTGATAAAGGAAAACGCAGCACAGTCAAAACCATGGTGGCCGCCGCGGGTGGTGCCTCCCAAAGGCGCGCCCAACGTCCTGCTCATCATGACCGATGACGTCGGCTTTGCCGCCCCGAGCACTTTTGGCGGCGTGATCCCCACCCCGGCGCTCGACCGCATTGCCAATTCCGGGCTACGTTACATCAACTTCCATTCCACATCTCTTTGCTCGCCCACCCGGGCCGCGCTTATCACCGGACGAAACCATCATTCGGTCGGCTTCGGGGTGGTCTCCGAGGCGGCGTCCGGCTTTCCGGGCTATGACAGCTATATCGGCAAGGACAGCGCGACGATCGGCCGCATCCTTTTGGACAACGGCTATCGCACATCATGGTTCGGCAAAGACCACAACACGCCGACCTGGACCGCGAGCCAGGCCGGGCCGTTTGACCAGTGGCCCGGCGGTATGGGCTTCGAGTACTTTTACGGGTTTGTCGGCGGCGATGCCAGTCAGTGGGAACCTAACCTTTTCCGCAACACCACGGCGATTTATCCCTACATTGGCAACCCGGGCTGGAACCTGACCACGGCGATGGCGGATGATGCCATCCGCTGGCTGAACGAACTAAACGACATCGATCCATCGATGCCGTTCTTCCTCCACTATGTGCCGGGCGGCACCCACGCGCCGCATCACGCGACGCCGGAATGGATCAAGAAGATCAGCGACATGCACCTGTTCGACAAGGGGTGGAACGATCTTCGCGATCAGATCTTCGCCAACCAGAAAAAGCTCGGCGTGATTCCGCAGGATGCAAAGCTCACCCCCTGGCCGGACGATCTGCTGAAGAAGTGGGACACCCTAACCGCCGAGGAGAAGAAGCTTTTTATCCGCCAGGCGGAAGTCTATGCCGCCTACCTTGCCTATACCGATCATGAAATCGGCCGGGTGATCGACGCGGTCGAGAAGATGGGCAAGTTGGAGAATACGCTGATCATCTATATCAGCGGGGACAACGGCGCTTCGGCCGAAGGCTCGCCCAACGGCACGCCCAGCGAGGTGCTGCAGTTCAACGGCATCGAGCTGCCGGTTGCCGAGCAAATGAAGTTTTACGACGTTTGGGGGTCTCAACTGACCTACAATCATATGGCGGTCCCCTGGGCGTGGGCGTTCGATACCCCCTATAAGTGGACCAAGCAGGTCCCGTCCTTCTTTGGTGGTACGCGGCAGGGCATGGCAATCTCCTGGCCGGCCCGGATCAAAGACGCGGGCGGCATCCGCTGGCAGTTCCACCACGTGATCGACATCGTGCCGACGATCCTGGAAGTCACCGGCATCCCAGCTCCCGCCACGGTTGACGGGATTTCTCAGAAGCCGATCGAGGGCGTGAGCATGGCCTATACCTTCGACAAGGCGAATGCTGAGAAGCCCACCACCCACAAGACGCAATATTTCGAAATGATGGGCGTACAGGGGCTGTACAACGACGGCTGGATGCTGAGCGCGATCCCCGTCCGCGCGCCCTGGGAACTGTTGGGGTCGGCCATCCTGGACCCGGCGAGCGCTTTCAAGTTCGAACTCTATGATGTCCGGCATGACTGGACGCAATACACCGATGTGGCAGCCCAGAATCCGGACAAGGCGCGGGAGATGCACGACCTGATGTTTGCCGAGTTCAAAAAGTATCAGGTGTTCCCGCTCGACGCAACGGTGGCAACCCGGATGGCAACGCCGCGCCCGTCCATGTCCGCCGACCGTAGGGTGTTCGACTACTCGGGTGTGCCTGTCGCCGGTATCCCGCGCGGCACGGCACCGAGCCTGCTCAACACGTCCTATACAATCACGGCGGAGATCGACGTGCCGCAGGGCGGGGCTGAGGGAATGATCGTCACCGACGGCGGACGGTTCGGCGGATACGGGCTGTATCTACTGAAAGGCAAGCCGGTGTTCCTGTGGAACCTGCTGGATCTGAAGCGAGTGCGCTGGGAGGGCCCGGAGGCCCTGGCGCCAGGCAAGCACACGCTTGAGTATGATTTCAAATACGAGGGGCTCGGCTTCGCTACACTGGCCTTCAACAACATCAGCGGGATAGGACGGCCGGGCACGGGAACCTTCAAAGTGGACGGCAAGGTGGTCTCTACCCAGACCATGGAACGCACCGTGCCGCTGACGCTGCCCTGGGACGAGACCTTCGACATCGGGTCGGATACGGGCACGCCCGTTGACGATAAGGACTACCAGGTGCCGTTCAAGTTCACCGGCAAGATCGACAAGCTGACAGTCGCCGTCGAACCTGCGAAGCTGACGCCCGAGGACGAGAAGCGGCTCAAGGAGTCGGAAGCGAAAGCGGCTGACAGGATGTAGCCACGGAACAACAGAGCCAATGACTTAAAGGAGAAAGCCATGATCAGACGTTCTTGCATAGTTGTACTGCTAATGGTGTCCGCGCTGCTTTTCCTTGGCGTTGCCAGCGCGCAGGAGGAGCGGTACCCGATTATGGAGAGGATCGCCCAGAAGGTCATCGACAAATACCAGACATCTTCCTGCCAGGAACTGGCGATGCGGAAAGCTCACCC
>Ga0326728_10024197_pt1 | contig 11033 bp, 5 predicted proteins | sample MB3enrmetagenome_FD_207602 | JGI IMG/M metagenome (GOLD analysis project Ga0326728, IMG submission 207602) | Lab enriched peat soil microbial communities from McLean, Ithaca, NY, United States - MB31MN | ecosystem: Environmental > Terrestrial > Soil > Wetlands > Peat | place: USA: New York... | reverse complement strand
GCCGGCAAGAAGACCGCTGGCGCGGCCGCGCGCTCCGGCTCGATAGTTGAACAAGGTACGGCTCATGGAGAGCGTTCCGGCCATACCGCCGCAGACCCCGACCAGGATATTGGCCAATCCATTCAGGCGTAGTTCGCGGTCAAGATCCACATCCAGGCGGGTTTCAAGTTCAATGGCCATCAGACCCAGCAATAACGTCATCGCGGTAACAGCGAAGAGCGCGACGTACCCGCCGCCTGCCCACAACAATCCCAAAGGGTTAACCATCGGCATGGACTTCAAGAGCCAAGGCCACGGCATGGCCGCCCCGGAAGAAAGATCCAAGAGCCACCCGGCCTGGCGGGCCGCGCTCCAGGAAAAGCCAGCGGCATGCAAAGCCAAATGCATCAGCAACGTTCCGCCCAGCAGAAGCGCGGGAAACGCCAGGGGGTGCTTCACGCGCTTGATCAAAAGCATGCCTATGGCGAACACCAGGGTGACCATGAGTTGAGCGAGTTGCTGTCCGTGCGCCAAATGCTTCGGCAAATCAAGTAAGCGTGTTCCTGTGACGATCCGTATGCCGCCGGCAGCCAGCAGTGCTCCCGACGCCGCCATGAATCCGGCGATCACCGGATAAGGCACAAAACGAATCCAGCGTCCCGCCTTCAAGACGCCGAAAAGGTAAAGCGTTACGCCGGTGATCAGGGTTCCCGCAATCAGCACGAACATGACCGTGGCGGAAATATCCTCCGCATGTCCGCGGCGTGTGAGGTCGGCGGCGATCACGGCGGCGAGTGTGGCGAGAACTGCAACCGGTTTGGAGTCCGGACCGGCGATGGCGAACGGCATACTGCTGCCAAGGGCAAACACCACCGCCATGATGCCGGCACTGACCAATCCGTATCCGATGCCCAGAGGCAGCTTCGGCGCCAGTGATCCGGAAAAGATCATCGTCGCATAGCTGAGAGTGGACGTAATGATGATGATGGGCGTCACCAGCCCCGAGATGAAATCTTTGGTGGACATTGTTATGACTATCGTTTGAAGGTCATTCCTAAGTGGTCCATCATAGCATTGCGAAGAATGGATTTGCGTCCTTAACCCCGCAACATCCCCTTAATGTTCCCGTAACATTCGCCCATAACGCTCACACGTGGTGAAGCACACTACGAACAAAGCTACAGGCGCCACGTGTTATGAAATCAGAGGCGCAGGCGGGCGCGTGCCGGATCAAGGCAGGCTGCTCAGGTTTCCAGTTTGAATTTTGTTGACGCCAAGCCATACAGCCGGCGCCAAATGAGGCGATTCAGCGTCACCACCATGGCGGCCATAACGATGGTCGCGGCCAACAGCACACGGAAATTGCCCGTATCCGTGGCGTGGCTGATGACCGCGCCCAGCCCTACGGTGGAGAGCGTTTGACCTTGAAAATGGAAATACTCGGCAACGATGCTCGCGTTCCAGGCCCCGCCCGAGGCCGTGATGAACCCCGTGATCAGGAAAGGGAAAATTGCGGGCAGGATTAATTTGCGCCAGCGTTCGAAGTTCCCCAGCCGGAACACTCCGCACACTTCTTTTAAATCCGTAGGAATGGCGCTCGATCCGGCAATGACGTTGAACAGGATGTACCATTGCGTGCCGAGCAGTAGCAGCACCATGGAACCGATTCCCATCCCGCCCCCCACGCGAATCAGCATCAGAAGGACGACGGGGAACAAAGCGGTGGCAGGGACTGACGCGGCAATTTGCGCGAGGGGCTGGACCAGGGCGGAAAGCCTCGGCCGCATTCCTACGTAAACTCCCACCGGGATCGTCCAGAGGCCTGCCAACACCAGAGTCATTTCCACGCGCAAGAATGTTGCTCCGGCTCCCCGGAGGATTATCCAGATTTCTGCGCCCGCCAACGTCATCAGCATCTGACCCATGCGAATTGCCGCGTATCCGATGGCCACGACTCCGGCAAGCATCAATACACGCCAGGCCCATGGCGTAAGAGTGCCCTTCCGTGCTTGCTCGCTCTGCTTCGTGCCGGCTCTGGCGAAATGGAGGTTTAACGCCTCGCGCGCCGGCCTGACGCTCACCCGCGCGGCAACTGCGATCAGTTTCGAGCGGCGCAAGAGATCCAGGATGGGGGAACGTGCGGGCTCGGCCGCCTCGACCTGCTCAAATTTGAATTTCTCGGCCCAGGCGATGGTCGGACGCCAGACCAACTGGTCGATCATCACAATGATCGCCACCATCACGCCCAGGCCCCAGACAATGGATCGCGTGTCGCCCGCGTTGGCCGCGGTTTGAAGGTAAGAGCCCAGCCCGGGAAGCCGCAGGTCGCGATCCCCCAGCACGAACATCTCGCACGCCATCAGGAAGAACCATGCGCCCGCCACGGACATAATGGAATTCCAAATCAGCCCAATGGCCGAATAGGGAAGTTCCATTTGCCATAGCCGCTGCCACCAGCTCATACGGTAAATCTGTGCGGCTTCATGCATCTCACGGGGAATGTTCTTCAAGGAGGAGTAGAAACTGAAGGTCATGTTCCAGACCTGCCCCGTCATGATCAGCACAATGGCCCCCATCTCCGCCCCCAATTGGCGGTGGGGAAACAAGGCGATCATAGCCAGCATCACGGGGGGAAGAAAGCTGAGCACGGGAATGGATTGCAGAATATCCAGCAGCGGAATCATGAATCGTTCCGCTTTGGCGTTGTACGCGGCCACATATCCGTAAACCAGGGTGAATGCCAGGCTGAGAAAGTACGCGAGGGCAATTCGCGTCACCGAGAAAAAGGCATACTTCGGCAAGGCGCCGGGGGAGAGCTGAATGACTGCCTGGGTGTTGACGGGACCGGTTCCATAGCGCGCGAAGGTGAGCAGACCGTAGAAGAACACCAGCCCCGCGAGCAGGATGGGGAGGTCTCTCAACAGGGAGGAAGCCCCCGCGGGAAACACCCCCCACGGTGGAACTCCGGATGAAGTTTTGGGCGGTCGAGGCATTATTCCTGATGCAAGGGAGCGCGCTGGGAATCTCCGGTGTGCTCAAGCCGGTGCAAAGACAGCCGGTCGCTCTCCGAATCGTATGAGAAGATTTCGCCGTACCGGCCCCAGGTCAAGGCGGTTTCAATCTGCCGCTCGGTCTCATCTTCGGCAAAGTGTTCGTCCAGAATATCCCGGAAGAACTCCAAAGGCATTGTGCCGTCCGACTTGCTCGAGAGGCCGTTGCTGATCTGCTGAAGAAGCATGGCATGGGCGAGGGCGGCCTCGCGGAATAGGGTCTTGCGCGTGGGGATATCCGCGGTCGTGAACTCGCGCCCTTTCTCCGTAATCTCCACGTCGCCCTTTTCCGTCCGGGCAAAACCGAGCAAGGTCGCGGCTTCGGTAATAGGCAGCAGGTCATTCACATCCAGGACCAGTTCATCGGCAATATGATACAGGTCGTCCTTCCCGCCCCGATCGTTCAGCAGTTCAAGCAATCCCGCAATGCCACCCGGTCTGGCATGGGGCAGCATGGGGTAGCGAGCCTTCACCGTCCGCGCTGCGGCGGAGGGCATGGTTGGCGCCAGTTCCGGTTGCGTCATCAACTTGTAAATGTAATCGACGTAGACCAAAAATTCGGCGGAATTACGGTCCCGCGGTTGTTTCAGGGGAATGCGGAAGTCGGCGCGGATACGGGCGGGATTTCGATCCAGCACCAGGATGCGGTCAGCCAGCAGCGCCGCTTCCTCAATGTTGTGCGTGACCAGGAAAATACTCCGCGTCGGAATCTTTTTCCCCAGCCACAGTTCCATCATTTCCCCGCGCAGGTTCTCCGCCGTCAAAACGTCGAGGGCTGAAAAAGGCTCATCCATAAACAGAATCTCCGGCTCCAGAGCCAGAGCCCGCGCAATGCCTACGCGCTGCTTCATTCCACCGGAGAGTTCCTTGGGATATGCCGACTCAAACCCTTGCAATCCCACGGCGTGGAGAGCGCGCAGGGCGCGATGATGGCGTTCAAAGTGTTGCATCCCGCGCGCCAGGAGCGGGGTCTCCACGTTGTCCAGAACCGTAAGCCAGGGAAAGAGGGCAAAACTTTGAAATACGATAGCCAGGTTGGGGACGCATTCCTGCAGCGGCTTGCCGTGCCACAGGACGATGCCCTTGGTGGGTTGGATCAGTCCCGTGAGGATTCGCAACAGTGTGGACTTGCCCGAGCCGGATGGGCCAAGGAGGGCGGTGATTGCGTTAGGCTCAAGGGACAGGTCCGTGGGCGCGATCACTTGAATCTGATGGCCGTCGGGCTGAAGGAAAGACTTTTCAACTTGAACCGCCTCAGTGATGGGTTCCACCGCCGAGACCGGACGCGAAATGGTTCCCGCAACACCCGCGGCCACGCTCCCCGCCTCATGACCCGCAGGAGAGTATTCGCCGGAAAGTTCGTCCATCACGCGCTGCCAGGCTTCCCCCGGCAATTCATCCAGGAACTGCATCCGCTCATCGGCATTCATCTTGTCGATGATGGCGCGCAAATCTTCTAGAGATCGCGTGTGTAACAAAACGTACGAATGATAGTACGGAAAGCGATTGACCAGGGTTGCCGCGAAATCATCCGGCATGATGCGGAAGAGAATCCGTTGATCTTCAAACGGCATTCCCATCATCATCTCTGCAGCGACTGCTGGACCAAGCTGTTGCAGCAACGCGACGGCGTGGCCACATTGCCCTTGGGACAGCGCTTCGCGCACTCTATCCGTGCCCGGGGGGTTCATCTAACACACCTCTCAGTGGATCCTGGGTCCTGCATGGGAAGAGAGTCGTCAGTGTACACCGGCGAGGGTGATCGGGGAAACCTTGCTTATGTAAAAAATCGCGCGGGCCAAGGTAATAGACAGAAGTGCTTTATAGTCGGTGGAGAGACAGGTTGGAACCGGTACACTAGTGGATCGCCGCAGGGGGAAGGAAGATGGATGGAATCGAGGCACGGCCCGAAAAAGGCCAGCCGTAAGTGGCCGCAGGCTCTAAGCTAAGCGTATTCCTGCCAACCGTAGACAAAGAGCGTAGAGCCACCCCTTGCCCACCGACTGGACATTCTCCGCGCGTGTAGGGGCGCACCCCGACCGGGTCGGGATGCGCCCTACGCTTTGCACTTGGTATTGTAGCGGTGAGCTCGCTTCACCATACAGCAGAATCCCGATAAGGCCGGGAAAGAATTCACCGCCGCGAGATCAAATCGGCCCGCTACCAGGGTTTATCAGTCGTAATACTCGAGGCCCAGGTGCGTGATCAGTTCTTCTCCACGCAGATGCCGCAGAGTGTTCTTGAGCTTCATCAGTTGGATGAACACGTCGTGTTCCGGATACAGACCCGGCGCCGTCATCGGCCCCTTGAAGTAAAAGGACAGCCATTCCTGGATTCCCATTTTGGCGAGGGCGGGAGTACGTTGGGCAAGGTCCATAAACAGCACCAGGTCCAACGCCATCGGCGCCGCCAGGATGGAATCGCGGAACTGGCAATTCACCTTGATTTGCATCGGGTAGCCCAGCCAGCCGAAGATATCAAGATTATCCCAGCTTTCTTTGGCATCGCCGCGCGGCGGGTAGTATTCGATCCGCACCTTGTGGTAGTAACCCTTGTAGAGTTCCGGGAATTGATCGGGTTGAATGATATGGTCAAGAACCGAAGCCTTGGTGACTTCCTTGCTCCTGAAGTTTTCGGGATCGTCCAAAACCTCTCCATCGCGGTTACCCAGAATGTTCGTGGAAAACCAACCCGTCAATCCAAGCATTTTGGCTTTGATTCCCGGCGCCAGCAGGGTTTTCATGAACGTCTGGCCCGATTTGAAGTCTTTCCCGCAAATCGGGACTCGCTTCTTCAGCGCCAGATTCATGAGCGCAGGCATATCCACCGTCATATGCGGTGCGCCGTTGGCAAACGGCACGCCTAGCTTCAGGGCGGCGTACGCATAGATCATGCTCGGAGAAATATCCGGGCTGTTGTTTTTCAGGCCTTCCTCGAAAGTCTCCAGGGTGTCGTGTACAGGCTGGGCCTCCGTGTAGACCTCCGTTGAACCGGTCCAAATGATCACCAGGCGGTCGGCTTTCGACTGCTTCTTGAACCGCTCGATGTCGGCCATCACCTGTTCGGCTAAGTCCATTTTGGATTGGCTCGATTTGATGTTGTTGGGATGAAGGTTCTTGACCCACTTCTGCTCAAAGGCCGCGGGCATAGGCTCCAGGCCTTTTAGAAACCCTTTCAACTTCTCCACGTGGTCTTTTCCAAGAACGCCGGCTTTCTTGGCCGCGACATAAGCGTTGTCTTTGAAGAGATCCCATCCGCCAAAAACCACATCCTTGAGATCCGTCAAGGGCACAAAATCTTTAATCTTAGGATTGCGCTTTTCCGTCCGCTTTCCCAATCGAATGGTCGCCATCTGGGTCAATGATCCCACAGGAAGCGCAACACCTGTCCGCACCGCTTCCACTCCGGCCATCATTGTGGTCGACACCGCCCCCATGCCGACTGTCAGAACCCCCAGCTTCCCTTTTGCTGCCTCTATCGGTAACGCCTTTTTTGCCACTTTCTTATCCTCCATATGCAAAAATTAAAAATTACTTCCTCCAGCCAAATGGGCTATACTTCGCCAACCTCAGAATAATTGCAATCGATTTTGCTCCCAACCGTGCTTTCCTGCGTCAAACTGCGTAAAAACCCACCCAGGCTGTTATTCTGAGCCTTCGCTGTAATCGCGGGCTCGATTGCTCCGGATCAGCTTGGAAAAGGAACGTGCTCCGCGCACTTTCAAGGCAACACAACGTCCCCGCTCCACGATGCTCAGGAACGTCAGCGGCTCATCAGAGTGACACTGCCTGCGAGAGTTTGCTACAGTCTTCTGGAAACGAATGGACTCAATGCTGCATCTTGCGCCGTGCTGGAGATTCATTGCCCAGCCTGGCTGAAATGCTCAAACCGGGCCTTGGGGTCAGAGATTGTGGGCTGGCCTTCCAAATCCACGAACCCCGGTTTGCCTTGTGCGACGAGCTTCTGGTGCCCGAGCAGCACCGCGGTGCTCTGGCGGAACCAAGGCTCGAACTCCGGATCGAGGGCAAAAGGATCCAACATGGGCTTAGTCTCAGGCGTGTTATGCTCCGTTCCGTTGAACACAGGCCACCATCGCCTTTGCGCGGCAAAAACAATCTCTTCCAGGCGTTCGCGCGTATTGCGGTGAGGAATGACCTCCACGGCGTAAAAACCCAGGCTTTCCAATTTATCGAGAAGAGCCTCGATATTCTTCTCGCCCGCGAGAATTGGATTTCCCAGAACGGGATAGGTTGGAATCGACCCGAAGGCCAAGAAGATGCTGCGAAGCTCCGCCACGGAGACAAAAGCCGCCGGATCTTCGGGCACGTAGCAGGGAGCGCCGGCTTTGAGAAGCTTGGCACGGAGGAATATTTGCAAAGCGGCATCATCGCTCCCGGCCGGAGGAGTGACGCCACACAAAGTCGTCATGACTTCGATAAGAGATTTACCCTGCTGGGCAGCCAGCCCACGCAATCGCAGGAGTACGGCGTAAGCCACGTGCCGCTCGGTGGCGTTCCCGCGCGGTGTTAACGCCAGAACATCCTCCCAGGCGGGGCCGCTGGCTCCCAAGCGGTCCTTGAAAAGCCCGGCAACCTTTCCAGTCATTTCGCGGTTGCGGCGGTCCAAAGCCGCGCGCATGCGGGCAAGGCTCTGCATTTCAGGCAAAGACTCTGCGGGAACCCGCGTCACGCCTTTACCACAGAGGTAAATGCGGCCGGGATTATCAGGATCGTTCAGCTTAAGGCCAGCTTCCGCCGCTTCACGGTCCACGGCGACGGCCTCGAGGGAAAATCCGGCGGCAATACCCGCCACCTCGCAGGCGCGACGAAATTCATCGTGGCCGGCAACCGTATAGTGGTCGTTGATCCCCAGAAACGCGAGCCCTTCCTGCGCGGCTTGCCATACCGCTTCCGAGGGCGAGCGAAAAACACTGAAAGACTCGCTGGTGTGGATGTGGGCGTTGGTTCCGCGACGCGACCGGGGGCCGAGTTGCGCGCACAGTTGTGCGAGGGCGGCGATATGCTGCTCGGGCGGACCCTGGTAAAGCTCCGCCTTGAGTTCTTTCGTTCGTTCTACAGTAGGATTCATCATCGAACCATGACCTGTCCGCTGTCCACAACCAGTGTTTGGCCCGTGATGCAGCGCGCCGCGTCGGAGCAAAGGAAAACCGCAGCCGCGGCAATATCGGAGCGCTTGATGTCACGCTTGAGGGCAGTCAAATTCACATAGTAGGGGATGACTTCCTCAGGCTTGATCCCCTTCTTGCATGCAGCCGTCTTGATATACTCCGGATTCCAGATTTTCGACCCTTCGAAGACATTGCCAGGGGCAATGGCGTTGACGCGGATGCCGTCGCGTCCCAGTTCCAGTGCCCAGCCTCGCATCAGGTGCAACTCTCCAGCCTTCGTGGCATTGTAAGCCGAGTTGGCTTTGGAGGCATCGAGACCGCTCTTGGACGAGAGCATGATCATCGCGCCACCGTCTCCTTGAGCGCGCATGACCCGAGCCGCCTCCCGCGCCACCAGGAAATAGCCCGTCAGATTGATCTCCAGCGCCAATCGCCATAATTTCAGCGGTGTATCCACCAGCTCATAAGCCGGAGCGATCCCCGCCGCGCAAACTGCGATGTCCACTCTTCCCCAATGACGCAGCACCTGGTCAAATGCCGCGGCGACAGCGCCTTCATCAGTGACGTCCATGTGAACCGGGAACGCGCGATTCGGAGCAGCCGAATGGGCAGCCGCGGCTTTTGCGCCTGAATCATCAACGTCGCAAAAGGCCACCGCTGCTCCCGCCTCCACCAACCCGTTAGCCAGGCCGCAGCCCAGGCCCGACGCCGCACCCGTCACCACCGCAACCTTGCCCGCCAAGCTTTCGGTGGCGGTTCCCAGGAGGGCCGAGCGATAGTGCTCCGCTTCCCAGTTGATGATGAAGGCAGCGGAAGCCGGTGCAAGGTTGTGCGCGCCGCCGCGACCGGACGCCAGATGAGTAATCCCCGCACCCGCCACGGCCAGCGACTCTGCTGCATCCAACTTCTTCGCATCGTCCGCGAGTAGAAATGTTCCTACGTTCCGAACCACCGCAACGCGCGGGGGGGCCTTCTCAACCACGGCGGCTTTCAATTTGGCCGGCAGATCGTCCAGCGAATCGGCCACGATTGCCCGCGAGCCCGTGTAAACGATATGGTCGGGGGACAGGGCCCCACCAGCAAAGATATCCGCTCTTTCGTCGCACGCCACACTGGCCAATTCGGGATTGTCTGTCAACCGGGCGAAAGGAGCGCGGTCCTTCACTTCCCGCCAAGCCTTGCGGATTGAGACCATGGCTTTGCGCAAAGTCGCAGAGTCGAGATCCTGGGGAGCACGACGCGGCTTAAGCCCGGCCTGGAAATATCGCTCGCACCGGCTTACCCATTCGGCATGGAGCGCCACACAGGCTTGCGCCTCCGGGGCGGAAACCAGCAGGCCGTGGTTTTCCATAAAGAGGACCACGGGCAGGCAGCCGTGTTCATGCTGATAAGCCTCAGCCGCGGACTTGACGGTATGCGCCAGGCGCCAGCCGGGATCGGTGTAGGGCACCCAGAGCGGCGGGAGCTCACCTGCAGAGGTGATCTCCTTCAGGGCCTTTGCCCCGGGTCCACAATTCAGAGCGTTGGCAGCTACAGGATGGGTGTGAATGACGTACTTGCCGAGCATGGCGTGCAGGGCGGTTTCAACCGAAGGCCGCCCGGTGCCACCAACAACAGCCGAGGAAAAATGCTGAAGCACCTGCGCTTCACGCGCATCGGTCTCCAGCGTGGCCAGGTCTTTCCTCTCAAAAATGCTCAGAACGGCTGCAATGTTTACTTCCACCCAGCCGGCCGACTCGCTCATTGCTGTCAAGGCCGTGCCGCTGGCCTTGATAGCCATTGTTTGTCCATCGGGGGATTTTACTGAGGTGTTTCCACCACCCACTTGTACGTAATCAGGTCTCGATCCGACGGCGCAGGAAATATCAATGAGCTGCGCCAATGATTTTTTATCCATTTGTCTGTGTCGTTACTCGCAGTTGATGACGGACTTGATTCCTTGTCCCGCCTCAACTACGGCGTAAGCCTTTACCATGTCCTTTAATTTAAACCGGTGAGTGAGGAAGCGTTCCCAAGGCAGGTCATCGCGAGAGACCATCGCCAGAGCTTCGTGGTAATGCTGAAGGTTGGAAGCAAAACATCCGAAGACGGAAATCTCATTGTAATGGATGAGATTGGTGTCTAGTGGGAGAATTGGATCGTCTTTGGGCACACCCGCAAAGAATGAAACGCGACCTTTCTTCCGGACCAGCTTCAGTGCGTCTGCCTGAGCTGCTTTCACCGAACAGGCGGTTAGCGCGATATCAAATTTCTCCCCGCCACCCGCTGCCAAAATTTTGTTAACCGCATCCCCCCCTGAGGTATTCACCGGGATGCCGAGCCCGAACTCCTTCACATAGTCCAGGCGCTCTTGCGAGACATCGGCCACGATGACGGGAGAGGCTCCCCGCGCCTTCAGGATTGCGGCGTGCATGAGACCGATCGGTCCAACTCCAAAAACCACGGCGCGATCACCAGGCTTGGCGGCCAAATACTCCTGGCCGTTCAAGCAACAAGAAAGAGGCTCTACCAGAGCAGCGCGCTCAATGGATATGGAACTGGGAATGGGAATGATATTGCCTTGGGCAACGGCAGCCGCCGGAATCTTGACATAATTGGCAAAGCCCCCGGCGTAGTCGTAGCCGATCGCTGTAAAGGAATCACAAAGGTTGTACTGCTTCCGTTGGCAGTAAATGCACTTTCCGCACCCCACAACCGTCGCCACTACCACTTCTTGGCCGGTACGAAGTCCGCTGTTCACGCCGGACCCAATCTTGTCCACGGTTCCAACAATTTCGTGGCCGGTGATAGCAGGCGGTACTACATTCTTTTGCCCGTGGGTGAAGATGCGCTTGTCGGTTCCGCACACGGAACAGCGCTGAACCCGGAGGACAACT
>Ga0326728_10024196_pt1 | contig 11033 bp, 6 predicted proteins | sample MB3enrmetagenome_FD_207602 | JGI IMG/M metagenome (GOLD analysis project Ga0326728, IMG submission 207602) | Lab enriched peat soil microbial communities from McLean, Ithaca, NY, United States - MB31MN | ecosystem: Environmental > Terrestrial > Soil > Wetlands > Peat | place: USA: New York... | reverse complement strand
AGTACGACATTGATGGCGGCCGCCGTGGCAACGTCGCCTCCTACACCCGGCGCGGCTATGTTTTCGTGCAGGTGTACGTGCGCGGCCGCGGACGCTCGGGCGGCGCAAAGAGCGACAATCTCGGCCTACAGGTTGGGCGCGACGGCTACGACGTGGTGGAGTGGATCGCGGCCCAACCGTGGAGCGATGGCCGTGTCGTGATGTTTGGCGGTTCGTTCGTCGGCATGACGCAGTGGCGCACCGCTGCTCAGCACCCGCCTCACCTTGCCGCCATCGCGCCTTACGTCCCGATCTACCCCGGATGGGACGTGCCCAACACCAATGGAATTCCGCAGGCGTGGTCGGCGGTGATTCTGGGCTACACATCGGGCCGCTCGCTAAATGCGGGGTTCATGGCAAATCAAGCCTACTGGGCGGGAAAGATGCTCGAACAGTACGCAGCTTATCGTCCCTTCCGGGAACTGGATGATGCTATCGGGATTGCTCGGGACGACTGGTGGATGACTGACGAGGGCGGTCAAAAGCTCTCGTTCATGAAGATCTGGCTCGACCATGTAGGCGACGAAGGCTTCAATCTTGCGGCGGAACCCAAAGCCCAGGACTATGCCCGCATGGATTTCCCGGTGCTAACGGCAACCGGCTACTTCGATGACGACCAGCCCGGAGCGCTGCGCTACTATCGAAGCCATGTTAATCATGCTCCGGCAGCAACCGTGAGCCGGCATTATCTGGTCATTGGTCCCTGGGACCATGGTGGCACGCAGAAACCGACGAAAGAGATCGAAGGTTTAACCATACCCGATGCCGCTGTCATTGACATGGACGCGCTGCACGCTGACTGGTACGACTGGGTGCTGGGGCGTGGACCCAAACCGGCGTTTCTGCGTGATCGGGTTGCATACTTCATGACGGGTGCGGACGAGTGGCGATACGCCAACACGCTGGAAGCCACATCCTCGGGAAAGGACTTGAATTTGTTCTTGTCCGCCCCGGAGGGAACGCCGAAAGATCTGTTCCACTCTGGCTCGCTTTCGCAAAGTCCGGCGGGCAAGGAACTGCCTGCCATTGTTGTGGATGATCCACACGAGCTACCCGAACTTGCAGTCGCCAAGGATGCTGAAAACGAGGATCTGAAGAGCCAGTTTCGCGGTTTTCAGAAAAGAGCTATCACTTTTCACTCCGAACCCTTCGAACGGGATACCGAAGTAGCGGGGCAGATGCGCTTGAGGTTAATGGTGGAGGCGGACGCGCCCGATTTTGATCTGTGGGCTCAGGTATTGATGGTTCTGCCGGACGGTTCCACGCTCAGGCTTGGCGAAGACATCCGCCGCGCCAGGTTCCGTAACAGTCCGTTCAGGCAGGAGCTGTTGAAGCCGGATCAAATCGTGGAGATACCCTTCGAGTTTTACTGGATGGCGCGGAGGATTCCAGCGGGCGCGCGGTTACGGCTTACCATCGCTCCTCTCAATTCTCCCAACTTTCAAAAAAACTACAACACCGGTGGCAGGATTGGCTACGAGAAGGCGGAGGATGCTCGCGTGGCGCACATCAAGGTCTTCCACGATGCCGAACACGCGAGTCAACTGATCCTGCCGCTTGCGGCATCTGTTCCACCATCTGCAGGCCAATGAGAATGCCTATGAAACGATCGTCGGTTTCGCGCCGTGAATTCCTTCGCTGCGCCAGTTCCGCGGCCGTGGCTGCGCCATTCGTCCTCCGGAGCCAATACCGGCTTTTTGCCGAAAGTAATGAAGAATATCCGGAGCGGGTAGTGCGGCTGGTTCGCGAGTCGCTGGTCATTGACATGCTCAATCAGTTCCTGTACCGCAAGGATGAAGAGGGCGTGCTGAATGACTGGCTCTCCCAGCCGGGTGCTTTCCGGCGGTCTGACTTTGAGTTCTTTATGAACTCGGGAGTGAATGCAATCAACTTCGGCCTTGACGCATCATCCCTGGATGATGCAGAAAAGCTCTTCGCAAAGTGGAACAGCTTTCTCCTCGACTACCCGCAGTGGCTGGCGCGGATCAATTCCAGCGACGGCTTTGAGAAGGTGAAGACCCAGGGTCGGTACGGCATTATTTTTGGACTGCAATCCAGCACGCAATTCGAAACTGTGGATGCCGTCAATACCTGCTATGGCTACGGCCAGCGGATTTCGCAGCTCAGCTACAACTTCCGCTCCCGGGTCGCGGATGGCGCCTTCGAACCCCACGATGGCGGAGTCAGCGAGTATGGCCAGCAGGTGATTAAGCGTATGAACGAGGTCGGAATGGCCGTGGACCTAGGACACGCGAGCGATCGCACCAAGCTGGACGCCTGCGAGATATCCGCAGCGCCGGTGATTCTGTCGCACGGGAATTGCCGCGCACTGAACCCGGATGCCCCTCGCACTTCGACAGATGAAGCAATCCGCAAGCTGGCCAAGCGAGGCGGAGTCATGGGAATTACGTGTATAGCGTTCATGGTCAAGGGCACGGAGCCGGTGACTGTAGAGGACGTCGTAAACCACTTCGATCACGTGCGCGACCTGGTGGGAATTGAGCACGTGGGAATCGGGTCGGACGCCGGGGTCGAAAGCAATGATCTGGGAATTCCTCAGATACTCAAGGAGATGCTGGCGAAGGCCGACCCGCGCTACCACGTTCATGGAACGCACGAGGTGGTCGCCGGCCTCGAAGGACAGAAACGAGTGTATGATCTCACCGCTGCTTTAGTCAGGCGCGGATACACCGACGAGCACATTCGCCTGGTTCTGGGCCAGAACTGGTGCCGGGTGCTGGGAGAAATCTGGCATGCCTGACACTGCCTGCCGCTAGCTCCACTCAACCTCTTGCTCGCATGCGTTCAGTTCTCTAGTGTAGTGTCCCATAAATAACTAGTATAAGTGTCAGGCTTGGGATAAGCTCCGTGCATGATCACAGGACGCCCCAAGCCCTTCCTTACTCTTGCCCCGGACGAACAAACCCAACTGCGTAGCCTGGCCGCTTCTCGCACCTTGCCGCACGCTCTGGTGGCGCGTGCCAAACTGGTGCTGTGGTCGGCTCAGGGACAAAGCAACACCCAAATAGCCCGTCGCCTGCGCTGGAGAAATGCCACCGTGGGCAAGTGGCGACAGCGGTTTATCGAGCACCGCTGGGCGGGACTCTACGACGAGTTGCGTCCGGGCCGACCACGCAGCATCGAGGACGAGCAGATTGCCGCCTTGCTTCAGCGCACGCTCTCCCGTAAACCCGCCACCGGCACGCACTGGAGCATCCGGCAGGCTGCCCAGGCCAGCGGGATCTCCCGCTCCACGGTGCATCGCCTGTTTCAGACCTTCGCGTTGCAGCCCCATCGCAGCCGCAGTTTTAAACTCTCCACCGATCCCTTCTTCGTCGAGAAGGTGCGGGACATCGTCGGCCTGTACTTGAACCCACCCGAGCATGCGCTGGTGCTGTGCGTCGATGAAAAAAGCCAAGAAAGAAAGTGTCCCTATGTAAAGCAATACCGCAGCTCCGGGGCCTTATAAGGGCCGTGTTACGGTCCATCCGGAAGTGGAATACGGAGAGCAAGGCGGGCCATAAGTCGGCTTGGGGGGAAGCGCGGCGCCGTCGAATGGCGAGCCACCCCAGGTTTCCGCGAAGCCCGCTTCTGGATAGTGCGCGTAGGCTACAACCCCATCCAGAATGGACGGCGGCGCAGTGTTAGAATTCTAATTCGGCAATCGACTTCAAGAGTCGAAGAAGTGTTGTGCGTTCTTCCGTAGTTAGTTCTTTTCGGAGTTTATCGTCAGCAGCTATCCTCGCATTGATCAGGCGTTTCCTGTATTTGTGGCCTTTTGGCGTCAACGTAACGTGAATTGCCCTGCCCGATTTTGCCTTTCTCTCCGACACAAGCCCTTCCTGAACCATTGACTTGATGGCTCGGTGCACGACAGTTCGGTCGAAACCGAGAAGTGTGGCGATTTGATTCTGATTGAGCGTGGCACCGCCCCGGAGTGTGGATAGGATGAAGCCACGAGTCGCAGAGCACCGAGTTTTTCGTTCAAGTCTCTTCCCGACGGAAAAATAGGCTGCAGAAACATGGGCAAGTACTGACTCCCTTAGAATGTCTTGAGAAATTTCCTTCTTTGGAACGATGATCATAGGACGGTTACCGTGGCATCGAGAGGCCGCCGCCACTGAGGCGGTTCCGCATAAGCAGGCGATTTCTTCCCGATCGCAATCACCATCACAATCTCATGATACCGGGTTGAAAGCCCGAGAAATTTGGAGAGCCTGCGGCCATCAAATCCTTCCATGGGGCATGTGTTGAGCCCCAGGGCTTCGGCGGCGATCATCAGATTCTCGCAAGCCAACGATGTACTTTTGGTCGCCCACCTTAACAAGTCCTGTCGAAACAGGGGCGGCATCCCGATCGTCTTCCACAAGTTCACTACCCGAACGATCGCCCACTTGACCGCGCCAAAAATACCGAACGGCCCTGGCATGAACAGGATCCGGCCGATCTTCGCGGTCCGCTCGTAGTCTCGGATTTTGGCATGGCTGAAGCCGCTCCTGCGCATCCACTCCAACTGGGCCTGCGAGGTCGCTGCCAGCGACCCGATGTCGGCCACCGCAACCACCAGCGCGGACGCCGTTGCCGCAGACATCTGTCCAAGGCAGAGTTTCGCCACGGTTGCCTTTCTGGGCGACGATTCCACCCCAAGAAACCGGTACGGTTGCATGTTGAAACTGGAGGGAGCATGGCGGGCTGCATTGAGGATTTGTTCACGCAGTACTTGTGGGATTTCGACCGGCTCAAAAGCCTTAACTGCTCGCCTATAGAAGAGCGCTTCCAGGATTTCGCTCATGGGTTATCCTCTATGTTGTCACTACAACATAGAATTGTTGCAAACGCAACATACAACAGAACGCAATGCCGGCGCCACGATTGGGTCTTTACTGCGGTACTCAGAAAACGGGCGTTTCCCAGTACCGCGTTGCCAGCGTCCAGGTCAGGAGCCGCCAAATCCTGCACTACAACGTGACCGCGCATCCGGATTGAACCCACTGATTCAATGCGTGCAAGTGTCAGATTCAGCCACTACCCATCTTGCGGTAGTAACAAGGTTTGACCCGCCGTGACCGTAGCAATTAGCCGCAGACCTGTGGCATGAGGTCAAGAGGGAAATTCCAGGGAAGAACGAAAAAGGCTGTGGAAAACTAAAGCTTAGGTACTTCGCCTAGCGCATGCCAATTTGTGTCTTTGGGTTCCCCTTCGCGCCAGCTAAGCCCTTGATATTAGCCAGAACGCTGCGTCTACCAAGAACGAGGGCCCAGACATCTCACCGGATGCTGGGCCGCAGTTGTGTTTTGGAAGCCTCGAAAAACCTCTCCGCCGAGATCAGACGAGGTCGAAGCGATCGAGGTTCATGACTTTGGCCCATGCCGCTACGAAGTCTTTCACGAACTTCTCCTTCGAGTCCGTGCACGCATAGACTTCCGCGAGGGCGCGCAGCTGGGAGTTCGAACCGAAGACCAGGTCGACACGGGTGCCGGTCCATTTGACCTGATTCGTCTTGCGGTCGCGTCCTTCGTACACGCCGTCGGAGCCGTTAGGTTGCCATTGTGTGTTCATGTCGAGCAGGTTGACGAAGAAATCGTTCGTCAGCGTCTCCGGCTTCTTGGTAAAGACGCCGTGCTTGGACTTCCCTACATTCGCACCCAGCACGCGCAGGCCGCCGACGAGCACCGTCATCTCCGGTGCCGTTAGCGTCAGTAATTGCGCACGATCAACCAACATCTCCTCGGCGAAAAGGCGCTGCTTGCCGCTGAGATAGTTGCGGAACCCGTCCGCCTTGGGTTCAAGCGGCGCGAAGGATTCAACGTCGGTTTGCTTCTGCGATGCGTCCATACGCCCCGGCGTAAACGGAACGTTCACCTTGTGTCCAGCTTTCTTCGCGGCTTCCTCGACGGCCGCGCAGCCACCCAGCACAATCAGGTCGGCCAGCGAAACCTTCTTCTTGCCGGCGGACTTGTTGAATTCCTTTTGGATCGCCGACAGCTTCTTGAGAACTTTATCCAGGTCGGCCGGCTGGTTCACTTCCCAATCCTTTTGGGGTGCGAGACGAATGCGTGCTCCGTTCACCCCACCACGCTTGTCGGAACCGCGGAACGTCGACGCCGACGCCCAAGCCGTTGAGACCAGCGGGGAGATCGACAATCCGGATTTGAGGATCTTTGCCTTCAGCGCAGCAATGTCCTTCTCCCCAACTAATTTGTGATCCACAGCGGGGATCGGGTCTTGCCACGACAGCGTCTCCTTGGGAACGAGCGGCCCGAGATAACGCGCGATCGGACCCATGTCGCGGTGGGTCAGCTTGAACCACGCCCGGGCGAATGCGTCGGCAAACTGATCCGGATGCTCGTAGAAGTGCCGCGAAATCTTTTCGTACGCCGGATCGAACCGTAGCGACAGGTCCGTCGTCAGCATCGCAGGGGCGTGACGCTTGGAAGAATCGTGCGCATCTGGCACCGAACCGGCGCCTGCGTTGTTCTTCGGTTTCCATTGATGTGCTCCAGCCGGGCTCTTGGTCAGTTCCCATTCGTACTCGAACAGGTTATGGAAGAAGTTGTTGCTCCACTTCGTCGGTGTCGTGGTCCAGATGACTTCGAGGCCGCTGCCAATGGCGTCACCGCCTTTGCCCGTCTTGAATTTGCTCTTCCAGCCGAGGCCCTGTTCCTCGATCGGGGCAGCTTCCGGCTCCGGGCCCACATTGGCCGCGTCGCCCGCACCGTGGGTCTTGCCGAAGGTGTGGCCGCCGGCAATCAGCGCCACGGTTTCTTCATCGTTCATCGCCATGCGAGCGAACGTGTCCCGAATATCCTTGGCCGCGGCCACCGGATCCGGCTTGCCGTTCGGCCCTTCCGGATTCACGTAGATCAGCCCCATCTGCACGGCGGCGAGAGGGTTATCAAGATCGCGTTCGCCCGAGTAGCGCTCATCCGCCAGCCACTTGCCTTCGGGGCCCCAGTAGACATCCTCTTCGGGTTCCCAGACATCCTCGCGGCCACCGCCGAAACCGAACGTCTTGAAGCCCATCGATTCAAGCGCGACATTGCCAGCAAGGATCATCAGGTCGGCCCAGGAAATCTTCCGTCCGTATTTCTGCTTGATCGGCCACAGCAGGCGGCGCGCCTTGTCGAGGTTCACGTTGTCGGGCCAGCTGTTGAGCGGCGCGAAGCGCTGCTGCCCCGCTCCCGCACCGCCGCGGCCGTCGCCGATGCGGTACGTGCCTGCGCTGTGCCACGCCATCCGAATGAAGAGCGGTCCGTAGTGGCCAAAATCGGCCGGCCACCAATCTTGTGAGTCGGTCATTACGGCGTGCAGATCCTTGATCACGGCCTTCAAGTCGAGACTGTTGAATTCCTTGGCGTAATCGAACTTCTCGCCCATCGGATTGGACAGGGAAGAATGCTGATGGAGAATCTGAAGGTTCAACTGGTTTGGCCACCAGTCACGGTTTGTGTGTGCCGGGGTTGCGCCCGTAAACGGGCACTTGCTGTCACTTGCCATGTTTGCCTCCCATGTTGTTTTCTAACCAACTAACTTAAACCGAATACCATCTTTTGTACAATCGATTGTTGTGACAATGATAATAGACATAATCTATTGATGGTCAAGAAGGGAGTCGGCTTGAACCTGCAAGAGCTGAGGTATTTCGTTGCTGTCGCCGAGCACAGACATTTTGGACGCGCCGCGGCTGCCTGTCATGTGAGTCAGCCAACTTTGAGCGGTCAACTGCGAAAACTCGAGGACCACCTGGGGGTGGTCCTTTTTGAGCGAACCAACAAAAAAGTGGCTCTCACTTCGATCGGAAAGAGACTGCTGGCCCATGCGCGAGAAGCGCTGCGGGAAACTGAACTCCTGGAGGCGACGGCCAAAGCTGCGGGAGATCCTTTGGTCGGGCCTTTGAAGTTGGGCGTTATTCCGACCGTGGCGCCGTATTTGATACCTCTGATCCTGGGCCCGCTGCGTGAGGCCTATCCTGGGATGGCGATTGAACTCTGGGAAGATCTGACGGGGCCGTTGTTGAGTCTGCTCGCAGCGCAGCGGCTCGATGCGGCCCTTATCGCAACGGAGATTCGTTCGGGGACGGAGTTGACTGCGATCACGCTATTTGTCGAGCCATTCCTGGCAGCCTTGCCGGAAACTCACCGCCTTGCCGATAGGAAGAGAGTGAGGGCGAAGGAACTCAACGATGATCTTCTGGTTCTCGCCGACGGTCATTGTCTGGCCGGTCAGGCGCTTAGCGCATGCGGAAAGCACCGTTCACGCTTGGGACCTTTCCAAGCCTCCAGTTTGGATACGCTCGTCAACCTGGTTGCCGCCGGCTACGGCACGACGCTGATCCCGGGACTCGCGGCTGGGCTTTTCGGCGGGCGAAGGATCGTCTTGCGTCCACTAAAGGAGCGAGTGTCTCGCACGATTCGCCTCGCCAGCCGCGCGAGTTTTCCCCGCCCCCAAGCGCTGCGCGCTCTTGAAAAAGTCATCCGTCAAGCGATGTCCGCGTACCAATAAGCCGACGACTCCAAGATCAGCCTGCACCAGCTCGCTGGGCCGGCAACGATCCGCTCTGTGCGCAAAGAGTCAAACACTCATTCGCGACGCAGGCAGAAGGCGCTGCGCTGGAAAGAGAGCTTGGCTGCCAGCTGGACGAGCCTCGGCGCAGCCGCGCTGACCACTTGTCCAAAGTTGGCACTGCTGATGTTGCCATTGACCGCCGCCGGACCGTAGAACTGCGCGTGGTTGAACACGTTGAAGGCTTCCAGCCGTATTTCCAGCGACTTCGATTCCGCAAAGCGGACATCCTTTTCGAGCGCCATATCGACGTTGTTCATCCCAGCTCCCGCGAAGAAGCGCCTTGTTGCGTTTCCCATTTCGCCCAGAGCTGGCAGGCTGAAGAGTGCGATGTTGAAAGCGAATCTTCCGTTCCGTGGATTGGTGTTGAGTTCGAGTTTGCCGACCGTGACGTTCGGTGTGTCGATTCCATTGTTGTTGATGCCATTCGGGATGGTTCCGAGCAGAGATGTGTCGTTGTTGTTGTAAAGAGTCACCGGGATCCCGGTTGCGAAGCGCGTGAGGCCGAAAACCGACCAGCCTTGGGTCCAGGGCGTCTGGTGCCGGAAGACGCGGTCGAGCGGCAACTCATACTTGTAGCGACGACGAAGTTGTGGCGCGTGTCGAAAGCAGATAGCGCTCGGGTCAGCTCCGGATTCAATGGATTCACGGCCTCCGCTAAGCTCGACGACTGATCGATCGACTTGCTGTAGGTGTAGCCAACCAGAAACTGAAGAGGCCCGGAGCTGTGACGAAAGCGTTCCGGTGTAATCGCTCACGATCCGGCGGATGAGAATCTTCCCTGAGGGCGGCTTCCCGACTCCGAAGCGGGGGACGGCTATCTCAATCATCCGAGCATTATCCTTTGGTTTTTGTTGTTCGAATCGAACTGCATGCGCCATGACAGCTCGGCGAGTGAAGTACTCGTCGCTCGCCGGGGAACAACTCATCAAGCGCGCTGCACCTTGGCACGACCCGCAGCCATTTTGGCTTGCTTGGCAGACCAACGGCCAAGACGGAATGTTTTCTCGTAACCCGTGGATTTGTTAGAAATCGACACTGCGAGATTGCCGCTGCTGTCGCATGTGTAGGTTTCTTCAACTACAAACTGTTTTGTTCCCGGCGTGCGCACAACCGGCAAAGAAGCTAGGTCAAGCCGATCCTGGAGATTTGGGTCAAATGGGAAACGAATGTCGTCCCAATCGGTGATCTCGCCTACAGGGTGGCCGTCCTCTGCTAGACGTGCGCACTCGAGATAGCGGAAATGGCCGATATTATGGGCGGGCCGATAGGAACGTACCCTCTGGAGCGGCGGCTGTTTGGGCGCAGGCAAAGGTGTGCCCCGAGGAAAGACAAGATCAAACTGAACGCTACGTCCCTCTTCCGTCTCACGCCAGAGGCCGAAATTCCGCATAAACTGGTCCCGAAGAACGAAACCGGATTGCGTGTCTGCCCGAATCGCCAATCCAATTGCCGTCGCTGACCGCATGTACGCGGAGCGCCGCACCCGTTTCCCGAACTCCTCGCGCAGGATGCGAGCCACAGGCGGCAACTCCGAGCCGCCGCCGGTTACGTAAAGAGTATCGATCGGATGCTCGGGATGCTGAGTCAGCAGTCTTTCGACCACCTCGCGCGTTGACTCGATCGATGGCCTGCACCGCTCATAGAACAAGCTCGCAGCGACAGAAACCTCGCGCCAGTTATTGCGAACCCGTTCGAGATCGATGGTTATCTTGCGTGTGTTTGGATTGAGCGCCTCTTTTTTCTCTCGGCACTCTTCCAGCAGAGTAAACCACTCGGACGCTGACAGGTTTTCCTGTTCTTGGGAGGACACGCCAGCCGCAGTAAGAGCGATTTCCGCCAGAATCTCGTCAAAATCGTCGCCACCAAGTGTGGGAATACCGTCGGAGGCCACGATGGAATGCATGTCGTCGCCCACCTGGATCAGTGAAGCATCAAAGGTGCCCCCGCCCAAGTCATAGACCATCAGCCAGCCTTCGGACCGCGTTTTCCGATCCGCGCGGTCCCGGTGGGCAAACTCGACAGCGGCCGCGGAGGGCTCGTTCAACAAACCCAGGACTTCAAACCCGGCGTCGCGAGCCGCCTCCGTGGTCAGAAAACGTTGATTGCTGTTTGCGTTGGCGGGCACTCCCAACATCACTTCGAGCGGGTCAGACCGCTTGGCAGACAACGTCGAATGTTCAAGAAGCTGCTCCCGCAAAGCCTCCATTAGTTCCCGCATCACCTGTCCGATCTCAAGAGACTGTCCACCGATTTCGAACCGAGTGTGAGGTCCAGCATTCCGCAGCAAACGCTTCAGAGACCGGAATATGGTCCAACTTGGTTGCCCTTGTGCCCGCCATGCCTCCCAGCCATACGCGCGCATTTCTCCCCGGACGGCAAGCAGCGGCGGGAACCAGTCGCGCACGTGACCGTCTGGGGTTTCAAAGTTG
>Ga0326728_10024193_pt1 | contig 11035 bp, 12 predicted proteins | sample MB3enrmetagenome_FD_207602 | JGI IMG/M metagenome (GOLD analysis project Ga0326728, IMG submission 207602) | Lab enriched peat soil microbial communities from McLean, Ithaca, NY, United States - MB31MN | ecosystem: Environmental > Terrestrial > Soil > Wetlands > Peat | place: USA: New York... | reverse complement strand
TACGACATCCTCGATACATCCGTCGATGAAGCCCGGCTCCAGCTCGTTGGCTCAAGCGCGCTCATAAAGTCGCTCATGCCAGGACAGGTGGGAGTGCGGGTCGATTTGAGCAAAGCCGTCGAAGGCCGCAACAGCTTCCCCGTCACACAGGCCGATATTATCCTGCCGCCCGGCGTTTCTCTTAACAAGATTCAACCGGCCACCATAGACGTTACGCTCGATATGCCCGCAGCCAGGGAACTTCCAGTCCAGGTCGATTGGGTCGGCCGCCTGCCCGAAAATATCACCCTCAGGCAAGTGAGCGTTTCACCGGATACTCTCAAAGTGATCGGCGGAAGCAAGATCCTCGATAAGACGGCGACCGTCTACACCTCACCGGTGCGTCTTGATAACCTGCCCAAATCGGGATCGGTTACCGCGCAAGTGGTCCTGTCTCCCCCCTCTCTCAAGCTGGCGCCTTCCTCCCCCGACCGCGTGACGGTCCAATACAGGCTGGAAGAGAAGGGAGCGGAAAAGAAAGGCGGCTAAGCTCTGCGTCTTACGGAAGGGGGCTTTTGAGGGTAGGTTGAGTGCATCCGAAAGTACCACTGCCTCGCTGAGTGATTGTAGTATCAATCATTAATCGATGGAGCAGGATCAGACCTCGAACATGAAGCCAACCCAATCGAATAATCCAGGATCTGAGAACTTTCGCCGAATGCCTTCGCACAGAAATCTCCCAGGTGTTTGGCGCTCTGCTCGAAATCTTCCATGAAGCCGTCGAGGTTTCCCGCGCGGTAGAACTCTTCGTAGACATCGAGGCCCTCCTTCAGCGCGGACATTATTTCGCCGGTATTAGGATTCAGTTGGTTGATGGCGCCATAAAGCTCGGGGCTTTGTGCAAAAATCCTTCCCACCAGGGTCATTTCCAATCTATAGCTGGGGCTGGTGTAGTTCATGGTCTCGTCTATGCTTATGTCGAGTTTCCTAAGCGTCCTACCGATAAGCATGGTAGTGAGATGAAAAAGAACCTGTATGATGCTCATCATCCTGTCGTGTTCGCCGGGGCTGCATTCTTTGACCCGGATGCCGCTCGCGGTAAAAAGCCCGAGGAGCCACTGCCATTCCTGCGAACCGATTCGGACTGGACAGGCGGCCATGGTCTGACCGGAAAAGCTCGACACCCTGCCTCCAAACATCGGATGAAGCCCCACGACACGAGCGGGGGACTTTAGCATCTCCTGTACCGGAGCGGTTTTAAGGCTTGTCAGGTCCATCAGGAGCTGGTCCGAGCGGATATGCGGAATGAGTTCCCTGATTATCTCCACAGTCTTGTGAAGGGGCACGGCAAAAACCACGATGTCGCATTCGCGTACGGCGCGTTCGGGCGTAAACGGCGTATCCAGGTCGGCGATGTTGACGGAAAATCCATGCGATCTGAAGAATTTCGAAAAGAGACGGCCCATTTCGCCCTTTCCCCCGATTATCGCCACGGTTGAGTTCTCATTCCACAGGAGGCCCGAGTTGTTTGAGCCTGAGAGCTGAGTTTTATCCATGCATCATCCTTGTTCCCGTCTCAGATAAACCTGCCCACCGCTTCAGCAACCCGGCGGCATTCTTCGACCATGGAGAGGAACGCATTCGGGCGAAGAGACTGAGGACCGTCGCTCATTGCTTCTTCAGGGCGAACGTGGACTTCGACGAGAAGGCCGTCGGCGCCGGCCGCAACCGCCGCTCTTGACACGGCAGGCACCAGGTCCGCCCTGCCTACCGCGTGACTCGGGTCGACGATTACCGGAAGGTGTGTGAGCTGCTTCAGAAGAGGTACGGCGCTTATGTCAAGGGTGTTTCGGGTCTCGCTCTCAAAGGTGCGGATTCCCCGCTCGCACAGGATCACCTTATCGTTTCCCTGCGCCAATATGTATTCGGCCGACATGAGAAATTCTTTTATGGTGGCGCAAAGGCCGCGCTTGAGTATGATAGGCTTGTCGATGTTGCCTACCTCGGTCAGCAGCCTGAAATTCTGCATGTTGCGCGTTCCGATCTGAACGATGTCCGTGTACTTGCAAACCAGAACGGTGTCCCTCGGGTCCATTAATTCGGTCACCACCTTCATGCCGGTCCTCTCACGCACGCCGGCAAGAAATTTCAACCCCTTTTCTCCCCAGCCCTGAAAAGCATACGGAGAAGTGCGTGGTTTGAAGGCGCCGCCACGCAGAAAATGCACTCCGGCAGGCATGATTTCCTCGACGATTTCATCGAGCACCTCACGGCTTTCGACCGCGCAGGGCCCGGCTATGATCTGAATCTGAGGACCGCCGATCTGAAAACCGCCTATATCCACAACACTGTTCTCAGGCTTGAATTCCCTGCTGACCAGCTTATAGGGCTTTAATATCGGCAGGACCTTCTCCACGCCGGGAAAAGATTCCATGGGAATTTCAGACAGAATCCGCTCATCCCCTATCGCCCCGACGATGGTCCTCTGCTCGCCTTTGGAAATGTGCGCACGAAGACTCATGTCCTCTAAGCGCCGCACCACTCTCATCAAATCTTGCTCCTCATGGTCAGGCCGCATTACGATGATCATGACGACTTTCTCCCCTCTTTTTAAATTCGAACCCGTGCCGAACTCGTGCCCAAAAAACACAAAAGCCGTGGGCGCTCCAGGCGCTCACGGCTTCCAAACAGGCCGATCTAATTGTCAGTATCCAAGCACACCTGAAGCGCTCCCCTCGCCGGGGCTAAAATAGACGTAATAATAAGACCAGGTGCGCATATTTTTCTCCTTACGTCAACTCAGTAAAATTCATTACCGTCTCTTTGTCAAGATAAATTATATTACAAATTGTAGTCCTATGCGATCGGACGGGTGTTCGTATGAACGCCTTTTGCCGCGTCATTTCCCTTATGCGAGACGCCGCCCATGCAAGACCAAACCGCAAGTAAAACCGCGCTGGCAGTGGCTTACATCCGCGCTGCGCACCAGTTGCTGGATCACGAGCCGCTCTTGCTGAATGACCCTGTCGCCCTGCCCCTGCTGGGTGCGCAAGCCGCCCAAATCATACACGACGCGCTTTCCCGCCATCAAAGCCCTCACGGGAAGGCATTGCGATCCCACGTCGTGCTGCGAGCACGATTTACCGAGGACAGGCTTGAAGCCGCCGCAGCAAAAGGCGTCACCCGCTATATTCTGATCGGCGCCGGGTTCGATAGTTTCGCGTTGCGCCAGCCCGACTGGGCCAAAGCGATGGAAATCGTCGAGGTCGATCATCCCGCGACTCAGTCAGCCAAGCGGGAACAAATCGCAAAGGCCGGCCTGTCGGAGCCGAACAATCTGATTTTCGCCCCGGCCGATTTCGAACGCGAGGGCCTCTGTGAGGCTCTTGGCCACTGCGGCGTCAGCCCCGGCAAGCCTGCGTTCTTTTCATGGCTTGGCGTCACGATGTATCTGGAAGAAGCGGCCATCGATGAAACATTGCGAGCCATAGCGGCATTCGGGCCGGGCAGCGAAGTTGCGATGACCTTCAGGCAGCCTTTGAACGAAACCTCATCAATGCTTGCCGCCAGAGTTTCCGATCTCGGGGAACCTTTCGTAAGCTTTTTTACGCCTGATGAAATTGAGATGAAATTGCGGACCACCGGATTTTCGGACATCGATTTTCTGACGCCGAAAAAGGCCGAAGCACTCTATTTTGCCCCCTCGCGCGACGATTTGCCGGCACCAGGACAAACCTCCATCCTTTGCGCATCCGTTCGAATCTGATCTCTGCGCCGGGATCAGATGAAAAGGTTTATCTTGCATTCTGAGTCATGGTTTTAATATTAAGATCAGCGAGATCGAAAAAGAGGCGCCGGCACAGCAGATGTCAACCTCGAAAGTCGACTACGGAATCGATGCGCCCACAAGGGTGCGCAACCTCGCGACAGGCGGTATATTTTGCGCTCTCGCCGGTTTTGTCTTCCTTTCCGTCATGGTTCCCATCGAGGCGCCCGCACGGATGATCCTTTCAGTCTCGGGATTTGCATCGGCGTTTTTCCTGCTGGCCGTTGCAGGATTGATGCTGTGGAGCAGCAAGTCGGGGAAGCTTCGTGAGCGGGAGCGCCTGATAGACACCCTGAGACTGGAAGGGAACGAGAAGGTGCTCGATGTTGGCTGTGGTCGCGGGCTTTTGCTCAATGCTGCGGCCCGCCGCCTCCCCAACGGAAAGGCTTTCGGAGTGGACCTGTGGCGGAAGGCCGACCAGTCGGGCAACAGCCTTGAAGCGACTTTGGCTAACGCCAGAGCCGAAAACGTCGCCGACCGCGTGGAGGTAAGAACAGCGGACATGCGCAACCTGCCGTTTCCCGACGGGTCCATGGACGCCGTGATGTCGAGCATCGCCATCCATAACGTTCCCGACAGAGACGGACGGGCCGCCGCTATCCGGGAAATTGCGCGCGTGCTCAAGCCCGAGGGTCGGCTCGCACTTCAGGACATCCGCAATATTGACGAATACGTCAAAACACTGAGAGATCTGGGATGGAATGATCTACGGTTATCGGGACTGAATTTCATGATATTTCCACCTGTCCGAATGGTATGGGGACAGAAGCCATGAAATTCGTCCTCAGTCCATCTCGCCCTTTGCCGGCCAAACCGGCACATCCTCACTGACACCGGACAAAGGTGTCGCATCCCGTCGGCCCTGCCTTCAACAAAGTGACAGCAGCAAGGGCGGCATAACCTGGTACATTGTCAACTTAATTCTCGTAGTGAACTTGAAGGTCTTCATTTCCGCACAGGCGCATATCCGTCAACTAAAAGGATAGCCGACCTAGCAGACGGTCTTGGGTGGCCCGGATAGCTCGCTATCCGGGCGGTGGCATCGCCACCGCAAGAGGCCAGGTTTGTCGTGCTCCTCTTGCGCTTCGCGCCCGATCTTTTGTGAGGGAGGAGGCCGCAGATACGCGTCGTTTTATCCATTTGTATTCTCTCCGCGCCCTTGCGCCCCTGCGCCTCTGCGGTGGATTTTGTATTTTTTATGTCGAATACAGGGCCTCCAGGCGCACGAGCGGATTTTGCCCTTGAGCGCAGCTACGGCCAATCATATATTATTTCTCAGAATCGCAGTGACCGGTTTGGATTTTTTCCCGCCGCCCACGCCCATCGCCCTTCGGAGGCTAAGAACAAATGGCTCGACCACTATGGAAAGGAAGCATATCTTTCGGGCTGGTGAATATACCCATCTCAATCTATCCGGCTGAAAAAAAAAGCGACCTGCACTTCAAGCTGCTCGATAAACGCACGAAATCGGAAATCCGCTATGAGAAGGTGAACGCCGAAACGGGTGAGGAGGCGCCTCTTGACCAGATCGTCAAAGGATACAGGCGCCCCGGCGGCGACTACGTCCTGCTCTCCGATGAAGACTTCAGGAAAGCAGCGGTCGAAGCTTCTCAGACCATAGAGATTCTGGACTTTGTTTCCCTCAGTTCCATTGCGTACATTTTTTTCGAAAAACCCTATTACGTCGTGCCGGAAAAGAGGGGCGAGAAGGGCTACGTGCTCCTGCGGGAGGTGCTGAGACGCACCGGCAAGGTGGCCGTAGCCAAAGTCGTGATTCGGGCTCGGCAGCACCTGTCGGCGCTGGCGCCCGAAGGAGACGCGCTGGTCCTGAGTATCCTGCGCTTTCACGATGAACTTCGCGACCGGTCGGAGTTCAGTCTGCCGCCTGCGGATTTCGACCGGTACAAGATTTCCGAAAAGGAACTCCAGATTGCGGAAATGCTTGTTGAAAGCATGACCAGAGAGTGGGACCCCGCACAGTACCATGACGAATACCGCGAAGCCCTGATGGAGTGGATAGAGAAAAAGGCGCAGGCCGAGGGCGCCGTGCCGCCGCTCGAAGGCGAAGGGCAAAAGAAGGCGGGAGCCGGCAAAGTCGTGGACATGATGGAGCTTCTGAAGAAAAGCGTCCAACTTGCCAAGGACCGCGGCAGGACCTCTCGCCCTGCCCTATCCCCGAAGGAAGAGGAAAAGGCTGGAGGCAGGCGGAAGAGTGCGGGGGAAAAGAGAAAAGATGCGGCGTAATCTGCCGGTAAAAAATCGCGGGGCTTCCGCCTGCGGATTATCGTATAAGTGGAGGCAAGGTTCTTAAAGCTGATTATACATCCGGAAACTTTTATTTCCCCGTCACTGCCTTGGACATCATCAATTCCGAAGCGATCAAAAAAAGAGACACTGAGATCTTGTTGATTTGTTGATTCCAGCGTTTTCTCCTGATCACCCGCCGAAAGAACATTATTGCCTATTAATTGGAAAATATCCAATAAGTATTCGCTGAAGATAATCTACCTCACTCAGGTGTAATTCTGGCATAACAAAACGCGTGCTATTTGGCGGATAAATGAAAATCAATGAAAAATAAATCGCATACGCATATATTTGCCTTGGATGTCTGATTCCAAGCAGGGGATGTTTTATGGGGCTTGGACGCCCGGGTTTGGGTATTTGTTTAACGACATTGGACAAAAGCTGGACAATATGGTGCATGGCAGGTTCAACTCGGCCGGGGTTGGGACAGACCCGGGGCAGGTGTTTGATAGGAATGGTCTTGCTTCGGTTGACCCTGATTTTACACAAGGCCAAAGAAATGCATTGTTTACCACAGATGTAGGCGCTGGCCTAACTGCATACGGTTTTTTAACATTGCCGGAGGGGGCTTTGTGTATTGGCATAGGAACAGCTTGGCTGACTGTCGGGCTGACACTTGATTTAGTAGAATTTGGTTTCAAGGGCGATACTGCCACTATGCCATTTTTTCCAGAATATGAAGCATTTGGTTCTGTAGTCAGATACATGGTATTGGGACGATAAAGAGGAGGAGTGCAAGCGGTGAATGTTGGGGATTTAGCAAAGGCGGGTTTTGGCTTGGGCACGGTGTTTTGGGTTTGGCTATACTATACCGGGCGTGTAAATTGGCAAGGAGACAAGGAATTAAGAAGGAGTGAAAGAGTCCGCAAATTTGGCTGGCTTATGATAGCTTCTATGATCCTCGGACTCATTTGCAGCCTAGCATTAATCGTTCTTAGCTTCCGATGAATCCGCATTCCGGGGGTAATGTGTGGGAATGTAGTTGTTCTTTGAAAACCGAGATCGTTTAAAACCGCTCTTTGGGTACAAAAGCCCAACGGGAACCCGGGGCAAGATATTACGATCCGGCGATCGCCAGGTTCCTTAGTCCCGATTCCATCGTGCAGTCGCCTGGAAACCCGCAGAGCCTTGCGCGGTACAGTTACGCCCTCAATAATCCGCTTGCCTACATCGACCCGACGGGGCATTTCAGCATCGGCAGCTTCTTTGGATCGCTTTTCGGCGGACTTCTCGGCGGCCTGACCTTCGCTTTCACCGACAACCCGGTATTAGCCGGGATGGTCGCCGGAGGAGTTTCAGTCGCTTTTTACGGGAATCCGGGCAATGCTATAATGGGCGCAGCGATGGGGGGATTTTCCGGCGCGCTTGGCAGTGTAGTCCAGGCAAATTTCGGGGCGGCGGGTTCTATCGCGATGGTCGGAGCAGGGCCGGGGTTGGCCGTAGCGAGGGGTGGCTGGAGCAGCCTTGCCTATATGGGGGCGGGGATGGTAGGAGGGGCGATTGGTTATAACTTGCCGGGGTTACTTAACGGTAGTTCTGGGCCTGCTGCTACGGGAGGTTCTGACCGTGATCGTGATTACGCCAGCACTATGAAACAGCTAGATGAGCTAAACCGATCACCAGGATTATCGTCGGCTGAGACCTCCGCAAAACAATCGCAGTTGGAGGATGATTCCTACGCTCAGGGGAGATACATTTCGGGGGCAGGCGTGTGGAATGCGCAGAACTCAGGCGATCCAATCTACCTCCAATTGGGCGATACTGTCCACATAACAGTACATAATTACAATATTATTCCAACTCCAATCTTTATCACAGCAAATGATATGACACAAGGCTATCTCCTTGGGCCACTTTTTGGATCACACGAGTTTACCTTTTATAACTTTGGAACTGTACCGCAGACTTGGAATATTTCTGCTTCACTCCCCAGATGGGGCGTAGTTCCATACACAATTGAATCAAATTGGGTGCCCCATTGACCTCATTTTTGAAAAGAAGCGAAAGGAAAGGGTACCAATCAAAATGAAGAAACATGTAACGATAACACTCTTATTAAGTCTGCTTTGCATGTGCAACAGCGCTTTGGGAACCGAACAATTGCAGTTTGAAGTTAATGATAAAATCGAGATAGTCAAAATATGGATATACCCTAATGGGAACTATGCGGTAGATATTGCATTGAAACATCAATACGCTAAGGAACTCTCAACTTTAACGGGGACAAATATAGGGAAACCCCTTCAGATACTACTGTCGGGTCAACTCTTAATCGGCGCCGTCATCCATGCCCGAAGCGATTCCGGGACCATTAGGGTTGGCGAGTGGAAGTCCCCACAGCAAGCCCTAAAGGTTGTGGAAGAACTCCTGCTAGGGCCACCCAATGAGAAAAGCCCCGAACATAAGAGCGCAAAATGACCTTTGAACCACCGAGAGAAAAGAAGGGGCCTTGAAAAAGGAGAAATGGGTGAGGTGGAATGTCATGAAGCTCTTGTGTGAAACGACAGCGAGCGTCTCGATTGACAATAGACTCCAGAGAGGTCCTTTGCCATGTTAAGTGCAGGCTTGGCGAGCATGGTCAGCATCTTGAAAAATCTAGAAATTGCTTTTCCAATGGGCGACCCCTCGCTTCACTTACGTGATTCGTGTAACGCTCTGATGCAGCATTTCACCTACGGCTACAACGACCAGAGTGATAAACTCACGACTAATGGGCATGACGTATACAGCATGGGATTTAATGGAGTATGACAGAGCAGATATATTCGATCCGGCCACGAATATACAGGCCGGCAGCGAATATCTACAGCTGAGGGTAGATCGGGCAGGGGGAGATTTGATTGAAGGCCTTAAACGATATGGACCAACAGATATTGGGTATAGTTGCCTATATGAGAGGTGTTGATGATGTACAACTTTACATATAGCGTGTACAACTGGGGATATACCAATGAAACGATGTAAAGATCCTTATGTAAGTGCGCTTCTTGTTTGCTTATGTTATATTGTAATATCAGCTATATATGTTAGCAACGAAAATATAGCCAAAGGGACACCGGAGGAGAAAACGGGTGAAAGTACTATTTACGAACAAATAATTGATCTAGTTTCAGGAGATAAATGGCTCATTTCCGTAGATCATGGACGTCAGCTCAATGACCCACATAAAATATCGTTTTTTAAGATTGATAATCGAGGAAAACACTTGATATCAGAATATGAAGTATCCGGTGAATTTCTCAGCACTCCGCTACTGAGCGAAGACCGTAGTCTAGTATACACCGTTTGGGTCGGGAATTACTATGCCGTAAGGGTTTATTCATTGAGTTATGATAATGTCCATCAAGTGTTAGAAGTAGGGTCTAAGCGACCTCCAAGCTTTATATGTTTACCAGACGGAAGGCAAACTCTTTTGAAGGATGTAAACGAATTAGAATTAACAGAGCCTTTCACTTATGACGTCTATGTCGTTTCCAAGAATGGTTACAAGCAATTTGATCACGTAAACGTTAAGGATCTAGCAACGATTGGAAAGTAGGAGAGAAACGAAGGGGTCAAGAACGAAGGGGCCAGCCAGGCCTTGAGTAAAAGCGAGTGGGTCAGGCCTTGAGTGCGCCAGGCGAAGCTTGGGAAATTGGAAAGAGATTGAGTAAATCTCGGAAGCTTCTCATTGGAACCCGGCGGGTAGCCAATCCCGTCCGGCTAGTGTGCCGACAGCCGGAACCGAGTGTTGCATGGCAGCCTACATGCGAAAAGCGAAAAGGGGGCGGGCCGTCGGGCCAAACCAAGTGAAACCACGGGGCAGCCCATGAAAAAGGAAAATCGCGAACAGGGCTAAGCCGTTGGAGACGGGGGCTTGGCGAATGGGGGCCTTCCGGGCGCCGGGAGCTTATAGACAATGACAAGAGCCACTCAAAATTGCACGCCGGGTTACGGGGGGCGCATTGGTGGCCGGGAGGGCGCGCTCCAGGGCGGATTTTCAGGCGCGCTCGGAAGCGCCGCCCTGGCAAATTTCGGGGCGGCGGGTTCTATCGCGATGGTCGGGATAGGGGCCGGGATGCTGGGCGGGCGGTTGGATATGGTTTGGGCGGTTATGTCGATCAAGCTGGGCATTCCGGTCTGTCGGATAGGGGCTACCAGAGAGAGGACATCGGTCCTGATCGAGATCGAGAAGCGGGCGATGTCACTGACAGGCTGAATCGGCAACCGGAGTTATGGTCGGATGAGACATACAAATCACAATCCCGTTTCTGGGGAGATCTGTCTGCAGCACAAGGGAGATATCCTTATCTCGGGGGGGCATGGAATGCCTGGAACGCAGCAGATCCGGTCTATGCTGAATTGGGACAAGCTGTCTGGATCATGGTACATAACGATAATATTATTCCAACCCCGTTAGCCATCACTGCTAATGATATGACTAAGAGCTTGTGGCTGGGGCCATTGGAATCACACGAGTTTACCTTTAGTGCTTTCGGTAACTCACCGGTACCCTGGAAGATTTCTGCGTCCACCGCATCGTAGGGCGTAATTTCTTTCCAAATCGATTCAAACTGGGTACCTGGCATGCGACCAAATTTCTGATACGGAGGAATCACTAGAAAATGAAAATGCATATAACGACAATCCTTGTTTTAGGCGTGCTTTACGTGTCGGGCAGCGTCCTCGGGGATGAAGCATTGCAATTTGAAATCGCCAAGGGGAAAATAGACCTTGTCCGAATATGGATATATCCCAACGGCCAATATGGGGTTGACCTCGAATTAAAGCCGCCGTACCAGAAGGAATTTGCAGGCTTACTAAGACCTTCATAGATTAGCGAACATTGAGGAGTAGATAATATCAGGGTGCCTGAAAAAACTCCTAATGATTTCGGGCATGGCCTGTAGCAGTTTCAGGCGAGCCATGACACGCTCTTTGAGG
>Ga0326728_10024192_pt1 | contig 11035 bp, 7 predicted proteins | sample MB3enrmetagenome_FD_207602 | JGI IMG/M metagenome (GOLD analysis project Ga0326728, IMG submission 207602) | Lab enriched peat soil microbial communities from McLean, Ithaca, NY, United States - MB31MN | ecosystem: Environmental > Terrestrial > Soil > Wetlands > Peat | place: USA: New York... | reverse complement strand
AGACGGGCTTCTTTTCAGATTGAGCCCCGATCCCCCTCCCTCCATCCGAAAAGAAGCCCGTATCGGGCTCCGATTAAAAATAAGCCCAAATCAGTCGTATTTTCGCAATCGGACGAAATAAAAAGGTCTCATAGAAGCGTTTTGCGGGCGGTTCCGGGGCCCGGATGGGTTTTTGGTTGTGGATGAAAAAAGAGGCTGTTTTTGGGGCCTCTATGGGCCTCTAATGGATGTTATACGGGGCTCGATTTAGGCTTATTTTTGCAAATAGGGGCTTATATTGGCACGGATTTTCGGAGGAGGAAATCGGACGGTTTTACGGGGAGATTTTGGGGGGAGACGCTCAAACGCCGCGTGGGCTTGAGCCCAAGGATGAGAGAGGAAAATATTTGACCTATATCCATTATTTATTATTACAATTACAGTTTGAAAGTGATTTAATGAATTCTGTAGATAATCTTTCAGGATCTTCTTTTAATTGGTTGTGATGTTCCTTTAAAATATTACAACAGGACAGATACTTATCAAAAATAATATTTTTATATTTATCATGTTTAGTTTTGGACTCTGCTAATTTTTGCTCTAATTCATATTTTAATAGTGTATCATCAAACCATGAAAATAAATGATCCTCTGCCTTTTTGTGATTTAGAAGAGGATATTGTTTTAAATTTTCTCTTACGATAAATTTATTCCATTTTACGTCTAAGTTTTTGCAATCTGCGGAGCAATAATTTTTATCGATATTTTTTGTTCTCATACCACAAAATTGGCATTCGTTAAAAGATGGTTCACCATAATAAAAAACATCTCGCCTTTTAAAATTTGTAGCACACTTTTTACAACAAAAAGGAAATTCGCTTTTTTCTTTATTCTTTTCTTCCCACCTTGGGAACAATTTACCGCAATTAGTGCATCTGTAGGTAGGCTTCCAAGGTCCCAACATAATAATCTCTAAATATACAAACTGATTCTCTGTTCTTCTTAAGATTTAATTATTTATGGGAGGTTCTCCTAAATATCGTACAATATTCTTCATCCCACGTCTAGCTCTGTGGGATTAGCCCCGAAGGTGATTCGAATTTTTATTGATACGGATTAGTTTGTAATCAAATCCCTAAATGAAGGAAGATACTTAGTTTTAAACAGTCACAATTAATACCAACCCTGGCAAAAAGCAACTAGACAATGCCTTCAAAGTTTCTCGTTCTCGATATGTTCTCCGGAGGAGGGGGACTTACCGAAGGGTTTGTTCGGCGCTCTTTTGATTTTGCCGGGCATATCGAAATGGACAGGAATGCCTCCGATACACTGGAAACCCGGTTACTCTATCACGGCCTCAAAGACACTGGTCAGATTGATCTTTATAATCAATACTATTGCGGAGAAATTGATCGCAACCAGTTTGTTCAGACTTCAATTGATGCCGGAGTTGAATTCCCTCGGGTAATCAACAGAATGTTATCTGAATCAATGAACGAGTCGATCATTAAGGATGTTAAATCGACACTAAAATCCTGTTATGGCCGATCTGATGTTGATGTTATCATCGGCGGACCTCCGTGTCAGTCGTATTCATTGGCCGGTCGTGGGAAAAACGGCAAAAAGGCTGAAAATGATCCGCGGAATTATCTGTACCATCATTATCTGCATTTTTTAAAAGTGTTTAAGCCAAGGCTGTTTATTTTTGAGAACGTTCCCGGCCTGATCAGCGCCAAAAGTGGTACTATTTTCAGCGATGTAATAGACAGATGTTCCAGAATCGGATATCATCTGGATAAAACCCCCCATATTCTGAATGCTTCGGATTTTGAGGTGATGGAAGACAGACAACGTATTATTTTCATCGGATGGAAAACCGAGGACACTTTCAGCTATCCGGAGTTTCCCAAAAAACAGGCCGGGGGTACAGTCCTTGATCTTCTTAACGATCTTCCACGTCTCCAGGCAGGTGAAGGGACTGATGAATTACAACCTTATCGTCTGGGGCGCCCTTCGAAATATCTGTCAGAGAAAAAAATACGAACTACTGTCGGGGGTGTCCGCCATCATCAGGCACGGACGCATAACGAACGGGATCGCGACATTTACCGTATTGCCATTCAGAAATGGAACAAGTCCCGGCACAGGCTGAATTACAATGAACTCCATGAAGAACTGAAGACACACAGGAACCGTCATTCATTTGTTGACAGGTTCAAAGTCGTTGATGGGAATTCAGTATCCCATGCGGTCTTGGCCCATCTCGCAAAGGATGGGCATTACTTTATTCACCCGGATATTGACCAGGCGAGATCTCTGACTGTCCGGGAAGCCGCCAGGATCCAGTCCTTCCCTGATGATTATCTGTTTGAAGGGCCACGCTCTGCAAAATATGTTCAGATCGGGAATGCGGTGCCTCCACTGATGGCAGAAGGGATAGCAGAAAAAATCAAGATAATGCTAGATTCGCTCTGACTAACAAATCATAATTAGTAAATATTATTAAAGTATAAAAATTTTCTAATACTTCTGAAAACTGCCGATGGTCTGAATGAAAACAACACTTTATGATTTTTATGATATTATTTCCCCTGATGCCGGGGCAATGATAGAAACCCTTCGGGCATACGGCTATCATCTCGAGACTTCTATCGCGGATATTATCGATAATAGCATTTCAGCCGATGCTAATAATGTTTGTGTTGACTGTTCTTGGGATGGCGAAAACTCGATTATTGCCATCAAAGATGATGGTTGCGGGATGACCGAAGAGGTATTGAAAAATGCCATGCGCCCGGGAAGCACAAATCCCCTTCAGGAACGTAATCCAAAAGATCTCGGAAGATTTGGTCTTGGCTTAAAAACCGCATCATTCTCCCAATGTCGGAAACTCACTGTCGGATCCAAAACCGAAAACACAGATATCGCGATTCGTTGCTGGGATCTGGATTATGTAAACCTAAAAAATGAGTGGCGGCTTGTCAGACTCAAAGATGAAGATATACCCGAAATATTTTCCGGATTAAATGATATGAAAAGCGGGACAATCGTTCTGTGGGAGAAAATTGATCGGTTGACGAAAGGGACCGATTCAGGAAATGTTAAACATAAAGATCACTTTTTTGAACAGCTTGATATCGTAAGAGATCATCTCGCCATGGTATTTCACCGGTTTCTCGAAAAACCTGCTGGTTTGAAAATTTTTCTTAACGAAAAGCCGGTCAAACCATGGGATCCATTTTTACGGAATCATCCTTCTACTCAACATCTTCCACTGAGTCACATAACATATTGTAACAGAAAAATTTCTGTCAAACCATTTATTCTTCCCCATCGTTCGAAACTCGACGATAAAACATACGACTTTGCAGGAGGACCCGGAGGGTGGAATGAACGACAAGGATTCTATCTGTACCGGAATGAACGTCTGATTGTTCCTGGGGACTGGCTGGGGCTGGTTTTCAAAAAGGGTCAGCCGATAAGAAAAGAACAGCATACCAAACTGGCCCGGATCCTTGTTGATATCCCGAATTCTTTTGATGGGGATTGGAAGATCGATGTAAAAAAATCGGTTGCTCGTCCACCTAACAGTATCAGAGAGGATTTTCAGCGAATCGCTCGGCTTACGATTGAACATGCAATATCCGTCTATCGTTTCCGAGGAAAAGTTGCTGAAAGAAATTCGGAATCATCATTTACGTTCCCTTGGTCGACATCTGTTGTGCATGGGGTATATCATTACTCAATTAACCGCGAATATCCACTGGTCAGGGATATTATCAGAAATTCAGGAGAAGCCGGAAAGAAAATCGAGGCAATGTTCAGGATCATTGAAGAAACTGTCCCTGTTCCGCTGATTATTCTCAATGGTTCGAATAATCCGGATAAAATTCAGAGACCCTTTGAAGATTCACCTTCTGAAGAACTGAAAACAGTTCTTGGCGAGATCTGGGATTCCCTGATTAATTCCGGCATTCAACAAGAGACAGCAAAGACACGATTGATGCATATGGAACCTTTTTCAGATTATCCCGAATATGTGACAGAGTTCATCCGGAAAAAGAATACGGGGGAATAACATGTCATCACTAGACAAAGCCAGAACACTTGTTCTTGTAATGCTCAAAGACGAGCAGGCTCCAACCAGTGAGATTATCCGGCAAAAATGCATAATGGTCCTGTCGATGCTCAATCAGGAAAAAAATTTCGAGCCTTTTGATATTGAATCTCTCGTCCGCGATATCGAATCCCGATGTGAAATCTGGAAGGGCAGGGCAACAGTTCTGAAAGATAATCAGAAAAAACACATTGTATGGCTTCCGGACAAAAAGAGCCAGATTGACTGGAAATTCTGGAGACGATATCAGCGTTATCTGATGGAGGAAAAAGGGATTTCTGAATCATCAATTATTCGGATTGATGAACTTACAGATAAAGCCTTGGAGCTTCTGGAAGACCCTCACCGGGATGGTGAATGGGATTGCAGGGGAATGGTGGTTGGGCAGGTGCAGTCCGGAAAAACTTCTAATTATACGGGACTGATTTGCAAAGCAGCAGATGCCGGATATAAACTCATTATAATCCTGGCCGGTATGCATAAAAGTCTGAGAAGCCAGACTCAGCTTCGACTCGATGAAGGTTTTCTGGGATTTGATACCCGGCTGCAGAGAAATTTTGATACTGATAATCTGAGGATTGGTGTCGGTAAACTGCATGGTGAGGAATTTATTACAGTTCATTCACTGACAAGCAGTGAAGACAACGGGGATTTCAAAAAATCGATAGCAAGACAGGTTGGTGTTCTTGCCGGTGGAGCCGATCCTGTTATCCTCGTGGTAAAGAAAAACAAATCAGTTTTGTCCAATCTTATCAATTGGGCCATAAAAATCCGTGGACAGAAAGATCCCAATACTAATCAGACCGTGGTCAGAAATATTCCTTTACTTGTGATTGATGATGAAGCAGATAATGCTTCAGTAAATACCAATCCGATACTTCGGGATGAAAACGATCAGCCTCTCACGGATTATGATGTAAGTGCGATAAACGGGAAAATCAGGGAATTATTACATCATTTTGAAAAAAGTGCTTATGTCGGATATACCGCAACACCATTCGCCAATATTTTCATTTTCCCTGAAGGTGAGACAACCACCCATGGAGATGATCTTTTTCCTAGGGATTTCATAATTAACCTGCCCGCACCTCCCAATTATATCGGTCCCTCTCAGATTTTTGGTTTTAACCAAGACGGAAGTGCAGATTCAGAAAAAATTACCGGTCTTCCGATTATCCGTACTATCACAGATTATACAAAAATAATACCGGACAATCACACGAAATTTTTTAATCCAAAAGAATTGCCCGAATCCTTGAAGACAGCAATCAAATCGTTTATTATTTCCTGCGCTGCCAGAAAAACCCGGGGTGAAATAAACAATCATAACTCCATGCTTGTGCATGTAACAAGATACATAACCGTCCAGGAAAGACTCGCGGATCTGTTGAGCCTAGAGCTGACCGCTCAGCGCCGCCGGCTGGAATATGAAAATCCTGAATCAGAATCAAGTATTTACTGGGAGATGGAAAATCTGTGGCGGGATGATTACCTTCCAACTTCATCCGATATAATGAGTCGTGTAAACGATCCGCTCCTGACCCGCCTCGACTGGAATTCGGTAAAACCCAATCTGTATGATGCGGCTGCGAGAATCCGTATTAAAATAATCAACGGTACTGCGAAAGATGCTCTGGATTATAGGGATAATCCGGATGGTGTCAGCATCATAGCGATTGGTGGTGATAAATTATCCCGGGGTCTTACACTTGAAGGCCTCACTGTCAGCTATTACCTTCGTGCATCACGCATGTATGACACTCTGATGCAGATGGGGCGCTGGTTCGGGTTCCGGCCCGGATATATCGATCTCTGCCGGCTTTACACCTCAGAGGAACTCGTCAAATGGTACACTTTTATCAATATGGCTTCTGAAGAATTGCGACGTGAATTTGACTATATGGCATCTCAGAAAGCAACGCCGAAGGAATATGGTCTCAGAGTAAGAACTCATCCGGAAGGACTGAAAATCACCGCTGTGAATAAAATGAGATCTGGTACTGAAATGCAACTGACATTTGCAAATTCAAGACCCCAGACAACCTCTTTCAGTATAAATCCTGCTGACCTGGAGAACAATCTGAATACTATTGAAAATATTGTTAAAAAAATGGGGCCTGCCTCGATGATGAGAGGAAGTACCCCAGTATGGAATAATGTAAGTCCTGAGATAATTTTTCACATCCTTGGAGATTATCATTTTTTTTCGAAAACCCTGAGGCCTGATTTGATGCGCCAATATATTCAGAAACAAAACAATCTGGAAGAATTGAAATCTTGGACGGTTGCTCTGATCAGCAAACAACAGGCTGTAAATTCATACAATTTTAATGGATACCCGATTGGCCTGACAGAACGTGATGAAAATTACCTGACACATAAAGCACAGATTATCAGCCCGCGACATGAATTTATTGATCTGACTGATGAAGAATATCAATATGCCCTAGATTTAATGAAAATGGATCCTGAAAGAGAGGGTAAGGAAATTTCTGAAGATACAATTCCAAGCGGTCCTTATATCAGGGGAGCACGGCCAGCCACGAGAGGACTTCTTTTGATTTACCCCTTGGATCCGAAACCACTGAAAATCGACATAAATATCCCTGTTATTGGCCTTGCTTTCAGTTTTCCGGATAGCAAAAAAGCTGTCAAGATCACATATAAAGTGAATAACGTTTACTGGGAGCAGGAATTTGATAGCCAGTAATTTTGATTCCGTCTGGAAAGAACTCGGGGAGTCTGGTACTTCGGGTCCCAAAAACGGAGTTGTCTTACGACGCATTTCAGCTGATAGCCCCCATGATTTTTATCTGGGTTTTGACAATCCGACTTCACGGAGGATGTTACTAGTACGTGTCAGTAAAAAAGAGGCTTTTCCGTTTGAACAATTACCGGAATTCCGGGGTTTTGAAATTTCCGTGCTGAAATTTCCTGATGAAAAACCCGATAAAATCATGCTAAGCCTGTCTCTGAATGATGCCTCATCTTCAGAGATTTTTTCTGCTCTCTGTGAAGATTTATTCCTTATTTCATCGAAGGAGCCGGATGAGAAAAAAATGGTTCAGTATCTCAGGGAAAGACTCCTGCAATGGAAACAGTTCCTTGAACTCAACGGGAATCAGGGATTAAGCCCGGAAGCCCAGAGGGGTCTCTACGGAGAACTCAGATTCCTGCGTGATGTTCTGTTCGCGCATATGGATATTTCAAAGGCAATAGTCTGTTGGCAGGGACCTTCCCGGAAAAATCAGGATTTTCAGATTTCCGGAACAGGGATAGAGGTCAAGACAAGTGTTGCAAAGCAGCATCAGAAAATCCAAGTTGCCAACGAGTTGCAGCTGGATGATAATGATCTGGATAGCCTCTTCCTGTACTTTCTCTCGCTGAAGGAAACATATGAACACGGTGAAACACTGCCGGGCATCATTGACAATATCCGGAAAATTATTGATATCAATAATGGATCAGTAACGGAATTTGAAACCCGCTTATTCAGTGCGGGGTATCTCGATAAACACCGCACTAGATACAGCAAAACCGGGTATCATAACAGGGAAATTCAGATATTTCAGGTTGATGAAAATTTTCCCAGAATTATCGAAACCGATCTAAAACCTGGTGTCGGGGATGTATGTTATTCGATTGATCTGGCTGTATGCAGGCGATTCAGGGTATGTGAGGAAGATTTTATTTCTGATTTAGAGTGGATTAAAAATGGCCGCTGAAAGTGATTTTGAAGAGTTTGTTCACAATTTCCGGAATGAGGTGGATGAAGCATCACAGGACCGTGAAAGTGAATCCTTTACTGAAGAGCAGTTTACCGAAAAATTTCTTGAGGAACTGACCGCTATTCCAGTGATTGAAGATTATAACTTGTGCCGTCTGGAAGGAAAGGGATTCAAGATCAATGCATACAACAGCAATCTTAACGCACAGGAAAATAATGACAAAGAAGGAATTTTTTTCGATCTCTTTGTTACCTGTTTCACCAATGAATATTCCGGGACAACAATAACAAAAACAGAACTAACCAATCATATAAAAAGAGTCAGGACTTTTCTCACCAATGCCCTGAATAAAAAATACGGGAAGATCGAAGAATCCAATCCGGCCTTTGATCTTGCAGATACTATCTATAAAAACCGGGAGAATATCGTCGGAGTCAGTCTGTACATTCTTACGGATGGTATTGTCAATGTCAAACCGGATGAGTTTTCCGATGATGAAGAGGGTCAGATCAGGATTTCTCACAACATCTGGGACCTGCAGAGACTGTTCAGGCATAAAATTTCCGGCAGTCGCCCGGAACCAATAGAGATCGATTTTGTAAGGGATTTTGGCCAATCTCTTCCCTGTCTTGAAATGCCCCGTGAGAACTCAGTCTACAGATCATTCTTGGCAATTATCCCTGGTCAGATGATTGCTGAATTATACGGAAAATACGGCCCAAAACTGCTGGAGAGAAATATCCGGGTTTTCCTCCAGATGAAAGGGAAGGTCAACAAGGGGATCCGCGAAACGATCCGCAATCAACCATATATGTTTCTTGCATACAACAACGGGATATCCACGACTGCCGAGAATATTACCATTGAACTAGGACCATCAGGAATCCCGATGATAACCCGTATCCGTGATTTCCAGATTGTGAACGGGGGTCAAACGACAGCTGCGATACATTACACTTATTTCAAGGAAAAATGTGATATCTCCGATATTTTTGTCCAGGCAAAAATCACCATCCTGAAAAACCAAGATGATATGGTTGTCATTGTGCCAAAAATCTCCGAATATGCCAACAGCCAGAATAAAATTTCTGATTCGGATTTTGCCTCCAATGAAGAATTCCATATCGAGATCGAACACCGGTCCCGGAATGTTCTGGCTCCGGCAAAGAGAGGAAGCCAGCTCGAAACACATTGGTATTATGAGCGTGCACGGGGACAGTATCAGGTTGACAAAGAACGCCAGCCGACACAAAAACTGAAAAAACTTTTTGCCGATAAAAATCCCACAAAGCAGAGATTTACAAAAACCGATTTGGCAAAATATGAAAATTCTTGGAATCAGATCCCCCACATTGTAAGTCTCGGGAGTCAGAAAAATTTCAGGGCGTTTATTATCCGTCAGAAGGATGGGCCCCTTCAGATTCCGGATAAATATTATTTCCAGCTTCTTGTTGCAAAAGCAATTCTCTTCAAAAAGACCGATGATATTATAAAAAGACTGGATTTCGGGCCCTATAAAGGAAATTACGTCACCTATACAGTTGCCCTGCTGTCAAAGCTCACTGATAAACGGATAGATCTGGAAAAAATATGGAGAACCCAGGAACTATCCCCCGCACTTGAATCGTTTATCAGCCTGCTTGCATCTGAAGTGAAAGCAAAAATCACAGATGGACCGGCAGGATCACGAAATATCTCCGAATGGTGCAAGAAGAAAGATTGCTGGGATTCAGTCCGGAAGATCAACATTATTCTTCCTGATGCACTGAAACACGAGCTTATCAGCGAAGATGCCGTGAAAAAGCGTGATGAATGGGCCGGGACAACTCCCGATGTGAAATATTTCCTTGAAGAAATTCCTCCTGCAGAAAGGGCAGTGGCTGAAAATCCGGACTTTCCGGAAGAGGATTCAGAAACCGATGATGGCGGATTGTACTGACTCTGTCAGGATTTGTCAAGGATCCTGATAATTTGTTTAATACATTTTTTAGGGTCTTTCCGGATCTCATGTTCCCAGATCCGGATTAACGTCCAGCCATCTTCCTGCAATTGCTCATTGACTTTTTTATCCCGATCGATATTTGACTGGATTTTTTTCATCCAGAACTCTTTCCGTGTTTCCGGCTCCTGAAAGCAGACCGGGCATTTGTGCCAGAAGCATCCGTCGATAAAAATTGCAATTTTCTTTTTTGTGAAGACAATATCCGGTTTACCCGGCAGATTGTAGTGAATCCTGTATCCTCGGATCCCATGTGACCAGAGCAGTTTTCTCAATTTGAGTTCGGGCCCGGTATTTTTTCCCCGTATATTTGACATATTCCGGGTTCGTTGTTCGCGGGTCAGAACGTCGGTCATTATTCAATACCCCCTCTTCCCCGGCACAACTCCCCGTACCCCTCCCCGTGGATTCCGGACATCCCCGGCATACCTTGGGATCACATGGCAGTGGCAATGCATCACGGTCTGTCCGCCCGCTTCGCCCACGTTGAACCCGATGTTGTAGCCGTCCGGCACTGGGGATTTTTCTTCGATTATCTTTTTGCATTCGCTGATGAGATCGACCGTTGCCCGCCGCTCTGCATCCGTCATCGAAAAGAAATCCGGCGTGTGCCGGAACGGGATCACGAGCAGGTGGCCCCTGCTGACCTGGTATTTGTCCCACCGGGCATAACAGAGATCGTTTTGTGCAACAATGTCCCCGGGAGAGGGGTTGCAGAAGATGCAGGTTACTGGTTCCATACCGGATACCCCAGATCATCAGTCATATGCCGGCATTTTTTTACAAGACTGTCGAATGCCTGCTCCTTCCATCGTTGAGGATCAAGTTGATCTCCAACTAAAGAATAGCGGATCTGCCGGGAAAAAAGCAGGGGCTTGTGTTTCATCATATCCGCCCAGTATCCAATGATAGCGGTCCTGCGTGATTCCAATAACGGTACTGACGGGATTTTATCGCTCTTATCTGAATTTTCCTTTGGCAGTGTGGGCATGATATTCCAGAGTTCATTGTTTTTCCATAAGGAGAAGGGAATCATGTGATCCAGGTTACAGTTTTTCGGTGAGGCAATCTTTGAATCAGACCATACGGATATCAGAACGCCACGTTCTTTCAAGAGTGCATCAAAAAATTCCTTTGAATCTGCGATATCCCGCTCTTCAACGGGAGAGTCTGCAATAGTTCTTAAAATATCACCGAACCGGATCTTATCCT
>Ga0326728_10024190_pt1 | contig 11035 bp, 10 predicted proteins | sample MB3enrmetagenome_FD_207602 | JGI IMG/M metagenome (GOLD analysis project Ga0326728, IMG submission 207602) | Lab enriched peat soil microbial communities from McLean, Ithaca, NY, United States - MB31MN | ecosystem: Environmental > Terrestrial > Soil > Wetlands > Peat | place: USA: New York... | reverse complement strand
GTATTGCCGCCCGCTCTGCTGAAGCCGCGCCCGCACTGAAAATGTAGTGCAGACCTTTGGAACCCTTTTGCTGAAAACAAAGGGGTTCGGGCTCGCTCACCCTCTCAACTGCGAAAGTCGGGTTAACGCTGAAGATCGCGCCGCTGAATTGAGTTGTGGGTCGTTCCACAAGATCTCCGGCGAGACTCGCGCGCACGTGAACGTTGAGTTCGAAATATCCTATTGGGCAACGATGGGATCAGTCTCCGCCGTCGCGACTGGATTCCTTCGCGAATCCCTTTTGGGACGAGGCCTTTGCGGAGAGCGCCCAGGCGGAAATCCAGGAACCTCCGCACATCCCGAGAGCGATGAACGCGCTCGACCACTCGTGCGGATCGTGCGAGCGTGGGAAACTCACGATTCTGGGCGCATGCAGTACTACAAACCAAAGCAAAAACATTGCGCCCAGCAGACCCGCTCCCGAACGGGCCATCCAGTTCGTCGCAATGCTCACGCCTGCCGCGATGAAGGCCGCACCCGTGAAATACGCCCAGAACAAGCCGCCCCCGGGGATCCAGGCCGGCACAAGGCTGACGATCAAGCCGAGAACGAGAAAATGATCGAAGCCGAAAACCACCGAGGAAGCCGCGAACAGGAACCGGCCCGACTTGATTAGCCCATTCACAGCGCTTTCCCATCGCCAGGAGGGACCTTCCTCCGCAGGCAGGGATCCCGCCAGGGTCAAAGCCGAGCCGCACATTGCCAGCGTTTCAAACGCACAGGTACGAACGCCGACATCCAATGGGAGTGCAGCCACTCTGGCTATTTGCAGAATGAGCACGCACAGGAGAAACAGAATCCCCGACAGAATTGCCGCCAGCCGCGCCTTTATATTGGTCGCAATGCTCAGGCCGGCCGCGACAAGGGCTATGCCGGTGAGGTACGCCAGGAACGGGCTTCCCGGAACCCAGGGGATGACCGGGACCATCGCTTCTCCAAAGCGAGCCCAGACCACGTTTTCAATGCCGAAAGCCACCAGCGCTACGGAGAATACAAGCCGGCCTTGTTTGAGGATCTCATCCATAGTGTGCGCCAATGCCCGTGCACCTTGCCCAATGCCTCGCAGGAGATGATATGGCCTCCATGCGCTCATCGGCAATAGCCACATAACAGGTTTCCATTATGACCACTTTCAACAGCGCGAACGAGTCCTCAGGATCGGAGGACTCGCCGGTGGTCATCGGGGAATCCTGTACAGGGCCGCTCCGAGAACTGTACCAGTGCCCGGTTCCTGCACAAAGCCGATCACGCGCCCGCCGGCGAAGGAAGCGACGGAGAGATCCCCGCGGAAGCTCGAGAGTTTATCGAGCTTGCCCAACTTGCGCAGCTTTCTGACGATCACCACGTGGTGCAGCCGGAGTCGCTTGTTCTCTCCGAGGAGCACGTCGCTCTCCCCGTTGTCGTCTGCAAGGGCCGCGTACACATCCGCGCGATGGGCGGGAGCCCCGGAGCCGTCCACCTCGATAGAGACGGATGATCCCGGGTGTGGACTGGCGACGATTCGCACGGCCAGCTTTGGCTGGCGCGCAGCGTCGCGAATGGCGGCCTCGGCCTCCGTCTCGCTGCTGCCGATGCACTGCCGGCTGCCGTCCACCACCATCTGTGGCGTGTACGGTTCCGATTTGAGCCGGAGGTCATACGCCTGCTGACGGAGCGTGAACTCCGCTGAAGAAAACGGGTCGACCCAACCGTCGTGGTTCCAATAGTCCACGTGTTCGCTCATCACAAGGACCTGTACGCCGGCGAGAGGCTGCAGCTTGTCGAGACGTTCGAGGAAGCGATCCGCCGGGGGGCAGGAGGAGCAGCCCTCGGAAGTGAATAGCTCGACGAGCACAGGCGTCTGCGTCTGGCTCACAGTGGGCGTCTGGCCAGCTTCCATCCCGCCAACCAGGAAGTAGCTCAGCAGAATGACGGCGGGCACCTCCCACCCTGTTGCAAGCCCGTCCCGCCAGCGCTCGAACCTGCGCTCCATGGGAGCATGGTCGTGAGGGTACCGCCGTTGAAGACTGAACAGGCCTTTCATCGGATCGTGGTTTCCTCCGTTCTCCTGCCCGTGCCGATGCGCGTTCCTCGCCTCGGCTTCGGCGCGCACCACCTCGGATTCTCGCATATGGCCGAGAGCACGGATCGAGACGTTCATCCGCTCGCTGGCAAACAACGCCGCGGTGGACGGTATCGCCCAGATCCAGGCAGTAGCGTGCATCCGAGCCTCCTCGGAAAACAGACGCGGAGCCAAACCTTAGGCTGGTTCGAGCCTGAAGGAAAAACTGGTCGCCCGCAATGACCGCTTGAGCGAAAATCGATATGACCACTATCATGAGGATGTGGACAAAGTATTCGGGGCGTTCTCGCCTGTCATCGCGGTGCATCGCAACGCTGCGAAGCCGCTGCACAGGCAGATTTACGACGGCTATCGGGAAGCGATCGTCCGGGGCAATCTGCGTTCCGGCCAGCAGATTCCGTCAACCCGCACGCTCGCGGCGGAACTGGGCATCTCGCGCATTCCCGTGCTCGATGCCTACGCGCAGCTTCTTGCGGAAGGCTACTTCGAGAGCCGCGCGGGTGCTGGAACATTCGTGTCCAGTTCGCTTCCGAACCAGCCCGCGGCTTCCGCGAACCGTGGCGCCGGAGCTCCCGCGGTTCGTTCGGGGACCCGGCCGGCCTCGCGCCGCTCCGCGCTTGTTCCGCACCGCGGGAGCGAACCGTGGGTCTATGGCACCGGAGCATTCAGCGTGGGCCAGTTGGCGTTCGACCACTTTCCATTCCGGATCTGGACCAGCCTTCTGTCGCGGCACTGCCGAAAGGTGCACGCCGACTCGCTCAACTATGGCGACCCGATGGGTTCCAGGGACTTTCGCGAAACCATCGCCGCCTATCTGAGGACCGCGCGGGCGGTGCATTGCGAAGCGGGCCAGATCATGGTGGCCAGCGGCTCGCAGCAGGCCCTGGACATCTGTGCGCGCGCTCTGCTCGACCCGGGGAGCCGCGTATGGATCGAAGATCCTGGCTACTCGTTGTTGCGATCCGCGCTGATGCTGGCTGGCTGCGATCTGATACCTGTACCGGTTGATGGGGAAGGCCTGGATGTTGCCGCCGGAATTCGGCTATGCCACAAGGCGCAGGCGGCGTGGGTGACGCCGTCTCACCAGTATCCGCTCGGCGTCACCATGAGCGCTTCGCGCCGCTTTCAATTGCTGGAATGGGCGCGAAGCACTGGCGCCTGGATCGTCGAGGACGACTACGACAGCGAGTATCGTTACGAATCCATGCCCATTGCCTCCTTGCAGGGTCTCGATCACGACTCCCGTGTGATCTATATCGGAACTTTCAGCAAGACTTTGTTTCCGTCTTTGCGCCTCGGCTACATGGTGATTCCTCCGGACCTCGTCGATCGTTTCGCGGCGGTGCGCCGAGTCATCGATGTTTGCCCTCCGCAGTTGTATCAGGCCGTGCTTGCAGATTTCATGAGAGAAGGGCATTACGCGCGTCATATTCGCAGGATGCGGCTGCTCTACAGCGAGAGAAGAAGCGCGCTGGTGAAGGGCCTTCGAAGCGAGTTCGGCTCTCTGCTCGAGGTGGTCGGGGGAGAGGCTGGCATGTATCTGGCGGTGCTGCTGCCGAACGGGTTGCATGATCGGGAGATCGCGGTGCGCGCCGCGGAGCAGAACCTCTGGCTGTGGCCTCTGTCACCCGCCTATGTTGGCGCGAACTCGCGGCAGGGTTTCGTACTGGGTTTCGGGAGTACCACCGCCTCCCAAATGCCGCGCGCGGTGCGGCGAATGCGGAGCATGCTCACGCCGAACTAAGGATTCCGCGCTTTGGACAAACACCACCGCCTGGCACACGCGCAGACTCACAGCGTTATCCTGTCTCTTATGACCCTCACCACGGCGGCCGGCCTGCCGACGAAGAAGGTGCTGAACCTCGCCGCCATGAAGATCATGGTCGCCGCCGCCGAGGCGGAAGCGCAGAAGCGCAACGTGCAGGTGACCATCTGCATCGTCGACGAAAGCGGCAACCTGCTTTTCCTCCAGAAAGCCGATGGCGCGGGGCTCAACACCATCCAGTTCGCACAGAAAAAGGCCCGGCATTCGGCGTTGTACCGCAGCCCGTCCAAGGCGGCCGCGGATCAGCTCAGGAGCGGCGATCTCCAGGTGCTCGCCTTTCCGGACGCTTTCCCCAATCAGGGCGGCCTCCCGATTCGGGTGGACGGCCAGACCATCGGCGGCATTGGCGTCAGCGGCGCCCCGTCCGAAGTCGACGAGGCCATCGGACAGGTCGCCATCGACGCTCTGCTGCCTTCGTAACCGGCTGTAATCAGGTGTCCGCTTATTAGCTGAACAAACCGAATCCTCCGGTTCGCCCCAGGCCGCGTTCATCGGCGTTCATCGCGGCTAATAATGGTTCGAGAGGTTTCCTGTTGGTCGTTTTTCTGGTCTCAACATCTTTCATGCCGGAAGCTCAGACAGGGGGGAACCAACCCAGTGGCCGCAGCTCCCGGAATACCAGTACTGAGAACCCAAAAAAGTGGAGGTCCGGAGGCCTCCACTCTGATTCTCAATCCCAGTACGGCGACCCTTTGAGAACCTCGAGTTCCTGAGGCTTGATCGGATAGCTGTATTCCTCGCCCGGAAACACTCGCGCGCGGACTTCTTCGACATAACGGCGGACCGCCATCTCGGCGAGAAAAAGAAGGCCATCCTGCCGGTGAGTCCGCCCGTGCTCCCGCAGGTCGGGAAGCGACCTCAGATAATCCGCGAATTCCTGAGCCACTTGCGGCACGTAGCATTTCGCGAACCACGGCCGAAACGGCTGGTAGAATCCCTGCAGGTCGTGCATGATCAGGAGCTGGCCGTCCACTTCCCCGCCGGCGCCGATGCCGTACACCGGAATCCTGAGCTTGCGCGCAATTCTTCCGGCGGGCGGCCCGGGAGTCGCCTCCAGCAGCAATGCGCAAACGCCGGCCTCTTCCAGCGCCACGGCGTCTTCCATGGTGGCGTCGAAACTCTCGCGGGTCTTGCACTGCACCCGGTAGCCGCCGAACGAAGGCGTGCTCTGAGGAGTGAGCCCCAGATGTCCCATCACCAGAATGCCGGCGTCGACCATGGCCTTGATCTGCCGGGCCATACGTGTTCCGCCTTCGCATTTCACGGCATCGCACCCGGCCTCCTTGATGAAGCGGAGCGCATTCAGAACGGCATCGCGCGGCGAAGGCTCGTACGAACCCTGCGGCATGTCGCCGATAAGGAATGTGTTGGGGGCGCCGCGACGGGCGGCCCTTGCAAGAACGATCATCTCGTCCATGGTTACCGGGTTGGTGGTTGGATAGCCCAACTGCACCATCCCGCCGGAATCGCCCACGAGAATCATGTCCACGCCTGCCAGTTCAGCCACATAGCTGAACGGCAAGTCATAGGCGGTAATCCACGCGACCGGTTCCTTTCTTCCCTTCATGGCCCTGAAATGCATCAGACCCAGTTTCTTCCGTTCAGACATGTTCTCCGCCTCTTTCAAAAGCAAACGAACGCCGTTTCAGCGGTCCCCGGAATACCGGGACCGAGAACGGCCATTTTTCTGGAGCTCCCGTCATTGTCTCTATTTCTCCTTGAATTCCAGCGAAAATGCGCCGGTGGCCGCGCTGGCGGCCCGCGGGTTTGCCGGAACCCGCCAGCCGTCCGCTTCCACACGCAACACGTGGGCTCGGCGGTTCGTTTCGCGGTGAGGGTGGACGCAGGTCTTTGCGCGCACACCTCACCAGCGCAAGCGCCAGTACTCTGTTGTACTCGCTACAGCCTCACCGCCCTGTATTCACTTGCGTGGCGGGCGAGCACGTTCAGTATATCCCGAGTTGAGGGTCCCCAACCGCAAACCTCCCCGGTGGCTCTTCCCGCCGGACGTCCGCCAGCGCCGCGTACGCGGCGAACTCCGCGTCGATACAGCCAGCGACGGTCTTCTTCGGACAGAGCGCCACGTGATTTCGTGTCGCCGCGTCTTCGCCGACGCGCTCTTCTACCAGATCTCGGACGAGAACGCGGTATCCGGCAATGCTTCGGGATCGGTGATGCCGTAAAGACTCGGGGCGAATGCCCGGATGGCATGAGCGCGTCCGGCCCGGCCACCGGTTCCGCGTGCGGAGGCGGCGCCCGCGAAGGAGATCGCGGCAACAACCAGAGACGGGGGGGCGGGGAAGTCCCCGGGCTCTTCTCGGATGGCATAGCGGTGTGCATATCATATCGGGTAGTGGTCCATGGCCGGACAGCGCAATAGCAGACGCGCGCGCCTGGGCGCCAGCCTGGAACGGGGCGGGTGGCTGGTCGTCGGCGAAGCCGAGTTCAGGCAGCTTCTGGCCGAGCTTGCTCCCATGCCCGAACACCACCTGCGGCGGCTGCTTCGCGAGTCCGGACTGCCCCTGTCGCCGTTGGTGGAGGGCGTGCGTCAGAGTTCTCTCGGGGACCTGGAGCGCACCCTCTGTGCGCTTGCCGAAGAGTACGCATGCGCCGCTATGGATCGTCGCCGGGCCGTTCGCCGACTGGTCATCACGGCGCGCGATCACGCCCGTCTGGCGGCACGGCGCAACCAGGCGTCCCCCCTGAAGCAGGAGATGATCCTGTGGATGAACACCTGGCTGGAGAACCCGGAGGCTTTCTCGCTCTGGGTGGCCCTCCGTAAACAAGCTCGGTGACGGGCACCGAAATCCCGTGCATCCAGTGACGTGTGTTCAGCAGGTTCCCGGTGCGGAAATTCGGCGCCCGTCACCGAATTGGCCGGAGGCGCTCGAGCAGGGCTTCCACGCCCTTCAGGCGATCACGCAGGAGCTGACGCAACTCCTTCGTGGCGGTGTGATGAATCTCCAGTGGAAGATCGCGGCACTCGCGTTCGAGAAGCTGCACCACGAGGTCCCACTCCTCCCTTTCCAGGACAGCATGGCGTGCACTTGCGGCTGCGGACATCCGGCAACCTCCTCGGCAATCTCTGCGGATACTGTACACCCACCGATTCCGAAATGAGCCAGGGAAAATGAGGAGAGGTCAGCAGGCTGCCGATTTCGCCCTGCGCTTCGGCTCTCGCGGATGTCGCTGTCCGTTAGGGGACTCCGCCAATGCGATACGCGCGGCCCGGAGGAATACCTCGAACTCCTGGACGGCGTCCTGGCATCGCGGACAGACCAGCAGATGCTCCTCGAAGCTTTCGTTTTCTCTCGCCGGCAAATGCCGGAGCACATAAGCCTCGGCGGCATCCTGAGCGGCGGCATCATTAGTACAAGGTAGAACAGAATGATTCATGACGGTACCAACCTCGATGCAACTGATCGTCCAACCGGTGCCGCCTATTGCGCGCCTCGTGAATCAGGGGGTTGCGCGCACCTCGGCGGGGGCAGGGAACTCAATTGGGTAAAATTTGCTAAGTCATTTTTACTCTATCTCTTATGGGTCCGAATACCAGGAATCCTGCGGGTCAGTAGGTAGTGCATCGTCCGGTCGAAGAGTCTCACAAAAAATCAGTCGATCCACGGCGTGGCACATTCCGCGGGCGCACCGGTTTATGCACCATCGTCCACAGCTTTCCCACAGGCCTCAGGCCGTAAGTGATACACGTAGCGTGGGAAACATCTGTTGAAAACCGCCCGCCGATTGCGCGAAGCCTATGGTGGTTCCGCGCGTTCGCTGGTACAAAGGAGAACAGATCCCGCGCGGGTGTGGTTCCGTGGATGATCTCGGGGGAGGTGGCCACGGAGCCGCACTCGCGGATGGATCGTGCCTCGGGTCGTTCGGGCGCATTCACTGCAGGTGGCCGCCACCGCGCAGGCCATAATACGCCCGTGCGGGCCGGCATCTCGATTCGTGTCCTATCACTATCACGAGATGAACGCCGCGTCACCCCGGTGGTGGCGCGGCGTTTTTGTTGTGTGACTCATGCCTGCCTGCGAGGCAGTGCTGTTCGACTTCGACGGAGTGCTGGTGGACAGCGAACCCGTCCACTACCGCTGCTGGCGGGATCTGATGGCGCCCTTCGGAATCCCAATGGCTGGCAGACGTATAGCGATACTTACATTGGCGTCCCTACCAGACAGATGTTGCAGCACTTCTGCGATCAGGCGGCGAGCGGAACCAGGCTCGAACAGTTGCTGGAGCTGCCGCTGCGGAAGCGCCGGATGTTCCTTGATCTCATGTGCCGCGAGCTGCCTTTCGCCGCCGACTGTGGCGACATGCTGGCGAGCTTGTCCGGCCTGCGCCTGGGCGTGGTCACCTCCAGCAATCGTCTCAAGGTGGAGCCGGTGCTGGTGACGGCCGGGGTTCCGGGAGTATTTTGATGTTCTCGTGTGCGGGGGCGGTGTGCGCAGCCAGAAGCCGTCGCCGGAGCCGTATCTCAGAGCTGCCGAGTTGCTCGGGGTCTCCGCTGCTCTCGTGGTGGAAGATTCGGACGCTGGTGTCGAGAGTGCACGGGCTGCGGGGTTCGAGGTAATCCGGGTGGGGAATCCCGCCGAGGTCTGGCCGGCCTTGCGCGACCGGCTCAGCCGGCGTTGCCATTGAGCTTCCGATAACGAATATTATGTCAAATTGTAGGGTAGTGGGTCAGTTTGGCCTTCCACCCCCGTGGCAATTGCGGCACACGAAAGCCGCCGCCTACTGCACAAGGACTGCACGCCATTCATCTGCGGTGTGGAGCAGCCGTTTTCGCCTGCGTTCCGCCCTCGCTGCGACTGTCGCAACAGGCTCCGAGGCCAAATCCCTTATAATCGGGACGTGACGCGTCTTTGCGCGCTGGCCCTGTGCCTGAGCGTTGCCGTCTTCGCCGAGGCGCCGTTGGCCGTGAGCGACCTCGTCGGCACAGTCACCGCCGCGCTCGCAGTGGATCGCGACGATCAGAGGATCGCCCACTCCCTGTACTCGGTCCGTCTCAGCGAGCGCCTCTCGGACTCGACCATTACTATGCTGCGACAAATGGGCGCGGGGCGCGAAACCATCCGTCAGCTTCATGCGCTTGCCAGAAAATCCCGCGCGCTCCCGACTCCATCCCAGGAGCCCCTCGGCATCACCCCCGAACCGTCCGCAAACGAGCGCGTGGCAATGATCGCCGCCATGCTCCGGTACGCCAGCGGATATCTCGCCAGCCTGCCGGACTTCGTTTGCACGCGCGAGTCCCGGCAGTTTCGCGCGGTGCCCCCTGCGAGATCCTCCGCGGGGTTCACGGAAACGGTGGGGCCTGGGGTGATCCCGAACATCGCACCGGGCGAGGTCCCGACTGCGGTGGACAAGCCCTGGAAGGTCTCCGCTTCGTACTCGGCGGAGGCAGCGTACGCCGGAGGCATCGACCACTACAAACTGACGCTCGTGGACGGCAAGCCCGCCACAGAGTCTTTCGAGGAACTCCAGCTCCGGTCAAAAGCGTCCTGGGGCGAGTTCTCCGGCGCGCTCAAGGAGGTCGTCGGTTCGGGCGCGAACTTCGAGTGGGATCGCTGGGAAGTGACCGGTGGAGAGGTATCGGCCGTGTTCACCTACCGCGCCGATTCCGCCCATTCCCACTACTCCATTTGCTGCCCGTCCGAGGTTATCGCTCATCGCGGCTTCGTCTACACCGATCCGCAAAGCGGCGCAGTTCGGCGGATCATCATGTACGGAGCCGGGCTGACCAGACGCTCTCCAATTACGGCCCTCGGCAATGTGGTGGACTACGGAGAGGCGGCGATTGGCGATCGGGGCTATCTGCTGCCCCGGACTGCGGTGGCCTACATTCGCACGCGGACGGTGGAATCGCGGGAAGACATCGACTATCGGGACTACCGCAAATTCGGCGCTGACGCCACTGTGGCGTTCCCTGCCGCGGACCAGCCCCAGCGATGACCAACCCGGCCCGGTGTGGGACGGCTCCAGCGGTGGCTCCCCTGAGCCGCGCGGGGCGCCACGCCTGGCTTTCGTTCAGTGAGGTTGACGAGGCCGCCGGCTGCGGGAGAGCGGGGGTCCCGCCCGGGTCCCGCCCTACAAAACCAAGTGGTCGCGATTCTCGACGGTGGCGCCGACAAGCTCCACCAGTTCTCCGGTCACCTCGTCAGGCAGATCGTCGTGCGTCAGGCTTTCACACAACGCGGTAAGATCGAGCAATCGCGCGAGCTGGCGCCAGTTCTGCGGCAACCTGCCCCCGGCGTTCAGATAGCCGTCTGAGAAATAGGGCTCGGCGAGAGGAACCGAAGCCCGCTCGTAGCGCAGAAAATGGCCAAGGTCGGCCAGCGGGCAACCGGAGACGGCAAACTCCCAGTCAAGAACGGCAGCCACGCTCCATCTGCCTGCGATCTCTCGCACCAGCAGGTTCCGCTTGCCGAAGTCTCCGTGGACGAGGCGTGCCTCGTTGTCGAAACTCGCTATTTCCGGCGCCCGCGACCATACCAACGCATGGGTCCGATCACGCAGGTGGGCCGGCACACGCCGCTGCAGGTTCGCCGACTCCATACACAAATCGACAAAGCGCGGCACGGGGGCGGCGCCCTCCAGCAGCGGTGCTGCGACTCCTGGTCCGGGAGCCAGCCAGCCGGGTTTCTCGAAGGTGGTGCGGCCGATGGAGGCCAGAGTTTCACCCGCGGAGTGTGCCGCCTGCGCAATCGCGGCAGTGTCGCCGCTTCGCTTCAACTCGCGGAAGCTGATTCCCTCGACGTTGCGCACAACAGCGAACGGCGGAACATCCTCCCACCCCTGCGGCTCCGCGTGAATCACCTCGGGAACCGGGACCGACTCCCCGATCAGCCGAATCAGGTCGATCTCTTTCTGGCGTATGGAGGCGTCGTGCTCGTAGATGCGGAGGACGATCGACTCGGGTGCGGAGTCGAGCCGGAGCTTGAAATTCGCGTTGCGCAAGCCATCGGTCAGCGGCCGCACGTCTAGCCCTACCTTCGCAGTCCTGAACGACAAAAGAGCATCGTGCGGTGACCCAGCGCCGTAAAGTAAGGTGCGGCGCTTCCTTTCTGGACGGAATCGTGCTACATGAAAGATATGCATGTATTCGA
>Ga0326728_10024188_pt1 | contig 11035 bp, 9 predicted proteins | sample MB3enrmetagenome_FD_207602 | JGI IMG/M metagenome (GOLD analysis project Ga0326728, IMG submission 207602) | Lab enriched peat soil microbial communities from McLean, Ithaca, NY, United States - MB31MN | ecosystem: Environmental > Terrestrial > Soil > Wetlands > Peat | place: USA: New York... | reverse complement strand
GGAGTTTTATGCTGACGGTGTTTAACCTTTCGGGTTCTGTTAAGTTGTCGCGGGATCGAAAAATGCCAGATTAAAAATCGCTTAAAATGACTTAATTACTCATTCCAATCATTTTTCCTGACGATTATTTTTCCTGACGATTAAATAGACAATATTTTCATCTCATGCCACGTTAACAGAACCGTTACCCCTCAACAACCTTGATGAGCGATTCCATGACTTTGTCCACACGTGCCCACGTTGCACTGTCCCCGCGCCGGATAATGAATGGTCGCCCTTCGTCACCGGCCTTACGCATATCAATATCAAGAGGGATCGCACCAAGGAAGGGAACCGAGAACTCTTCTGCGATCTTTTGGCCTCCGCCTTTACCGAAGAGATCGATTTCCCCGCCGCAGTGGGGGCAGATCATTCCGCTCATGTTCTCGATAACCCCAAGCACCGGAAGGCCAAGTTTTTCCACGAATTTTATGGCCTTTTTGGAATCAAGCGTGGCGACATCCTGAGGCGTTGTCACAATCACTGCACCCCGCACATTGGGCGCAAGCTGGGCAATGGTGAGAGCCTCATCACCAGTCCCCGGGGGAAGATCCACAACGAGGTAGTCAAGCGAACCCCAATTGACCTCTGCAAGGAACTGGCGGATTGCCGCCATCTTCATAGGTCCGCGCCAGATGACAGGCGTGCTCGTGTCCGGGAGCAGTAAAGCCATGGAGATAACCGAGAGCGAGCCGGTAACGTGAACCGGTTCGATCTTATTTTCCAGAGTTACAAGCTTATGACTCTCAATGCCCAGCATCTTCGGGATGGTAGGGCCGTGCAGATCGAGGTCAAGTAACCCGACATTGTAGCCGTGGCTGGACAGCGCATAAGCAAGGTTGACCGAAACCGTCGATTTTCCCACGCCACCTTTGCCAGAGAGCACCAGGATGACGTGTTTAACATCGATATCCGCTTTGGGAGGAAGGCCTGTTTTTGCATCGGGGCACCTGCCCGCAGTCGGGCAGCTGGCGCACTCGTGCGAGCAGGTTTCTGGCGCAGGTTTTTCTGGGAGTGTACTGTTAGTTTGTTCTGCCATGGATTACCACCAGACAAAGAATCCATAAAGAAGATTGTATCTTCGTAGATTCTCCGTTTGTGCTTTCATCGGGCCTCCATCCGACCTGCCATATATGACGCGAGATCCAACAGCCGCCTCGCATATCCCCACTCGTTGTCGTACCAGGCCATCACTTTGACAACATTCCCGTTGACAACGGCGGTCGATGAGGCATCGATGATGGCAGAGTGCAGGTTCCCGATGATATCGGCAGACACCAGCTCATCCTCGCAATACTCCATGATGCCGGCCAACTCGTTTTCGGCTGCCGTCTTCAGGATGTCATTGACCTCCCGAACGGTGACTTGTTGTCCGACATGCACTACGATATCAGTGATCGCCCCGTCCGGGACGGGAGCGCGGATTGCCATCGCGTGCATTTTACCCTTCAGCGCCGGGATGGTCAATGCCGTCGCCTCTGCGGCACCGGTTGTCGAAGGGACCAGTGATACTGCCGCAGCCCGTCCCCGCCGTTTGGTTCGTGCCGATTCGTCAACCAGCGCCTGGCTCGAGGTATACGCGTGAACGGTAGTCATCATCAGGGACTCGATACCGAACGCATCATTGAGCACTTTAGCCACGGGAGCGAGACTGTTGGTCGTGCATGACGCATTCGAGACGATTTGGTGCTTTTTAGGATCGAAGGACTTCTCGTTGACACCCATAACAAAGGTTGCATCAGCGTCCGCAGACGGGGCACTGATGATTACCTTTGAGGCGCCTGCCGTGATATGTGCGGCAGCCTCTGCCCTCTTTGTGAATACGCCGGTACATTCGAGCACGATATCGATATTGTGCTTCTTCCAAGGGATCCGGGCCGGATCACGGTTATTCACGATGTCAAGCCGGTGGGATCCAAGCGTGAGGTAATCCTCACCATACGACACCGGAAATGGGGCTTTGCCGTGAACCGAATCGTATTTGATCAGGTACGCAAGATCCTCCATGGATGTCGAGGAATTAGCGGTAGTAAGCCGGATATTACCCGGCGGGTTTTCTGCATAATGCCTGAGCACGAGCCTCCCGATTCGTCCGAGACCGTTAATTGCAATAGTTTTCATGATGGCGACCTCCTGTCATTTCAGGAGTGCTCACTCCGTCTGCGGTCTAATAGCAGTTGGCGTTCGAATCAGATTTTAAAACAAATTTTGAAAAATAACGAAATCTATAACTGTTCTCTTAGCGTCTCAATGGGACTGAAAGAGATTTGAGACAACTAGGTAAATTCGGGGGTAATCGGGTGGTAAACGTCCAGAAATCCGGTGAAATATACCGGTGCACGATATGCGGAAATGTCGTTGTGGTAAAAGAAGCCGGCGGCGGGGAAATTACCTGCCACAACGAGCCGATGCAGTTGGTAGAATCACCAGAGAACAAATCCGAGTAGATGAGCGGTAAAATCATCCCACTCCCTACAATGGAAACTACACGGTTCGAATTTACATATTTTTTCAAGCACCTTCAAATTGTTATGGGGATGAGCAATTTTCCTTTTTTATTGAAAAAATGGAGAATTTATTCGGAATCTTTTCCTTTTATTTGCTATAAAACGAAAGAGAGTAAAATCCAAAATCTTTTGAAAGTTTTATATTTGGAAAAACGTTAAAACACCCGCCGAAGGAACCTAATACGTCAAGAGAAAAAGCTGAAGTCCCCAAGTTTCTATCTCATAATAACATGAGAATTCCAACACCGATTAAGATCAATCCTACAATAATCACGAAAGAACCAATCGGGGAAAACAGTGGGATTCCAAGAAGGATTATCCCAAGAACTACCAGAATAAATCCAGGTAAAATTAAATGTAAAACCATCTAGTCTTTCTCCTAGTTAAATGACTGTATATACCACTTCTTCAAGTTTCTGGTGGGAAGTCTTGACTTTTAATAACAATTAACCGAAATTTCTCTTTTGCCATTCCTGTTTGTTCCATTCCCCGCATTCCCCCTTGTCACTAATGTCATTCCTGTCGGCTTTCACGGTCTGGGATAATTGCGAGGTCTTTGATCAATTCGCAGGATAATTCTACAAACCCGATATACCGGTTTGTCGACACGATTTTGCCTCCTTTTTCGTTAGTGGCATAACAAAATAAGGAGGCACTGTACCTTAGATCTTTCTGTTACACTTTTACTTCAGAAAACGCAGGGTTTCTGCAGAGCCAGAATACAAAAACACCAGCTGCCCGAATAATTGAGAAGAACCCCGTTACACAGTCCCGATTTCTTCTTTGATCTGCTGGAGGCGGGTTTCCTGAAATCTCATATCAGCATCCAATTTTTTCAGCGCCTGGCAGATATTGTCACTGGTGTTGGCCTTCGAATTATTGGCATTAATAAGGGTTTCGAAAATATTTATGAATCGCTTGTTGATATCGATGTTCTTATAGAGCAGGGCATATTCATTGGCAACGCCAAGATCAACCCCACACTGCCGGGCCCGATCCATATCGGACCGAATAGTCTCCCGGCGATGGAACACATGCTCAACCACACTGTAGAGCTCAATGTTGGTGACAGGTTTGAGAACATAATCTTCGATAAAGGTACCGTACTTCTCCATTTCGGTGAGCGTCAACTGTTTTGATGTAAGCATGAGTACAGGAGTATCTTCAGTAGCCGGATCTTTCTTGATCTTTTCCAGCGTCATCCAGCCGTCCATCGGTTTCATCATAATATCGAGGAGGAGAAGATCCGGTGCTACGTTTTTTAAGATTTCCAGGCATTCTTCACCGCTATGTGCGGCAAAGGTGCGGTATCCTCCTTCTTCGAGCATCTCAACGAATACATCGACAACAAAGAAATTGTCGTCCACCACAAGAATTGTGTACATTTTATATCATCCGTTCAGATTCTTCAGATACGGTTCAGGATCTAACATTACGATACAGGGAACCCATTGTTTATTATTACATTTTCATGTACCGGTACACCCCCGCGGGAACCATAATCTCGAAGCGGGCGCCTTTGCCCGGCTCTCCTGTCTCTTGAATGGTCATACCGGTAATGGAAAGAATCTCCCGGCAAAGAAATAATCCAAGCCCGGTATTTTTCCCATATCCCTTCTCGAAAATTTTCTCTTTCTCTTCGTTCGGGATACCGATACCATTGTCCTCCCATACGACCGTTATCTCTTCGTCTGACTGATGGGACGATACCCTGATTTCTGTTACCCTCTCGCCATGCCGGATGGAATTATCCAGGAGATTTAAGAACACCTTTTCAAGCATCGGGTCTGAGTATATTTCAACACCCTGGAGATCCACGATGAGCGCGATATCGTCCGGGATTTGTAAATGCCTGACGAGTTTGTCCATGTCCTGCCATTTCGGTTCAGAGATCCCGAGATTCTGGTAGGTCTGGGTATCCAGGATCAAGCGTTGAGTCGCTGTTGTAAGATCTTCCAGTTTGCTGAAATAACCGGTCAACGCAGGATTCGAAAATTTCATGCGCAGGATACTAAGATACCCGAGTATAGCGGAGACATTATTGAGGATATCGTGACGGGTGAGGCTGGTCATCAGGTTAAGCTGGCGGTTTGCCTGGAGCAGCGCTGCCACTGTCTGTTTGCGTTCAGTGATATCGTAGAAGACCGTGGCAAACTGGTTTTTCCTGGGGGAATACACCGAGATCCGGAAATATTTCCGAAGTGGGGAAAAATAAGTCTCGAAGGTTTCCGGTTTACCGGAATCTGCAACCCGTGCAAATATATCGAGGTACGGGGGTTCTGTTATATTATAGGCTTCACGACTGGTCTTCCCGATCACGGACGTACGGCTGATACCCAGCTGGCGTTCGAATGAATCATTGATCTCAAGGATCCGGTAATCCGAAGCCTTTTTTTCCTCATCAGGGATTATCTCGCAAAGGGCCATTCCATCGTCAATCTTATTGAAGAGGAGGTGGAGCTGTTCCTCACTGTTTTTCAGGTTGTCTTCAACCCGCTTGCTTTCGGTAATATCCCGGATAGAGAGAAAAGCAGCGATTTTTCCCTCATACACAATCATCGTTCCCAAACTTTCCACCCGGATTTTTTTCCCTTGTGCTGATAGGAAAGAATAGTGTGCGAGGCAGGAACCGGATCCCCGGGATATCTGCATAAATTCTCTTGCCATATCTTCCCGGGATTCCGGGGCGATAAAATCTATAACATTCCTGCCGATCAATGAGGTGCAGTCCCTGGCCTCAATTGTCCGGACCACCGCATTGTTTGCAAACAAAATCGTTCCCTGGGAATCAACTATCAGGATGGATTCAGGTGAGTGCTCCACAAGCGACCTGAATTTCTCCTCGCTTTCCCGAAGTTTTTCTTCGGCTGTTTTTTTCTCGGTGATATCCAGCAGGATACCCGAGTAGACCAGTTCATCTCCGTGGACTACCGGGCTTCCCATACCACAGAACCAGATGGTCTCCCCGGAGGGCTTAATGAACCGGCCCTCAACATTCCAGGACTCAGCCTTCTTCTGACTATCATCGACCGAACCGATGAACATGTCCCTGTCATCCGGATGCACCTGCCCGGTAAACCACCGGAAAAAATTCTTATCCGAATGATCGAATCCAAAAATAGTTTCGCTCACCTGTTCATTGACAAAACAGACCCCCTTCTCGTTGTTGGGACGGATATAGTACTGGAAGACAACACCGGGAAGCGAGGCTGTGATCTCTTCAATTTTCTGCCCATAGTCTCTTTGTTCTTCCGGTGCCCTGGAATTCACTCCCGCATGTTTACGGGTTTCGTGCTCCAGGAGTGCAATTTCTGCGTTTTTTTGCAATGTGATATCACGAATCGATTCAAGGGCACCGACAATATTTCTCTTATTATCCCGGAGAGGAATGGCCGTGCGAGAAAGAGTCCGGGAAAGACCCTGGGGCAGTGCTCCCTGTGTTTCGGCTATAATGACGTCGCCTGCCATTCTCACAAGATCAGGATAGCTTTGTTCAATCGTTGCGTCCGAATTGAAAACAAGGTCAATAAGCGCAGGACAATTTTCTCCGTAGATTACCCGGGCATATTCATGGTGATTCTTGCCGAGCATTTCGACGGCTGCAACACCGGTCATCTCTTCGATCGCCTTGTTCCATGCGATTACTGCCCCTTGTTTATCGATGGCAAAAATAGCATCCGGCAGGAAGTTGATGAAGTCATAAATCTGGTGATCGGAATGTATGTGGGTATCTCTCCTGCACTTTCGCTGCACGGCTAATTTAATTTTATTCTCAAGCCTGGCAAACTGTGACCTTGCATCTTCGCCCTTCTGGATATAGAAATCCACGCCATTGTCAATCGCCTCGATCACAACTTCCTCTCGTCCTTTACCGGTGAACAGGATAAAGGGAAGATCGTCAAACGTCGACCGGACGATCTTAAGGAATTCGATCCCATCCATCCCCGGCATCTGGAAATCTGATATTACGGCATCGTATGCCCGGTTTTTAAGGAGATCAAGGCCATCCTGTGCTGATGTTTTAGTGTCGACTGAGAATTCTCCTTTGAACTCCAGAAACAACTTCGTAAGCTCAAGAAGGTTTAATTCATCATCGACATAAAGAACTGAAAACATAGCCCTTTCCTTATTGGCGTTGTGCTACAGATAGCATAGGATCAATTATTAATTAAATCGATTGATTTTGTCTTGGAGATATTAGCAAATAAATAATAATATACTATGCCCTCATAAAAACGGTGCTGTTGCATCTACGGTAGATGGTGAATTTTTCACCTCGAAAGAATTTGCATTTCAACCGCAGACGCAACAGAACTGTATATCGAGAATCGCCGTTGTCATTTCCTCGGGGCGCTTATGTGGGCTGGGTGTGACTCACAGATTTTGCGGATAATATCAAGGAGTTCCGTGTCAACGAATGGCTTTATGATGACCCCATCCGGCGCGACCTCCAACATTCGCACACGCATGCTCTCCGAGGTATAGGCTGTAATAAAGATCAGGGGAATTGAATATCGCAGCCGGATCTGCCGGGCTGTCTCGATCCCGTCAAGCGCTCCTGAAAGCCCGATATCCATCAGGATGAGATTGGGTTTTTTGGACTTTTCGAGCGCATTGAGTAACATCTCTCCGGAATACGCCGGATCGGCGACCCGGTATCCCGCATTTTCCAGTATCTCGGTCAGGTGGAGGGCGATCAGGCCCTCATCTTCTACAATCTGAATGGTTTCCCCGGTCATGCGTTATCCCCGGTATTTTTCAAACGGAAAGTAAACTCAGTTCCTTTATCCATCCGGACTTCGATATCAGCCCGGAGCTGGTGGCGGGCGAGGAAATTCACTAGTTTTAGGCCAAGCGATTTCGTTGTAAAGGGATCAAACCCTTCATGTAATCCACAGCCGTTATCAGCCACCCTCAATACATCCCTGCCATCTTCGTGGGCAAACGAAACACGGATAATACAGGGCTCTCCCCTGACCCCTACACAATCGAACCCCGGCGGGAATGCGTACTTGAACGAGTTGGTCACCAGTTCATTGATGATCAAGCCGGCGGTGGTTGCCCGGGATATATCGAGGGGCATACCATGAACGTCTACAACAGTACGGATCCTCTCACTTTCTCTATAAGAACTGGCGACCTGGCTGACAAGATTCTTCAGATATACTTCCATATCAACGTTTGAAAATTTCCCGGTCCGGTACAGGGTCTCATGAATAAGGGCCATACTCCGTGCCCGGTTCTGGAGGTCTTTACGTAGAGCACGCCCGTTTTCTGTGTCCTCATAGGAACCATCAAGACTCAGAAGTGAGATGAACGCTGTCAGGTTGTTTTTGACACGGTGGTGAATCTCGCTTAAAAGTACCTCTTTTTCTGAGAGGGCTTCCTTTAGAGACTCTTCAGCCTTCTTGCGTTCCGTAATATCGTTGAAACAAACAGCAACCTTACGGCTGTCCGGCCCACCAATCCTGAAGGCGCGTACTTCATACCACCGGTTCAATGCTCGCGCTTCATTCTCGAAATGTGCCGGTTCTCCGGTTACCGCGATTTTTCCGTAAATTTCGAACCAGTGTTGTTCGTGATCTGGAGCCAGATCACGCATCAGCTTCCCCTGCGCATCATGCAAACCGGTTTGCGCTTCAAAAGCATCGTTGATCTCCAGGAAACGGTAATCGACAGGTCTTCCAGCCTCATCGAAAACCATCTCGATAACGCAGAACCCTTCAATCAATGCGTTGAACCGGGTCCGGTACCGCTCCTCACTTCCGGACAGCGTTTCATTTGTTTTACGCAGTTCTTCCTGAGTGGCGGTGAGTTCTTCATTGACCGCGCCCAGTTCCTCATTCCTTTGCCTCAGTTCTTCGGTCCGCTGTTCTACCCGCTCTTCGAGCTCGTCGTGAGCCTTCTGGAGGGCCTCTTCGGCCCTCTTCTTTTCGGTAATATCGCGTGCAGCGGCAAAGACCCCGGTGACCTTCCCCTCGCTATCCTGGTAGATGGTTGCGTTGTAGAGAACCGGGATAACTTTCCCGTTCCGGTTTCGAATCCGGAGCTCGTAATCTCTCACAGACCCGTCGCGGAACACGGTCTTGTACCCGGCCTTCGCCTTTTCAGGTTCAGTGAAATAGTTCGAGAAATCGGTGCCGATAAGCTCGTTGCGGTTGAATCCGGTAACGTTGACCGTCGCTTCATTCACGTCGCTGATCGTGCCATCCGGATTAATTGTGACAAGCGGGTCAAGACTTGCTTCGATGAGGCTCCGGTTATACGCGTTTGCGTTCCTGACCGCGTCTTCTGCTTTCTTTCTCTCGGTGATATCACGGGCGGCAGCGAAAACCCCTGCCACTTCTCCGTGTTCGTCCCTAAACACTGTGGCGTTGTAAAAGATAGGAGTTATCCTGCCATTTTTATGACGGATCCCGAGCTCATAATCAGTGACCGAACCCTCCCGGAACACTTTTTCGTACCCGGCCTTCGCCTTTTCAGGCTCATTGAAATAGTTCGAGAAATCGGTACCGATAAGCCCTTCGCGGCTCAACCCAGTAACGTTGATTGTTGCCTCGTTTACATCATTGATAGTGCCGTCGAGATTGATGGTGACAAGCGGATCGAGACTTGCCTCGATGAGGCTCCGATTGTATGCGTTTGCGCGTTTGATCTCTTCCTCTGCTCGTTGCTGCTCACGCTGACTCTTTATCAATTCATCATAATTTTGCCTGAGTTCCTCTTCGGTTGCCGTTATCTCTTCAAAAGCAGCTTCGAGTTCGGTATTTTTTGTCCTGAGATCTTCTTCTGCCTTCCTTTGTTCCCGGCGGGCAGTTTCAATAACGTTCCCGACCTGGCCGGAAACCCGATAAACGATCAGACCCGTGATAAGGCAAAAGATGACGATACTTGCTCCAGTGAGAACCGCATTGAACTGACCACTGAAAAAACGCAGGGTGATTTCTATGCCTGTTCCGGCAAGAATTACAACGATTGTAAGTGGAAGGAATGTGCGGAGCAGGAGCACCCGGATCGAGTCCCCGGAGAAATACCGAAGAGGCACCGCCTCCTGACCAGCGCCGGTAACAACGCCAATTCCTACAGCGAGGAACGCGAGTGCGGTCGGGGCTGCAACCGGGATGAGTCCGGCCCCATACGTGAGGGGAGCTCCGTAGAGATAGCTGAGTATAAGCGTGAAACCGGTTAGCGCAACGATCAGGCCGAGAACCCCGGCGATATCCCGGGCTCGTGTATCCCTGAGCGAGGTCAATCCTGCCATAAGAAGGAAAAGTGCGGCAGAGGAAAGAATTACCAAAATCAGGGTAAACGGAGAGATCGGGGACGTGGGCTGTCCAGCAATGGCATTCCCGATTCCAACCAGTTGCGATTCGAAGATAAAATGATCGCCCCGGATATTGAAGGGCAGCTCGATTACCTCAATTACGACAATAAATATCATGGCAATCTGAATCCCGAGACTCGTTCGGGGCTTGAATGGCCGAATCGAACCAGCTGCCAGGATCAATCCGAAGAGGAACAGAAGTACGCTCGTACTAAACGCCATCGTCTGATAGCCCGGGAAAATACTGCGGAATACAGCAATGCCAAAATACATACCGACGAGTCCTAATAGACCGAGAAAACAGGAAACGGCGCCGGGAATGATGGTTATTCCGGTAAACACCGGTTTTTTATGCTGATCATCAACCGAAAAGGCGGCCGGTTCTTGTATCGTGTCGGATTTTGCCAATTCTGTTCAGCTCTCCGGTAAGGGAATCTTAAAATTTTAAGTTACGATTAATTTCAATGTTTTTAATATTTTCGAAAACATAGGGAGGTTTCATCGAACTTTAGCCTTTACTAAGCAAACAACGAATATCGACTTACCGACAAGAATATCCATGAGAATGGGATCTGGAGGGGGTTCTGTTGTGCCTTTTCGGAGGCGATTCTGTTGCATCTGCGCTTGGTTGTTTTTTTAAAAGAACACACTGGTGACGGTGAAAATTATAAAAAAAGATAGAGTTCCGGTCAGGGTGCCCATCGTTTCAGGACAAAACTCACGGTTCCGGAGGCTACGCTCTTTAAAAAGCCGGAGGAACGGGAAGTTCCCGCGGATTAGAGCTGCCTCTTTAACACACCCATGAAGCTGAACACGTACAAACGTGTTCGCAGAAAATACACAGATAAGGGTAAGCCCAGCATCCCATCCCCATTCACCCCCTTTAACCACTGATTTTATACTGCAATGTACCTCAGAACCCCCTATACCAGGCGTTGAGTGAAATTTTTTTTTAGTTAATTTTTGGCGGCTGGTGAGAGAGATTGTATGCTTCACCGCTCCTGGTATTCCCTCCGGGGCATGGAGAAAAATCCAATGCCGGCGATGGGGAAGGATCCGGCCAAGCGGTACAACCCATATCCTTATCCCCTCTCGTCGCATTTAAGAAACTGAATTTTGAGGGATTGTCCATGGGAATCAAACCGTCATACATTAAAAATCTCGG
>Ga0326728_10024187_pt1 | contig 11037 bp, 12 predicted proteins | sample MB3enrmetagenome_FD_207602 | JGI IMG/M metagenome (GOLD analysis project Ga0326728, IMG submission 207602) | Lab enriched peat soil microbial communities from McLean, Ithaca, NY, United States - MB31MN | ecosystem: Environmental > Terrestrial > Soil > Wetlands > Peat | place: USA: New York... | reverse complement strand
CGGCGCCGGCAGGCATCTTCCGATTTTTGCCCTGACAGCTCGCGCCATGAAAGGCGACGCGGAGCGCTGCCGCCTCGCCGGCATGGATGGCTATCTCCCCAAGCCGATCAACTCCGCGGATCTCTACGCCATTGTCGATGAATGTTCGCCCGCGGCTTGCCCAGCCGAGCCCGCGCGGTGAGCTACGCAGTACAATCATGTGATTATGCTTGTTTTCCGTGTTGCTTTGACAGCGCTGGCCTGGCTGCCGCTATGTGCCCAGAACCCGGTTCTTCTGCGCGTCGACGCCACTGACGCGCCGCGGCGGCTGTTCCATGTCCAAATGACCATTCCCGCCCGGCCGGGCCCCATGACCCTGCTTTATCCGGAATGGATTCCGGGCGAGCACATGCCCTCCGGGCCGATTGTCAATCTGGTCGGGCTGAAGTTCCGGGCGGGCGGCCAGCCGGTTGCCTGGAGGCGCGACAGCGTCAACATGTATGCGTTCCACATCGATGTTCCGGCGGCAGCGTCGTCCCTCGCCGCCGCCTTCGATTTCATCTCGCCGCCGGAGGAAGGCGGCTACTCGTCGGGAAGCTCGGCCACCAGCGAGCTGGCGGTGCTCAACTGGAACCAGCTCGTGCTGTATCCCCAGGGAGCGCAGCCCGACAGCCTGCCATACCAGGCCACTCTGCGCCTGCCCGGTTCCTGGCGATACGGAACCGCACTGCCCATCGCCCGCGCGTCCGGGGACGAGATCGAGTTTCAGCCGGCGACGCTCACCACTCTCATCGATTCGCCGTTGCTCGCCGGCGCCCACTTTCGCACCGTCGAGCTGGGCACCGATCGCGGCGCGCCGCACTACCTGCATCTCGCCGGCGACAGCGACCGCGCGGTCGAAATCGGCCCCGATCTGGCGGATGCGTACAAGAACCTGGTCGCCGAAACCGGCGCGCTCTTCGGTTCCCGCCACTACCGGTCTTATCACTTCCTCTTCACCCTCAGCGACCACGTGGCGCACTTCGGCCTGGAGCACCACGAATCCAGCGACGACCGCCTGGGCGAGCGCACCCTGGTCGATCCCGGTCCGCGAATGCTCTCCGGCACCCTGCTGCCGCACGAGTTCGTGCACTCCTGGAACGGCAAGTACCGCCGGCCCATCGGCCTCACGTCGGGCGGCGCCGATGGCGGCTACGAAACTCCCATGAAGGGCGACCTGCTGTGGGTCTACGAAGGTCTGACGAATTACCTGGGCGAGATTCTGGCGCCGCGCAGCGGCCTCGAGAGCATGGAAGACTTCCGCGAATCGTTGGCCATCGAGGCCGCGGCGCTCGACGCCAAGTCCGGCCGCGCCTGGCGTCCGCTCGAAGACACGGCCGTGGCCGCGCAATTCCTCTACGAGGCGGGCAACGATTACGCGGATTATCGCCGATCCGTGGACTACTACCCTGAGGGCACGCTGATCTGGCTGGACGCCGATGTCACCATCCGGCAACTCAGCAAGGGCGCCCGGTCGCTGGACGATTTCTGCCGTGCCTTCGAAGGAGGCCCCGGCGGAGCGCCGGCCATGAAGCCGTACAATTTCGACGACCTGGTAGCCGCGCTCAACGCAATCCAGCCCTACGATTGGGCGAATTTCCTGAATAGCCGCCTGCATTCCACCGAGCCGCACGCCCCGCTAGGGGGCATCGAGCACTCCGGCTGGAAGCTGGTTTACGACGGCGAACGGTCGGAGTTTTTGAAAGCCGAAGAAGCGGAACAGAAGACGCTCAATCTCAGCTACTCGCTGGGCCTCAAGGTCAAGGAAGACGGCACGGTCGTCGATATTGCCTACGGCGGCCCGGCCCATAAGGCTGGAATCGCGCCCGCTGTCACCATCGTGGCCGTCAACAGCCGGCAGTTCACGCCCACGGTATTGCGGGAAGCCGTCGATGCCACCGCGTCCGCGGCCAAGCCGCTGGATCTGCTGATCAAGACCGGCGAGTACTACGAAACGCACCGCATCGACTATCACGGCGGCGAACGATACCCCCACCTGGTGCGCGACCCCGCCCTTCCGGATCTGCTATCGGAGATTCTCAAGCCGCTGGCGCTCATGCAGAGCCGCGACCGTTAGAAGCTGTGAAGAAATCGCCCGCAAGCGGGCAATGGGCAAGCTAAAGCATGCCCCACCTTGGTAGGGCATGCTTTAGCTTGCCATTTTTTCACGGCTTCATAGGGAGCGGATACTCTGCTGCGACCCCTTGTTACGCCCGGTGTAGGGCGGTGTCAGGCGGCGCACGGCGCCGACCCCGTTCAGGCCTGCACCGGCTCCCAGCGCCGGGCAAGCTCTCCGAACGCCTGCTTGTGGACGGGCCAGTCATGCAGGGTGGCCGGATCAAAGTCCGCTCCGTTGGGCCACACCAACGTCTCGACCTCATGATCGATCCGAACCTGATTGAACAGCTCCAGGTTGCGCAGGGGGCCGTACAATTCGCCTGCAAGAATCGGTCGAAAGTCGATCGTTTGTTCCGTGGCATCGTCAAAACGAACGCGGAGCGTGTAAGCGGAAACGATTTCGAAAAAGCAAACTCGATAGATCGGATGGCCCATAAAACAACCTACTTCAATGGCTCGATGGGCGCGGGCTTCCGCCCTTCTTGGAGCCGCTGCCAATCGGTCCCCCTCACTTCAGTTCCACCGCCTGCGTGGTCGCGCTGACGTGCGCATCGTTGTCCTCCGCCACCACCGTGCGCAGCCGGTAGGTTCCCGCCGGCGCCTCCAGGTTCATCGACAGGCTGAGTCCGCCCGACAAGGCGCGCGCGAACGAGCTCTCCGAGAGTGCGAACTCCACCACGCCCTCCTTGCCGACGACGAAATTCCCGCTGCCGTCCAGCAGCGCCGCCACTATGCGGAGTTTCTGCAACCGCGCGCCGTCCTGAAGCTGAAAACGCATCTTCGCCGCGTCGCACTGGAAGACCAGCCGCGCCACCGGCTGACCACTTTCCAATTTGTCCGGCCGCGCCGCCACCGTCACCGGCACATCGTTCAACTGGTCGCCGCCGAGCACCTCCCGGTCGATGAGGCGCTCCGGCGCCGGCTTCTCCTCGGGGGCGGCCACGGCCATGTAGCCCTTGCGCGCCTGCACGGTTTGGTGACGCTTTTCCGTGAGACTCACCTTCAACTGGTGGTACTTGCCATCCGGAGGGTCCGGTACGTACCCCAGAAGATAGCTGGTCTCCGGCTGCATGCCCAGCTTGCGGAAGCCCAGGTCCAGATCGTTGTTGTTATGGAAGAACAGGCCGCCCGTGCCGTCCGCCAGGTACGCCAGCGGTTCGTTGGTCGCCTCTTGCGGACGCGTGCCTAGCATTTGCCCGTACAGTCCGTTCGCCGGCATATCCTCCACGTACAGGCCCTTGGCGTCGAGCGAATTGATCACCACGCCGGCCCGCAGCGCGCGATCGACGACCTGGTCCTGATCGGCTTCCAGCGTGCCCGCGAGGAACCCCGAGGACGCCAGCAGGATCACCCGCGTTCCGTTCATTCGCGCCATGAAATCGACAAATTCCCGCAGCGTCAGAATGGTGTTCCGCGACTGCGTCCGCACCTGCATCCAAAACGACTCGGCCTTCCCCGTGACCGTCGCCACCGCGGCTGGGCATGGAGGAGTTATGTCAATCCTGGCTGAGTCGCTATCCGGGCAGATGTTGCGGTTGCAACTCATCACCAGCTCGCGCGCCTTCTGGTTCATCACGGTCAAGTCCAGATGGTTCGCGGTCACATACGCTTCATAAGTCGTGAACGCCGGGCACCCGTCCCAGACTTGCCTTTTCTCGCGCAGCACAACCTTGTCGATGGCTTCGGAGAGCGCCGCTTTGTCCGCGGTGAAGGGCAGCATCAGCCCCGAGGAAACCGTCAATACGGCCAGCCGGTCGGCGGCGGCCATGCCCGATTTCAGAAAGCGCTTGGCGGCCACCTTGGCATGGTACAGGTCGCCGAGTGGCATGCTCAGGTCGTCGAAGACCACGGCGATGAAGCGCGGCTTGGCCGGCGCCGGCGCCGGAGAGGGGGCGAGTCCGCCGGCGGCGGTCGGAAAAACCGGGGGAGCAGCCGCCGCTGCCGCCGCCGCCACGCTCTGCACCGAAAACACCGTTACTTCGCGCCGTTTTCCGTTGTCCAAGACCTCAAAATCGGGCTTGTTGAGACCGCTCACCGGATGGCCGTCGCGGTCCCGCACCACGACTCCTACTTCCACCAGCCGGGCTTCCGTCGTGAGCTCGTACGCGGGCTTCGGAAAATAGGGAGCGGCGCTCAGCCGGATCTCTTGCGGATCGTAACCCTGCGCGGTGAGGATGGCTGCTCCCGCCACCAGTGCCAGCGGCACTAACCCGCGCCAGTTTCGCCGACCCATGTCCGTCATGGTAACACTCCACCTTCCGGCGAAAGAAAAGGGAAAAGGGGACAGACGCATTTTCCTCCACGAAAAATGCGTCTGTCCCCTTTTCTCTTACACTGGAGCTTGGGAGCTTGCATGAGATTCCGCCGTCTCCTCTTTCTGTGCGCCCTAGCCCTGCCCGCCGTGGCCGACGAGGGCATGTGGCTCTTCAATCAATTCCCCAAGGACCAGGTCAAAGAGAAGTACGGCTTCGAGGTCACCGATTCGTTCCTCGAAAACCTGCGGCTGGCCTCCATGCGCATCGGCGTCGGATCGGGCTCGTTCGTTTCGCCCAACGGCCTCGTCTTCACCAATCATCACGTGGCCTCCGATTGCATTTCGAAAGTCAGCTCATCCCAGCACGACTACGTCAAGGACGGTTTCTACGCCGCCACCCGCCAGCAGGAGCTCAAGTGCCCGGGCCTCGAGGCCAACGTCCTCGTCGGCATGGAGGACGTCACCAGCCAGGTGACCGACGCGGCCAAGGACGGCGTCAAGGCTGCCGAGGCGCTGCAGAAGCGCAACGCCGCCATCGCCCGCATCGAGAAAACCTGCGCCGACAAGACCGGCGGCACTTGCACCGTCGTGAAACTCTACTCGGGCCAGCGCTTCGATCTCTACCGGTACAAGAAGTACACCGATCTGCGGCTGGTGTTCGCTCCCGAGTCCGGCGTCGCTTTCTTCGGCGGCGACCCCGATAACTTCACCTACCCGCGCTACGACCTCGACATCGCGTTCCTCCGCGCCTATGAGGACGGCCAGCCCGCCGCCACGCCGCACTACCTCAAGTGGAGCGCCGAGGGCGTCCAGGACACCGCGCTGGTATTCGTCGCCGGAAACCCCGCCGCCACCTCGCGCCTCGCCACCGCCGCGCAGCTCGCCTTTTACCGGGACACTTCGCTGCCCCTGACCCTCGCGCGCTTGCAGACCCGCCTGCAAGCCCTGCGCGCGTTCGGGGCCCACAGCGAGGAGAACCGGCGCCTGGCCCAGGGGACCTTGATCGGCTTCGCGAACACCTACAAAGCGACCGCCGGCCAGCTCATCGGCTTGAACGATGTCACGCTGATGGTGCGCAAACAGAGCTTCGAAAAGAAGCTGCGCAATGCCGTTGAGCGCGATCCCAAGCTGGGAACCGCCGCCGGCAAAGTGTGGGACGAGGTGGCCGCCGCTTACAAGACCTGGACGCCCTTCGAGAAGCCCTACCAGGTCCTCGAGAGTCCCGCGGCCCTGGGATCGAATCTCTTCCGCCTCGCCCGCCAGATCGTCCGCCTCTCCGAGGAGCGTGGTAAACCCAACGACCAGCGCCTGCCCGAGTACCGCGATGGCGCCCTGCCCTCGCTCGAACTCGCCTTGTACTCGCCGGCGCCCATCGACGATGCGCTCGAAACCGCGCTCCTGGCGCAGTATCTCGAAGACGTCAAGGCTTTGGGTGAAAAGGAAGCGCCCGTCAAGGCCCTGCTGGGCAGCCTGACGCCGCAGCAGGCCGCCGCCGGCTTCGTGCGCTCCACCAAGCTGAAGGATGTCGCCGAGAGAAAGCGTCTGGCGGCCAGTCGCGAAGCGGTCCTCAACTCCAGCGATGGTCTGATCCGCCTGGCGCGCCTCGTCGAGGAACCGGCCCGCAAGCTCCTCACGAGATATCAGGACACGATCGAATCCTTGGACGCTTCCAGCGTCGATCGCATCGTCGAATACCGGCTCAAGGTGCTCCCCGCCGGCGAGTATCCCGATGCCACCTTCACGCCTCGCGTCGCTTTCGGGGTCGTCAAAGGCTACAAGGACAAGACGGAAGCCCCGGTTCCCTATGCCACCACCTTCGGAGGCATGTATCACCGCGCCGGAAACGAAGATCCCTACAAGCTCCCTCAGCGATGGGTGGATGGCAAGCCGCTGCTGGACCTGGTGCTGCCGTTCAATTTCGTCAGCACCTGCGACATCGCCGGCGGCAACTCGGGCAGCCCCACGGTGAACGCCAAGGGCGAAATTGTGGGCATTATCTTCGACAATAACCTGGAAGCTCTCTCGCTGACCTATCTATATAGCGACGAGCAGGCGCGCGCGGTGCACGTGGCCTCGCAAGGCATCGTCGAGGCCTTGCGCAAGCTCTACCAGCCGGCGGCGCTGTTGCGGGAACTGGGCGTCACTCCACCGTAACGCGCGACCCCTTGGGGCGCTGAACTATGCCACGGAGAGCGTCAGCCGACCGTTCGAACGACCTCTGGGCGCCGGCTTGACAACAATGTGAACATCCCGGCCCAGCCGGGTCAGGCAATCCAATAAACGGTGTTCCGAAATCCCGCGAAACCGCCCTTTCAGGATGGCGGAGACCTTAGGCTGCGTTAACCCCAGGATCTCAGCGGTGCGGGTTTGGGTAAGCGCCCGCCGCTGGACAATCTCGGCGATCTTGGCGGCCAACTGGGCCTTTACCAGCATGCCCTCGCTGTCCGCGTACCCGAGGTCGGCATACACATTCCCCGATCCTTGCTCGATGGAAATGCCTCGCGCGACTCGCTGCTTCTTCATCGGGATAGCTCCTTTGCCATCTGCTCCGCTGCCTTAAGACGCTGGTGGATCAGATCGATATCGGCCTTGGGCGTGGCGGCTCCGCGCTTGGACTTCTTTTGAAACATGTGCAGCACGAACACCACACCCTCGAACCGTACGGTGTAGACGGCTCGATACGTGCTCCGATCCCAATCCTCGACAACCTCCAGGACACCGGCGGAACCGAAGCCTCTGAGGGGCTTGGCCTGCTCGTGCTTCCTTCCGTCCTGAGCGAGGTAAAGTGCAAATCCAAAGAGGTCCACCACCGGTTCCGGCAAGGAAAGCAAGTCCCGTTTTGAGCTTCCCACCCAGAACAGTGGCTTCAGGGACGGAGTTTTGTCCATCTCCGTTCATTATACCCACATTGGTATAACCTGGAGGCTCTGCCGCTGACCTATCTCTACAGCGACGAGCAGGCGCCCGCCGTGCACGTGGCCTTGCAAGGCATCGTCGAGGCCTTGCGCAAGCTCTGCTGCGGGAACTGGGCGTCACTCCACCGTAACGAGCGTCCCCTTCGGCTCCTCTTCCTTCGATCTCCCACCAAATGCGCTTGAGGAATCCCTGCGACGGCGTGAGCGGCGTGGGCTCGACGGTGATGATCGGCGCGCGCTTGGCGACGAAAACGGAGTCTCCCCAACTTGACTTGAATTGTAGATGTTCCGCAAGTTTTGGCGATTGCCGCCTATGCACAGTCGGGCAGACGGGGTAGAATCGTAGTTCAACAAGGAGATAGCAGAAATGCGACACTATTTCGGATCCCTTCTGATGTGCGTCTCGATGCTTTTTGCCGCTTCTGAGTCAAAGCTCTCACGTCCGGAGGCCGCCGAGCTCATCAAGCAGGCAAGGTTCAACCCGAAACAAATCGAGGCAAATTCTAAGCAACTGACCGTTCGGACCGGAACCAGCTATTTTCAGGAGAGCAGCGAGGGATGGCAGAATGCTAAGGTCGCCCTCAGTACCGTGGAAAAAATAGGATGGTTCAATGTGTCCGTGGAGCGAACTCCCTTCATCTTATCCAGTACTGTGACGATTACCGAAAAAGGCAAGCAGCAGTCGCGTTCATGGAAAGACGGAGGGAATGGGTCCACTTGGATAATTGCAACTGAATATCCCGAATTTGTCGAAGTGAGCGGCATCTCGACACAGGAACCCTCGATCGCCATTGCCGAGTACAAATGGCGGTGGATGCCCACGGAAAGCGGCAAGATCCTCGGCATCACACCCGGGGAGCCGACCACAACTAACGCAAACTTCCGACTCTATGACGACGGATGGAGAATCGTGCAGTGATTCACGCCTCGGTTCAATGTATCTTCGGCAGCTCTACGCCCTGATTGGCAAGCCCTTGAGTCAGGTAAACGCACGCATCATTGAGGTCGGCGTGCGGTTCCACGCCAAGGTTGAGCATCTGGCTCAAGAGTTGTTCGCAGCCCGTCCTGGGGAAGAGCAGCGTCCCGTTCGTGATGCACGGCGCGACAACCTGCAGCCGCGCACGCTTGTCGCCCAGCGGCTTCATGGGGACGACGGGAAGCATGAGCCACTCCAAGGGCGAAATCGTGGGCATTATCTTCGACAATAACCTGGAGGCTCTGCCGCTGACCTATTTGTACAGCGACGAGCAGGCGCGCGCCGTGCACGTGGCCTCGCAAGGCATCGTCGAAGCCTTGCGCAAGCTCTACCAGCCGGCGGCGCTGTTGCGCGAACTGGGCGTCACTCCACCGTCACGCGCGTCCCCTTGGGCTCTTCTTCCTTCGAAAGATGCGCGATCCGGTCGTCGAGCAGGCTGCGCATCCCTTTCAGAAATTCGACCCGCGAGTTCTTGAAGTGGCCGCGTGTGGCTTCCGACCAGCGCCGCTCGATCAGCGGAAGCACGGTGCAGAAGAAGCAGCCGTGTTCGCAGGTTCCGCCCTCAGCCGTCTTTTCTTCCATTTCAACTCTCCTTCATCTCCACGGTCAGAATTCTATTCTCCAACTTCGCGCGGCTGGGGGAAAGCCCGGCCATCGAGGTCGGCAGGCCGATGTGCCGCCGCAGCGTGCCGATCTCCACCACCAGCTCGTCGCCCTTCTTGAACAGCCCCACCTCGCCTTTTGCGGCGAAGGGCAGTTGCAGCCGCACTTCGTAGTGGCCATCCCGCTTGGCGAAGGTGTAAGGCGCTTCGGTGCGGCCGATGGCGGCGGGGTCCTCCCCGCCGGCGTAGAGCGCGCGCGCCAGTTCTTCCAGGCGCTCGCGCCCCAGCACTTCGTGCGTGAATAGCGGAATGCGCTTCACCGGAACGGGCGCGAAGTAAGCGTCGATCTCCTCCAGAATGCGGGCCTGCGACGCCTGCCACTCCTGGAAATACGCGTCGGTGACTTCGAGTGGCAGCACCCGGTTCACCAGAATGCCATCCACCGCCAGCCCGTGGAGCGAGAAATAGACGAATGCGCGCTGCGTCTCGCGCAGCACCATCCGTTCCGGGTTGGTGACCAGCCGGACGCTGGTGATTTGCGGGTCTTCAAGCAGCTCGTCGATACCCGCCAGCCGCCCGAACAGGTCCTGGATGTTGCCGAAATAGTCGTCTGAAGGCAGCTCGAACGGCGCCACCCGGTTGGCGATGGGACGCACGGCTTTCAACAGCCCGCGCTGGAAGGCAAAGATGTGCTTCATGTACCATTCGAGCGTGGTCGGCATGCTCACGAAGCGCATCGATTCCGCCGTGGGCGCGCAATCCAAGATGATCGCGTCGTAGCGCCCCTCGCGCCGGAACTGGTTCACGTACATCATGGCGCTCAGCTCTTCCATCCCCGGCAGAATGGCCAACTCCTCGGCCTCCACGTCGCTGATGCCCGTAGTGCGCAGCACCGATACCACGTAGGAGGAGATCTCCCTCCAGTGACGCTTGATTTCCTTCTGAATATTGACTTCGTGGATGGCCAGCCGCTCGTTGATGGTATACGGATCCCCGGTCTTGCCATGAAACAGCTCGGTTTCGAGGTCGAACGCGTCCGCCAGGCTATGGGCCGGGTCGACGCTCATGACCAGGGTGCGGTATCCGAGACGGGAAAGTTCCAGCCCGGTAGCCGCCGCCAGACTGGTTTTCCCCACCCCTCCCTTGCCGCTGAACAGGAGGATGCGCATGATTCAATTTTAGCAAGCGAGGACACGGCAAAGAGTTACTTACCGCAGAGACGCAGAGACGCTGAGTAAGAAAAGATGAGGCAAAAGAAGGAGAGCGCAGAGGAAGCAGAGAGCGCGGAGAACCCCGTCAAGACGACAAGAACTGAAGGACGCACAGATGCAGTCTTGCCCCCCGGCCACCTCCAAGGTCCCAAGTTCCGCCCCCTCGCCTCCATCTTCTCCGCTTCCTCTGGGCACCAACCCGGGGAAGACACGCCACCCCCTACTAACCGCGTACTCCTCTTAACCCTTGTCTTACTCAGCGTCTCTGCGTCTCTGCGGTGAACTATCTTGTGCCCACCCCGAACATCGCGTGGTACTTTTCCGGCAGCCGCGTGCGGCGCATTTCGCGGTTGACGAAGATGTGGCGCGTGTGCCCGGTAGCCAGCACTCGGTCTCCCTCGGCCAGCCGCATTTCGTAGGCGAAGGTCGCCATGCGGGTGGTGGCCTCTTCTATCCAGGTCTTGACGATCACCTCGTCGTCGAAGCGGGCCGGCCAGAGGTAGCGGCAGCAGGCTTCGGCCACCGCCAGAAGCACGCCGTCCTCGCGCTCCATATCGCCGTAATTGAAGCCCAGCGCCCGGCACAGTTCCACGCGGCCCACCTCCATCCAAACCACGTAGTTCGCGTAGTAGACCACTCCCATCTGGTCGGTTTCGGCGTAACGCACGCGCAAGCGCGTTTCGATAGCGGTTTTCATGGGAAAAATGCATTGTAACCCGGCGCAACGCGGGGCCGCCCGCAACCGTCTGTTAGACTGGCCCTTGGTAGAGCCTCGTATGCGCGTGCGAATCCTGTTCTTTGGGGTATTGAAGGACCTGGTGGGACGGCCGTCGGAAGAAGCCGACTTTCCCGATGGGGCCGATCTGCGGGCGGTCTTCGACACCGTGGCCGCGCGCTGTCCTCCCTTGAAGGAAATGGCGCGCAGCATTGTACTGGCTCGCAA
>Ga0326728_10024185_pt1 | contig 11038 bp, 7 predicted proteins | sample MB3enrmetagenome_FD_207602 | JGI IMG/M metagenome (GOLD analysis project Ga0326728, IMG submission 207602) | Lab enriched peat soil microbial communities from McLean, Ithaca, NY, United States - MB31MN | ecosystem: Environmental > Terrestrial > Soil > Wetlands > Peat | place: USA: New York... | reverse complement strand
CGGCGGCTCTACTACGGGCACGGTTACAGTAGCGGCAGGCTCAAGCGCCTTCGCGGGCGGTTCTGCGGAAGGAAGCAGGATAGAAACGGTTGTACCCGCGCTGGCAGTGCTCTCCACTTCGATGGCGCCACCCCACTGTTGCACCCAGGACCAGGCGCGCGAAATCCCCTGCACGACGGCTGCGGGACTATCCTTCGGCGGCAGGATGCCTTCAAACAGCGCCTGCCATACTTCGGGAGCCAGCGTCTCGCCGGCGTAATGGATGGTGATCGCACCGAAGTCTCCGGCAGCCTCCGTCGCCAGCGTGATTTCACCAGGGCCCGCGAGGGTGTGCACGGCATGCTCGACGAACGCCCGCACAATTTCGATGAGCTGTTCGCGAGCGGCGCGGACCCAAACGGCGCCGCTGGAAGAAAGAGTCAACCCGACACCTTCCGGTACCGTCCCACTCAATGCCGCCGCAATTTCACTGAGCAGGCGAGAAGCGTCCAGGGAAGCGGCATCGTCGGCCTTGCGCCGGGTGAAGGCCAGCAACCGGTCTGCTATTCCCGACAAGCGCTCGCCCGCATTGCGAACTTCGGCAAGGTCGGCCTGGAGTGCGCTGTCGCCGGCGAACGAATTCACAATTTCCTCGGTGTAGCCGTTCACGATCATGAGCAGATTGTTCATGTCGTGCGCCAGGCGGCTGCAGAGCCGTGTGAGGGCATCGGCTCGGGCGGCCTGAACGCGTGCTTGTTCCTCGCGGCGGCGCTCGGTGACATCGATGGCGAACCCAACAAGGTGCCTCGGCGTGCCATCATCGTCGAGTAGCGTCCGAACACGCTCACTGAGCCATCGCCATCCGCCATTGGCGTGAAGAGCGCGAAATTCAAGAGTGCGCGGCGTGCCCGATTCCGTGGCCGAGGCGTATTCGCGCTCCACACGTTCGCGGTCACCGGGGTGAATTCGGTCGAGTTGGAATGTGGGAGATTCAGTCCACTCCGCCGCGGTCCAGCCCAGTATCCGTTCAGCCGCATCGCTGACAAAAAGGAATTGGCGATCCGGAAGAGTCGCTGCCCAGACGATTGCGTCGAGGCCCTGTAATAGTTGCACGGCGCCGGGTTCTGGGATGGTTTCGGCGGGAGCCGCTTCGGGGACGGGTTCAACAACTTCAGGTTCAGGCGTGGCTGGCTCCGCGGCGAGCTCGCCCACCTCTTCGATGGTCAGCAGCACTTCCTGCTCGCCCGAGTAATCCCAGCTTCGAATCGGCTGAAGAGCGATACGCACCCGCCCGCCGCCGTGCGCGGGGAGAAGATTCGCCAGCACTCCGTTGCGCGCCGCGTTATTCGAGAAAACCTCGCGTACCTGATCCAGTACTTCAGAGGGCAACAGAACATCCAGCCTTCCGCGTAGCGCTTCGCCACTGCGCAAACCGAAGACGCGGCGGACAGCAAGGTTCGCTGAAACGATGGAAAGATCCGGGGCCAAAACCATCAGGCCGATGGGCAGTCCGGCTACAATTTCCTGGTAATAGCGGCGCTCTGCCTCCACGAGTGCGAGGAGACGTGCGACTTCTTTCGGTTTCCACTGCTCGAGATCGGAGCGATCCATGGGTCTGACAAACCCAGTCTGTCGCCCACCGGAGTCCAGCCACAAGGTACTTTCAGTTTGAACCGTACCTGGTACTTTCACGCGCTTACGGTTTGCGCTCGGCGGCTGCCGCCTGTTCGAGGCCGGGCAGTTGGCCGCGCAAGGCCGCGGCATCGCTGCCATTGGGATCCATCAGCAGATAATCGTGGAAGTACGCCACCGCTTCGCGAAGCTGTTTTTGCGAGGCCATAATGTAGCCGAGCACGAACCGAAGCCTCGGAAAATGACCGGCTTTATCCAGCCGCAAACCTTCGCGCGCGCTCTTCTCGGCCTGTTCCAGATTGTTCAGATGGATATTGGCGACCGCGTTCAGCAGATACGCGTTGGGGTACTCAACCGGGTCCAGGCGAATCCACCCGGCTGAATATTTCGCCGATTCTGTCCAATGCTCGGACCGGTCGGACAGCACGGCCAGGCGCTCGTATGGCTTCAGCAGCTTCGCATCCGATCGGGAGGCCTCCGTGTAGGCGTGAATGGCGGCGGACATATCTTTGGATTGCTCGCACGTGAAGCCGAGCGCGACCCACGCCATGGCGAAGTTCGGATATCCCTTGACGGCCTTCTCGAAATCGGCTCGCGCTTTATCGAAATGCTGTTTCCCGGCTTCCTTCAAACCTTCCTGGTAGGCCCTGGCGGATTCCCTGGGCGCGGCCATGGTGGTGGCGCTCACGGTGAGGCCCTGGACACCGGCCAACCGATGCAGAACAATGGTGCCCACGTCGCTTCTTTCGAGCATCCCGATACGGTCGAGATGCAGAACGTCGGACCGGTAGCCCGGCATTTGCGCTCGCAGATCGCAATTGACCAACGAGCCCGCGGTCATTAATTCGCTGGTGGGCACGCCTCCCGCCGCAATCTGGTAATCGGTACGGCCAGACTTGTTGTTGCCACCGGCGTCCAGGCTGGCGTCCGCCACCATGGACTGCCCTCCACCCACCTGAAAACTGAAATACCCCTTGCGGTCCGTCCAGGCTTCGTCACGTGTCATAGCCGGACAGACCCGCTGAATCACCACCGGATCGGGCGGCGGTGTGCCATCGTCGAGTCGCACCGTTCCGGAGACAAATGAGGCGTGCTGCGTGCTGTCCTGAATATTCCCGGCGGATGGGGCCATCGTCTGAGCGAACAGCGTTGGCGACGCGGACATGAGAAAGAATACGAGCCGGTTGGCGGTCATTGCGTAGCGGGCGGCGCCTCCAGGCGCGCGTGCATCAATAATTATGCTCCTTTTCCGGGTCACCAGGTGATGATCCTGCGCTCGGCCAGTCCCAGAAGGCCGTCGGCAATCAGTGCGAGTAGAGCCGCGGGAATCGCGCCGGCCAGGATCTGCGTGGTGTCCACCGACGCGATGCCTTCGAAGATAAAAACCCCAAGCCCACCCGCGCCAATGGCGGCGGCGATGGTGGCGGTGCCGATGGTGCTCACGGTGGCGATACGAACTCCGGCCAAAATGTTCCGGGCGGCCAGAGGGAGTTCGACGACGGTCAGAAGCTGCCAGGCGCTCATGCCCATGGCCTGGGCAGAATCGCGAACCCCGGCGTCGATGCTTTGGATTCCCGCCAGCGTGCCACGCAGGACCGGAAGAAGCGCATAGAGCACCAGCGCCACGACAGCCGTGCGCGTGCCAATTCCGCCGATGAACGGGAGCGGGATCAGAAAGCCGAACAGCGCCAGACTGGGCACCGTTTGCACGATGTTGGCGAACCCGGTGACCCAGGGACGCACGGTGCGGTTGTGGGCGATCCAGATTCCGGCGGGAACCGCAATGGCCACGGCCACGCCAACAGCCAGGATTACCATTTGCAGGTGTTCCCACGTGAGGAAGAAGATCTGTTGGGCGATGTCAGTGCGCATTATTCCAGCTCTCCCGCAGCAGCCATCAGGTCACGCGCTATCGGGTCTGAGGTATGTCTCAGTTCATCTGGCTTCACCACAAGGACCAGCCGGCCCGCATCGAAAACCGCGACGTGTGAAGCCAGCCGCAGCGCCTCGCGAACATCGTGAGTGACAAACAGAGCGGTTTTGTGAAGATCGCGGCTGAGCTGAAGGAACTGGCGTTGCATCTCGACACGGGTAATCGGATCGAGCGCGCCGAACGGTTCGTCGAACAGCAGAATGGCGGGGTCGGCCGCCAGCGCGCGGGCGATGGCCACACGTTGCCGCTGTCCGCCGGACAATTCGCGCGGACGCCGCTGCCGGTATTCCGCGGGATCGAGGCCAACCCGATGTAGCAACTCCTCGGTTCGTGCGGCGATTTTCGCGGGAGGCCATCCCTCCAGGCGCGGCACCAGACCGACGTTCTGCTCGATGCTGAGATGCGGGAAAAGCCCAATTTCCTGGATCACGTAGCCACAAGAGCGCTTCAGCCGCACGGGATCGTGCTCAGTGGTTAGGGTGCCGTTCACCAGAACGCGCCCGCCCGACGGCTGGATGAGCCCATTGACCATGCGCATCGCCGTGCTCTTGCCGGCCCCGCTGCGTCCCAGAAAGACCACCGTTTCACCGGGCTCAATGCGAAGGTTGACATCGTGCAGGATGGCCCTGCCGTTCACCGCGTAATCGACGTGATCGAATTCAATCGCGGCAGGCGCGCTCATTCAGCCAGCCAAAGGGATTCGACAAACGGCCACTCCGCGTCCGTCCATTCGCCATCCACGCGGAAGCCGGCAGCGGCGGCCATATCGCGCAAACCCTGGGCGGTGTACTTGCGTGACGATTCGGTCCAGATGGTCTCACCTTCGCGAAAACTCGCCACGCAATCGGCCCCGGGGATTCGCACCGTCTGCTCCACCAGTGAGCACAAGTGCATTTCAATGGTGCTTTCCCGCTCGTTCCAGATGGCGAGGTGCTGAAAGCATCGCAGATCGAACGAAGCGCCCAGTTCGCGGTTCATCCGCGCCAGAATGTTCAGGTTGAAGGCGGCGGTAACACCGAGGGAATCGTCATAAGCGGGCAGCAGAATCGATGGCGGCTTCACCAGATCTGCGCCCAGAAGGAGGCCGTCGCCCGGTTGCAGGTTCGCGCAAAGATCGGTCAGAAAGCGCTGGGCGTCGTCGTTGTTGAAGTTGCCGATAGTGCTTCCCAGAAACAGCACCAACAGAGCCTGATGCGGGCGGCGGCGAGCGGCCAGGTGACGGATGCCCCGCAGGTAATCGCATTCCAGCGGCGTCACCCGGGCCAGCGGCGCGAGCTCGTTTCGGCAGGTCTCCAGCGCGCTGCGGGAAACGTCGATCGCGAAGTACTCCAGATCGGGCTGACGGAACCGGAACGCCTCCAGAATGCCGCGCGTCTTGCGGCCGCTGCCGCTGCCCAGTTCGGCGACAATCACCTCGTTTTGGAAGCGGTCCGGAAGCTGCCGGGCGCACCGCCGCACTACGCGTTCGTCAGCGCGGGTAAGCCCATATTCCGGCAACAGCGTGATCGCTTCGAAAAGCGCGCTGCCGAGATCGTCGTAGAAATACTTCGCTGGAAGCCACTTTTGCTCGCTGTCGGCGAAGCCCGCGCGAACATCGGTGGCGAATTCGAAAGCCAGCGCGGTTGCGGTCATCTTTGCACCAGCCGGAACGTTCCGTACGCGTAGGGATAGCGCCGCCGGAACCAGTTGCGGAACGAACGCCGCAGGAGGCATCGCGCGGTTTGCGGCGAGCCGCCCTTCATCACGAAATGATCGTCGTCGAAGAAGGCGGATGAGTATCGCGGATAGAAGTCGAACGTGCGGAAGCCTGGAAAGGGACCGAACGGCGTCGACGTCCACTCCCAGCCGTTGCCCACCAATTGTGAGACGCCCCAGGCGCTGTCTCCGGCTGGCGTGGCGTTCACCGGAACAGGGTCCCAACAATGGAAATCGAAATTGCCGTGCTCCGAAGACGGCGCAGCGTCGCCCCATGGATACAGGCGCTCGGTCCCCTCCGGCGTGCCGTAAGCCGCGCGATGAAACTCAGCTTCCGCCGGCAACTCCGCTCCACGCCAGTGCGCATACGCTTCGGCTTCATCATGAGTCACGTAAACGGGCCAGTCGGCAGGCAGCGGGAAGAGTTCGAACATGCCGCGATGGAACCATGCGCCGTCATGCTTCACCCAGAAGAACGGCGGCTTCGCGCCCGCTTCAACGAAATGCCGGTAATCGGCGTTGGTGACCTTGTATTTGCCGATTGCGAACGAGGGCACCTGAACCACGTGCTCATCGAATTCGTTGTCCCAGCCGAACTTCTCACAGCTCTGCCCGAGCGTGGCTTCGCCGACGGGGATCTCAATCACGTCGGGGCCGCCTGCGGCAAGGCGGCTGTCATCACGCGCCCCGTTCGCTGCGGGCGCTATCTTATCCTGAAAGGGAAGGTTGTGCAGCAGGTACGCCAGCGTTTCCGCGTGCATCCAGCGATGCTCGATGGCCACCCGAAGGATTTGTTCGGGGGCATTTTCGATGGCTGTATCAAGTTCCGCGCGGACCCGCCGATTGTACACTCGGACCTCGCCGATTGATGGCCAATCCGATTCCGTGTCGGTTGGCAGATTTCCTTCCGCGGGATCGATGCCGAATTCGAAGAGCCGGTCGAACTCCGGATGGAAGGACGGGAGCCCGAGGCCGCGGCGGCAAACCATGTTCCAGTCGAAGGCTTCCAAATGGCCGACGTAGAAGATCATCCGATGGCGCTCGCCAATGGGGCGGGCGTAGAGAGCTTCCGGGCGCAGAATGCGGAACAGATAGTCGGTGCGCGCACGAGCCGCGGCGAGATCTGCCGCCAACGCTGTCTGACAGATGGCCGTCGTAGTCGACATAAGCCTCCCCGTGCGCCCCTGAGCGCTTTGAGGCGTGCTCTACAGGGTACCAAAGGATGGAGGGAGCTTGCGAGACTTTCGTTTCTGTGGCGGAACACCTGTGTCCGGAACAATGGCGGGCCGGCGGCGAATGGCGCGGTGCTCCGCTTTGATATCGTAAAGTAGCTGTCTGGGTCCATGGCCTTTCAAATACAGCCTCTTAAGGAGTTTCTGGTCCGTGCGGCGCTCCCCCCGGCGCTCAGCCGTATGACGGAACTGGCGTACAACGTGGTCTGGAGTTGGGATTTTTCGGTTCGGTCGGTTTTTCGCCGGCTGGACCCGGTTCTGTGGAAAAGCTGCGCGCACAATCCCGTGTTGATGCTCGGCCGCCTGCCCCAGGCGACATTGGAGCGCTCCGCGGCCGATCCTCGCTTCATGGCCATTTACCGGCGGGCCTGCGACAAACTGGACGGCTATTTGCGAGACCGGGAACCGGTGGATCGCTCACGGCTCATCGCGTATTTTTCGATGGAGTACGGCCTGGTGGATTGCATGCCCATCTATTCGGGCGGCCTGGGCCTGCTTTCGGGCGACCATCTGAAGGCCGCCAGCGACGAGAGCATCCCGCTGGTGGGCGTCGGGCTTTTGTATCAGAAAGGGTACCTGCAACAATCGCTGAACCCGGACGGCTGGCAGCAGGAACGGAATCCCGTCAACGACTTTTACACATTGCCGGTACTCCCGTTGAAAAACGAGCAAGGCGACGATCTGCTGGTCAGCGTGAAACTGCCTACCGGCGTCGTTCACATCAAGGTGTGGGTGATGAACATCGGGCAGGTGAAGCTCTATCTGCTGGATACGAACATCCCCGAGAACACCCGGCCGGATCATCGCGATATCACCGACCAGCTCTACGGCGGCGATATTCATACACGCATTCGTCAGGAAATCGTGCTGGCCATCGGCGGCCTGCGCGCGCTCGAACAACTGGGCCTGAACCCCACTGTGTTCCACATGAATGAGGGGCACTCGGCGTTCCTCGCGCTGGAGCGAATCCGGCTGTTGATCGAGCGGCATGGCCTGACCTTCGACGAGGCCTTCAACGCGTCGCGCCTGAACAACGTGTTCACTACGCACACGTCGGTGCCGGCGGGAATCGACCTGTTCGACGCGGGTCTGATGTACGAGTATTTCGAAGAATACTGCCGCGACAGCGGGATTCCCTTTGACCGCGTCCTGGCGCTGGGAAAGCGCTACCCGGAAGACCATCACGAGCCGTTCTCCATGGCGATTCTGGCGTTTGAGGCTTCGGCATTCCGGAACGCGGTGAGCAGTCTGCACCGCCAGGTTTCGCAGGACATGTGGCAGGGCTTGTGGCCGAAGCTGCCGGTGTGGGAGATCCCGATTACATCGGTGACCAACGGCGTTCACCTGCCCACGTGGCTCAATGGCGACCTGGCGCAGGTGTACGATCAATATCTCCCGCCGGACTGGCGCGACCACTATAACGATCCCAAGATCTGGGATTCCGTGCAGGACATTCCTTCGCGCGAGTTGTGGGATGCGCATCGTCGCCGCAAGCGCAATCTGCTGTCGTTCGTGCGCGAGCGGGTCACCGCCAGCGCCATCGCCCGCAAGGCACCCGCGGCCGAGCAGCGCCGTCTGGCCGATGTTCTGGACGCCGACGCTTTCACCATCGGCTTCGCGCGCCGTTTCGCCACCTACAAACGCGCCACACTGCTGTTCCGCGACGTCAACCGGCTGAAGAAGATCCTCACCAGCCGCGAGCGGCCGGTGCAGATCGTGATTGCGGGGAAGGCGCATCCGAAAGATCATCCCGGGAAGATGCTCATCCGTGAAATCGTGCAGCTCTCGCGCGACCCGGAACTTTCCCGGCACATCGTTTTTCTGGAAGATTACGGCATCCAGGTGGCCCGCGAAGTGGTGCAGGGCGTCGATGTGTGGCTCAATAATCCGCGGCGGGGCGAGGAAGCGTGCGGCACCAGCGGCATGAAGGCGGGCATCAACGGCGTGCTGAATTTCAGCATTCTGGATGGCTGGTTCGACGAGGCTTTCGAGATCTCGGGCGGCTGGGCCATCGGCGAACGCGAACCTTATTCCGAGGACCAGGACGAGATCCACGCGCGCGCCATCTACTCGACGCTGGAAAACGAGATCATCCCGCTCTATTACGACCGCAATGAGGAAGGGATCCCGGGTGAATGGATGAAGCGCATGCGCCAGTCGCTGATGAACCTGAGCCCGCAGTTCAACAGCCAGCGCATGGTGTGCGAGTACATGTCGCAGTTATACGGTCCCGCTCACGACGCTTTCACCGGAATCAGCGCCGATGCATTCGCGCCGGCCCGCGATCGCGCCCGCTGGAACGAGCAGGTGAATCAGGCGTGGAATCGGGTTGCCTTCGTGGATATCGGGCCGGGACCGGACAGCTCGGTGCTGACCGGAAAACCGATCCCGCTGCGGGCGCTGCTGGATCTGGCTGGCCTTTCTCCAAAAGACGTGCGCGTAGAGGCCGTGGTGGGCCGCGTAGGAGTAAATGGCTCGCTCGAAGACACGCAGGTGATGACTCTGCCGCCGGTCGCGCAGGAAGGCGAGGCCTGGGTGTTCTCGAGCGAATTTGTGCCGCACCAGACCGGGCGCCTCGGGTATTCGGTGCGGGTCAGCCCGAATCACTACGACGACCCGGTTACCAGGCCCTGCAATGCGCTGCTGAAGTGGGGGATCGATTAGGGCCGATCGGCCGCGCTGAGCAGGGCCCGCAGACCTCGCTCGAATCGATCTTTATTCGCGTCCATGCGACCGCGGCCGAACACTTCCGCGAGTCTGGGGAAGGCGCCGGTAGCGAGCTGCGCGGCGGCAAACCTGGTATCGACGGTTGCATCACTAGCGGCCTCCCGCAACGCGTGGCCGAAAACGAAATCGTCGACAGTCGCAAGCAACGTGATCTTCTGTTTCCCGGTCATCGACGTTCCTGCCAGGGCTTCGAGGCATTGCTCCATATGGCGCATCGCATTGAGCCCGGGGGGCGCCGACAACATTGCGACGAGCGCCCAGGGATGGCGGATGAATATCGCGTGGGTTCGCCCGGCGATCTCCGTTATCGCACGCCGCCAGCCTTTCGGAAGCGACGGCAGGAGAGCTTCGCCCATGAGCGCGTCGTCCATTACCGCGAGCAGATCGTCCTTGGTCTTCACGTAGTAATAGAGGCTCATCGTTCCGGCTTTGAGCTCTTGCGCCACGCGCCGCATGGACACCGCGTGGAAGCCCTCCCTGTCGGCAATGGCGAGTGCGGCGGCGGCAATCTTCTCGCGGGTCAGACGTGATTTTCGCTTTGACATTCGTACACCGTACTATTATACTGTTTCGTACGATGTACGACACCACGGTATTGATTGCAGGCGCCGGACCAACGGGGTTGACGCTTGCCCTCGATCTCGCGCTCCGCGGCGTCTCGTTCCGTTTGATCGAGGCCGCAACAACGCCCTTCGAGGGGTCGCGCGGCAAAGGCATCCAGCCGCGCACACTCGAGATCTTCGATGCTCTCGGGGTCATCGACGCGATTCTCGCCGCGGGCGCGCCCTATCCGAAGTTCCGTCTTCACCTCGGGCCCTTTTCGCTGCGGGCGGGCTCGCTCGGCTCATTCCGGCAGCCGGAGGAAGGCGTGCCTTATCCGAACGTCTGGCTGGTGCCGCAGGCACACACGGAAGCGATCCTGCGGGAGCGCCTGCGCGCGCTCGGCGGAGCAGTCGAATTCGGTACGGCGCTCGCGACGTTCTCGCAGAATGAGCACGGAGTGGAAGCCACGCTCTCCACTGGTGAAAGGGTGCGAGCGGACTTTCTGGCCGGGTGCGACGGCGGGCACGGCACGGTGCGAAAAGCGCTCGGCCTGCGGTTCGAAGGCGAGGTAGTCGACAAAGAGCCCATGCTCGTAGCGGACGTGGAGGTCGATGGACTCAGCCACCGGGACTGGCATGTCTGGCCCTTCGCCAAAGGCGGCGCGATCGGGCTTTGCCCTTTGCCGGGCACGTCACTGTTCCAATTCACCTCGAAGGCAAAGACGGCGGCGGGCATCGAGGAAGCGGTGCGCAAAGTCACGGGCCACCGCATCGGGCGCGTCGCGTGGAGTTCGATCTACCAGCCGTCGGCGCGTATGGTCGATCGCTACCGCACCGGGCGTGTGTTCCTGGCAGGGGATGCGGCCCACGTGCATCCACCTGCTGGAGGCCAGGGGCTCAACACCGGCGTCCAGGATGCCTGGAACCTGGGCTGGAAGCTCGCTCACGTCGCCCGCGGCGGACCACCTTCGCTGCTCGACACATACGAGGCTGAACGTCTCCCGATCGCCGCGGCAGTTCTCGGCCTGAGCAAACGCCTGCACCAAACGCGGTCGATCAGACGCGGCGACGCCACGAACCAGCTCGCCCTGCACTACCGAACCAGCCCCTTGTCCTCGGGAGTCATGCTGGGAAACCTGCATCCAGGCGATCGCATGCCCGATGCCCGGCTCGAGGATGGCAGCAGGCTCTTCGACCATCTGCGCGGTGGTCACCCGGCAGAGCTTGTCATACCCGATCTGGCTCGGATTCTGATCCGCCCTGACGGCTACATTGCGTACATCGGCTCAACGCACTTC
>Ga0326728_10024180_pt1 | contig 11039 bp, 10 predicted proteins | sample MB3enrmetagenome_FD_207602 | JGI IMG/M metagenome (GOLD analysis project Ga0326728, IMG submission 207602) | Lab enriched peat soil microbial communities from McLean, Ithaca, NY, United States - MB31MN | ecosystem: Environmental > Terrestrial > Soil > Wetlands > Peat | place: USA: New York... | reverse complement strand
GTGCCTGGTCGAAGGCAACGTTTTCAAGGTGATCGCATGACAAGAAGAAGCTTGCTAGCCGGTTCCGTCGGACTTGCAGCGGGAGCTGTGACTGCCGCTCCCTTTCTCCTGCCCAAATACGACCGAGTCCGGCGACCCGCCCGTTCACGCGCCGCCATCGTGCGTGCGGACGAGTATTCGGAGCGGCTTGAAGGGGCCTTGATGAGCGCCCTCCGGTTATTTGATCTCAATATCGCTGGAAAGTCGGTTCTCCTAAAGCCGAATCTCGTGGACTTTGTGCCGGGAGTCGCTGTCAACACCCATCCCGTTCTAGTCACAGCCGCCGCGGAGTGCTTCAGGAGGCTTGGTGCTCGCTCTGTCACCGTCGCTGAAGGCCCAGGGCACCAGAGGGACACGCAACTTGTACTTTTTGAAAGTGGGTTCCAAGAGGAACTCGCCAAACAGCATATTCCCTTTGTTGATCTGAACCGAGATGAGCTGGTTAAGATCAAGCTCTGCACAAACTACACTGGCCTGGGCCATCTTTTTCTGCCACGCACAGTGCTCAGCCATGACTTCGTCGTTTCCGTGCCTAAGGTGAAAACCCATCACTGGTCGGGTGTCACGCTAAGCATGAAGAACATGTTTGGCGTTGTCCCAGGCACAAAGTACGGCTGGCCGAAGAACATCCTGCACTGGAGCGGAATCCAGCAGAGTATCCTCGACATCTGCGCGACGGTGCCGTTTCATTTCGTCATCACTGACGGCGTCGTGGCGATGGAAGGAAACGGTCCTCTTGCCGGGACCTCGCGGCCACTGCGAAGCATTGTGCTTTCAGATGATCCCGTAGCCGCAGATGCAACGTGCGCCAGGCTTATGGGATTCAAGCCGGAAAGGATTCCCTACATCTATGAAGCCGTGAAATTCCTGGGCAACGCCTCAACGAAATTGATCGATCAGCTTGCCGGCCGGGTCACAGCGCCAGACGTACCCTTCAAGGTTGTGCCGGAGTTTGAGTACCTGTGTGCCAGCTAACCTGCACCCTGATCGTGGCGAGCAGTATTCTCTCCCTTGAATAGGATCGCCTGGCGTACCATGCCCGCGTTTCAGAGCAAACACCGGCTAAGGTTCCAATCCGTACTCCCTCATCTTGTCGTATAAGAGCCGCCGATGAATGCCGAGCAGCTCCGCGGCCTTTGCTTTGTTGCCTTCCGCCTGCCGAAGAGCACGTTCAAGCAGGGATTTTTCGAGGGCCTCCACGTTTGGTTTCCATCCCTGATCAAGCGGGATCAAGTCCGTCCAGGGCGTGGAGGTAAGAGTCTGCTTCGGCCTCAACTCAACTTCGGACTCTGTAATCACGCCGTTCTTGGAGAGCACCAAGGCACGCTCGATGGTGTTCTCGAGCTCGCGGACGTTGCCCGGCCAATGATAATCGCACAGTAGCGCGAGTGCACCGGGCGTGATGGAATGTTGCCGCCCGCCCCGGTTCAGAAAGTGCTGCACTAAAGCAGGAATGTCTTGACGCCGGTCGCGAAGCGGCGGCAGAGAGATGGTGACCACGTTGAGACGGTAGTACAGGTCTTCGCGGAATTTCCCTTGGCTGACGGCCTCCTCGAGGTCACGCGAAGTTGCAGTGACCAACCGGATGTCGACCTGGATGGGCGCGTTGCTACCTAGCCGTTCGATGGTACGTTCCTGGATGGCCCGCAAGAGTTTGGCTTGCAGTGCGGGCGCGAGATCCCCAATCTCGTCGAGGAACAGTGTTCCATCATTCGCCTCCTCAAAGCGCCCGATGCGACGGAACAAGGCATTGGTAAAGGCGCCCTTCTCATGGCCGAAGAGCTCAGATTCGAGCAAAGTGTCAGGAATGGAGGCGCAATTCACCTTGACCAACGGTCCTTGTGCGCGAGAGCTGTTATGGTGGATGGCGTTGACCACCAATTCCTTGCCCGTTCCCGATTCTCCCCGGACCAGCACGGTGGCGTCAGAGCCAGCAACCTGGCCGATGAGCTTATAGACATGCTGCATCAAAGGACTATGTCCGATGATTCCTGAAGAGACCGTGTCAGGCGGCGCGTTTCTCCGCATGGCAGCCAGATCACGGACCAATTTGTGGTGTTCGATGGCGCGTTCGATCTGCGGCAAGAGCAGGTGAAAGTCCAGGGGTTTGGTGACGTAGTCAAACGCCCCTAACTTCATGGCCTCGATGGCCACATTGCTGTCGCCGTGGGCGGTCATGATGATCAGAACACTCTCAGAACCGCCCTCGCGCGCTTTCTTGAGGACGGTCAGGCCATCCAACACGGGCATACGAATGTCGAGGAGTGCAACCTCCGGCTCCTCCGAAAGCAGCAGAGACAAGGCTTCCCGCCCGTTCTCAGCCGCGACCACACGAAATCCCTCCGCTTCGAGAAGGTTAGTTAGAGAGATGCGTGCAGCACGATCGTCCTCGGCGATCAGCACGTTACGGTTGCTCATGACTCACCTGTGAAAGCTGAACGACAAACGTTGCCCCCGGCTGCCCGTCCCTGTACGTAAGGCTACCGCCCATAGCTTTGACCAGTTCGCGTGAAACAGCCAGCCCCAGCCCCGTTCCCTCAGGTTTTGTCGTGTAGAAGGCTTCGAAGATGTGTTCCCGCTGGTCGGCACTCAGCCCCGGGCCTTTGTCGCGGACCACAATAGCGGCGAATTCGCCGTCCTTTTCTAGTTTGACCTCAATTTCGGCCTCTTCCGGCGTAGCCTCGATGGCATTGATAAGCAGGTTCGTAAGTACCTGAGTGAGGGCGCGGGAGTCGAACCGCGCGCGCAACTCGGCATCGGGGGCAGTCACGCGGACGCTGGCACGGGACCCGATGGCTTGTGGGTCGACCAGATGGACGCAGCGTTCGATGACCGGAAGCACGTGCTGTTCTGTTACGTGGGTGACGGTTGGTTGCTGGAATGGCAGCAAATCACTGAGCAGTGCTTCCATACGATCCACTTCCTCGATCACGAGTTCCAGGTCTTCATGACGGACGAGGTTCTTTTTCAATCGCTGTTCGAGCGACTGCATCGAGAGGCGAATGCCGTTGAGCGGGTTACGGATTTCATGCGCGATGCCCGCCACCATCCGGCCCACAGCTCGCAGGCGGTCTTCCCGGCGCAGATCCGCCTCAAGTCTTCGGCGTACGGCGGCCATCTGATTAATAGCGCGGCTGAGGGAGCCAAGTTCGTCGCTGCGTTCCGGGAGTTGATAGGCAAAGTTGGCCTCCAGTGCTCGAAGTCCGGCCTGAATTTCCGCTACTCCCCGCCGCAGTCCAATACCTAACGTCAGCGTCGCACCGATACACAACAGCGCTGCCAGCACGAAGGCCAGTAACAGCAGGCTGCGGTAAACCCCTCCGCGGCTCCGGGTAAGTCGCTTCATGGTCCAAGCCACAGCATTGCCGTTAGGAACAGTCTGGGCCTGGATCGCCACCAAGTAGTCACCGCCCCGCAGGACGCGGTCGGCGGCGCCTGCACTTTGACTTCGGAGGACAACACTTTCAATCGCGTCTCGTTCGGCTTCGGGCACGTCAGTTTTGGCGGAAGGATTCTCGTGGGTGGGAAACGAGTAGCCCAGGAAGTCCGAACCGGCAAAGTACCCCCCTTCGACGCCGGGGTATGAATCGAGGACGGCTTCCGAGATAGCCCGGAGCGAGGCGTTTTTGGCGGCAGACGATGCGGCAGGCCAAGTCAGGTCAGCCGCAACTCTGGCCGTATACTGCTCGCTGAGCGCGCGGATCGCAGACGCGAGTTCTCGGTGAGTGTCGGACAGGATAGCGGTCTCGACGCTGCGCAGGGAGTCGTAAATCAGCAAGGCACTCAGGGCTGTTACGGACACGGCAGCGAGCAGGATGAACAGCAGTTGGAGCTGCAACCGTCTTTGGAGAATGCCACTCATCTTGCACCCGTAATACCAGTGTACAGCGTCCAGTGTTGTTGCGGTTGGTAAACCGACAATCGTCAATCGGCAACCGGTAGTTCCTGGATCCCTACATGCCTCCGGCGACCGGAACCGCCGAGCCCCGGATCGCGAGTCGCGGATCCCGCAACGCCAGTCTCCGGCATTTTCAGCGAGAACACGACGAGGCCCGCGCAAGCAATCAGGGCCAGCATGAAGAAGCCCGCGTTGTAGCCGAGGTCTTTTACCACAAAGCCCGCGAGAAAACTGCTCAGGAATGCCCCAAGTCCCAGGCACGCCTGGATGGCCCCCTGTATCATGTTGAACCTGCCTGTACCCTTGGCAAGGTCAGCCGCAATCAGGACCCAAAGCACTCCGAAGACCGCCGCTCCAACGCCGTCCAAGCCTTGCACTGCGATCAAATAGTACGGATTGTGTCCGACGATGTAGAGAAAGCCCCTCAATGCAAGCACGGCAAAGCCGATCTGGAACGGTAGTTTGCGGCCCCAGGTATCTGCCACTCTTCCTGTCATGAGGGCAACGGGCACCATCACCGCCTGAGCAATAATGATGCACGCCGACATGTAGAGCGAGGACTCGCGGGGCTTTCCCTGCGACAGCAGCTCACCGACAAGTGGCAACATGGCGGCGTTGGCAAAGTGGAAGATCACTACGGAAGTCGCGAAAGCCTGGATGCGCCGGTCCCTCACTAACTCTTGCCATGTGGCTGGCTGCTTCCCGTATGGATCTCCTCTTCCGCGCTCTCGGGGAGAACAAGGTTTAAGGGAGTGACGACGCGGTTGGTCCTGTGTCAAGGTCTGAGGCCCTTCCACGTCACCGCCACGCGCCGCTTCATGGTTGATGTCTCGTTCTCGGATCAGCAATACGGCAGTGATTGAGCCGACCGCCGCGAGTGCTGAAACGTAGAAGATCCATGATTGTGAAACCAGTGTGCCAATCATTCCGCAGAGTACGGCAAAGATGACATTGCCGGCGTGGTTGAAACCTTCATTTCTGCCTATACGGCGGGCCAAACGCCCCTTTCCGACCACACCCAGGCTGATAGCGGCAATTGCAGTTGGAAAGATCGCGCCGGCCAAGCCGATCAGGATTTGAACCGCGACCTCCGGAGCCAACCCGCGGGCGCGGACGGTAGCTAGACATCCCAGCCCAACCACAGCGCCTCCCGCAGCCACCAGCCATCGCTTGTATCGCGAGGCGTCAATCAATGCCCCGGCAGGAGCTTGCGCGGCAACCGTGGCTATCCCTGCCGCTGACATAACAATCCCCACCCGCGCCGGATCCCAATGGCGCGTAGCCGTAAGATAAATGGCAAGGAACGGGCCGATTCCCATCTGGACGTCGGCCAGAAAGAAGTTCAGCCAGTCAAGACTTGGCAAGCTCCGGCTTTTCCCCGAATCCGTCGTCATATTTCTGTGGCCCTCATGTGCTCCGTGCTGGACCCTTTCTGCAAGATTCGCAGTCAAAAATGGACGTTTAGAGAAAACTGCATTTGTCGTCCGTTGTATGCGGCGTTGGGTTGTCCGAACAAAGGCGAGGTTATGACGCCCACATAACTGCTCGGATTGAAGTGGTTCAGCACGTTGAATGAATCGGCCGCGATTTCACACTGGAATGAACGCCCGCCACGTTCGAAACTAAGGGTTCTTCCGAGATGCAGATCGACGGAGAAGAACCCCCCTCCCCGCCCGGTGTTGCGCGTGACGCCCGGCGGCCGGTCATTCGGGTCGGTATCGTGGTTATTGTCCTCACCCGTGGTGATGTCGTAGGGCAAGCCGGTATGGAGGGACGTCAATGTGCCCAGATTGAATTTCCGAGGGAGGTGCACAATGGCCGCAACTCCCAAGCGGTGCCGAATGTCATTATCCGCCGGTCCCCATTCCGGGCGTAGATCGTAGTTGTCGACTGGAAGCGCGAAAAGGTTGCTGATTGCGCCTGCTCCTGGCATTCCTACGCCGCCGGGCGGAGGAGGGCCAAACACGTCATCGGTATCGTCGCGCAAGTATGACAACGTATATTGGGCGAAGAACTGATACCGCTTGCTCGCCGAGCTCTTCACCGTGATGTTGAGGATATTCCCGCGTGACGAAGCTGAGGACTCGATCTGGTCCACATTCCCTCTGTCAGGATCCGGCCTTACCAACGTGACTGGCATGGGCGCATTGATATTGCGGGTTCGAAGCAGGTGGTTGCCCTGCTCGAAAGTGTAGTCCGCAGTGGCGACGAATCCGCCGGTTAGTTGCCGTTCCAAGGTGGCGCTCGCCAGATACGTGCGAGGAAGCGTCATCGTTGGGTCAATCTGATAAACCGTGGTCATTTGCGGAGGGACAAGCTGCTCAGGATTCACAACTGGAAGCGGTGGGTTCTCGATGATGAATTGAACTTCGTTGATTCCGTTGAAGCGGTCCACCTGCTGGAGAATGATCGGAGGCCGCCGGTCATAGAAGACGCCGGCGCCCAGGCGCAGGATAGTCTTGCGATCCTGGTCGAGAGCCCACGCAGCCGCCAGCCTTGGAGCCAGGTTGGCGTGGCGGTCAAGGTGCGACTGGAATTCGTGCCGGACCCCGGCAAACAACGTCAGGCGGCGGAACTGCCTTTCAGTTTGGAGGAACCAGGCGTAATCATCCTGCTCGGAGATAACCAGCGGGTTGCCGGCGTTCAAGGTGAACAGCAACGGTTGCGCCGCGTCATAGGCTGCGAGCGAAGCATACTGGTACGTCCCACCAAAATTGTCGGCGTTGAAGGTCGAGAAAGGATGGAACTTGGCATCGACCCCGAATCTAATCGTGGTGGCTCCTTTAACTCGACCCAAGGTGTCCTGAAATTCATAGCGCGGCTCGCGGCTCCAATCGTCAAGCTGCGCGCCCCCTTCCGCGAAGGCCCCAGCTGCGATGACAGAGTGTGCGACGGTAACCGATTGAGTCTGCCGGTAGTTCGTCCCCAAGGCCATTTGGAAGTTGTTCAACACATTCAGTGAGACGATGTACTGGTCAGAGATTTCGATTCGGTTGTCATGATGGAATTGTGTCGCGGCCGCCTCGGGCAGGACAAAGCCGCCCACACCCGCATTATTCGCGGTATCTTCGTGCAGCTCGTACTTGGCGGAGAGCCGATTTGATGTTGTCATCTGCCAGTCGAGCTTGCCCATCAGAAGATTGCTGGTAAAGGGGGCCAGGGCATCTTGCTGAAGAACTCCGGAGGGAAGAAAGGCCAGGACCGGGGCGACTTGTTGCTGTTCCTCCCGATCGGCGGACAAGAAGAAGAACAGCTTCTTCTTGAGAATCGGCCCGCCCAGATCGAAACCGTAACCGTATCGGGAATAGGGGGGATTGCTCGGCGCCAGGGGATTGCGGGCGTCGAATATGCTGTTCCGAGTGCGAAAGAAGAGACCGCCGTGCAGCGCGTCGCTTCCTGCCTTGGTATCGATTTCAATGCGATCTTTGCCCGGCTTGGGAAACTCGGCGGAATAGGCGTTGGAATTGATCCGCCCTTCCTGAATCTGGGAGGGCGTGAGCGAGACGCTATCCGTTCGCTCCATCCCGTCCACGATGAGGGTGGGTGACTGGCCGCCGGCGGGATTCGTGAAAAAGGTGAGGGCACTTAAAACGTCACCATCCCGAACCGGCAGGTTCCCCAGATCGTTGGGGCCAAGCCGTAATTCGTCCTGGTGCGCGTCAGTGGCTGTGTCGAGATGCGGTGAGCTTTCGGAAACCGTGATCGAAGTGGTTTGCCGAGCGAGAGGAAGAACGATCGTGATAGGTCTGTTCGCTTGGGCCATGATCACAGCCGTGGTCTGTTCTTCAAATCCATCTTGCTGGCAACGAAGCTGATAACTCCCTGGAACCAGCGATATGGTGATTTCTCCCGCCTTATTCGTTTCTCCTGAAAAAACCGTACGCTGGTGCCCATCTGTGAGATATACGCGTGCCCCTTTAACAGCAGCCTGGCTTGGGTCAAGAACTCGAACCTGCAGTTGCAGCGTACTGGACCCGATCAGTTGACTCGCGGCGGCGAAGAGGCACAATAGGAGTGTGCGGTGCATCATTGGTCTCCAGTTCATGAAAAATAGGGAAGCCCTCAGGCGCAACGCGAGGCTGGGACGCGGGTGCGGCGCGCTGACTTGACAACAAGAAACGGTCCTGATGACACCCGCTATGAAGGCGGCAGGCCCTTCCGAAGGTCATCGAGCATTTGGCCAAACTGGCTTCGGCTGATTTCGCCGCGCGCGTACCGTTCGCACAGAATGGCCTCTGCGGCAGACGGTTCGCGCAGGCGATCACCCCAGCGGCGCAGGGGGCCGCGGGCCGACTTCGCGATCCAATAGCCAGCCCCCAACACAACGGCGCCCAAGAGAATGAGGCTGGCCAGTTGATCGAAGGGCGGCCCAAGAAGAGGCGGCAATGGTCCGCCCGGCGGGCCGGCGCACCCACTCGTTACGAGCGCGCCCAATATGGGCAGGGATAGACGTGCGAGGCCCGACTTCGTGTTGTGCGTTTGCTTTGTCGGTTTCATATAGACTCCCTCCCACACTCAGCGTTTGCATTTGGTCGTTCACACCTTCAGTGGTCAAGTCGGAACGACTGGCCTCTTGAAGTCACCGACTGAACGCTGATGGTCTCAAGATGATTGGCGCTCACCGAGCGGTAACCGGCGACGGTCACTTCCGAACCTATATCCACCGCTGACCGAAGCCGGGCACCGAAATCCGCAGGAACGGTCGCGAGCGTGCCGTCGGCGAGCAGAAACCCATTGACTTCCCCGCCCGATCCGAAATTCCATCGCTTGATTCGGCTCGTTCGCGTGACCAATACATGCGTGGCGGCCGACCCTGCGACCGGCGCGCTGTAGCTTTGAGCCGCAGCCGGGGCGGGTGGGTCGACATATTTCTTGTACAAGTGCAGACCACCCAGGACAGCGGCGATTAACAACAGCAACGTTACGATTTGGTCTAAAAACGGTCCAAGCCCTAGAGGCATATGTTTCCTCCTGGTGTCGCTATTTCGAAATCACCCCTTGTGAGCCGAGTGTGGCCGGAGGCGGACACGGCAACCCCTCAGGGCCTAGGAGCCGCTACCCCAAACGTCTGGCCTCTTACGGTCACTGACTGCACGTTAAGAATTTCAAGGTTGTTGGCTCCCAGCGATGGATAGCCCGTAACGGTCACCTTCGAACCTGCACCCACGGTCGAACGAAGCTGGGCTCCGATATCGGGGGACACGGTCGCTAGCATGCCGTTGGTGAGCAGAAATCCATTCACTTCCCCGCCCGGGCCGTAATTCCACTGCTTAATCCAACTTGTCCTTGTCATTGGCGCCGACCCTGCGCCCATCGTCACTGGCGCTGCCCCCGGCAAATTCGGAGGCAGGGCGCCCACCGGAGATGCGGGCACAGTGCCAAGTGGGGGCGGTGGCGGAGGCGCGGCGGAGCCTGGAGGTGCGGGCGGCGGGGGCGGCGCGCTGGGTGGTCCCGGAGGGGGAGGCGCTGGAGCTGCGGGTATGCTTATGGAAGCATTTGTGGTGGTGTTGGTAATGGATTGCGCATCCAATATCGTGTCCCCCGCCGGACCCGTATGCAGCCAACCCGTCGCCGTCACCGTGGCGCCGACAGGCGCTAGCGCGGTGACTTGCGCACTCATCTCGGGAGGAAAGTGCGCCACCACGCCGCGATTTAAGATCAGGCCATCAACCTGACCGCCGGGACCGTAATTGAAGCCGCGAACCACATCTGTGACCGTTTGTTGCGAGCCTGCCTCCGGCGGAGGTGGAGGTGGAGCGCCACGAGGGCTGCGGGGACCTTGCGGAGGTGGCGGTGCCGGTGCGTACGCGGCAGGCGGAGGCGGAGCCGCGTTCGAGAATTGCGGTGGTGGTGGCGAAGGTGGCGGAGGAGGTGGGGGCGGTGCCTGCCGGCAGCCGAAACCCACCAGGGCCAGCAAGAACGTACTTGCCCAAGCTAAAGATCCCCTATTGCACATTCCAATCTCCTTCCCAATCCGGCTTGTCCTTGCGTCCAAGCCCGCTGAGGTAACGGCAAGCAGGGTTCCAAAGTACACTTCGAGCCGCCCGCGCGCTAACTCCAGGCTCGTGAATCGGTTTTGGACTTTCCTGTGTTTACCGGATGTTCCGAGGACAAGGTTTTCTGACCGGAAAGCGAACGCCGAGTGTGCGCTTCGCGAACACTTCCTTGAATCAACGGGACGATGGATCAATGGGTTTGCAGTGGTCCGATGAGTGCAATAACTAAAAGCGGGATTGTGTCAGCGGCGCGATATCAGGCCGTCTTTGTACGTGGTGATGGGCGCCGTCGTTGCCGGAAGAGAGAAGGAGCCGCAATTGCCCGGATCATTGCAAGCGTGGATCACTGCCACAGTTTTCGCCGTCACCTACCTGGGATTGGCCTTGGGCAGGATCCCGAAGCTCCGCATCGACCGTGCTGGCATCGCCTTCGCGGGTGCGGCACTCATGCTGTGTACGGGAATTGTCACGCTTGCGCAAGCCGCCAGCCCTGAGTCGATCGACTACGAGACGCTCGCCTTACTTTTTGGCATGATGATCGTAGTCGGATTTCTGCGCCTCTCAGGTTTTTTCAATCGACTCACCCACTGGTTGCTGGATCGCATCCAGTCGCCCTACGGTCTTTTGGCAGTTGTCATCTTGCTGGCTGGAATCTTGTCCTCGTTCCTGGTCAATGACATAGTTTGCCTCGCTTTGACGCCCTTGGTGTTGCGCATCACTAAACGTCTGAACTTGAATCCGCTCCCACAGTTGATCGGCCTTGCGACAGCCGCCAACATCGGCTCTACCGGAACTATTACCGGCAACCCACAGAACATAATCATTGGTGTGAGATCGCGTATTTCGTACCTCACCTTCGCTGCCCACTTGATGCCCGTAGCTCTTCTGGGATTGGTGATCGACTTCCTGGTGGTGAGCCTTACTTATCACTCAGCATTGGCCGGCAAGCGAGGGAATTGCGAAGTTGCCAAGGCCGGCGAATCCGACGTTAGAGCCGGTCGCCGTTCGGTACTCGTCAGGCTGCAGTGGAAGAGTGCGGTTGTCGCGCTTCTGGTGGTTCTGTTGTTCTTCGCAGGCTTGCCCATGGCCGTGGTCGCGGTCGGCGC
>Ga0326728_10024179_pt1 | contig 11039 bp, 7 predicted proteins | sample MB3enrmetagenome_FD_207602 | JGI IMG/M metagenome (GOLD analysis project Ga0326728, IMG submission 207602) | Lab enriched peat soil microbial communities from McLean, Ithaca, NY, United States - MB31MN | ecosystem: Environmental > Terrestrial > Soil > Wetlands > Peat | place: USA: New York... | reverse complement strand
CCTGGGTGTTCTGCTGTACGAGTTGCTAACCGGGAGCACGCCGTTTGACACGAAGGAGTTGTTGCAGTCGGGGCTGGATGAGATGCGGAAGATCATCCGGGAACGTGAGCCGGTGAGGCCGAGCACGCGGCTTAGGCAAACGCGGGCTCCACAGCCTTCGGGTTCAGGTGATTCCGCACTCCGCACTCCGCACTCCGCACTTGACGCCGACCTCGACTGGATCGTGATGAAGTGCCTGGAGAAAGACCGGACGCGGCGTTACGACACGGCCAACGGGGTGGCGCTGGACATCGAGCGGCACTTGAACCACGAGCCGGTGGTGGCGCGGCCGCCGAGCACGGCCTACCGGGTTCAGAAGTTCCTTCGACGCAACAAAATCGTGGTCGGCGCGGCGGGGGCAGTAGCCGCGGTGCTGGTCCTGGGCATTCTCGCGAGCACCTGGCAGGCGATTCGCGCGACGCAGGCTGAACGCGAGCAGAGTCGTTTGCGCGCGCAAGCCGAAGCCAACGAGCGAAGGGCGCAGACAGCGCAGGCCAACGAAGCCCAACAGCGCCGCCGCGCCGAAGCCAACGAGCGAACGGCGCAGACGGCGCAGGCCAACGAAGCCCAACAGCGCCGCCGCGCCGAAGCCCAGGCCTACGTATCCAACGTGCGCCTGGCACAGCAAGCAGACGAGCAGGACAATGTCGGGGGACTGGCCGTATTGCTCGCCGAGACCGCCAACTACCCGTCCCGCGGTTTCGAGTGGTATTACTTGCAGCGGCAAATGCACCTGGATCTCCACACCCTCCATGGACACGCCGATGGGGTCTCCTCTGTCGCCTTCTCGCCCGACGGCCAGAGAGTTGTCACTGGCAGTTGGGACGGGACGGCCAGGGTGTGGGATGCAGCCAGCGGCACGGAGCTGCTCACCATCCAGGGGCACGGCCCTGGTGTCTATTCTGTGGCCTTTTCCCCGGACGGTCAGCGGATTGTGACGGGCGGCAACGATGCGACAGCCAGGGTGTGGGATGCGGCCGGAGGGCGCGAACTGCTGACGCTAAAGGGCCATCGCGGATCGATTTTCTCTGTGGCCTTTTCCCCGGACGGTCAGCGGATTGTGACGGGCAGCAACGATGCGACAGCCAGGGTGTGGGATGCGGCCAGCGGCAAACCGCTGCTCACTATCCAAGGGCACAGCAATATCCTCTCCGTGGCCTTCTCTCCGGACGGCCAGCGGCTTGCAACGGGCAGTCGGGACACGACGGCCAGGGTGTGGGATGCGGTGAGCGGTGACCAACGGCTCGTCCTCACCGGGCACCTCATTGACGTCAACTCTGTGGCCTTTTCAGCAGACGGCCGGAAAATCGTGACAGGCGCCTCGGATTTTTGGGCCAAAGTGTGGGACGCGGCCAGCGGCAAGGAATTCCGCACTCTAACAGGGCGTGATGCTTTCAGATCTGCCGCCTTCTCCCCGGACGGCCTGCGGATCGCAACCGGCTGTAGTGATTCTACGGCCCAGGTGTGGGATGCAGGCAGCGGCAAGGAGCTGCTCACTCTCAAAGGGCATAGCGGCAGTGTCCAGTCTCTGGCCTTTTCTCCGGACGGCCGGCGGCTCGTGACCGGCAGTCTCGATCGGACGGCCAAAGTGTGGGACATGGGCGGTCGCGAGAAGCTGCTCACCCCCAGTGGGAAGTACGTGTCCGCGGCGGCCTTTTCCCCGGAAGGCCAGCGGATTGCGACCGGCTGTGAGGATGGGACGGTCAAGGTCTGGGCGGCGGCCAGCGGCAAGGAACTGCTGGCCTTCAAAGCGCACTCCCTCGAAATCAGATCTGTGGCCTTTTCTCCGGATGGCCAGCGGCTCGTAACGGGGAGTATGGAACACGCAGCCAAGGTGTGGGAGGCGGCCAGCGGCAAGGAACTGTTGACCCTTAAGGGGCACACCGATGAAATCTGGTCGGCGGCCTTTTCGCCCGACGGCCGGCGCATCGTAACCGGGAGCGTGGATCACACGGCCAAGGTCTGGGATGCCGACACCGGTGCGGAAATGCTCACCTTCAGAGGGCGCGGCATACTCTTGGCGGCCTTTTCGCCGGACGGTCAGCGCATTGTCATCGCTGACGACGTGGCCAGGGTTTTCGAGGCGGCCACCGGGAAGGAACTGCTGCCTCCCCTGCAAGGGCAGAGCCAGGCTGTGGCCTTTTCTCCGGACGGCCGGCGGATTATCGTGGGTGACATTTATGGGGCGGCCAAGGTGTGGGATGCGGCCAGCGGCAAGGAGTTACTTGGCTTCAAAGGGCACAACGGTTGGATACAGTCGGTGGCCTATTCTCCAGATGGCCAACGCATACTCACCGGTAGCACCGATCACACGTCCAAGTTGTGGGAGGCGGCCAGCGGCAAGGAGCTGCTCACCTTCAAGGGGCATGGCGACTTTGTCTCGAGCCTGAACCCTTCCGCCTATTCCCCGGACGGCCGGCGGATCGTCACCGGCAACGGCGAAGCGACGGCCAAGGTCTGGGAGGCAGCCTCGGTCCAAGAGGTGGCCGCCTGGCAGAGCGAGGAAAAGAGCGCGGCGGCTCTGCAGCGGGAGCGCGCGGCGGCGCGGGCCCAGCGCTTCCGGCTCCCAGGGACCATCAACCGGTGGCTGGTGCTGGCGCCAATGCCGGTCCAGGGCCAGACCCACGAGGGAGCGGTGAAGGCGTTAGACGAGGAACAAATCCCATCGGAAGCCAGGCTCCGTCCACGCGCCGGTGAACGAGTCAAGCCAGGGGCAAGCGAGCTGGTTTGGAATACGGTACAACGGGAGGATGGCTTGATCGATTTCAACCATCTCCTGGGAAAAGAGACGGAGTGGAGCGTGGCTTACGCAATCTGCTGTATTCGGAGTGAAGCTGCTCGGGCTGGCCTTTTGATGAAAGTGGCCAGTAATGATGAGGCCAAAATCTACCTCAATGGAAAGCAACTTTACAGGAGCGATGCAGCGCGGGAATGCGTGCCCGACCAGGATGAGGTGGCGGGGGTGGAGTTAAAGGCCGGGCTAAATGCGTTGGTGTTTAAGGTGGTGAACGAAACCGGCGCCTGGCAGGGCTGGGTGCGGCTCACCGACGCCGCGGGCCAACCGGTCAAAGGCTTCCGCGTCACGCTGGACCCAACAGCCAAAGACTGAGAGACGCATGTATGATCGAATGAACCAATCCTTCGCGTATGAAACCTGCTGACGACGGAGAACAAGTCCTCTTCCGCGAGGCCCTCTGCACAGCGGTAATGCTGAGCAATCTGACCGTGGTTCATCCCCTTCGACCAGAGCAACCTCGAACGGTGCCTCACTCCACTTCGCTCATATAGAGCCCATCGGATTTGGCCTGTCCTCATCTCTTCTGATCTCGACAAGAAGAGTTGCATTTTCTTTCACTTTTTCCTTGTACTCAACTATCATTTCTGCTAAGCTTATCTTATACACGGCACCCACACCCGCTAAGCCAGGATCCAGCAGCCCCGCGCATTGCTGACGCAGACCAGCCAAGCCAGATCTGGTTCAAGGTGCAGGAGCCACATTACAAGGAGCACATTATGCTTTTATCCGTAGAACCACGAGACAGTTTTGACGTTGAACCAGGCCGCTACAGAGCCACTTGCACTGACATCAGGGAAATCGAAAAACAGACACGAGCGTTCATCAACTTGGTCGTCGAAGTGAACCCTGGCAAGAGCTTAACGATAACGGATTCATAGACGGCATTCCGGGAATTCTGTGTCAAGAATGGGTTGATGCTCGTTGAACGCCGGCACTTTCAGGGTCTCGTGCGTGAGATTATCACGGAACAATACGGGTTGGGGTTGCGAAACGACGTCCTCAACGCATCAGGGCGACACCAAAGAGGCTGGCGTGGGATCGGTATGCGCGAGGATGAACTGCTGCGGCTCGGATTGGCGAAGAATTATGCGTCCGAAGGTCCGTTTGGCCCGTTTTGCTCTCTCTGGGACCCGTTGAACTAAATCCGGCTTGCGCCGGCCAAGCACCGAGGCCAAGGCCCAGCGCATCATTACCGGGGAGCTCAAGGCAGCATCACGCGATAAAAGCGCGGGTTCCCGCTGCCAGCGTCATGGAACAGCACCGTTCCACTCCCAACAGTCTGGTTTGTGGCACTGAGCGTGCCTGACAGGTTATAGATGGCTCCTCCCGACCACCGGGTGCATACGTTCGTCCACAAGAGCACGTCTTGAAGGTTGACGATGCCTGAGTCGTTGAACACAGCTCCGCCCTGCTGACCCCAGCCGTCGGCGAGGGTCAAGTGAAGTATCGTCAACGCACTGTTGGCGCCGACATAGAACAGCCCAACCGCGTTGCCACCACTGATGGTGACCTGGTGTCCTGTCCCGTCGAGGGTTGTCTCGGTCGAGTTCGTGATCGTCTCCGTAAGCGTGATCGTGCCGTCACAAGCAAATGTCACCGTCCCGCCTGACGCCATAGCCGAGCGCAGGGACGCCTCGGTGCAGTCAGTCACTGCCCCTGCCGCCTGCGCGGCCGGCGCCCAGAGCAACACTATCGCTGCCGCTGCGGCCCGGAAGCTGTCAGTGGCAACCCACCGCCAGATGCGATGGCTTATCTTGAAGGTGTGGATTGCTGTCGGCGGATTCCGGACGGACCTGTTATTTGTCCCGAAGGCCGCCACTCGACTCGGAACGTGGGCAGGTGCTTTCATCCAGGGAAAGGACCGTTTTGGTCCGGGTCGCTGATAGCTGATATGGTAAGCACTGGATACCTGCTCGCCCAAGCCCAACTCACAATGTCCACTGCCAATTTCACAAACAACCGTCCATTCAACAACACCGCCTCGAAACCAGCAAACCCTCAAAGCCCATCGCCGACTTCCGCTCGGTGACCACCCGACTTCACCAGAAATCCAGGAAGGTGTCGAGAGAAATCCTTTCGCAGGTCTTCGTGGGTTCGCGGGCGTTCGGTCTTCTCATCCCGATGATACTGCACGCATTTGACCTTCCGAGCGTTCTCCGGGCCTGACCAACCCATCTGTTCTCCTGAGGCAAAATGTAGTCGCCATAAGCTTGGCAGCCCCCTTCAATAATACTGCCGGATGTAGTCGTAGGCGCGGTCGAACAACTCCTGCTCGCGGTGGAGTTGATATTTCAGCAGCGTGCTGCGGAGCGCCCGCTTGACCTCGCGCTCGCCGCCCGTGGTTTGCTGCCAGCCGTCGAACCGCACCGCCCGGACGATGGCGTCGATGTCGCCGACCACGCGCTCCACCATGACCGGCGTCTTGGTGTTCTTGGCCTCCTTGAACAACTCGGTCAGCGCGGCTTTGCCACGGTCCTGCTCCTGGGCGGGCACGACCTCTTTCTCGGCGGCGACCACATCCTTGGCCAACTCCAGCAGCAGCTTCAGGAACGCCAGGCTGGTCAGCAGGCCCTTTTCGTGGCGCTCCTTCAGTTCTTCCAGGCGCTGACCCAGGGCGATGAACTTCGGGTTCTTCGAGTGCCTGCGGATGCGGGCAATGATGTTGATTTCGACCTCCTTCACCTTCCTGGGGTCTTGAGAATCAATCATTTCCTTTAGCAGCTTCTCGTCCACGACCAGCGTGTCCAGGTTGTCCTGGACGGCCTCGACGTGGATGTTCTGGTGGATCAATTCGATGGTCTTGGCGCCCAGGGAATGCCACAGCAGCTTGCCGCTGCCGCTGGGCGGCTTGATGGACTCGTAAACCTGGCCCAGCCAGCGGTAGTCGTCCTCGTAGGGCTTGAGGCACGAATCCGGCGACAGCGCCTCCCAAACTTTGGCGAACACCGAGAAGTCCGCCGCGAAGGCGTCGCGCCTCTCGTTATTCGGCAGGCACTGCTGCGCGGCAATCAAGCCCTCGTAGCCGCTGACCTTCCGGTCCACGCCGGGGAAGCAGTCCACGCACTTTTTCCAAATCTTCGGCAATTCGGCCTTTACTTCCTCCAGGTTGGTGATGACCAGCCGGATGGATTTCTCGTCGAACATCAGCGCCCGGCCCACGTCGTCGAACACGCCCAAATAATCCACAATCAGGCCGTGGCTCTTGCCGGGGTAGGGCCGGTTCGTCCGGCAGATGGCCTGCAACAGCGTGTGGTCCTTCATCGGCTTGTCCAGATACATCACCTGGAGGATTGGGGCGTCGAAGCCGGTCAGCAGCTTGGACGTGACGATCAGGAACTTCAGGGGATGGCCCGGATCGCGGAACTGGTCCAGCAAGCGCTCCTCGTCGTCCTTGCCGCGCTCGTAGAGGCGCTTGAATTCGGCTTCACCGCCGGCCACGGTCATGACCACGGCGCTCTCCTCGGGCGGCAGGAGTTTGTCAAATTCCTGCTTGAACAGATGGCAGGACTCGCGATCGAACGTGACCACCTGGGCCTTGAACCCGTTCGGCTCGACCTTGTTCTGGTAGTGCTCGACGATGTCCTTCACCAGCGTTCGGATGCGTTCCGGCGACTTCACCAGCACCCCCATCTTCGCCGCCATCCTGGACAGTTCCGCCGCGTCTTCCTCGGCCATGTCGCTGGTGATGTTCTGGAACGCCTCATCGATGGCCGCCTTATCAATCCGCAACTGGACCAGCCGCGCCTCGAAATGGAGCGGCAGCGTGGCCTTGTCCCGGATGGACTCCTCGAACGAATATCGGCTCATGTAGCCGTTCCGGTCCTCGGGCGCGCCGAAGGCCCAGAAGGTGTTTCGGTCGGCGCGGTTGATGGGAGTGCCGGTCAGGCCGAACAAAAAGGCATTGGGCAGCGCCTCGCGCATCTTGCGGCCCAGGTCGCCCTCCTGGGTGCGGTGCGCCTCGTCCACCATGACGATGATGTTCTTCCGGTCGTTGAGGACGCCGGGCGCCTCGGCGAACTTGTGGATGGTGGTGATGATGATCTTCCGCACGTCCTGGGCCAGCATCCGCCGCAACTCGTCCCGCGTGGCGGCGGGCACGATGTTCGGGATGTCCGCCGCGCTGAAGGTAGCCGTGATTTGCGTGTCCAGGTCAATCCGGTCCACCACGATGATGACGGTGGGGTTCTTGAGCGCCGGGTGCAGCCGCAGTTTCTGGGCGGCGAAGACCATGAGCAGTGACTTGCCCGACCCCTGGAAGTGCCAAATCAGCCCCTTCTTGATGAGGCCCACCAGCACCCGCTCCACAATCTGGTTGACGGCTTCGTATTGCTGGTAGCGGCAAATGATTTTGATCTTCCGGCGCTTCTTGTCCGTGGCGAACAACGTGAAACTGCCCAGGATGTCCAGCACCACTCCGGGCCGCAACATGCTCTCCACCGCCAGCCGCAACTCGCTCAACCCGCCGTGCTCACCCTGGTCCGAATCCCGCCAGGGCGCCCACAGGTCCAGTGGCATACGGATCGAACCGAACCGGTAGGTCTTCCCCTCGGCGCCGAAAGAGAAAACGTTCGGCACGAAGAGCGCCGGGACGTTCACTTCGTAGTCGTCGTGAATGTCGGCGGCGGCATCGACCCAACTGATGGCCGGGCGCACCGGAGTTTTGGCCTCGCCCACCACCACCGGGATGCCGTTCACCAGCAGGACCAGGTCGGGCCGGAGTTTCTTGGGTGAATACACGAACTGCTGGGTGCAAACGAACTGGTTGTTCCCCAGCGTGTCGAAGTCAACCAGCCGGACGGGCGTGTGGTCGTTGTTGGGGCCGAAGGGCATGGAACGCTCGCCGCGCAGCCAGGCGGTAAACTCCTCGTTGGCCCGGACCAGGCCCTCGCTCTGCACCGAGAGCAGGATGGCCCGGAGCTTGTAGATGACCTCGTCGGCGCGGTCGGGCTTCTCGGCAATTTCCGGGTTCAGCCGGATGAGCGCCTCGCGCAGGTGCGGTTCGACCAGCACGTCGTTGGTTTCGCGGGGCAACCGGTCGGCGGGAATGAACTGCCAGCCCAGGCCCGCCGCCAAAGGTGTCAGCGACGCGCCCTTGAACAAAGGTTCGCGCAGCGCCTCGTCCTGCCTGCCGCAGAGCAGGTCGCGGACGTAATCCTCAACGCTGTTGGCTTCGTTAAACATAGTCAAGGCTCTGGAAGCAGTTTCAGCGTTAGGCTCCTGCTCAGCGCGCGACTCCTCGCGAGTTTTTCTTGAGCGACCGCTCTCGACCGATCAAACCTCACGAGCAAGTCGTCCAGTTGGGTCAGATCGCGCATCTGCAATTTCGGAATCGGAGCAAGGCGCAACTTCTCCTGAGAGATGTTCTTGGCGTCCGTACCGTTGGCTGCCGCCTCGATATAGCGACGACAGTCGGGTAATCTCATACACTCCAGAAGGACGCGGGGCGTGGTGCAGGATGACCTCGGTAACAGTTTCAGTGTCTTATCACTCAACATCAGCCCTCGGCGGGTCTCTTCGACGATGCAGGCTCGTCCGACCCCAGACTTGAGCGCGTTTGCTCGCGTCACCAAGAAATCACCAGCTTGAACCTCAAATTCAAGTTGGAAGTCCTGAGCGTTTAGCAATTCCTTATTTTCGTCCTCATGGTATCCGTCATTCCCCACCGCGCTCACCTTCAGAACACCGAACATCGTTTCCCGCGCCGGCTCGCTCCCACACGCTGGACTCTTACCGGCTACGATGTCGTGAATCACATCGCCGATTGTGCAACCGGCAGCACCCGTCTTTGATTTCACCAAGTTTGTAAAGACGGCGCGGTTAAGGGCTGCAAGACGGTCAAGGACCGCAACAAGTGCCTCCTTTTCCTTATCCGCCGCCCGCAGAATTTCGGCAATCCGGCACTGCTCCTCTATCGGCGGGAGGGCAAATTCGTAGCGGGCCAGGTCCTGCCATTTTGTGCGCGGCGACAGCGACCCCGCCGAGGTGTCCAAGGCGTGTTGCCAGAAACTTTCGGCCCGCATGATGAACGGCAGCAACTCGGGAATCAGCCCCTCGTCCTTCGGCTGGAATACCAGGATGTCGCCGGAACAGATGCCGTCGAAATCCGCTACTGCGAGCTTGCGCTGGTAGGCCCGTCGCTTGCCGAACAACACCTGTCCCGACTTGAACCTCCGCGTAAAGGTCGTGCCGTCCTCGACGCTCGCCCACCGCTTGATGTGCAGTGACCCAGGGTCAAGGTGTTCCAAGCCAACCACCCGCTCCGTTGGCGATGCTTGCGGGTTGGCTTCCCGGTCATTAACGCACTGAACCACATCGCCGAGCCTCACTCGCCGCCAGCCCGACTTGCTGCCATTCTCCCGAACGCGAGCGCCCGTGGTTTGGTTGGGCGTCAGCACTTTCATGAGTTGGCCTCGCCCAGCGCATCCAGCAGCCGTTTCATGGATGAGCGCAAAGTCTTTGAACTGCTCTGCCATTGCTCGATGACCTTGGACAGCGGCTTCTCGCTCGCCGTAGATGCTACGCCGTTGGCGATGGGCCGGACGTAAAGCCGTATGCTCAGGTTGGCCTTGTTGGCCCGGATTTCGTCCAATGTCACGACTCGGGCGAAGCCGTCCACGTCGAGGAACTGCTGGTAGGCTTTGAGGATTTTCTGGATGTGCTCCGGTTCCAGGAAACTCCGCGACCGTTCACGGGCGACCTCGTCGACCGCGTTGATGAGCAGAATCCGGTTCCGCCGCGCCCTGGGCTTCGCCGTCCGGCAGAGGACGACGCACGCCTCCATCGGCGAGTTGTAGAAGAGGCTTGGCCCCAGGCCCAGGACGCACTCGATCTGATCCAGGTCCACCAACTTGGCCCGCATCTCCTGCTCCTCGTCACGGAACAGGACGCCATGCGGGAACAGAATTGCGCACCGGCCCGTTTTCGGCTTCAGGCTGGCGAGGATGTGCCCGAAGAAGGCGTAGTCGGCCCGCCCCTGCGGTGGAGTGCCCAGAGAATTGCGACCGTAGCGGTCGGTTGACCAGGCGGTGCGGTCCCATTGCTTGATAGAATACGGCGGATTGGCCAGGACCACGTCGAACTGCCGGAGCCGGTCGCCGTCCGTAAACGCCGGGGCGGACAGCGTATCACCGCGCACGATTTTGAAGTCCTCGATGCCGTGCAGGAACATGTTCATCCGGGCGATGGACGAGGTCATCAGGTTCAACTCCTGCCCGCAGAGTTTGAGGGTGCGCCATTCCTTTCCGCGCCGCCTGATTTCGGCCATGCAGGACAGCAACATGCCGCCCGTGCCGCAGGTGGGGTCGTAAATGGCATCGCCTGGCTGCGGGTCCAGCATCAACGCCATCAGGCGGACCAGGGTGCGGTTGGTGTAAAACTCGGCGGCGGTGTGGCCGCTGTCGTTGGCGAACCTGCGGATGAGAAATTCGTATGCGTTGCCCAGTTCGTCCTCGGGCACGTTGGCTATCGAGAGCGTGAGCGTGGAAAAGTGCTCCAGCAAGTCCTTGAGCATCTTGTCGGGCAGGCGCTCCGTGTTGGTCCACTGGGCGTCGCCGAAAATGCCGAACAGCGTATCGGGGTTCGACTTCTCGATGTCCCGCATGGCGTCCTGGATGCCCTTGCCGACGCTCTTTGGCCGGTTTCGCACATCCCGCCAATGAGCGCCGGACGGCGCCTGAAAACGATGGTTCTCGGCGAACGTGGCGAAGTCCACGTCGCCGCCCGACTCCTTCAGCGCCTTCTCATACTCTTCATCGTAAACGTCGCAAAGGCGCTTGAAGAACAGCAGGGGGAAAATGAATTGCTTGTAGTCGCCCGCGTCGATGGTGCCGCGCAGGAGCGTGGCCGCGCCCCACAGGTAGGACTCAAGTTGTTGCTGGGTGATGCGCTGGCTCATTTAAGTTTGTAGCGCCCAACCGTCCAGACCAGGAAATCGCAGAGGCGAGTGGAATGGCAAGTTGCCAGTTTAGGATGCTTGCGGAGGAGAGGTTTCACGATTCCGATGAAGTGAGGGTCCGTGGCCCTGCTCCTTACACGGATCTGCGATGGCCTGTGCGCGACCCCTTCTCGAAATCCCAAGCTCGCTACGGTCAGGCCATTCATCCCGGAGGGATGAAAGAGGGTAGCCGGGGGTCGAAGCCAGGCGAGACCCCCGGAACGACGGCGTGGATGGCCTGCACCCCGGAGGGGTGCCAGAGGGGCAGCC
>Ga0326728_10024178_pt1 | contig 11039 bp, 10 predicted proteins | sample MB3enrmetagenome_FD_207602 | JGI IMG/M metagenome (GOLD analysis project Ga0326728, IMG submission 207602) | Lab enriched peat soil microbial communities from McLean, Ithaca, NY, United States - MB31MN | ecosystem: Environmental > Terrestrial > Soil > Wetlands > Peat | place: USA: New York... | reverse complement strand
TATCCGCCGCGTGAAGAATTAGAAAGCCAGGCTCTCAAAGAGCTTGGCTTTGACGTTTCCCCGAAGTCCATCAGCTACGGGCTGTATCTCGGCGACAAGCACATGTACGAACAGAATGCGCGCCGGCCCATCCGCGACCGGAGCCAGGAAGAGCAAACCAAACTTTACACTGATTTCCACCGGATTATTCTGAAAGAAACGGGGATTGACGCGACGGATGCCCAGGTGATGCAGCTGCTGGCCCGGATGTTTCAACTCAATGCCAGTATGAAATTCATTCTTTTTGACGACGTCATCGAGACCTTGAAAACTTTAAAAGCACAGGGTTTGAAACTTGGTTTGCTGACAAATTTACAGACAGAAGTAAATACAATGTGCCGCGAGCTGGGCATCGCCGGTTATCTGGATTTTACCGTGACCTCGGCGGAAGTGGGCGCGGATAAACCGCAGCCGCCGATTTTCCTGAAAGCCCTGCAGCTGGCCCATGTCAATGCGGCCGAAGCAATCCACGTGGGCGACCAGTACCAGAACGACGTGGTGGGGGCGAGAGGGGTGGGGATTTCCCCGATACTGCTGGACCGCGCCGATTATTACAAAGAAATTACCGATTGCCCGCGCATCCGCAGTTTGAGTGAAGTCAGCCGGTTTGTGAAGGAAAATTAATCTTTAAAGATCTGGCTTTTCTACTGAAATCAACGCGGTTATAATTTGATCTCATCTGAAATTGGCATTGAATGATAATTTGACAGGGTGTCAGCGAAAAATTAAAATATCGCCAAATGAAGAAACAAAAACAAGGTATGCCTTTTCTGGATTTCACGAACCTTTGCCGATCAGCTAAACAGAGTTTTTCCTTTTTGACTAACTCAGGTTTTTCATTGATTTCTGAAAGATACCCTCAAACCAACAGTTTTAAAGATGGTTTTAGCTTTATTTACAGAAATGAACTTATATCTATTCAAATCGAATATTATGACATGGAGTTTAGCGTTCTATTTATCAAGGAAAATCACAATATTTCATATCTTTTTATTGATAAACATCTATTCAGTAACCGGAGTGGTCTGCAAGGGAACATGTTTCCTCGAAATAAACTTCTCAGTGTTGTCAATCGAACAGCAATCGACATAGAAGAGAACTACCAATCAATACTTAATGCGGAAGATGCTATTTGGCAAAAACTCATTGGATGGCATGAAGTACAAGAAAAAGCCAAAAATTATTTCTATAACAATTAGAAATAGACATCAAACATTAAACATGAAATAGCATCCTTCACAAAATAAATCCGTCTTAATCCTTATCAGATGGACTCCCTGCATTTGCGGGAATATTCGTCCTGCTACCCCTGAATTTCTTTGGTGTGTTTATCGATTTCAGCTTTGATAAAGTCGGCGGTGGTGGCCACCGGGCAAAAAGCGGTATCCACGCCGCGGTGGGCGGTGAAGAGCCACTGGTTTTCCGGCCGGTTGACGCGGGTGAGGACGCACGGCACGTTGAAAATATGGTGCGCCAGTTCCGCGATAATCAGGTTGTCCTCATCGTCCCCGGTAGCCGCAACAATCACCTGCATATTGGAGATTAAAGCCCGTTCCAGCACTTTGGGGTCGCAGCCGTCGCCGAAAATCACATGGTTGCCGAAAATTTCTTTCGCTTTGGCAGCGGATTCATGGTCGTTTTCCACAAAAGTCAGTTTATGGCCGGCATCGCTTAAACGCAGACCGGTTTCCCGCCCTAACTTACCGGCACCGACAATCAAAATGGATAATGGTGACATTTTTACTGCCCTCCTCCAATATCAGTTCGTGAGCCCGAGCATCGCCCTGAGCTTATCAATCGACCGGGTATCAACGGCGACCAGCACGCGGTCGCGCCATTTGAAAACAGAACCGAGCACGGGAATAAACCCGACGCCTTCGCGGGTGATGGCGACGACGCGGATTTCATTGGCCACGTTGAGGTCCCCCACCTTACGGTCCACCAGGGCGCTTTGCACCTCAAATTCGTAGAGCTGGACGCCGGCGCTGCCGACACTGAAAACGTTGTGCAGTTCCGGTGAAATCAGGTATTCAAAGATGCGCCCTGATGTCCAGAGCGTGGCGGAAATTGTGGTAATGCCGAGTTTGGGAAAAATTTCCGCCCGTACGGGGTCGTTAATGCGGGCCACCACGCGGGGTACATGAAAATCCTGGGCCGCAACCGAGGCGACGACGACATTGGTATTATCGCCGTTGGTCACGGTCGCCAGCGCATCGGCGTGTTCGATGCCGGCATCAAGCAGCGTTTTACGGTCGAACCCGACCCCCTCAATGGTTTTGCCCTTAAAGGAGGGCTCCAGACGTTCAAAAGCCTCCGGATTTTTATCAATGACTACCACCGAGTGACCGGAACTGCTTAACAGCGAAGCAAGCCGCGCCCCAACACGTCCGCAACCGATAATTATAATGTGCATACTTACCTCCTTATATTGTGCTGTTCCGAGCCCGCGCCCGTAAAATGCCTTTACGGGTCTCTTCTGCGGCGAATAACAGGGCACCAAAACCGGTGACGATGGCCCAATCCGTGACGGTCAAAGGCCCGGTATTGAAAATACTCTGGAGAGGATGCCAATAACTGATCAGGCAAATCAAAATAACGGACACACCCTGCGCCGCCCATAGGCGCCAATTGGAGAAAAGGCCTTTTTTGAAGACCGAATCGAGCGAAGTGCGGACGGCCATGCTGTTGAAAATCTGAGAAACTACGATGGCCGCTTCGGTGGCGGTGATGGCGTGACGGTAGAGGGCGTCATGCACCCCTAATGAAGTACCCCAGACCCAGCCGCCCAGCAACAGCACCGAGACAAAGGCAACAATCGCGCCGACGGACTGGATACCGCCGAGGAACAAAATGCGGCCGACGGTTTCGCGGTTCAGCAGATGGGCTTTACGTGAGCGCGGCGGCCGCTGCATCACATCCGCTTCCGGTTCTTCGCCGCCCAGCGCCAGCGCCGGCAGGACATCCGAACCGAGGTCAATGGCCAGCACCTGCAGGGCATTCAACGGCACTAAGGGAATACGCGCGATAGTGGCAAACAGGAACGGCATCAATTCGGCCATATTATGGGAGAAAAGATAAATCACCACGCGGCGGATGTTATCGTAAATTGCCCGCCCGTACCGGACGGCGCGGATAATCGAGGCAAAGGAATCGTCTAAAAGTACCATTTCCGAGGCCGCCCGGGCGACGTCGGTGCCCGCCATCCCCATGGCGATGCCGATATCGGCCTGCTTCAAGGCCACGGCGTCGTTTACGCCGTCGCCGGTAACCGCGACGACCTCGCCCAGCGATTCCAGCGCGGAAACCACGCGCAATTTATGCTCCGGCGTGGCGCGGGCGAAAATAATCTCGCGGTGTTCGGTCAGTTCTTTTTTCAATTCGTCTTCGCTCAGGTGGTCCAGGTCGAAACCGGTAATAATCCGGGTCAACCTTTCCTGCGAGATGCCGGTGGCGTGGGCGATGCCATCAGCCGTCAGTCCGAAATCGCCGGTAATCATAATGATGCGTAAACCGGCGGTGCGGGTGGCTTTGACCGCTTCAATAACATCCGTCCGCGGCGGGTCCATCAGACCGACGAGTCCCAGAAAGCACAGGCCTTCCTCAATTTCATTCGCCTGCTTGCGGTTGGCTGATTCCGGCGTCAGTATTTTCCGGGCCAGTGCCAGCACGCGTAAACTGCGTTCGGCCATGGCGTTATTCTGTTTGAAAGCAACCTGGCGCTCCTGTTCACTCCAGGCCCTTTCCTGGCCGTTTTCCAGAACGCGGGTGCAGCGTTCGATAACCGCGGTCGGGGCGCCTTTAATATAGGCGATGTAGCCTTCCCCGGTTTTCTGAATGGAGGACATCCGCATGCGGCCGGAATCGAACGGCAGCAGCGCAAACCGGGGATATTTTTTCGCCAGCTCGTCGGCAGTCAAACCGACCTTAGCGGCGGCGGTGAGCAGTGCCCCTTCGGTCGGGTCGCCGATGACTTTCCATTCTTCCCCGGCATCCTGAGGGGGTACCAGTCGCGCCGTTGTGCAGAGCGCGGCGCATTTTACCGCTTCCTGCAGCGAGTCATCCAGGACATCTATTTTTTTTCCTTTGGTATCTTCAATATTGCCTTTGGGAGTATAACCCGTGCCGGTTACACGGTACTCTTTGCGATCAACATACATCGCGACCATGGTCATTTGGCCGCGGGTCAGGGTACCGGTTTTATCGGTGCAAATCACGGTCGTGGCGCCCAGTGTTTCCAGCGTGGACAGCCGCTTGATGAGCACTTTCCCTTTAGCCATGTAAGAAACGCCCAGGGCCAGGGAAACGGTCAAAGTCGCCGGCATCCCTTCCGGAACCAGCGCCACCATCACGCCCAGGGCGAACAGCAGGTTTTCAATCAATGTCAGGCCCAGGAAATGGCCGATGGCAAACATCACCAGACCGATGGCAATGGCAGCGATGGAGACCATTTTTGCCATCGTAGCCAGTTCAAGCTGCATCGGGCTGAGCCTTTCTTTAACCTGCGAGCTGAGGCGGTAAACGTGCCCGAACTGGGTATTCAACCCGGTCCCATACACAATGCCAACCCCGGTACCCCGGGAAACGGTAGTGCTCATGAATACAAGGTTCGGGAGTTCTGTTTCGGAGAGGAGAGTTTCCAGCACAGGGTCGGCGGTTTTACGCACCGGCGTGCTTTCGCCGGTTAGGCTGATTTCGCTGGTGGACAACTCATAAGCACGCACCAGCCGGGCATCCGCAGGGACATCGTCGCCCTCTTCCAAAAGAATAATATCACCGGGCACCAGCTCGGTGGTGGGAATGACGACCTCGCCGCCGTCCCGAAGAACGCGGGCATTATGCGGCACCAGTTTCTGCAGCATGGATGTGGCCCGCTCCGCCATATAGCCCTGCACGAACCCGATGGTAGCATTCAGCAGGACCACGCAAAGGATGGCGATGCATACTTTCAATGAGTAAATGTCGTGGCCGCCGAGGATGTAGGCGATAAAGGAAATGCCGGCGGCGATTAACAGTAAAACGGCAAATAAATCGCGGAATTGCAGCAGAAATTTTTTCCAGATGGGCGGCGTGGGCAGCTGCGGCAGGAAATTAGTCCCGAATTGCGCCCGGATTTCGGCTGCCCGGGCAGTGGTTAAGCCTTTCTGGCTGCTGTTGAGCTTTTTGTAAGCATCATCCGCAGAAAGCTGCGCGATTTCGCGCGGGGCAACTAATTTTGCATCCGGCTTGTCCATCTCTAATGTCCTATGTTATCATGATTCAACTCATTATTACACTGCATTGTTTCGGATATGTTAACCCAGCGTAACGGCAGCAGGCGGCGCCGGATTGTAAGAAAGTCGGGGTTTCGGCTATAATAAGTAGCGTAGAACTCATGGTGAGTGTAGCCCAGCGGTCAAGGCGTCAGGTTGTGGCCCTGAAGATCGAGGGTTCGATCCCCTCCACTCACCCCAAAACCACCAAAGTGGAAAATCCCAAGCTCCAATAACCAAATTCCAACAAAATCCAAAATTACAAATTACCAGAATCAAGTTTTCCATGTTTTTAATCCTTACAAAATTAGCGATGGAAGATAAATCCCTCTGTATCTGAGGTTCTCCGAAAAGAGATATTAGAAATGAATTTTATGGATTCCCGCTTGCGCGGTACGTTACGACTGCGGTCAATACATTTTGACTTTCAGTCAAAAGTACCTTCAGTTGCGGCTTTCGGAGTATTTCACTTTAAGGCTCAAGAATGACAAACCGTGGAAAACAGCTTCAAGCAAAGCTTGAAGCTGTTTTCTTTTCATTGTCATTGTCGGGCTTGACCCGACAATCCAGAGATTTCAGACGGCATTAGAGTTCCCTATTAAATCAATTATTTTCTTAATTACTACAACATTTTTAGTGATCTGCCAGCTCGAAAAAGTCAGTATCGCTGCTTAAGCAACGCATAAGCACGATGCGTCTTTGACAACGCTGTTAGCCGTGCACTAATATACTAATAAAACATCGGAGGCTATCATCATGAAATTAGGCTGCAGTTCCGTATTATTCAATCAGGTCGACCTTTACGGCGCATTACAGCACATCTCGTGGGCCGGTTACGAAGGCGCCGAGCTGGCAATCATGGGCAACCACTGCCGGCACATTGAATTAATCACTAAACAATCCTATGTCGACGAAATCAAGTGGACCGCGAAGAAGCATAATTTAGGGTTGTTCGCGATTCACGCCGATGTCGGATTCGGACCGGGTGAGGATAAAATCACCTCAATGCAGACCCTTTTTGACCTCGCAGCTAAAATCGGGGTGCCCATCGTGACGATGCGCGCCAAGGGCAAATCCGACGATAAAGAAGCGACCAAAGAGGAATTTAAATACCTGCGCCGCATGGGTGAAGAAGCCCACAGCCGCGGCATTACCCTGGCGATTAAACCGCATGTCGGGGCTTCGGTTTACAACACCGCCACGATGGTGCAAATGATGACCGAGATTGACATTCCCGGGCTGGGCGCCAACTTGGACACGCTGCATATCTTCCGGGCCAGAGAAGACGCTTCGGATACGATTAAAAAGCTCGGCAAGAAAATCGTGCATGTACACTTGCGCGAATATCCCGATGTCGAGGACCGGCAGCATTACGAGTGCAAAGCGGAGGAAGAAATTGCCGGCCGCGGCGGCGTCAATTTCCCGAAAATTCTGAAGGGCCTGAAAGCCGTCGGCTACGAAGGCGCCATCGACCTCGATGTCATCGGCGCTTTTACCTATCCGTTATCCCGCCAGATGGGCATCGCCGCCGAGACCAGAGGCTACATCAACCGCTGTCTGCAGGAATTGAAATAGTTTAATAATCAGGTCATTACTTAAAGCCGCAGGGTTTTAAACAGTAAAACTGTTCAACCTGCGGCTTTTTGTTTTGGTAAAACCCCAGGTTTATTGGGGGCCTTAAAAATGTTAAGCTTAGTCTGAAACTGAGTACTGGTATAGTCGAAAGGAGGAATGTTTTCATGAGCGAGAAAAAACCGGTAAATCGCCCCGCTCCCGAAGTTTGTCCCCCCTGGCTCTGTTTCACCTTTGATAACTTCCTGAGAAGGATGGTGCAGAATCCCGGCCGCATCCTGCGGCCGTATATCAAGCCGGGCTGGACGGCGCTGGATGTGGGGCCGGGGATGGGTTATTTCACCATCACGATGGCGAAATTAGTCGGGAACAGCGGAAAAGTGATTGCCGCCGACCTGCAGCCGCAAATGCTGGCAGGGGTACGACGCCGGGCGGTTAAAGCCGGATTGCAGGACCGCATCATACTGCATCAAAGCACGGCGGACAGTCTCGGCATCAGTGAACCGGCGGATTTCTGCCTGACTTTCTGGATGGTACATGAAGTCCCAAACCGCGCTCATTTTATTAACGAAATCGCAGCAGCACTAAAACCAGGCGGATTATGGCTGATATCTGAACCAGAGTTTCATGTTTCGAAAGCGAACTTTACTCAAACACTGGAACTGGCAAAAACCGCCGGATTATCGGTAATCGAACGCCCGAAGATATTTATGAGTAATGCTGTTCTATTAAAAAAATAACCCGTTTTTTTGACCTGAATAATGTAATATTAAATCCGCTCAATCTTTCCCTGCTATATTTTTAAAATCAGGCGCTTTCCTTGCCTGCCAAAAGGCACAAAAGTTACAGCTTTTCTGACTTAAAAGCATTATCCTTATAAATTAGCGAAGGGAATTCCGCGAGGGGGAATCGAATATGGCAGAAAATAACGGCACAACTATAATTGTCATGAGCGGCGATATGGATAGAGTAATGGCCGCTTTCAATATCGCAATCGGCGCGGCTTCAATGGGTAAAGAAACCAACATGTTCTTCACTTTCTGGGGGTTGAAGGCTATCCAGAAAGGCAACTTCACGGGCAAGAGCTTCTTCGGGCGGATGATGGGGTTCATGAACCGCGGCGGGATTAACCGTATTGGTCCGTCACAGTTTAACTTCTGGGGCCTGGGCCGGTGGATGTTTAAGAAAATGATGAAGAACCACCACATTACACCGTTGGAAGAATTGCGGAAAGCGGCGATGGACCTGGGAGTAAAATTCCATCCATGCCAGATGAGCATGGAAGTGATGGAAATCAGCTCCGAAGACCTGATTCCCGGGGTTGAGGGAGTCTGCGGGGTGGCTTCCATGCTGGAAATGGCCGACCGCTCGAAACAAACGCTTTTTATCTAAATAGCTGATTCACCTCAAACAGATACTTCATCCAAAACACTATCTGCCCCCAATGCTTAAATCTTTGTTTTTTCCATTCGGAAAAGAGTAAACTTAGGATGATAATTTATCACGAAGCTGGCAGGCAAGGATTTGTCCGGAAAATCTGGGGAAATATTCGATAGGGCTTTAGTTGAAGCGCCGGCATTTTCTTTGTTGTCGGAATTAGCCCGTTGGCTGAAAAACCGGGAGCCTCACGCATACCTGGTGGGCGGATTAATCCGGGATGCGCTGGAGGGGCGGGAGACGGTGGATATCGATATTGCCGTCGCTGCCGATGTTCCAGAAATCGGCCCGCCGCTAGCCGAAGCGCTGTACGGCAAGTTCATCATGCTGGATGCAGTGAACAGTATCGGCCGGATTATCCTGCCGGACTGGACGATTGACATCGCTGCATTTACCGGTAAAATCGAAGACGACCTGAAAAGGCGCGATTTTACCATCAATGCCATGGCCGTTGATTTAACGCAGTTAACATCAGAAAACCAAAATGCCAGGTTGATTGACCCCTTCGGCGGGCGGCTTGATTTGGACCGCGGGCTAATCAAAATGGTCACTCCCACCATTTTCCGGGACGACCCGGTGCGCCTGCTGCGGGCAGTGCGCCTGGCGGCAGAGCTCGATTTCACCATAGAAAAAGAGGCTGAAATCGAAATTGAACAGGCCGCGCCGCTGATTGCCGCAGTACCCGGCGAAAGGGTGCGGGAAGAGCTTTTACGCCTGCTCAATGCCTCACACGGCGGGCAGGTTCTGGCCGATATGGAAAATTGGGGATTATTAACCGCTTTAATACCGGAATTGCGGCCGCTAAAAGGCGTGGCACAGCCGAAAGAACACCACTGGGACGTTTTCGAGCATTCGCTCAAGACCGTCAGCGCCGTGGATTTCATCCTGCATCAGGGAGTCTGGGAATATCAGGACCGGAATATCCTGGCACTCGTACCCTGGAATGAAACAATCGCGGAATATTTCGACCGGGCAGTGAGCAGCGGCAGCACCCGCAGGTCGCTGTTGAAATTAGCCGCGCTGCTGCACGATATCGCCAAACCGCAGACCAAAGCTTTCGATGAGAACGGCAAGATGCGTTTTCTGGGGCACCCGGAAACGGGGGCGGAGGTGGTGGAAAGTGTGCTGGAGAGGTTGAGGTTCAGCGCTAAAGAAGTCCGCCTCGTCACGTTAATGGTGCAGCATCACATGCGGCCCACGCAGCTGAGCCAGGATGCGATGCCGACGCAGCGGGCGATTTACCGCTACTTCCGGGATGCGGGCGACGCCGGTATCGACACGCTGTACCTGAGCCTGGCGGACCATCTGGCCGCGCGCGGCCCCGGATTATTGCCAGACCAGTGGGAGGCCCATACCGCGCAGGTGGCCCATGTTTTACAGGCACATTTCCAGCAGAAAATGACGGAACCGGTGCGGTTGATTGACGGTAACGATTTAATCAATGTTTTCGGGATGAAGCCGGGGGTGGAAATGGGCGCGCTGCTGGAAGAAATCAAAGAAGCGCAGGCGGCCGGGGAACTGACGGACCGGGCCGCGGCAATGGAATACGCGAGAAAACACCTATCCGATATGACCGACAAATGATTTGTCAGCGTCCTCCGGTGAGAATGTTATAATAGTGCCATGACGTTTCCGGCATTGAGCTACTATCAGCAGACTTTTTTGCGCCTCACCCTGAAAGAAGAAATTATCTCCGCCCGGGAATTCGAGGACTGCCGGTTTGAAGCCTGCAGTTTTGCCTCCTGTACGTTCGACAAAGTGAAGTTCATCAATTGCGATTTCGACGGGTGTTTTATGAGCGTCATCAGGTCTTCGGGGAGCCGGTTCCTGGAAGTGAAATTCACCAGGTGCAAGGCGCTCGGCTTCAACTGGTCGAAAACCGATGCCGTCCGCGATTTGTCTTTCAACGAATGCCAGCTCAACTATTCCGATTTCAGCTACCTGAAAATACCGGGCATCAAAATATTGGGCTGCGAAGCGAAAGAGGTCGATTTTACGGAGGCGGACTTAACCGGCGCCGATTTGCAAAATACCGATTTCGAAAACAGCCGTTTTTATAACACCAATCTGTCTGCCGCGGATTTGCGGGGAGCACGGAATTTCTACATCGACGTGAAAAACAACGTGCTCAAAAAGGCGAGGTTTTCTTTTGCCGGCGCGGTGACCCTGCTGGATTGCCTGGATATTGTGATTGAGTAGGCAACGTGTTGTCTTGTTGTGGTGGACGTTGAACAGGATGCCAATACTAGTGATGTCACCATTAGAACAGTTAGTGCTATCCAAATGGCTCCCTTTTTCATTTGACCTCCTTTATTTGCCTTATTATTTTGTTAATTTTCAAACCGCATGTGTAAGACTGGTTTTGCCACCAAGCCCGATTAATCCCAGGGCTCCATCACGGGAGGGGACAACCACAAACTTGGCTGTGAGCCCAACAACAAACTCACAGTACCCTGGACTCCCCTGGCAAAGCCAATCTTAACGGAGGTAAATCTTCTAATCGTTATGATTTTCTGTATAGATTTCTGTACAGAATACTATAAAGTAAAATAAAGGTTATCACGGGTTTTGAAATTTGTCAATGGGTCATGTACACCCTTGATTCACCGTCAAAAGATCAAAAAAGGCCGCTTTGGAGTTAATTCTGTAGCTAAGTTACAATAGAAGCAAGCAAAGAAATAATCACCAAAGAGGTGAAAATGTGTTTAAGCAAGGAGTGCTTCCTTTCCGTTATGAATGTGA
>Ga0326728_10024177_pt1 | contig 11040 bp, 8 predicted proteins | sample MB3enrmetagenome_FD_207602 | JGI IMG/M metagenome (GOLD analysis project Ga0326728, IMG submission 207602) | Lab enriched peat soil microbial communities from McLean, Ithaca, NY, United States - MB31MN | ecosystem: Environmental > Terrestrial > Soil > Wetlands > Peat | place: USA: New York... | reverse complement strand
TCATTTCTGTCATCGCCATCGTTAAGGGCCACAACGTGCCCCGCCTGAGTGATGTGCTGGGTGGCATCTATGGGAATCCGAACGATTTCGCATTCGCCATCGTGTTATCGCTGCCCTTTGCACTGGCCTTCATGGTCACCGCCAAGAACACTGTCATTAAAGTGTTTTGGCTGGGCGGAATGCTGGCCATGTTGATCGCCATTTTCTTGACCGCATCCCGCGCCGGGTTTATCGATCTCGTCATTTCCTTTAGCGTCGCGCTCTACTACTTCGGCATCAAAGGCAGGCGTTTTTACCTGATTGTGGCCTCTGGCCTGCTCGGCGTCGTGGTGTTGGGCGCCTTTGGCGGAAAACTCTACGATCGCTTTACCGCTTTGGAGCACGGCCCCACCGCCACAGATTCCGCCTATCAATCGTACGTGGCCCGCGTGTATCTTATGGAGCGCGCCGTCAACGCCATCGAACACTATCCCATCTTGGGGGTTGGCAGCCATGATTTCGCCGCCTACTCGGGGATCTGGCGTGACGTGCACATGTCCTACCTCCAGATCGGCGCCGAAGCCGGCATTCCCGTCCTCATCCTTTATCTGATGTTTTTCTGGCGGGGGTTTGTGAATCTTAGGGCCCTCCATAAAAAGAAGAACCTCGATCCCGACATTGTTTTGTTCACAGGTGCATTGCACAGTTCGCTGGTCGGCTTCGTCGTGGGCGCGCTGTTTGCCCCCGAGGCCTACCAGTTCTTCCCCTATTTAGCCGTCGCGTTTACGGCAGCGCTGTTGCAGACGGTCAAAGAACAAGAACAAGGATCTGGCACGGCGCCTACGCCACCGAAAAAGCCGCGTCATTTCCTGGAGGCCTATGCCGATCACGAAAAAACCAGTGCAGCCACTTCTGCCTAATATTCGCACCCTCACCACGTCGCCCGAGGAGATGTTGCCGCGCGCGCAGGAGACCGCACCATGGAATCGCCGTTCCACGGGCCTGCTACTTTGCGTGCTGGTGATAGCGATGGTGGCGATACTCCGCGGTATCCGTGTTGGCGAGTTCAGTTACAACGTGGATGAAGCGCAGCACGCGGTGACCGGACTCTACTTCGCCGCTTTGCTGCACGATCATCCCGCCCACCCGATACAGTATACGTACCAGTTTTATGCGCAGTACCCGGCGATCGGCGTGATCCACTGGCCACCCTTTTTCTATGTGTTTGAAGGGCTCTCCTTTCTTTTGCTGGGACCGAGTGTTTTGGCCGCCCGCCTTGCCATTCTCGCCTTCGCGCTTCTGGGCCTGTCCGCATGGTTCGTCATGGTCAGGGAACTGCAGAACGATTGGACCGCAGCACTCGCCACCGCCTTGCTGGCTTTGCTGCCAGCGCTCTTGCTCTTCGAGAAGACGGTGATGCTCGAGGTCCCATGCTTGAGCCTCTGCATCGCTGCTTCCTGCTGCTGGATGAAATATCTTCTTTACGAAAAAAGGGCGACCTTATTTTGGTTTGTTGGATTTGCGAGTGCGGCCCTACTGACCAAGCAGAATAGCGTTTATCTGCCTCTGCTTTGCCTGACGTCGGCTGTCGCTCTCGGACGCTGGCGCTTGCTGGTGAAACCACCGGTTTTGTGGAGCGTGCTGAGCATTGCACTGATCGCCGGCCCCTACTACCTTCTGGCCCACGGGGTCCACTGGCAGACCATGGCGATGCAACTGACCGCCAGTAAGGTTTCAGGCATATCCAAGTTCGTCTTCTACTGGAAGCACCTGCCGGAACAACTTGGGTGGCTCCTCTTGGCGCTTTCCCTGCTGGGACTTGTGACCAGCCCGCGATGGGACCGAAGGTCATCCACGCTCCTGATGCTGGCCTGGATTGGATCTTGCTACGTTACCTTCACGCTGATCGGCGTCAAGACCCCACGCCTCACTCTCTACTGGTTGCCACCATTCACCTACTTCGCGGCTGGAATGTTGACGCGAATGTTTCGCCGTCAGCTACTGAGAGCGATCGCAACCGGTGTAGCGGCTATGCTCTTGGCAAGTTTTTTCGTTGCCGCCTGGTTCTATCAGCGCCCTTATGTATCGGGTTATTCCGCCGCGGCAAAGGCGGTCACGCAAATCGCGCCCGGCGGTATCATTCTCTACGACGGAGACTTGCCTGGGAACTTCATTTTTTTTCTGCGCGCGAATGATCCCCGGCGCAATTTTCTGGTGCTTCGCAAAGCGCTCTACGCTTACCGGGTCGAGAAGGCCTGGGGTTCGGAGGAACTGGTTCATGGCCAGGAGGACATCGAAAATCTGCTGCGCCGCGACGGGGTCCGCTTCGTGGCCGTGTCGGAGGGCATGCGCTTGAATTTCGACGTGCAACGCACGCTTCGCGACCTGCTGCGGTCGCAGCAATTCCGGTTGCGGGGACGCTTTCCCATTTACTCCACGGAGAGCCCCTCGGACAATCTTTTGCTTTATGAAAACATGCAGTGGGCGCCACCGACCGACAAATTTTTGAAAATTCGTATGCTGACACTGAACCACGATATCGTTGTGCCGTTCAGTCAATTCGTGTTTACTGAAAGTCCCGCGCCTCATCCGCAGGTCGTCGATGGCAAGTGACCACAGCCTGCGAGACCATGCGGAGCCGCGACATGGCCGTTGTGTGGGACAATTTTTGCGCTTTGCAAACCAAGTAGCGGTGGCCGGGCAAGCCGCGCCATTTCCTGGAGGTATATGCCGATTACGGAACCACTGATGCAGTCTCCCCTGGCCACTGACTTGCAGGCGATTTTGCGTTGCCTCGGCTGCGGCTCGAAACTCGAAAGCGACGCGGCGGCGGGTTTCCTCTGTCCGGCTTGCAAGCGCGGCTATCCCAACCTCCAGGGCATTGCGCGCTTTGTCGACGCCCAGCACTACGCCGCCAGTTTTGGTTTTCAGTGGCACCGTTATCGGAAGACCCAACTCGACAGTGATCAAGACGAGGTCCGTGAGTCCGAACAGAACTTCTTGATGAAGACCGCTCTCCGCCCCGAAGATCTCAAGGGCAAACTGGTCCTCGACGTCGGCTGCGGCATGGGACGCTTCGCCGAAGTCGCTACCCACTGGGGCGCGCGCGTCGTGGGCATCGACCTGAGCGCCGCCGCCGAGGTCGCCGCCCAGAACCTTGACGGCCGCGACTTTGTCGCTTTCCAGGCCGATGTATTCGCTCTGCCCTTCGCTCCCGAAAGTTTCGACGTCATCTATAGCATTGGCGTGCTCCACCACACGCCGGATTGCGAAGCCGCCGTCAAAGCGCTCGGCCAATATTTGAAGCCCGGCGGACTGCTCGCCGTCTGGCTCTACAGCGGATACAACAAGTGGTACCGCTTCAGCGATTTCTGGCGCCGCTATACCCACAGGATGAAGCCCGAGACCCTGCACCGCATCCTGAAAGTCGCGGTCCCGTTCTTCTACAATCTGCAACAGCTCTTGCGGAGCATGCCGCTGATCGGCCGTCCCGCCGCGGGCCTTGTCCAGCATCTGTTTCCGGTGAACCGCCAGAAAGATCCGGAAGCCCGCATGCTCGACACCTTCGACTGGTATTCTCCGAAGTATCAGTCCAAGCATACCTACGAACAGGTGTTCAAATGGTACGCGGCGATGGGCATGGAAGACATGCGCGTGGGCGAGATTGCCATCGCCGTCCGTGGCCGCAAACCGGCAAACCCACGCTAGCCGGCCGCTGAACTTGTGTTCCGCATAGGGGTATCGCTGGAGCGATACCAGATTCGTATCGAGGTATAGCTTGAGCCATTCTAGTTTTGTATCAGGGTATCGCTTTAGCGATACCGCAAGTCATCGTAATCAGAAGCCCCTTTAGGGGCTGCACAGAGACGAAAAACTAAAGACCAAACGCCATGTGTGGAATCGCTGGAGTCGTGAGCGCAACTCGCGAGAGCAACATCACCGAAGCTCTCGTGCGCCACATGTGCGGCCAGATCGTCTACCGCGGCCCCGACGATGAGGGACTCTACGTCGCCGACGGCGCCGGTCTGGGCATGCGCCGCCTCTCCATCATCGACCTCTCCGGCGGCCATCAGCCCGTCTTCAACGAAGACCGCACCGCATGGATCGTTTTCAACGGCGAGATCTACAACTTTCCCGAACTCCGCCCCGAGCTCGAGGGCCGCGGCCATCGTTTCTGCACCCACACCGACACCGAAGTCATCATTCATCTCTACGAAGAAATGGGCGCCGATTGCGTCCAGAAACTGCGCGGCATGTTCGCTCTCGCCATCTACGACAAGGTCAAGCGCAAGCTCGTTTTGGCGCGCGACCGGCTGGGCAAAAAGCCGCTGCACTACGCTCTCCATAACGGCAATCTCTATTTCGCCTCGGAAATCAAATCGATTCTGGCCGTCGCCCCGGAACTGGCCACAGTCGACGCGCAGGCGCTCCTCGAGTATCTCTACTTCGGCTATGTCCCCGATCCCATCACCGCCTTCACTGGCATCCATAAGCTGCCGGCCGGACATCTGCTGGAATTCGAGAACGGCAAAGTCACCGTCCGTCAGTATTGGGACTTGCCGTCCTACGATACCTATTTTCCCAAGAGCGAAGAAGAGTGTCTGGAAGAATTAGAGCGCCGTTTATTCGAGGCTACGCGCATCCGCCTCATTTCCGACGTCCCGCTCGGCGCTTTTCTCAGCGGCGGCGTCGATTCTTCCACCGTAGTCGCCATGATGGCCCGCGCCAGTTCCGGCCCCGTCAAGACCTTCAGCATCGGCTTTACCATGGACGATTTCAACGAGGCCCGCTACGCCCGCATGGTCGCCCAGAAATTCGGCACCGATCATCACGAGCTAATTCTCGAGCCCGATGTCGTCCAAACCGTCGAGCATCTGACCGGTTCGCTCGAAGAGCCTTTCGGCGATTCTTCCATGCTGCCCACGTATTACGTGTCGCAGATGGCCCGCAAGCACGTGACCGTGGCGCTTTCCGGCGATGGCGGCGATGAGATGTTTGCCGGCTATGATCGTTATGGCATTCACGCCGGCCGCCGCGTCTTCGAGCGCATTCCCGAGTGGGCGCGCCGGTTGTTCCGCAACCGCATTTTTCCGAGCCTGCCCCGCTCCATGCGCGGCCGCGCTTTCAGCTACAACGTTTCACTGCCCTGGCAGGAGCGCTACGTCGATGGCCTTTCGTTCGTGCCCGGTTTTGAACGCAACCTGCCGCTGCTCTCCGATGGCTTCCGCGACGTTCTGCGCCGCGGTGACGATCCCAGCAACGCTCTGCGCCGCTACTTCACCCATACCCCCGCCCAAGATCCGGTCAGCCAGCTCCTCTACGTCGACACTAAAACTAACTTGGTTGGCGACATCCTCACTAAGGTGGACCGCATGAGCATGCTCAATTCGCTCGAAGTGCGCGTGCCCATCCTCGATCACCAACTCGTCGAATGGGCCGCCAGCTTGTCGTCCGCATGGAAGCTGCGCGGTCGTCAGCAGAAGTACATTCTGTTAAAACTTGCCGAACGTGTGGGTGTGCCGCGGGAAGCTATCTATCGCAAAAAGCAGGGGTTCGCGCTTCCGCTTCGTCACTGGATGCGCCATGAACTCAAAGACATGTTGACGATCCTGCTCGAGCCACGCACTCTCGATCGCGGATACTTCGCCGCCGCCGGAGTCCGGAAATTGATGGACGACCACCTTGTCCGCGGTCGCGTGAATACTGGACGTATCTGGCGCTTGCTCATGTTCGAGCTCTGGCACCGCAATTTCCTGGAAAAATTCGTCAAACCCGCGGGCTTGTTTTCGCTTGCGGCGGCCGCGGACTCGCGAAGAAAATTGCCGCGCCCTCCCGTGTTAGCATCTTCCCCGGTGGGAGAGTGACTCGGTGGATGCCGCGAACGCTGCCAGTATCGACACAAACCGTCCCGGCGATCCGGCCATCAGCCTGTTTCTCATGGTCAATACTTTTGAGACGGGAGGATCCGAGCGCCAGTTCACCATCCTCGCCCAGAATCTAGTTCCCCCGCAATTTCAAACTCATCTAGGCTGCATCGCCCGGATTGGCCCGCTTGCCCATAACTTCCTAGACGCTCCCGCATTTCCCCTCGGCGGCAGCCTCTATGGATGGCAGTCGTTGCGCACGCGCTTGAACTTGGGCCGTCACCTGCGTTACCACCACATACAAGTTGCGCACGCCTTCGATTTCTACGCCAATCTCACGCTGATTCCCGCCGCCAAGCTTGCCCGCGTGCCCGTCGTCGTCGGCAGCCATCGCCAACTCGGAGACCTCATGACTACCGCGCAGTTCCGCGCTCAGGCCGCCGCGTTTCGCTGGTGCGATGCCGTGGTCTGCAACTCCCAAGCCGCCGCCGCTCGTCTCCTCGCCTCCGGCCTCTCGCCCAATAAGATCGCTGTCATCGGAAACGCCTTGCCCGACGAGGCTTTCACCGCAGCGCCCGCCGCTCTGCCGAAACGTCCCGGGGTCGTTCGCGCCGGCATGGTAGCGCGCATGAATCACCGCTACAAAAATCATTCCGGATTCCTGCGCATCGCCGCACAGATCCATAAGCGCATGACGGATGTCGAATTTATTCTTGTGGGCGATGGCCCGCTGCGAAAAGAACTGGAGAACGAAGCCGCGAGTCTCGGTCTCGGCGCTTCCGCGATCTTTCTAGGCGACCGTCAGGATATGCCCGCAGTCCTCGCATCCATCGACGTCGCTGTCAATACTTCCGATTCCGAAAGCTTGTCCAACGTCATTCTCGAAGCCATGGCCGCGGGTTTGCCCGTGGCCGCCTATGATGTCGGAGGAAATTCCGAGCTGCTCAACCGGCAACGTGGAGTCCTGGTTCCCGCCGGCAACGAGGCCGCTTTTGCCGATGCCGTCCAAACACTTCTGGCCGACCCCGCGCTTCGCCGGCAACTGGGCCGCAACGCCCTGCAGTTCGCGCAAGAAAACTTCAGCCTCGATCGCGTCCGCCAGCGTTACGTGGAACTCTACGTCAATCTCCTCCAGAAAAAGCGCCGGAGGAATTCCGCCGCATGAGCGCGCCCGTCTTTCCGCCCAGTTGCTCGACCAGCGCCGCTGCAAAACGTTCCGTGTTCCGGGCCATGTCGTAATCGCGCACGACGCGGGCCCGCGCTTGCCTCCCGATCTGCGCCCGTAGCTCCGGCGACTCTAAAAGATGCCGGATCTGCCGTTTGAGGTCCTCCACATCGGCCACCGCGAAGAGCATCCCGTCGACGCCATGCTCGATCAATTCGGGTATGCCCGTGATGCAAGGAGCTACGCAGGGTATCTGCATGGCCATGGCTTCCATCAAAACCATCGGAATGCCTTCGGCCAGGCTGGGCATCGCGAATACATCGGTCTCGGCATACAGTGCCATGAGCCGGGCCTGATCCACCCAGCCAGCGAATTCTACGTTGGATCGAATTCCCAGTTCGGCGGCGCGGTTCTCCAGCCAGGTGCGATCGGGCCCATCGCCCACCAGCCGCAAATGCACGGGGCGACCCTCCGCGCTCAAGGCCGCGACCGCTTCGAGGAGCAGCCCCTGGCCCTTCTCCGGTGCCAGTCGCCCTACGCAAAGAAGTTTTGGCGGCGAGGAGACGGTTCGGAGCGGCGGTGGCGCAAACTCGCTGGCGTCTATGCCCAGCGGAACGTAAATCAGCTTTTGCCATTCGCTACGGCCGCACGAAAGCATCATCTGGCCTCGCCCGTGGCGGCTGATCGAGCGCACAAACAGCGATCCTCGGATGCGTTCCGCCAGGTGCGTGCCGATAGGGTCGTGCAATTCTCCAAAGCCGTAAACTCCAAACGACATCGTCACCGGGAACGTGCGCGCCGTCAGTAGGGCGACACTGGCGGAGAAACTCGCATGCACGTGAGAAACGCCGCATTGCCTCATGCGCCGGCCGACTAGAATCGCCTCGGCAAAATATGCCAGATGATAGGCCACTCGCTTGAGGCTGCCGCCTGCCAATCCGAGGGCGAAGATCAGTCCTCCGAGGTAACGCAGCGGATGCCGCAGAAACTCGCCAAGGTTCAAGATTGCAACCTGCGCAGCCGGCACCTCCTTGACGTAATAGGTTCGCGCTGCTTCCTCGCGTTCCACCGGGCTGAGCTTTTCGAGCGGACGATCGGGTGGGCTTACCGATACCACCGGCACTTCGAGGCCAAGGCGCCGGAGCTGCCGTACTTCAGCCAGTAGATAGCTGTGATTGATGGCCGGAAACTGGCCGACCAGGTAGAGCAACTTCGTCCGGTCAGCCACGGGTCGTCCGCTCCGCCGCGACCACCGCGGCAATTCCATCCGCCAACGAAGTGCGCGGCTGCCAGCCGAGTTCCGCGGCGGCCCGCGACGTGTCGGCGACCACATCCAGAATTTCCCCGGGACGAGGTTCGTCGGCGCTCACCACCGGCTTCGAGACCCCAGCGGCATGGTTGACGAGCTGGGCCACTTCCGCAACGCTCACCGAGCGGCCGCTGCCCAGGTTATAAACTCCGTGGGCTCCTGGCCGTAATGTGGCCAGCAGAAGCATGACTGCGTCGCCCACATAGAGATAGTCGCGCTTGGGGCGCAGGTCCGCGACGCGCACCTCCGCTTGAGATGGATCCAGCGCCTGGCGCACGATCGAAGGAATGAGAAACGACGGACGCTGCCCCGGGCCGTAAATGTTAAAAGGACGCACGATCGCCAGCGCGAGTCCAAAGCGCTGCTCATAAAATCGCGCCGTCTCTTCGGCCAGGATCTTCGTGTGAGCGTAGGGATTGACGGCCGACAAAGGATGGTCCTCCGCAATAGGCAATCGTTGCGGCTGACCGTACACATAGGAACTTACCAGGGTAAGCGAGGCCTGATTCCGGCGGCAGTGTTCGAGAACATTCACCGTGCCCATCACGTTGGTGTGGTAAAACGCCTGTGGATTCTGCCAGCTTTCCGGTACGTAACTCTTCCCCGCCAAATGAAACACATGGCTCACGCCCTCCATGGAAAGCGTGCAATTGGCGATGTCTCCGTCGCGACTCGAATGCGCCCGCACAACGCGGCCTTGCGATTCCAGTGCCGCAACCAAGTGGCGGCCCAGGAAGCCTGTCGCGCCGGTTACCAGAATCTTATTTTTCATCCGGCAAGAGTTGCTTCCGCCGCTCTTCAAATTCATCCACGGCGCGCATGTAGTCATCCACCCGGCCAATATCCAGCCAATAGCCGGAATAGCGTTCCACATGCGCCGATTCTTTGTGCGCCAGCATGTCGAGCATCAGGTCGTCGAAGCCGTATTTCTGTCCCGCGGGCACGCGATCCAGCACCGCTCGATTCACGATGTAGACTCCCATGCTCACCAGGTACTGGATCTTCGGTTTCTCCTCAAATCCCACGAGCCGGTCGTCGCTGGCATGAAGCACTCCGTAGTCGACGATGTGCGTGCGCTCCGATGCGGCGATGGTGAATAGCCGTTTCTGGCTAACGTGCTCCTCGTACAGCTTTCCCATGGGTAGGTCGGTGAGCACGTCCCCATTCATCAGCAAGAAGTTCTCGGGCAAGTCGCCGATCAGCCGCAGCGGAGCGATCGTGCTGAGAGGTGTGGTTTCGAGCGAGTAATCGATGCGGATTCCCCATTTCGATCCGTCGCCGCAAAATGCGCGCACAATTTCCGCCTGGTGGTTTACGGCTAGCGTAACGCGATCGAAACCCTGGCCCGCTAACTGGCGAAGTATGACTTCAAGAATAGGATACTCGCCGATGGGCATCAGCGGCTTTGGGAGCACCACCGTGTAGGGACGCAGCCGGCTGCCCTTGCCTCCCGCCAAAACCACCGCGCGCTTAGACATTGTAGAGGTTACCCTTATACCGCCGCAGATTCTCGGGCTGGGTGAACCAGCGTACGGTGCGCTCTAAACCTTCATGCAGCGGAATCCGCGGAACAAAACCGCAGGCGCCGCGCAGTTTCGAATTATCGCACTTCAGCCGCTGCACCTCGCTCTTTTCCGGCCGTAATCGCTGCTCGTCGCATATAACCTTGATGTTGGAGCCCATGGTCTCGCCGATGAGTTTGACCAAATCGCCAACCGCAATCTCGTGGTTCGATCCGACATGAAAGACTTCGCCTTCGCCGCCTGCCATGCCGGCGAGCGCCAAAAAACCGCGGCACGTATCTTCGACGTACGTGAAATCGCGCGTCGCCGTCAGATTGCCCAGCGAGATCGTCTCCGCGCCCCCAGCGATTTGAACGATAATACTTGGAATCACCGCGCGCGCCGACTGCCGCGGGCCGTAGGTGTTAAACGGACGTGCCACCACCACGGGAACGCCAAAAGAATAATAAAAGCTAAGAGCTATACTATCGGACCCGATTTTCGTCGCGCTGTAAGGCGACTGCGGCTGCAACGGATGTTTTTCATCGATCGGCACATACTGTGCCGTGCCATAGACCTCGCTCGTCGAGGTCTGGATGAATCGCTTCACGCCGTTTCTTCGGGCAGCCTGGCAGAGATACAAGGTGCCCTTCACATTCGTATCCACATAGCTGCCGGGTGCGCGATACGAATAGGGAATTGGGATCAGCGCCGCCAGGTGAAACACAATGTCAATGTCGCGAGTCAGTTCATCGCAGAGGTGGGCATCGCGAATGTCCCCGGTGATCACTTCGATTTCCTTAAGGCAGCCGATCTGTTCGAGCCATCCCCAATCGTTGAACGAGTTGTACTGACTCAACGCCCGGACCCGCGCCCCGGCTGCGGCGAGCTGTTCCGTGAGATGCGAACCGATGAAGCCGTCGGCTCCAGTCACGAGCACGCGCGAATTGCCGACATTCGCCATAAGGCTTTTAGAATACCACGCCGTTTGCGCGCTACTGTTTCGACGGATGATGCCGTCCGCGAACAGTGGGTGAATGTCTATTGTGGTTTTAGCTCAGGCCGCTGCGGACGAAGGCGATCCTCGAGGCGATAACAGGCTTGGATGGTTCCGGGTGGAAGCTGTCCGACGGCCACTTCTCGAAAAGCGCGAGAAGTTGATTGGATAAGAGCGAAGGCTCGATACGAACCGGGGTAGTCTTGGTTGAGGACTAAGGCTTC
>Ga0326728_10024176_pt1 | contig 11040 bp, 9 predicted proteins | sample MB3enrmetagenome_FD_207602 | JGI IMG/M metagenome (GOLD analysis project Ga0326728, IMG submission 207602) | Lab enriched peat soil microbial communities from McLean, Ithaca, NY, United States - MB31MN | ecosystem: Environmental > Terrestrial > Soil > Wetlands > Peat | place: USA: New York... | reverse complement strand
CAATCCCCGCTTCCAATTTGGCAAGAGCCGACGCTTCCACCGGACTTTCTAACTTGACGTGATACGTCCGCGGTACGGCGGATCTCGGGGACATCAGGAAATTGGCCAACTCGCCGTCATTCGTCAGCAGCATCAGCCCGGAGGAATGATAGTCAAGTCGCCCCACCGGATACACTCTCTCCTTGATATCCCGCACGAGTGAAATCACCGTGGGGCGATGCTGCGGATCGCTCACCGTGGAAACGTAGCCCGGGGGCTTGTTAAGCAGGAGGTACAGCCGCCGCGTCGTGCGCCTCAGCGGCCTGCCGTCTACGAGGATTCGGTCCCGCGCGGGGTCAGCTTTGGAGCCTAATTCGGCCACCACCTGACCGTTCACCGAAACACGGCCCTGCACAATAAGCTCCTCGGCCTTGCGCCGAGAGGTAATGCCGGCTTCGGCGATGATCTTTTGAAGTCGCACCCTCATCTGGATTCCTTACCTGAAATTGTGCGTCCCCTGTAGGGGCACCTTTTGGGGGGTCTTGGGCAGGGCATGCCCCAGAGCTGTCCAAATGGGCGGAGCCGCAAGGCATAGTTGAGAGATTTGATTGTAGTTTGGACAAGCCTAGGCATGCCCTGCCCCTACAAGACACAACCGGCCGCGGCTTCACCGCGCTGCGTTACCTCCTATTCTCCGTCCTCGCTTGCGGGCGCGGGTGAGGGAGCCGGAGTTTCGCCGGACTCACCCGGCGCGCTGGCTGGCGCCTCCGCCGCCGGATTAGAAGCCTCCGGCATAGCTTCCGAGGGAAGCCCGGTCTCTGCCACCGCCCACTCCGAGCCTAAGGCTTGTTTTGCCAATTCTTCAAATTCCTTCAGGCTGGGAAGTTCGCCCACGTCCTTCAGCCCAAAATGCACCAGAAAATCCCGCGAGGTTCGATAGAGGATGGGCCGTCCCACCACGTTCTTTCGCCCCGCCGTCACGATGAGTTTCTTTTCGAGCAGGGTGTGAATGACGCCTCCACAGTCCACCCCGCGGATTTCGTCGATTTCCGGCAAGGTCACGGGCTGCCGGTAGGCAATCACCGCCAACGTCTCGAGCGCCGGCTTGGAGAGCCGTACGGGCGGCTTCAAACTCTTCACAAACTTCCGCACCACCTCGTGATGCTCAGCTTTGGAGAAGAATTTGTAACCCCCCGCCACTTCGCGGACTTGAATTCCATGCGGCGCCTGTTGAAAGTCCTCCATCAACTCCTCGAGCTTGGCCTTCACTCGCCCGCGCTCTTCTCCCTCCAGGGTTCCCAGGATTGCGTCGAGCGAGACCGGCTCAGGCGCCACGTAGATGATGGCCTCAATCAGGGCCTTTAGGTTTTCGTCAGTGAGCATGCACGACCCTGTCCGTTGTCCGTGGTCCGTGGTCCGTTGTCCGCTGTCCGTCGCCCGCCCTCAGTTTGCGTTGCCCCCGTCTGTCATTCTGAGCGAAGCGAAGAATCTCTGGCGTGCCCTCATTTTGGAACTGCCGAGATTCCCTTGCTGCGCTCGGAACGACACCGTGCTACGGACAAGCGACAACGGATCACGGACAACTGACAACGGACCACGGACAACTGACAACGGACCACGGACGTCTACCCAAAATTCTCCTCTAACCCAACTTGCAGCGCCGCAGCATTCGTCGCCGAGAGAATCTCATCAAACCGCTTGCTTTTCGAAACCGTGATGGGACCAAACAGCTCCTTTTGCCGCAGCAGGATGGCTCGGACTCTTACCAATTCCAGCAGGGCCAGGAAGAGCGCAATGAGGGCGTCTCTCCACAGATAGCCCGCGATAAGTTCCTCCAAAGAAACGGGCCCGGACTTGGCGTGGAGCACCTGCTTGATGTGCTCGACCATCTGCGCCACCGTCATTTCCTCGCGTCGAATTTCGATCTGGGGCCGTTTTTTGGCCCGCTCGAGTATCTCGCGGAAGGTTGAAATCAGGTCGAAGACGGAAACCGCGAGGCCGGGCTCATCCTCGGCCTCGACAAACTCGCCGATGCCCGGCTGCGACCACATCGCCTCCTCGATCATCCGCTTGGACTGGAGCATCTGCGCCGCATTTTTGAACTGCTCGTGCTCGAGCAGACGATGCACAAGTTCCTGGCGCGGGTCTTCCTCCTCTTCGGGCGGCGCGTTCGGATCAGGAGGCAAGAGCATCCTCGATTTGATGTGAATCAGGGTTGCGGCCATGAAAATGAACTCCCCCGCCACATCGATGTTCAGCTCTTCGAGCATATGGAGGTATTCGAGGTATTGTTGCGTAATTCTGGCGATCGGAATGTCGTAGATGTCGATCTGTTGCTTGCGTATGAGGTCGAGAAGCAGGTCCAGCGGCCCTTCGTACATGGCCAGCTTGACCGGCGGCGGCCCCTCGCCCCCATGCGTCAGACGCTTGCGCGCAGCCTGCCCCGGCCCCCCGCCCTCCACTTCGCCTGCCCTCTCGCCCGCAGCCGGCAGAACAACTTCGGCGCTCTGCTCACCCTCTGCAGGATTCATCACCGGTTCCTCGGCGCCGATTTTCGCGTCACGGGGATCTTCATTCATCGATTAACGCCTTGGGAGTGCGGCAGCTTGCTGCCGCGCTCCAAATCGGGTCCTAAGTCAGCTTCACTGCCGCTCTTACTTCCGCCATGGTGGCTTGAGCCACTGCTCGGGCTTTATGCGTTCCGTCCTCGAGAATATCCCACACCGTTTTGTGATTTTGCTCGTAAGGTCTGCGGCGTTCCTGAATGGGCGCAAGAAAAGCATTAAGATGCCCCGCCGCCAGCTTCTTGCAATCCACACAGCCGATCTCCGCCGTGCGGCACTCGCGATTCACACGGTCGATCGTCTCTTGAACCGAGAATACCTTGTGCAAGTCAAACACCGGGCAGACGTCCGGATTGCCGGGATCGCTGCGGCGCTTGCGAGCCGGATCAGTGATCATTGTCGCGAGCTTTTTCGAAACCACATCTGGCGCGTCGGTCAGGAAAATCGCGTTGTTGTAACTCTTCGACATCTTGCGGCCGTCCGTACCCGGCAGCCGGGGGGCGGAAGTCAGCAAGGCTTCGGGCTCGGGGAAAATCCCGCGTAACTCTCCGAGTCCCTGGTTTAAGCACTCCGCTCTCTGCTCCAAGGTGGCCTGGCGGAAGGCGACAGGGAGGAAACTCACGACGTCGATCCCAACGCCTTTGGCGAGCTTGATGTCCATGGCCTCGATGGCCCGCTCAACTGCACGGCTAGCCCAATCACCATCCTCTCCCTTGGGCAATTCAAGTTCGCCAAAGGCCAGGTTGAACCGCCGGGCGACCTCTCGAGTAAACTCGACGTGCGGCACCTGGTCTTCACCCACCGGCACATAGTTTGCCTTATACATCAGGATGTCGGCAGCCTGGAGCAGCGGATAACCCAAGAAGCCGTACGTGTTGATGTCATGGTCTTTTATATTCTCGAGCTGCTCTTTGTAAGTCGGGATGCGCTCCAGCCAAGCCAGCGGCGTCACCATCGAAAACAGCAGGTGCAATTCCGCATGTTCGGGCAGGCGCGACTGAATGAAAAACGTGGCCTTCTCGGGATCCAGCCCGCAGGCCAGCCAGTCGGCAACCATCTCCCAGGTATCCTGGTGCAGGTCGAGCGTATTCTCGTAGCCCGTGGTCAGCATGTGCCAGTCAGCCACAAAGTGGTAGCTCTCATACTCATTTTGCAACTTGACCCAGTTCTGAAGCGCCCCCACCAGGTTGCCCAGGTGCAGTTTGCCCGTGGGGCGCATGCCGCTCAATATCCGAAGCCGTCTGTCAGTTCCTTCGCTCAATGGATTTGCCTTTTTGTTCCCAAACGAAGATCGCCCGCTGCGCGCATACCTATTCCTCGCATCTGCGCCACTCGCCATCCTAGCACAGGTGCGAGGAAACGCGTAGCACAGGCACTCTTGCCTGTGCCCGCCGTACCACAAGCACAGGCAAGAGTGCCTGTGCTACTGGATTCCAAAACGTGGCTGTGCGGCGTACACTGACGACTGCGTCGAGGGGCGGCTTACGTGGCCGCCTTTTAACAGCAGGGGTTGCCCAATGACGCAGAACACGGTGTGGAAACATGCGCGTTGTGGCAGCCGGAGTATTACAAAGTGCAAAAGAACGCGGTGCGCTGGTTGCTGAGAATGTCATAGGCGAGGACGGCAAACTCTTTCGCTGAGGCAACTATGATCTCCCTTCATGTCGACTTGCTGCTTAAGCCTGGCGCAGGCCTGGCGCTCGAGAAGACCTTCCACGAGGTCTTTCTTCCAGCGATCTCGCTCCAGCCCGGCTTTTCGCGAGTGGCTCTGCTAGCGTCCAGATCGGAGGCGGACCGCTTTAGGCTGGTCATTGAATTCGAGAGCGAAGAGCTCCGCCTCAAGTGGGTGGCGAGCGACCTTCATCAACGGGTGTGGCCGAAGATGGAAACCCATTTCATCAACTACACGTTGAAGGGCTTCACCGGGGTGGAGAGGCCACTTGACCATGCCGCGCTTTGGCGATCTACATCGCCGCTCCAGCCTGCTATAATGGGTTGGTTCAGGGATTGAGGACATTCAGCTATCGGAGGTGGCAATGAGCAGGAGCAAGACGGTTTTCGTGTTTGGACTGGGGCTGTTCCTTCTCTGGGGCGCTTGTAGCGCGGGTGAACTGCCAGCCGCGAAAATCAAAATAGGGGAGAAGATGGCAGATTTCACGCTCCCGGATATCAACGGAAAACCACACCGGTTATATGATTTTGAGGGAAAGAAGGCTGTAGCGGTCATATTCATCGCCACCCGCTGCCCTTACTCCAATTCCTTCAATCACGTGATGGCCAGCTTCGCGCACGAGTACGAGAGCCGCGGCGTCGCCGTTATCGGAATCAATGCCAACAAAACTGAACCTGTTACAGAGGTTGCGGAACACGCTCGCTCTCATGGCCTCGACTTCCTGATCCTCAAAGATGAGGGGAATCAAATTGCCGACCGGCTGGGCGCCTCCGTAACACCTGAAGTGTTTTTGCTAGACAGCACATGGACGCTGCGTTACCACGGAGCGCTCGGGAACAGTCATCAGCCCACCGACAATCCCGATAAGACCGATGCCGATGAAGTCCGCCCGGCGCTGGAGGATGTCCTCAATGGGAAGCCCCCCGCAGTGACGGAGACTAAGGCGTTCGGCTGCTCGATCAAACGTGTCAAGGTCAGTTGATGGGATTCCGAAAACCCCGCTTTATCCACTTGGCCGCACTGCTTCTCTGCGCCGGCTGTTCGCGCCCCGTAGTTCCTTCCGAACCACCGCCGCCCAGAGGGATTGTTGATCTGGACGAAACCGGATGGGAGAAGGTGCGGGCTCAACAGCGCGGCCGGGTTCTGTTGGTCAACTTCTGGGCGACGTGGTGCGACCCCTGCCGGGAGGAGTTTCCCGACTTGGTTCGCCTTCACAATACCTACCGCAGCCGCGGGCTATCCGTGGTAGCGATCTCCATGGATGAGCCGGAATCTCGACCCGCCATCGAACAGTTCTTGAATTCGCAGGGAGCGAACTTCGGAAGTTATCGGCAGCGTTTCAAGGACTTTGAGGTGCTCGTGAATTCCATCAACCCGCGCTGGGGCGGGGGAATTCCCGCCACCTTCCTTTACGACCGGGAGGGACGGCTGGTTGAGAGCTGGGAGGGTGCAACGAAGTTTGAGGAGTTTGAAGGGGCGGTCAAGCCGCTGCTGCCGTAATCAATGAAAGTTGGGCAGCGAGGGAGAACCGGAATCCTGCCGCCGGAGCGCGGGCATCCTGCCCGCCCGCCCCAGTAAGACCCTCGCGCCACAGCGGGCAAGATGCCCGCGCTCCGGGCAGGGACGACCCCCTTAACCCAGTCCCCAGCAGCTTGCCCCCGCCATTTTGTCCCCTGCGCTTTTCGCTTGACAAACCCTCTAGCCCGTGGTAGCCTATCATGGTTGTCGTGGGCCAAGGTTGACAAGTTGTCGTTAGAGCACATCGACACGCACCCACGGCAAGCAGGCCGAAAACGATCCGCCAAAGGGGCAAGAACGGGGTTTTGAGAAAAAGATGTTATTCAGTGGGAACGAACCCAGTCATCTGCGGCAAATAAATGACTTAGCGTTTTTTGTGTACACAAAACGAACTGGTTTTTGATGCATAACGAACTCAAAACGAACCCAAAATGGGGTCAAGAACCCACCTTTTGCGAGCATTCGAAGGCAAACTCGCGATTCGAAGGGCGCCGCCGGCGGGGGTGTGCGCGGGGGCTAGGCGAACTTCGAACTTGGCATCTCCGCCTTGCCCAAACGACTCTGCCCCTCCTTACCCAAGGAGGGGAATTCCAAGCTCCCCGCCCCGGACGAGGAGGGGCCGGGCGGCAGGCGGCAAAATGTCGCTAAAGTGTTAGACTGGCTATATTAGGAGGATCGACGATGAGTTTTAGGTACATCCGTTTTCTTGGCCGGATTTCATTCCTGATCGGCTCTCTTCTGGCCTTCGGGGCCGCCGCGTTTGCCCAGACGGAGAACGAGGCCTGGAAAGCGCAGGGGATCATCAACACCTCCGCGAGTCCTAAGGCGAAGTTACATTCCGTGCCCATTCGCGCCGTGACCATGGGCGACGGATTCTGGGCGGCGCGCATGCGGACGAATGTGGAAGAAAGCATCCCCACACTGCTCGCACTGCTGGAGGAGCACGGTATCGTGGACAACTTCCGGCGCCTTTCGGGCCGCAAGAACCAAGGCCGCAGAGGGCCGCTTTACACCGACTCCGATCTCTACAAGTGGATGGAAGCGGTCGCCTTCGTGCTGCAATCGGGCGATCGGCCTCAGCTTCACGAAACCCTGGATAAAATCATCGACGATGTGGTGGCGGCCCAGGAACCCTCGGGATATTTGGATACCTATTACGTTGGGGAGCGGGGCAAGCTGCGATTTTCCGAGATGTATCGCAGCCACGAATTGTACTGCCTGGGACATCTGTTGCAGGCGAGTATCGCCTATTACCGGGCCACGGGAGACCGAAAGCTCCTGGACGCAGGGATCAAGTATGCGGACTATGTTTTGCAGGTCCTGGGGCCCGAAAAGAAACCCGCTCTCACCGGACACCCGGAATTTGAAATGGCCTTGGTGGAGCTTTACCGCACCACCGGCGACAAGCGCTACCTCGATTTCGCCAACTACCTGTTTACCGGCGAGAAACTGCGCTTGCAGCTCACCGACGACCAGGTGAAATACCTGTTCAGCGGCATTCCTTTCACTTCACGAACCGAGCTCGAAGGCCACGCGGTGCGCGCTCTCTACGCGTGCAGTGGCGCCACGGACTACTACCTCGAGACCGGCGACGCGGATTATGGCGAAACCCTCGACCGGCTATGGAAGGACCTGGTGGAACGGAAAATGTACATCACGGGCGGAGTCGGCTCGTACGCCGAGGGCGAATCGGTGGGTATTGCCTATGACCTCCCCAACCAGCGCGCCTATGCGGAAAGTTGTGCGGCCATCGCCAACTTCATGTGGAACTGGCGGATGCTGGCGGTCAAAGCAGACGCCCCCTACGCCGACGTCATGGAACGGGCGCTTTACAACGGGATCAACTCCGGCATGTCGCTTTCCGGGACACTCTATTGCTATCGCAATCCGCTGGAGTCGCGGGGCGACGAAGACATTCGCCAGCCCTGGTACGATACCACCTGCTGCCCGCCTAATCTCGAGCGGACATTCGCCTCGCTTCCCGGCTATCTCTACTCCACAAGCCCCGCTGGCGTCTATGTGAATTTCTACCACGCTTCCACGCTGGATTGGCGCCTCGAGGACGGGACGGGGCTCAAGCTCGTCCAGCGCACCAAGTACCCTTGGGACGGCGATATTACATTGAAGGTCAGCCCGGCCAAGGCCGCAACTTTCACGCTCTTTCTGCGCATACCGGGTTGGTCGAGCAAGGCCACGGTGACGGTCGAGGGCAAACCTGCGCCCGGAAAGCCAAAACCGGGTGAGTATTTCGCCATTCATCGGGAGTGGAATGCTGAAAGCACCGTTCGCGTGCAGTTGGATATGACCCCGCACTTGGTGGCAGCCAATCCTCTCGTGCGCGAAGATTATGGAAAGGTCGCCGTGCAGCGTGGACCCCTTGTGTATTGCCTCGAGCAGGTGGACCAGGAGGACCGCGCGTCTATCTTCGATGTGGCGTTGTCGGCGAGCTCTGGTCCGAATGGGGGGTTTACGTGGGAGTTTCACCCGGACATACTGGGTGGAATCGTAATGCTGGAACACAAAGGCAGGGCCGCCCCCAAGCCGCTGTCCGAAGAGCCCCTGTATCGCAGCTTGGAAAGAACGCCGCCCAGCGAAGGGAAAGAGATCAATCTGACTTTCATCCCCTATTACGCTTGGGCAAATCGAATCATGGGCCCCATGGCGGTGTGGATTCCTTACCCCGAGGGTGGAAAAATTGCGGCCACGAAAGGAGCCATGCGGAATGATGCTGGCGCGTCACCTTGAGGGGGAGAGGGGGCGGGCCGCGTTCCTGAACTCTAGGCTAGGCTATAAATAGAGGCTATATACGGCTGAATGCGGCTCGGCCGCAAGTGACAACCCAATAAGTGCGGTCCAATGTCAACTGCCTAGAAGGCCAGGTAAACCGGATGCTCGAGAATCTGTTTGAGTGTCTGGAGGAACTTGGCGCCGGTGGCCCCGTCCACGACACGATGATCGCATGAGAGTGTCATGCGGCAGCGGAGGCCCACCTCGATCCGGCCGTTCACCACCACGGGCTTCTCAGCGACCTCTCCTACGGCGAGGATGGCGCCCTCCGGCGGGTTGATCACCGCGGAAAACTCTTCAATCCCCATCATGCCAAGGTTCGAGACCGTAAATGTCGCGCCGGTGTATTCGTCCGGATTCAGCTTGCGGTTGCGCGCCCGCGCGGCCATTTCCTTCGCTTCCTGCGAGATTTCCTGCAAGCTCTTGCTCTCGCAATGGCGAATCACCGGCGTGATCAGCCCGCCCTCCTCGAGCGAAACGGCCACGCCTAAATGGATACCGCGATAGTAGCGGATTGCCTCGCCTTGAAAGGACGCGTTCACCTGCCGATGCAACTGGAGCGCGGCGGCGCAGGCTTTGAGGATGATGTCGTTATAGGAAATGCCCAGCTCCGGGTTCAATGCCTTCGCCGATTCGCGCAGCTCTTTGGCGCGCCCCATGTCCACTTCGATCGTCAGGTAGAAGTGCGGCACAGGAGCTTTGCTCTGCACGAGACGCGTGGCGATGACTTTGCGCATGGAGCTCAGGGGTTCGTCGTAGAACTCCGGACCCGCCGGCGCCGGCGTCGGCCGCCTCGGCAGTGTGGGCGCCGGAGCAGGCAGGGGCGCGGCAGCGGGTTTAGCCTCTGCCCCACGCGCCGGCCGCGTCTCAACGGACAGCATCGCCACGCGTTCCACGTCCTGGCGCACAATCCTTCCTGCCGGGCCCGTGCCCACAATGCGATTCAGATCAAGGCCCATTTCCTGAGCCATTCTGCGGGCCAGCGGCGAGGCCAAAACACGTCCGCCATTTTCCGGCTCGCGAGCGGAAGGTGCAGCGCCGCTCTTTTGAGCCGGCCCTGATGTCGCAGGCGCGGGAGAAGGCACGGCATGTGCCGGTACCTCGCTGGCGGCAACCGGCGCTGCGGTCGGCGCCGCCGAACCCATGGCAGGTGGATGCTGAGGCCCGGGTGCAGGGGCCGCGACCCCACTCCCGGCCGGCGCCGGCTTCGCCCCCGTGCTTTCACTTTTGAGCAGCGAGGAAATATCCTCGTCCGGCTTGGCGATGAGCGCCAGCAACTCTCCGACGGGGACGACTTTTCCAGACTGCACAAGAATCTTGCGCAACACCCCGCCGCCCATCGCCTCGACTTCCATGTCGACCTTGTCGGTCTCAATCTCGACCACCGTTTCTCCCGTCGAGACCTGGTCCCCTTCCTTCTTGACCCATTTCAGGACCTTGCCCTCTGTCATCGTATCGCTGCCTTTCGGCATCAGAACCTTGACCATCGTTATTCCCCACCCACGGGCTGGCGGTATAGCACCTTATTCACCGCCTCGATCACCTGCTCTTTGTCTGGAAAGGCCAGGTGCTCCAGATTCTTCGCGTAAGGCGTGGGCACGTCGGCGCCCGTTACCCTCAAGATCGGCGCATCGAGGTAATCGAATGCCCGCGACTGAAGAGTATCCACGATCTGCGCGCCCACCCCGCAGAACGGCCAACCCTCTTCCACGATAACCGCCCGGTTCGTCTTCTTCACCGATTGCACAAGGGTCTCGGTGTCGAGCGGGCGAAGCGTTCTCGGGTCGATCACTTCCGCCTCAATACCTTCTTTCTCCAGCTCGGCAGCGGCCTCGAGCGCCACGGAGACCATCTTGGAATGAGCGATCAGGGTCACGTCTTTGCCTCGCCGCTTGATGTCGGCCGCCCCCAGCGGAATTAAATACTCGCCCTCGGGGACCTCGCCGCGCGTCCCGTAAAGCACCTCCGACTCAATAAAAATCACCGGATTGTCGTCCCGAATCGACGTCTTCAGCAGTCCTTTGGCATCTGCGGGCGTCGAAGGCATGACCACCTTCAACCCCGGTACATAGCAAAACCACGATTCCAGCGCCTGCGAATGTTGTGCTGCAAGTTGGTGCGCAGACCCGCCGGGACCGCGAATCACCATGGGGATGGGGAATTGTCCCCCTGACATGTAGAGCATTTTGGCGGCGCTATTGACGATTTGGTCGAGCGCCAGGATCGCAAAGTTGAAGGTCATCATCTCGACGATCGGGCGCAGGCCCGCCATGGCCGCCCCCACCCCCAGTCCCGTAAAACCAAGCTCGGTGATGGGCGTGTCCAGTACGCGCATGGGCCCGAATTCTTCCAGCATCCCCTTGCTGACCTTGTAGGCTCCCTGGTAGAAGCCCACCTCTTCTCCCATCAGCACGGTCGTCTCATCACGCCGCATCTCTTCTCGCATGGCCTGATTCAACGCTTCTCGGTAAGTCAGAATCGACATGGAAAACCCTTCCTTAGGAGTCAGAAGTCAGGAGT
>Ga0326728_10024174_pt1 | contig 11041 bp, 6 predicted proteins | sample MB3enrmetagenome_FD_207602 | JGI IMG/M metagenome (GOLD analysis project Ga0326728, IMG submission 207602) | Lab enriched peat soil microbial communities from McLean, Ithaca, NY, United States - MB31MN | ecosystem: Environmental > Terrestrial > Soil > Wetlands > Peat | place: USA: New York... | reverse complement strand
CAAGGTGTTCTTGATGGTGAGGTAGTGGTGCAGGAACTCGCCGTCGGCGTAGGTCATAATGCCCTCGGCGTATTTGGCCTGCGTGGCCTTGAGGGTGGCAGTGACGCGAGGGTCGTGCGGATCGAGAACCGGCTCGGGGACGACGGAGAGCAGATTACCCCAGTCGTAGCCTCCGGTCTGACCGTCAAGCGCGGGCGGGATGACGCCATTGTGCGCGGCGGCCTGCGCGTCGAGCACCTTGAAGAACGCCTGCCGGAAGTCGTCGTACTCGGATTGCCATTTCTGCGCGAGGTCGGTGTGGCCGGTTTCGGAGGCCATTTGGATGGCGAGCCTGAGCCCGTCGAGCGCGAGGAAGTCGTAGCCGGTGATGTGGCCGGGCACATACTCGTTGTCGCGCACGTCGCTGGCCGGAACGATGTGGAGCGGATCGGCAGCGCGCGCCAGATGGAGCCAATCGACGGCGCGGGCGATCTGCGGCAGAGCCCAGTCGGCAAAGGCTTTGTCGTGCGTGATGCGGTAATGCTGCCCGTAGGCCCAGACGGCCTCGCCCCATCCGTCGTACTGTTGCCACTGCGACAGGAAGTTGCCGTCGGGCTTTTGCGATTTGGCGAAGAAGTCGAGGCACTCGCGAGCGATCTGCGGATAGCCGGTGATGTCGTAGCTATGTACGATGTCGGCGCCGTCGCGCAGGAAGAACGCGTGATACTGGAGCTTGTTGACGGTCTGGATATAGTCGGCGTCGATGTGGTCGATGGCGATGAGGTCGTAGATGAGATTGGTGTAGAAAGTGTCGGTGGGTTTGGATTCGGGCAGCGCGATCTGCATGCCGGAGGCAAGGATGTCGTTCCAGTAGGCGATGAGCTGCGTCCTGGCAGCGTCGAATGTGGCCTGATCGATGGCGGTGACGACAAACGGATCGGCATTGGGAATGAGCGGCATCTTGAAATCGAGGGTCCAGGTTTCGCCGGGCTTGAGCAGGCGTGAATAGGTGACGATGCCGATGGGAGTGGTCGGGGTTGAGTTAAGGCGGGTCGGCCGGAGAACTTCGGCAGGAAGCAACTCGCGGTCGTGCTCGCGGAGCGTGAAGGAGCGGTCGGCGTAGCCTTCCGGGAACGCGTAGAGATCGCGATTGTCGCGGAAGAAGTTCGCATCGTCGAACGAGTTCATCCAGTTTGGGCTGAATTCCTCGCCGATCTGCCGGTAGTCACCGGGGAGTTTTCCGTCCGCGGGGCGCATGAATCGGTTGTCGCCATGCGAAGCGCCAGTGGTGCTGGGGCCGTCGTAGCGGACGCCTGAGGCAAAGACGGCGCGATCGGGCTCGCGGGTCTGGTTCGTGATCTCGACACGAATGAAGTTGACCAGGGGTTCGATGAGGCCGGTTTCTGTCGTGTTGCCGGGCGGAATAGGGGACTTAGCGTGCTGCCGGGCGCGGATGATGGCGCTCTTATCGATTTTGCCCTCGAAGATGGTGAAGCGGTAAGCGATGCCGTCGCGCTCGAACTCATAATGGACGATGGGCAGGTGGCCTTGCTCGAGGGTGCGGATGCGGACGTTGGTCGGCTCGAGATCCGGGCCGGCGAAGAACATCAGCTCTTCGAAGCCGGTGCGCAGATAGCCCTCCGGCGTGATTTCGGTGGCGGCCGCAGCGCCCATGATGCCGATCTCGTCGGTGGGCTTGGAGAAGTATGAGAACGGCTGGGCGGGCTGGTCGATGGAGGGGGAGACCATCTGTGCGCGCAGCGAGGCGGCCACAACGGCCGTGAAAATGCCCGCAAGCAGCAAGCCGGGCTTGCGGAATCTCGAGAAAACGGAAGAATGCATGAGTGGACTTTCCCTATGTTCGTAGACCCTGGCATTCGGTTCATTGCGGGTGTTTGAACAGATCGAGCGCCGCGCATCAAGAATACGCAGAAGCAGGGGCGGTCAACAACCACTAGTGAATCGCCACCAGGATGCGGCGCGGGCCGCGAAAGGGCATGCGTCCGTGGGCGACGAGGAAGTTGTCGACTAAAAGGAGATCCCCGCGCTGCCAGCGAAATTTCACGGTCGCGCTTTCGATCGCATCGTTGATGCCGTTCAGTTCTGCGAGGCGAATCGGATCTCCGTTGCCCAGAGTTGCGTGGAACGGCCGCCGGTGCGGGGAAGGGAACGCGGCGTGGTAGAGAAGCCAGCGGGCCAGGCCGGTGCTGCGTGGCGTGGCAAGAAATGTTGACACGTGGTTGAACCAAAGTTTTTCGCCCGTTTCGGGGCGTTCCCGCACGGCCGGCAGCGTGTTCGTGATCAGCGCACTTTGTTCCCAATTCCAGCGCACAGTGGCGCCCTGCTCCGCGCAGACACGCTCGACCTGCGAGCGGTCGTTGGTCGAGAAGGCCTCCATCCAGGATGTGTGCAGTTCAATGATGCGGCAGAGCGCGCGTGTGACGGGATTCCTGCGCGGCCCGTAGAGATGGCGATGGTAGCGAACGCCATGCATCTCAAACCTGTCCCGGATGGGCGCGGGAATGCGCTGGTAGATCACGCGCGAGTCGGCCAAAGGAGTTTCGCCTCCCTGGCTGGGCTCAACTTCGCAGAAGAATGCCAGCGCGCGCGGCGGATGGGGAAGGTAAGACATCTCGTGGTGCAGAGTGATGCGCAGATGTGCGGGAATACGGGTGGACTCGTAGACACCGGAGATAATCTGGCCGCGTGGGCTGACGCCGCCAAGATACTGGCGCAGCGCCCCGGAGAAGCAACGATCAGCAGCGGCGTGGAAGTCCTCCGCGGTGCGGAGGTCAAAGCCGCGAAAGAGAATCGCTCCGTAGCGCCGCTCGATTGCCGCGAGCTCCGGCGCTAAGTTGGTCAGGAGTTCCAGCAGCGATTCGCCTTTCGTGGCCGTAATGACCGCGGGCAGCTTTTGCTCGTTGAAAAAGTCAAGGCGATTCTCGAGGCTCGATTCCAGAGATGCGGCCATGGCTTCGCTCCCAGGTACGCGTAGGGGGGACTATCTCTATAAGATCACAGATTTTGCGAAGTTGGCAGAGGTCGAGGTTTGTAGCGCGGGTGGCCGCGGCGGCGGGCTTGGGGAGTGAGGGCACGGAAGTGATGGGAATCACGGGCAAGACCATCAAAGTGGGCTTACTCTCATGCTGCAGATGCGTCAGGGCCCAAGATGAGTGGATGGTCTGCGCAAGCGGGCGACGCGCCGCGGCACGCCCAGATCTCCGCGGCGAACGCCTGGGCGCAGCGCCGTCTGTAGTACGTTGCGTCCTGCGCCGGTACCCGTGACCGTAAGGGAGGGGTCGTCGTATGAACGGAATCTGTTCGAAATGCGAGGCGCACCTTGAGGCGGCGTGGAAGTTCTGCCCGCATTGCGGAGCCGCGGGCGTCGAGGAGAAGCGGGGACTGGAGCACGAACACCCTGAACACGAGAAGGCCCCGGTGAAGAGCGCGTTCAGCGGATTGTTGCTGGGATGTCTGGCGGCGCCGGTGCTGATTATTTATGGCGGGATGATCTGCCTGACCGGGCTCGGAGTGTTTCTTGGCGTTCCGATGATACTTGCCGGCGTGTGCGCGCCGCTGATCGGATCGCTGATGGGATTGAACGCGCTAGGCGGAAAGTGCCCCTGGTGCGGAGCCAATGTGAGCGGCGTGGGAATCTTCGACCGGTTCAGCTGCCCGGCCTGCAGCAAGCGGATTGTGGTGCGCAAGAGCGAGTTGATGCGGGCAGGGTGAGCGGCGGCGAGTCGTCGGTTGTCGGACCTCGCCTTCCGAATCAGTCAATGGTTTGCGGTCTGCGATATCTCGCGGTCGATTCTCTATGAAGCGGGGTGCTCCGCTCCACCCGAGGCTAGACTTTGGCCTACAAAATCAAGAAAGTCCTTCCGCATTAGGTCGTACCGGTCCTTCAAATAAGAAGAAAACACCTCACTGTTGATTGGTGTCGCCAGTGGCCCGAGGAATGATTCGGGTATGCAATGCGGCCACACCCAATCCGTCAATTCACAGATTCCGTTTGATGAAAGTGTTGCCAGATGGTTTCGGCGGTTTTGCGGGAAACGACGGAGGCGAGGGAATCCGGAGTGGCTTGCTGCACGTCGCGCAGGCTGCCGAAGTGGGTGAGGAGGCGCTGGCGGGTTTGCGCGCCGACGCCGGGAATGTTCAGGAGCTCGGAGTCGCGGTCGCGCATGGCGCGGCGCTGGCGGTGGTAGCCGACGGCGAAGCGGTGGCTCTCGTCGCGGATGAGCTGGACGAGATGAAGCACCGGCGAGCGTCGATCGAGGACGATGGGCTCGTCTTCATTTCCATGGAGGTAGATGACTTCTTCCTTTTTTGCGATCGACGCCAGGGGCTGCGAGGTGAAGCCGAGGGATTCGAGGGCCTCGGCGGCGGCGTGAAGCTGGCCCAGCCCGCCGTCGATGAGAACCAGCGACGGCATGGGCTGGTCTTCGTCTTTCAAGCGGCGGTAGCGGCGCTCGACCACCTCGCGCATGGAAGCGAAATCGTCGACGCCTGCGACGGTTTTCACCTTGAACTTGCGATAGAGCTGCTTGTTCATCTTGCCGTCTTCCCAGACGACGAGCGAGGCGACAGTTTCAGCGCCCTGAATGTGCGAGATGTCGAAGCATTCGATACGGCGGGGAAGCTCGGGCAGCATAAGGGCATCGGCGAGCGCCTCCTGGATGGCCTTGCGTGAGGGCTCGAGCACGCGGAAGCGCTGTGTGTAGGACTGGTGGGCGTTCTGGCCGGCCAGATCGACGAGGGATTTTTTGTCGCCGCGCTGGGGGACGGCGATGTCGATCTTGTGGCCGGTGCGCTCGGTGAGGAGCGCGGCGAGGGTCTCGCGGTCGTCGAAGTCGACAGGAACGAGGATGGTGCGTGGGACGTAGTGCTGATCGATGTAGAGCTGTTTGAGCAGGGCAGAAAAGACGTGGCCTGCGTGGAAGTCTGGCTGTTTTGGTTGGCCGGCCGTTTCCTCAGGGGCTAAAGCCCCGGCTTTTTGTTTGGGCCTTCGCGGCACGACTGAAGTCGTGCCCTGATACAAACCACTCTCCGACAAACCTGTTTCGGAAAGTTCGGATTCTTCATCGACCGCTTCCATCAGGCTCGGCAGGTCCTCCCAGAAGAACTCGCGGCGGTCGACGATTTTGCCGTTGCGCATGTGGAAGAGATTGACGGCGAGCGAGCCGTCCTCGAAGTGATAGCCGAAGACGTCGGCGTCATCGTCGAGCTCGGCTGTGGCGATGCGCTGCTTTTCCCGGAGCTGGCGCACGGTGGAGAGCTGATCGCGCAGACGCGCGGCGGCTTCGAACTGCTCAGAATCAGCGGCGGCCATCATGCGGGCAGTGAGGGTGCGCTCGAGCTCGGCGTGGCGGCCCTCGAGAAAAAGCTGCGCATCGCGGACGGCGTCTTTGTAGGCCTCGGGAGTGGTAAATCCCTCCACGCAGGGGCCGAGGCAACGGTGAATGTAGTACTGCAAACAGGCGCGCGGATGGTAGCGCGAGAGATCGACCTTGCAACTGGGCAAAAGAAAGCTGCGGTGAATGAGCTCGACCACGCGATAGGCGAGGTTGCCGGGGAAGTATGGGCCGTAGTAGGCCGAGCCGTCCTTGCGCAGGCGGCGCGTGACGAAGACCTTGGGATAGCGGTCGGCGAGAGTGAGCTTGACGTAGGGGTAGGTCTTGTCGTCGCGCAGCAGGATGTTGAAGCGCGGCTTGCGCTGCTTGATGAGGTTGTTTTCGAGGGCGAGGGCTTCGTGTTCGTTGGCGACGAGGATGGTTTCGAGATCGACGGCCTCGCGCATCAGCGAGCCGGTTTTGGCGTTGGCCTGCGACGCTTCGAGCAGATAGGAACGTACGCGCGAACGGAGGTTCTTGGCCTTACCCACGTAGATGACGTCGCCCTCAGCGTTTTTGTAGAGATACACGCCGGGCTGAGCGGGGAGAGTGCGGATTTTTTCGTAGAGATCCATCGGGAGGGGCCGGTGCGCGCGGGTCCATTTCCTAGGATAGCGGGAATCCTCTTCGGATGGCGGGATTCCGGGCGACGCCGCCGCAGCGGGCGCTTTCGCGATGGCGGCGGCGTTCTGAAGAGCGAAGAATAGGGCAAACCTTACCGGCAAAGGTAAAAATTACATGATTGCGAGGTGAACGGGAAATGCACAGACATGCCGATATGGCCTTATTTGTCATGATGTTGCATGGCTATTCATGATTGGATGGCGGCGTGCAAACCTCTATACACAGAGAACAGTCCTTCCCGGCCGGAAGTGCGCGAAACGCGCCGGCGAGGAATGGAGAGGTGAGGTCATGACGATGCAGCGATTCGGATTTGCGTTGACGGCAGCGGCGTTGGTGGCGTTTGGAGTGACGGGATGCGCCACGAAGAACTACGTGCGGACACAGACGGGACCGCTGATCGATCACACCGATCAACTGGACCAAAAGACTGCGGATAACAACCGTCAGATTCATGACGTGAACGACCGTGCGCAGGCGGGCATCAGCAAGGCGCAGAGCACGGCGGACATGGCCAACCAAAATGCGCAGGGCGCCACCCAGGCGGCGAATGCCGCCGACACGGCTGCCAATGACGTGGCGCATCGCGCCGACACGCTCGATAGCGTGGTGAAGGGGCTGGACAACTACAAGCAAATGGCCGCGGTTTCAGTGACCTTTGGCTTTGACAAGGCTGTGCTGACCACCGATGACAAATCGCAATTGGACAGCTTTGCAGCTTCGCTTGGTTCGGCGAAGAGCTACATTCTGGAAGTGACCGGCGGGACGGATTCGGTTGGATCGGCGCAGTACAACTATGACCTGAGCCAGCGCCGCGCGGATGCGGTGGTGCAATACCTGGCGGCGAAGTACAACATTGCGCCGCACCGGTTCTATCTGATCGGTATCGGCAAGGATCAGTATGTGGCGTCGAACGATACCCCAGAAGGGCGGAGGGAAAACCGGCGCGTGCAGGTGCAACTGCTGTCGAACATGAACGGAGAGCAGCAGGAGCAGACCCAACCCACGGTGTCTACGGGCCAATCCAACCCCGCGAATGGCCAGGTCTCGACGTCGGTCGTTCCGGAGTAACGCAGACGGATTCTTTCCGGCAGTTGATTGTTTCGGAAGGGCAAAGGGCAGACCACCGAGAGGGTCTGCCCTTTTTGCTTGTGCGCTGGCCGGAGTACTCAGGAGCGTAGAGAAGAGAGCTGCTTCAGGTGTTCGGCGCGGACCTGGTTGGCGGTAAAGAGGCGCAGAAACGGAGCGCCTTTTGCGGCTGCTTCGAGCGCGGGACGGCCGTTGGCCTCTTCGCGTTCGACGATGCAGACGGCCGCGGCAACGATCATGCCGGCTTCTTGCGCGGCCTCAATGGCGGCGATGGTTGAGGCGCCGGTGGTGCAGACGTCGTCAACGATCACCACGCGAGCGCCTTTGCGGCAGAAGCCTTCGATGCGGCGGCCCGTGCCGTGAGCCTTTTCGGCTTTGCGCACGAGGAAGCCGTGGAGCAGCGGCGCGTTGGGGTGCGAGAGAGCGCGCCAGGCGCTGGCGGTGGCGACGTTAGAAACGATGGGATCGGCGCCCATGGTGAGCCCGCCGACGGCTTCGGCGTCGATCTTGTTGGCTTCGAGCAGCTCGAGAATGGCGTGGCCGGTGAGGCGGCCGCCTTCGGCGTGCAGCGTGGTGGTACGGCAGTCGATGTAGTAGTCGCTTATGCCGCCGGAGGAGAGCTTGAACTGGCCGAGCTTGAAGCTCGTGCGGGCGAGGAGCGAGAGGAGCTGCTGGGCGTGGGTTTGGTCGGGCATCGAGACCATTCTAAGCTGGCAGCCAGTAACCGGTAGCCGGTAGCTGAGAACAGAGAGCTAAGGGCTACTGGCCGCCTTTCACATCTTGTCGAAGTGGCGGAAGCCGCCGGTTCCGATCATGGCCGCGGAAAAGATGAAGAAGTTGTAACAGGCGTGGACCAGCGTGCTAGCGGCCAGGGACCTGGTTTTGAGGCGCACCGTACAGAGCACGAGGCTGACGGCGATGAGCAGGAGAAATGGTCCCAGCGCATGGCCCTGCTGCTCGACGTGAAGCAGGGCAAAGGGAAGGCTAGTGAGGACGGAAGCGATGATCATGGCGGAGATGGACCACTGGGGGCGGCCGTTGGGGTCGAGTGGCGGCGCCGGCTTGCCGGTGCTTCGTTCGATCGCCCAATCCCAGGCGGTGCACAGAGCGGGCAGAAGAAAACCGCGAAAGAACATCTCCTCAAAGAACGGTGCGATGGTGACGCCGAAGCCAAACATCAACCATGCCGCTCCCGGAGCACTCATCATCTTCTCAATTGGGGCGTTGGAGGGGCCGGGCATGAGAAGCTCGTCGACGGCTGCGAGAACGATGCAGCCCAGGGACGTGGCGGCCAGCGGCCAAAACCTATCGAGCGCAACTGAGCCGCGCCATTGAATCCCGGCAAAGAAACCCTCGTTCCAAAAAAGCGGAAAGACAAAGAGGCTGACGCCGAAGGTGGCGAGGTAGAGGATTCCCTCACTGGCAATGATGAGGCGGACGTCGGTGGCCGACGTGGCCGTGGGCCCCAGGCCAAACAGGTGAAGCTGCATGGCGAGAAAGATGCACACCACCGCGCAAGCGAAGCCAATGCTCGCGAGCAAGAGCAAAAGGCAGAGGTGGCCAAAGTGCGGGATGCGTGTGGGCGGGCGAACCTGCGGCTGAACGAAGGACTGGAAGAGCTGCGGTTCGGCGTCTGGCGGCAAGAGTTGCGGTTCAGAACTGGGCGGCACGCTGGGCGGAGAGCTTGGCGGCGCATCCGAGACGAAGGGCTGCTCGGGCGCGGGAGGAGGAGGCGCGAAAGGTGTGAATTCGCCCGGCTCGGGCTCGGCGCGCATCCATTCGACAGGCTGTTCCTCGGCGATGGGGCGAGCCGGGGCTGGTGAGAGATGCGCAGGGTCGTCTGCCGGCCAAATCTCAGGTTCGCGCGGTTCGTCTTCGGGAAGGTGGGTCATGGGCGTCCCGTCTTTCTTGCGCGGCGGGTGGCTAAAGCGGTTGGAGTTCTTTGGCGCCCGCGCTTCCCATTGGAACGCGGCGCGGGCTGGGGATCAAGATTGGCCGATTCTGATGCGGATTGGTTGAGGCTGGCGCCGTTGGTTGCCGGAGCAGGAAGGAGGTCTTCTTCCGATTCGGCGGGCGCGAGGCGGCCATTCGTGAATTTGTAATAGCGTTTGAGGAACTGACCGGTGTAGGAGCCGGGCGTGGCGGCGATCCTGGCCGGGCGGCCTTCGCCGACCACACGCCCGCCGTCTTCGCCGCCCTCGGGGCCAAGGTCGATGACCCAGTCGGCGTTGCGGATGACGTCGAGATTGTGCTCAATGATGATGACTGAGTTGCCGAGATCGACAAGCCGGTGCAGCACTTCGAGGAGCTTGCGCACGTCGTCGAAATGAAGGCCGGTGGTGGGCTCGTCGAGCAGATAGAGAGTTTTGCCCGTCTGCCGTTTGGAGAGCTCGCGGGCCAGCTTCATGCGCTGCGCCTCGCCACCGGACAGTGTTGTCGCGCTTTGGCCCAGATGCACGTAGCCGAGCCCGACGTCGACCAGCGTTTGCAGCTTCTGGCGCACCTGCGGCACGTCGATGAGCAGAGGCAGAGCGTCTTCGATGGTGAGGTCGAGAACGTCGGCGATGGAATGGCCGTGGAATTTGACGGCCAACGTCTCCTGGTTGTAGCGGCGGCCGTTGCAGACTTCGCACTGGACATAGACGTCGGGCATGAAGTTCATCTCGATGCGGCGCTGGCCGTCGCCCTGGCAGGCCTCGCAGCGGCCGCCGGGAACGTTGAAGCTGAAACGGCCGGGCTTGTAGCCGCGCTCGCGCGCCTCTGGCAGCATGGCAAACAAATCGCGGATAGGCGAAAAGACCTGCGTGTAGGTGGCGGGGTTGGAGCGGGGCGTGCGGCCGATGGGCGACTGGTCGATGCGGACGACCTTGTCGATCTGCTCGGTGCCGGTGAGCGCGTCGTGCGCGCCGGGTTCCTCGCGCGAGCCGTAGATGGTTTTGGCAAGCGAGCGGTAGAGGATGTCGTTGACGAGGGTGCTTTTGCCGCTGCCGCTGACGCCGGTGACGACGGTCATGACGCCGAGGGGGATGCGCAGATTCAGGTCCTGCAGATTGTGTTCGCGCGCGCCAGTGACGGCGAGCCACTTGCCGGTGAGCGAACGCGGCTTGGCGCGTTGCAGCATAGTTTCGGCGCCGCTCAGGTAGCGACCGGTGAGCGATGCGGGCGAAGCCATGATTTGCGCTGGCGTGCCTTCGGCGACGACGTTGCCGCCGAGGCGTCCAGCGCCGGGGCCGAGGTCGAGCACGAAGTCGGCGTGGCGGATGGTCTCTTCGTCGTGCTCGACGACCAGAACGGTGTTGCCGAGGTCGCGGAGCCTCTCGAGCGCCTGAATCAGGCGATTGTTATCGCGCTGGTGGAGGCCGATGGAGGGTTCGTCGAGCACATAGAGAACGCCGCGCAGGCGCGAGCCGATCTGCGTGGCGAGCCGGATGCGCTGGCCCTCGCCGCCGGAGAGCGTGGCGGCGTTGCGGTCGAGCGAGAGGTAGTTTAAGCCGACGGCGCAAAGGAATTCGAGCCGCTCGGCAATCTCGCGGCGGATGCGCTCGGCAACCAGAGACTCCCGCTCACTGAATTGCAGATTGATGGCCGCGGAAAGCGCGCGGTTGAGCGGGAGGGCAGTGAAGTCGGCGATGGAGAGGCCGCCGACTTTGACGGCGAGCGACTCAGGGCGGAGGCGTTTGCCGCGGCAGACCGGGCAGGGCGCGGCCGACATGAAGCTCATCATGTACTCGCGATAACTGTCGCTGCGCGCGTCCTCGGCGTTGTCGCGCAGGTACGCGAGAATGCCGTGAAAGCCGGTGCGCGGCCCTTCGCCTTTGGGCGGGCCATAGACGAGAATGTGCTGCTGTTTTGGCGGCAGGTCCTCGAAAGGGATTTTGAGGTCGATCTTGTAGCGGTCGGCGGCGAGTTGAATGAGCTTGGTGAGGTATTGCGACGAGGAGCCGGGACCGAGGCCGCCA
>Ga0326728_10024173_pt1 | contig 11041 bp, 7 predicted proteins | sample MB3enrmetagenome_FD_207602 | JGI IMG/M metagenome (GOLD analysis project Ga0326728, IMG submission 207602) | Lab enriched peat soil microbial communities from McLean, Ithaca, NY, United States - MB31MN | ecosystem: Environmental > Terrestrial > Soil > Wetlands > Peat | place: USA: New York... | reverse complement strand
AACTCCCCACATCGCAAGACCCGAGACCGCAAGCGGTGCACAGCAAGTGCACATGCGCGGCCATCACGCCGGTCTCAAGGAAGGCAAAGGCCAGTCCAGCTTCGCCGTACTTGCGCGAGTTCTCGAAGAAGTTATAGAGGTAGCAGATCAGAAAGCTTGCCTTCTGAGCCTGGATCTCGCCAAATTGGGCCAGCCTCCCCACTTCGGGTACACCTGAGCCCGCCGGCTTGAGCGCGTGCTGCTTCGGCAGGTAGCGATACGCCCCGGCGGGCAGTCGCTCGATGTTGAGGGCCACTATAAAGAGGTCTACAGGATAAAGGCCGCCACCGGAAACATTCGCTCGCAAATCGATATGGCTGGTGTTCCCGAGGACCACGCTGTTGGACGGGTCTTCAAGCTGCAGCTTCCCTGTGACGCCCGCGCTGTGCCAGAGGACGGTTGCAAGATCCTGCAAGGAAACCGCCTCGCCGGAATAGTGCCGCTGGCTGCGTCGGCTGCGAATAATGGGCCCGATCGGTGCCCGTTCGTTACGTGAAGGCGGCAGCGGAATCAGATCTTCTTCGCTCTCTTCCAGATCGCGATTCGCGGCCGCCGCCACAGCCATCGGCATGCGGTAGTTGTTGACCCCGATCACCATACCCAGGTCGGCGTCGCCCCGATTGAAGTTCAGCAGATACTCTTCGGCAATCAGCCGATTCTGCGACAAGAGCGAACCTCGGAAGACGCTCTCCCCAGTCTTGACCACGGTGCTGTCGGCATAAAGCGAGACTGGCAGATTGTTGCAGAAGCTGACAACATCGGCGAGCAACGGCAGTTCCTTCTCGTAGAACTCGTTGAGCGACATCGTCGTCTTTTTCTGCCGGACACGCTGCTGCCCATTACCGCTCTTTGGTTTCATTTCCTGGACTTTCCTTGTGAACCTAGTTGAATCGCATCCCCGACTCGGCCCAGCGGTCATGGACCTTGAAATTCACACTCCAGTAAGGAGCCTGGCGCATGCAGGCATGGCCGTTGGTCGCTTCGAGAGAATTCTGCGACTGCCACACCCAGGACTTCACAATGCGATCGACGTCTTCCTTGCAGAAGCGCTCTCGGATGGCTTCGAGGATTAACTTTGTGCACACCGGCTGTTCGTCGCTGAGCTTGCGCTCGAACGAATATTTTTCGGCCAGACACCCTCCATAGCATACCTCACGGAACTCGCAGGTGCGGCAGATGCCACCCAGCTCGTCTTTCATTCCGGCGAACATCGCGTCCATCTGCTTGCCGATCTGCACGAAGCTATCGGCGTTCTCGAAGGGGACCTTGGGCACGTCGGGGTGATCGCTGATCAAGGGACAGGGCAGAATTTTCTTGTCCGGTGTAATTCCGAAGAAGTGTTTACCGGCCATGCAGCGGCGGGTGGTAAGCATGTCGATAGAAGCTGGAACCGTGTCCTTGTCGGGTTGCGGGAGGTCAACGTAGTCCTTGTGGTTGATCGCGAAGCTAACCAGGGTCATCAGCAGCGTTTCGTGCAGCGACTTGGTGACGTTGGCGGCCCTACCCTTCTTCACCCGAGCAACAGGCACGCAGCGGGCGAAGGCGATCCCCTTCTCAACGCAAAGCCTCAGAACTTCTTCGACACGGTCGATGTTGTTTTCGCTGACCGTGACCCCGACGCCAACGTTGAGTCCGTTCTCAACCAGCATCGAGATTTTCGAGATGGTATTATCGAACGTACCCTTACCGCGCAGAAGATCGTGACTCTCACGGTCAGGCCCGTCGAGGCTGATGCGGATCCGTGCGCGCCAGTACTTCTTCAAGCGATCAATGCGCTCCTGGTTGAGGAGTCCACCATGGGAAAGGATACTAATCCAATAGCCCAGGTCGTGAGCGTAATCGAGGACGTCAAAGATGTGTTGATAAAGGAATGGCTCGCCGCCAGTGATCGAAACGTAACGGTTGTTGCGGTCGTAAGCCGTTTTCAGTATCGTGCGAATATCGTCAAGCGGGATGCGCGGCGCGTCCTCGCGCTCGAGGTTAAAACAGTAGGCGCAATGCAGATTGCAGGCATTCGTGAGGTAGACATCAAGAGCCATTCACACCATTCCCTCGCGCCCTCGGGCGGCACCACCTCAGAAAGTCTCCCCGGAGAATCATTGTCCTCCGGGGAGTTGGAGTAATTGGGAAGACCAAGCGGGCTGTTTAACCAACCGAAACGATCATCTCGGTCTTGCGCTGAGCCGGGCCGACGAACTTGCGGCCCTTACCAACAGCAGCACGAGCAACAAGAGCCGGCGCCGTGACTGCAACAACTGCTGGCGCCCGGCGTCAGTTCGACGGTTTGTGCTCCAAGGTCGCAGGTGGATCCTATTCTGCTGGTGAATGTCAAAGCGGACGCGCACACAGCCCTCTGATTTCTGCCGAGCTTGTCGACAGAGAAAGACGAAGTCACAACTGAATTCTTGCCATTCATGCCATCCCCCTAATCCGAGTTTGGTCGATCGGAAAGCAAAACACACTAAGAAGCATAAGGCACTTACTTGGAACTGCAAGATCTCTTCATTGGCCAATCGTGCTATTTATTGGCGCTTTCTGTCGCTCATGTCGCAGGCACGAGATGGAAGGGAACCCGTAGTCCCTGACGGCACCGGGAGGCAACTCCGCACGATGCTGGCCAGGCGGCATCCCGTACATTCTGCGGAAATCGCGAACGAAATGGCTCGGGTCACTTATGCCGACCTTGAACATGACCTCCTTGACGCTCATCCATGTAGTTTCCAATAGCTCCCTCGCACGCTTTAGGCGGAAGAGTTTAACGTACTGCATCGGCGAAATACCCGTTTGCGCTTTGAACATACGGGAAAAACGGGAGGGAGAGAGATTAATCAACGCACTCATCCGAGCGGCAGATAAAGGTTGAGAATAACTATCAGCAACGTATTCGAGCACGAGCTGTATTCTATGTGCGTCGAAACTCTGGGAGGTTTTGAACGGCGGGTATTCTGGATTTGAAGGAAGGGGCAGAGGCGCGTAAGCCATGGGTGACCTCACTTTACGAACAGTTTGAGCGGGCTACGTGGAGCCGAATCGCCGACCCGCGATTAGGTGTCAATAGCTAAACGGAGAAAGCCACAACACGATTTGATTCAAAGTCAAGCATTTTCCTTACCGCCTAACATCGCTGGCCAAGATTCAAGTACGGACCTGACTTCTACCTCCCACGTCCGCTGAACGCACAACCGCCCCCGCACGCATAGGCGAAGGTTGCGCTACCTTCCTCTTGCTTGCTTGTCCTCTCTACCGCCTATGACCGTGTACGACCGCCTATGGTCTGCCATCACTGGCTTCAAGGCGTCAGCTTGAACACCGTTCCGGCAGCGGAACTACCGCCGTAGAAGGTCGTGCCGTACAGGTTGCCCTTGGCGTCCCGCAGCAAACTTGCGAAAGGGGCCGCCCCGTCCGAGTAGTCAAAGCTGTGCAGCACCGTCTCCGTGCCCTTCGCAGACACCTCGAACACCGTTCCACAACCGGTGTAGCCCTGGCAGCTGTTGGACCCACCCTCGAAGGTGGTGCCGTACAGGTTGCCCTTGGCGTCCCGGACCAAACCGGAAATGGGTTCTCCTCCGTCCGCTCCCCCGGTGAAGCTATAAAGCACGGTCTCTGTGCCCTTCGCAGACACCTTGAACACCGTTCCGTAGCCGTAAGTGCCGCCAATTTCGGTGGTGCCATAAAGGTTGCCCGCCGAGTCCCGTACCAAGTATCCGTAGATCGGATATCCTCCGTCCGCTCCCCCGGTGAAGCTGTAAAGCACGGTCTCTTTGCCGGTTTTGGCCACCTTGAACACCGTTCCGTAGCCGGAAGTACCTCCGGCCACGGTGACGCCGTACAGGTTGCCACTACTGTCGCGGACCAACCCTGCGAAGGGGTATGCCCCGTCCCCCCCGCTCCCGGTGAAGCTGTAGAGCACGGTCTCCTTCTTGGTCTTAGGCACCACCTTGAACGCCGTTCCGGAGCCGGAAGCCCCGCCGTCCAGCGTGGTGCCATATAGGTTGCCAGCCGTGTCGAGGACCAAACCTGCGTAGGGCCATTCGCCGTCCGAACCCCCGGTGAAGCCGTAGAGCACCGTCTCCGTTTTGGTCTTAGGCACCACCTTGAAGACCACTCCGGCGCCGGAAGCGCCAGCGTAGTAGGTCGTGCCATAAAGGTTACCCGCAGCGTCCCGCACCAAACCTGCGTAGGGATATCCGCCATCCGAACCCCCGGTGAAGCTGTGAAGCACGGTCTCCGTGCCCTTTGGATTCAGCTCGAAGACCACTCCGGAGTTGGAGGTGCCACCGGCGGTCGTGGTGCTGTACAGGTTGCCCTTCGCGTCCTGGATCAAACCGGCGTTCGGGTTTCCCCCGTCCGACGCGCCCGTAAAATTATAGAGCACGGTGAACGTCTGCGCTTGCGCCACGACCGCTGGCACAAGCCCCATCGCTAGCGCCAGCGTGATACCTACTGCACGCAGGCGCGTTCCCAAAGGTTGCGCTGTCTTCGTCATGTGTTCCTCCTTCTTTCCGTGAAGATTCGGCCGATAGTGTTGTTGTAGCCCATCAACGGAGTCAACCTGCCATGTGCTACACGCCCTGGGAGGGCCGCCTCGCGAGCGCACGCAGGGGAACATCGGGCGAGCGTCGTCGCTGGTCCTTCAGGGCTGTGTGGCAAGTGTGCCTCCTTCGGGCATATCCTGCGACGCGCAAAAAGCTGACCTCGTCGCCGCGGTGATTTTTGTGACGCCCGTCACAAACATCTTGAGACGGCTCATCCGGTTTGTCAAGAACTATTTTTCTCGCGTGTCATGCCCAGAAGTGTCCCCTTTGTTTTGGTTGGTTTTTGTTCTTTTGTCTCTGGTTTGTTCTGGTTTTTTGTCTTTGGTTGAGGCGTTCTGACGTTCCGGGAGCGAGTCAAGACAGCCGGGGCAGTTCGAGCCTCGGGCCGGCGAACCGATCGACGTCCATCACGGTACCCCCAAGAACACGAGCTTGGCTCGATTGGGCTACCCCCTGATCCGCTAGGTGGGGTGGGCCGGTTTGATGATGTAGAGGCGGCTTTATGCCGCCACGTGGCGAGGTAAACTCGCCGCTACAACGCCAGAAGCTCACGGCGAAGGCGATCAAGAAGAGATTTGCTATAATATAAGGTTTACTCGTGGGGTCCTGAGCCTTGCTGAGGGTTCGGGCGCAATCAATCGAGTCTTGGGAATCACCTATGGGCACAACAGTTGAGGCAGCGGTGGGTGCGGCAGTCGGTGCCACGTTGAGTGGGGCATTCCCGGCGGCTGCCGAAAAGGGCCAGCAGGCGATTGTGGTGCGTGGCGCTCGCGCCCACAACCTCAAGAACATCGACTGCGAGATTCCGCACAACCGGCTGACGGTGGTCACGGGCGTTTCCGGCTCCGGCAAGTCCAGCCTGGTCTTCGACACGATCTATGCCGAGGGCCAGCGCCGCTACGTCGAGTCGCTTTCCGCTTACGCCCGACAGTTCCTGGAGCGGATGGAGAAGCCCGACGTCGACGAGGTGGAGGGCATCGCGCCGGCGGTGGCCATCCGCCAGAAGAATTCCACCCGCAACCCGCGATCGACCGTGGCTACGGCGACCGAGATCTATGACTACCTGCGCCTGCTTTTTGCCCGCATCGGCACCACCACCTGCTTCCAATGCGGCGAAGTGGTCCGCAAGGATAACGTGGACGATATCGCGGACCGCGTTTTGGCCCTCGAGGCCGGGCGGCGGTTTTACGTCTTGTTTCAATTGACCCCGGTTGCGACTGCAGGGGCGCCTAGCCATGCGTCCCTGCACCCATCCGGCCAGGCAGGCGCTCGGACGCGCTCGGCTAGCGTCAAGACCGCCGCGAGCGAGAGCGCGGCGCCCGCTGCCGGCCCCACCGCACCCGACGAGTCTCTCAAGCCTCGCCTCTTTGCCCTTCGTCAGGGCGGATTCAACCGGCTCTACCAAAAGGGCCGAGTCTTTGAGTTCTCGACCCCTGAGTCGCTGCTGGAGGTTGACTTCGCGCGGCCTGTCTACGTCCTGGTGGACCGCCTCTCCATCGAGCCCGAAATTCGACAGCGGCTGATCGACTCGATCGAGCTGTGCTATCGCGAGTCGGGGGAAGCGATTCTGGAATTCGTGGGCGTAGGGGCGGAGGGCGTCCGCCCAGAAAAGATTGGCGCAGACGGCCTCCCCACAGACGAGATTGGCCCAGACGGCTTCCGCCCGGACGAGATTGGCGCGGAGGGCGTCCGCCCGGAAGAGATTGGCCCAGAGGGCGTCCCCGCCGGCCTTCGTCCTGAGCCGGAGCGTCTGGTGTTCAACGAGCGCTTTGAGTGCAAGCGCTGCCGGATCGTCTACCAAGAGCCGGAGCCGCGGCTCTTCTCTTTCAATAATCCTTATGGCGCCTGCCCGCGTTGCCAGGGGTTCGGCAACACCATCGACTTTGACCTCGACCTGGTGATCCCGGACAAGAACAAGACGCTGGCCGCAGGCGCCGTGGAGCCCTGGACCAAGCCGCGCTACCGCATGCCCTTTAACGAGATGAAGCGCCTGGCGCGCGCCAAGGGCGTGCCCCTCGACGTGCCCTACTACCGCCTCACCGCCGCCCAGCGCCGCTGGGTGACGGAGGGTGACGGCGATTTCTTCGGCATTCGCGGCTTCTTCGAGTACCTGGAGCGCAAGAAATACAAGCTGCACGTCCGCGTCTTCCTCAGCCGGTACCGTGGCTACACGCTTTGCCCGGAGTGCAACGGCGGGCGGCTGCGCCGTGAGGCAATGAACGTGCGCGTCAACGGCAAGACCGTCACCGAAGTCTGCGCGATGTCCATCCAGGAGGCGCAGCGCTTCTTCAACGAGCTTCATCTGGACCCCATCGAGCAGCAGGTGGCGGACAGGGTGCTGGAGGAAGTGCGCTCGCGCCTGAGGTTCCTTTACGAGGTGGGACTGGAGTACCTCACGCTCGACCGGCTCGCCTCCACGCTTTCCGGCGGCGAAGCGCAGCGCATTCAGCTCGCCACGTCGCTGGGCTCCAATCTGGTGGGCGCGCTCTACGTCCTCGACGAACCTTCGATCGGCCTGCACCCACGCGACACGGGCCGGCTGATCGAAATCCTTAAGACGTTGCGCGACATCGGCAACACCATCCTCGTGGTGGAGCACGACCCGGAGATGATGCGTCACGCCGACCGAATCATCGACCTCGGCCCCGGCGCGGGCGAAAACGGCGGGCGCGTGATCTACGAGGGCGACTTCGCGAGCCTGCTGGCGGACTCGCACTCGCTCACGGGCCGCTATCTCTCCGGCGAGCTCCGAATCCCGGTGCCCCGGGTAAGGCGCAGGCCGGGCAAGGAGTGGCTGCGGGTGCGCGGCGCGCGCCAGCACAACCTGAAGGCCATTGACGTGAACATCCCGCTGCGCCTCATGGTGTGCGTCAGCGGCGTTTCCGGTTCCGGCAAGTCGACGCTAGTTCACGACGTGCTTTACAACGCGCTGCTTTCGCACCGCGGCCTTCCGGCCCAGCACGCCGAGTACTCGCGCCTCGACGCGCCGAAGTCCCTGGGGGACGTGGTGCTGGTGGACCAGTCTCCGCTCGGCCGCACGCCGCGCTCGAATCCGGTCACTTACATCAAGGCCTTCGAAGCCGTTCGCGAAGTATTCGCCTCCACGCCCGAGGCTCGTAAGCGCGGCTATGGTCCCGGCCACTTCTCATTCAACATTCCCGGCGGACGCTGCGAGACCTGCCAGGGCGATGGCACGGTGACGGTGGAAATGCAGTTTCTGGCCGACGTCGAGCTGGTCTGCGAGGAATGCCGCGGGCGCCGCTTCAAATCGAGCGTCCTGGAAGTGCTCCTCAAGGGAAGGAGCATTTACGATGTGCTCCAGATGACGGTGCGGGAAGCGCTGATTTTCTTCTCCGGCGTCCACAAGATCTCCAGCAAGCTCCGGGTGCTCGATGAGGTCGGCCTTGGCTACCTGCGCCTGGGCCAGTCCGCCACCACGCTCTCGGGCGGCGAAGCGCAGCGCGTGCGCCTGGCCGCTCACCTCGCGCAGGAGAGCAGTGAGAACACGCTCTTTATCTTTGACGAGCCCACCACCGGCCTGCACTTCGAGGATATCAACCGGCTGCTGGCGACGTTCCGCAAGCTGATCGAGGCGGGCGGAAGCGTGCTGATTATCGAGCACAACCTCGACGTGCTGAAGACGGCGGACTGGATCATCGACCTGGGGCCGGAGGGCGGTGACGCCGGCGGTCACTTGGTGGTTGCCGGCCCGCCGGAAGAGGTGGTGAAAAACCCCGCGTCGCATACGGGGAGATACTTGGCGCCGCTTCTTGGTGCGTAGGGCCAGGAAAAGCAACGAAATTCCAAGAATGATCAAGAAGTGATGTATGCCGGAGGGTGAGTTGAGTAAAATGCAGGTTGGAAGCAACCTTTAGGAGTGCACGATGGGCCAGCCGAGGATTCATGTTCCTAAAGCCACGATCAGGGATTTCTGCGGGCGGCACCATATTCGCAAGCTGGCATTGTTCGGCTCCGTACTACGGGACGACTTTGGACCCGAAAGCGACGTGGACGTTCTGGTGGAGTTTGAACCTGGTCGGACGCCGGGCTTGGACTTTTTTGACATGGAGAGCGAGCTTTCCGGGATTCTAGGCCGCAAAGTGGACTTGAACACGCCCCAGTTTCTCAGCCACTATTTCCGCGACCAAACACTAGCGGAAGCGGAGGTGCAGTACGTCACGCCATGATCCTCTGCTGAGCCTCGGCCATATGCTGGACCACGCTCGTGAAGCGGTCGCCATGGCACACGGCAGGACTCGGGCGGATCTTGACAGCGATCGCCAGATGAATCTTGCCCTAGTTCGCCTTCTGGAAATCATGGGCGAAGCGGCTCGTCGCGTGCGAGAGGAAGACCGCGCCCGCTACCCGGGCATCCCTTGGTCACAAATTGTCAGCTTGCGCAACAGGCTCATTCACGCTTACGACGAAGTCGACTTTGACATCCTCTGGCAGATCGTGACCCGGGACCTGCCTCCCTTGATTGGGGTTCTTGAGAAGATCGTCCTGCCTGCAGGCTGGGCATCAGAGGCGGGTCCCATTAAGGAATAAAGGGTGCTGCAAGCTGATGCAAAGTGAGTGTGGGCAACGCGAAGGACCCAAGCGTCGGAGCGGAACGCCCGTCCACGGTTTTGTCTTCATAATTCTCATTATTTTCCTGCTCGCGTCGCTTTCGTTCCAAGCACAGACGCGGAAGCCCTCGCCTTCTCCCGCCGACGTTTCCGCTCTGTTGAAGACCGCCCAGGAAGCTCTTGACCACCAGGATTTCGAGACTGCGGCCAAGGCGCTGAAGATAGTGGTGGCCAGCCAGCCGGACCTGGTGGCGGCGTGGTTCAACCTGGCGTACGCCGAGTCCGCGCTCCATCAAGACGACGATGCCGTGAGAGACTACCAGAAGGCCATCGCGCTCGAACCCGACCTCTACCCGGCACGCTTGAATCTGGGCATTCTGTTGGTTGAGGCGCACCGGGCTGACGCCGCGGCGGAGCAGCTTGGGAAGGCGGTGGAGCTGAAGCCTCAGGATGCGCGGGCGCATCTCTATTACGGCCGCGCGCTCAGCCTGGCGGGCAAGCCGGATCTGGCAGAGAAGCAGTTCCAGGAAGCCCTGCGCCTCGATCCGGCCCAGGCCATCGCGCACTACGATGTGGGCCAGATCGAGTTGCAGCAGAAGCGCTACGAGGATGCGCGCGCTTCCTTCGAGAAAGCCGCGGCGCTGGACGCGAAGCTTTCGCAGGCGCAACTTGGCCTGGCTCTTGCGCTGGAGGGACTGAACCAGACGGCGCAGGCGGCGCCGCGCTATGAAGCTTATCTCGCCGCGAAGCCGGACGACCTCGAAACCCGCTTTCACCTGGCGCGAGTCTATCTGAACCTCGGTAAGAACCAGGAGGCTCTCGACGATTTGCAGAAGGTTTACGAGGCCAGCCCCGCGATGCCGGGCGTTCCGGCCGCGCTGGGGGACGTGAACGCGCTCCTCAACAAACTTCCCGAATCGGAGAAATTCTACAGGCTGGCGTTGGTGGCCACGCCCCAGGAGGCCGACCTGCATCGCGCCCTCGGCCAGACCCTGCTCGACGAGAAGAAGTTTCCGGAGGCGGAGGCCGAGTTTCGCGCCAGCCTGAAGCTCGATGGATCGAGCGCGGAAGCGGCCAAGGGGCTGGCCACCAGTCTGTACATGCAGAAGCACTATTCCGAGGCGATCCCGTTGATCGAGGCGCTCCTGAGGCAGCCGCAACCGCCGGCGGGACTTTATTTCATCCTGGCTACTTGTTATGACGACCTCAAGGACCGGCCTAAGGCCCTGGAAAACTACGAGAAGTTTCTCGATCTCTCCCAGGGCGTGCTTCCGGACAAGGAGTGGCAAGCTCGCCAGCGCGCCAAGCTGCTGCGTCGCGAGCTGAGAAAATAGGTATAATCGGGTCGAGACTATGAGTGCGCCGCGCCTGCTCAGTCCCGCTCTTCTCCTGACGCTTCTGGCACTCGCTGCCGCGGCTATGGCGCCCGCTACGGCCCGTCATCCCGAGACCGAGCAGGAACTACTCGATCGCCTCCAGCGCGAGCAGAATCCGGTGAGAAAAGCCAAGCTCGAGATGCGCCTGGGGCGGTTGAAGCTGGAGCAGGCGATTGGCGCCTATAGCCAGGGCCAGGTCGATCAGGGAAAATCGCTGCTTGGCGCCTACCTCGATCGTATGAAGGGTAGCTGGCAGACGCTCAAGGGTTCGGGGCGTAACGCGGTGAAGCAACCGCAGGGCTTTCGCGAGCTCGATATCGCCCTGCGCGAGGACAGCCGCACGCTGGAGGATCTGGCGCAGCGGCTTTCTTACTTCGACCGCGCGCCGGTGGAGCAGACGCTGAGAGAGGTCAACCGGGTCGACGGTGAGGTGATTCACGCCTTGTTTCCCTCCGTTCCCGTCGAGAGGGATCAGGACAAGCCGGCTCCCTCCCAGCCTCCGCACACGGCGAGCGGAAAGAGC
>Ga0326728_10024172_pt1 | contig 11041 bp, 7 predicted proteins | sample MB3enrmetagenome_FD_207602 | JGI IMG/M metagenome (GOLD analysis project Ga0326728, IMG submission 207602) | Lab enriched peat soil microbial communities from McLean, Ithaca, NY, United States - MB31MN | ecosystem: Environmental > Terrestrial > Soil > Wetlands > Peat | place: USA: New York... | reverse complement strand
CAACCCCGATCGGGACGCCGGTCTCCGGAATGCGGATATTGAGCGACTTCATCGCCTTTTCGACTTTCTCGCCCACACCCAGCGCCGTGCCGTATACCAGCCAGTCCCCCCACATGGAGAGATCGGCAGGGGCGTATTTCTGGATCATGGCCATATCCGAAAGGAAATGGGTAAAAGCATCCCATTCGAGCTTGTCCTTGTAGTGGTCGTCCTTCCAGTGCCCGAAGAGGGCGGGAGGTGTCGAGAATGCAAGAAATGCCTGAACGCCGACGATACCCCAGAGGACGACTGCCGGGTAGAGGATATACGACTGCATGGGTGCCACGAGAGCGATGATGAGCGTGATCCCAAACGCCACGATACCGGTAAAGAGCAGCGGCAGGATATGCTCGGTCCCGTCAACGACATACTTTACGGGAAGGGCAGCGTCGGCACGGCTGGTAACATCCGTGAGCATCCGCTGGAATCTCAACGCCTTCTCTTCTGCAGTATACAGCCTCTGGGCGTGCTCTGCCAATTCGCCGAACTTTGCTGTATCGAGTACACCATTCTCGGAGAGTTGATCGATAAAGGCCAGTACCCGCAGTTCATACGGATCCGTGGTTGTGCCCGGGAGCTTCCGGATCTCGATGCCCTTCCCCTCACCCTTTTCCGTGATCGCGATAAGCTTCTGCCGGTGCAGGTCAAGCAGGGTGGCGTAAAAGCCGTCCTTGTCAAAGACCATCGCATCACCCTTGAAGAGCAGGTTCACCTGCCACGGTTTCAGTGACGGATTTGGGACAGTGCTGAGGTAGGCAGGAACAGTAAACTCTTTTTCCCTGCCGTAGCGGTTATAAATGGAAATCAGCAGGAACGGGACGAGAATTGCTGCAACCATTCCAAGATACTCAAGGAACCACCCGACCCAGTACGGCAGGTCATACCAGAAGCTCCCCGATGCAGTACTTCCCGCAAGATCCGACACCGGGCTCCTGATGCCCGGTATCTGCGCGAGCCCGCCGGGCGTCGCGAGGATCTCCACTGCGACATTCTCATCCGCTGCCGCACTGCCGGTCAGCGTGTACGTGTCACCGGTCTTTTTCGTCGAAAGGCCCGGGGGATAGGCATAGAGCTGCACAACATTGTCTGCGGGAACCGTGATCTGAACGGAATGGTAGGGGATGTGGCTGTCCCCAGCCAGCATCAGGTTCAGGTGATCGTTGACGGAATCGTATTCGACCGGGGGATGAACCACGTACGCGTACCCGACCGTATAGGTCCCTGCCGCGAAATACTCAGGGTTGTAGATCCCGACCTCATTGAACTGGGCGAGTCGCCCGACCTGATCGGTGACGGAGGAGGAGGTACCTGCGGTCGATACATACACATTTCCTGAAGAGTCCTTCGCATACCCGATCGTCCCGGCTGGTGCGTCAATCGCCATCAGCTGGATCGACGACTGGTTGGTGGCCACGAATGTCAGGGGCGCCGCCCAGCTCCTGTAGAGCATCCGGTACTCACCGGATGTCCCGACATGATAGGTATACTGCTCATGGAGTGTCCCGTTCGGGTAGAGTACCGCCCCGTACGAGCTGGCGATAAGATCGCCCTCAAACATTGGTGGGACGGCGATGACGACCACAAGCCCGATGATCCCGATGAGCAGCGCTGTGATGACCAGGACGGCCAGCTGTTTTGTTTCGCTCACGGTATAACCTTTCAGAACTCAATTTTCGGCGGGGTTGCAACTGCTTCCTCAAACTGCAGGTACTCGAGTTTCGGAAGACCGGTCATGTGCCCGATGAACCGTGAGGGAACGGTGTCCATAGCGGTGTTGAACTCCTGTGAGATGTTATTGTAGGTATAGCGCTGGCGGGCAATCTCCTCCTCGATGCTTTTTACCGACTCCATCAGCGAGCTCACGGTCGTCGATGTCTTGAGGTCAGGATAGTTTTCCGCCACGGCAAAGAGGCGCCCGAGGAGGGACCGGGACTCCGCCTCGACCTTGTTAAGGTCCCCGGGCCCGGCCGTCGCAACGGCTGCCCGCATCGCGGTCACTTTTTCAAATGTCTCTTTCTCGAACTTCGCATAGCTCTTGACCGCACCAAGGAGCTCCTCGATCATGTCCAGCCGTTTTTTCATGGCGACACGGATCTGCCCAAGCGTCGCCTCGGACGAATTCTTCAGGGTATAGAACCGGTTATAGATACCGAAGACCCAGAAGATGAGGACGACGATGATCAGAATGACGATGATGAGCGCTATCCATCCAAGAATGTCTCCAAACATAATCTCATGGTACCAATAATCGTGCCACTACATAAGACATGAGGCACTGTCGATAATCCGGAACCAGATCAGGATCGGGAGAAAGAGGAGGGATTATGGCAGGGCGAGGGTACCCACGATCCGGAGTTTGCCGCCTTCGAGATAGGTGAGCACGGCATGGTCGCCCGGGGAAAACACCAGCGGCTTTTCGAGAGTGAGGGTCAGTTCCGGCATCCTCCAGTCGCTTCCTCCCGATATGCGGGTGATGCGGGACGGGAGGAACTGCATCCAGTGTCCCACGTACAGCACCATATCCTCCTTCAGCGGCGCCGGCCAGTACTTAACCAGCTGTGCCTTTCCCTTGATCGTGGTGGCGGTCGTGACGGCGGTGTCGCTCGTGAGGACATACCCGCGGTCGAGGTCTTCTGCCTCGATATTCTTGAGCGCAAGGCCGACGCGGTCACCGGTGACCGCGATCTCTGCGTCGTCATCATGCTTCTGGATGGAGCGTACCTGTGCCGTTTTACCGGTTGGGAGGACCTTCAGCGAATCATGTTTTTTTATGGTACCGTGTGCCACGCACCCGAGCGCGACGATCCCCACCCCTTTGACGTTGAAGTGGTGGTCGATCGGGACGATCCCGTTACCGCCGGTATCTTTTACTTTCTGGTGGGCGGTCATTTTCACCGCGGACTCGAGCAGTTTTTCCCGCAGGCCGAGCGTATCGTCCGCGAACGGTTCGTAGTGTTCGAGCACGGTCCCCTTGACGAGGGGAGCAATCTGGTCGGGTGTAAGGTAATTCTTAAAAATGATGTACCCGTTTGATTTTCCCGCGCACTGGAGCATCAGGACGGTCTCGCCAAATGTTGCATTGATCTCCCCGACCACCAGAACCACCCGGTCGGCAAGGGAGATGGTATAAAAAAGCGAGGAGAGTTTTTCCGGGTACCTCGTTGGTTCGATGAACGTGACGGTCGCTTCGCCTTTCTTGAGGTTATAGAAGGTGATATCGCTCGTAGTCCCTTTCTTTCCCAGATTGCCAGCATAGCCGTTAGGAGCGGGAACAGCGACGGTGAGGTTGGACATGATAGTACGTCTTGACGTTGGGAGGGTATTAGGGTTTATGTACGGAAAAAAGCCGGGGTCGGTGAAGGGAAAGGGATGGTATCATCTTCATCGACCGGGTTTGCACTTGGACTCCGCAGCGTTCACGCTCTTTTCACATACCTCGCTGATATACGTTCCATAAGCATTTTCAGGTGGCGACCTGACGGTTTTACCGCCCAGTATATGAGAAGGAGATATGCAACTGCGTTCAGTGTGAAAAAACCCAGCGTGAGGTACCACCAGGATGTGCCGATACTGCCGGCATAACTTCCATTGATATACAAAGGCCCGAACGCCAGGGGAAATTCAATATACGTGATCACCTGCGTTGCATAAAAGATGATGATCCCGTACAGGGAATCTGCCACAAGAAGGCAGACGAATGGGGTAAACCAGACGATATACTGGGGGCTGTTATAGTTCATACAGAAGACGACGACAAATATCGAAACCGCGAGAAGTTTTACCAGAAAACGGGTGTCTTTTTCAGGTTCAATACAGGCAATGGCAAGCAGGGTGAGCAATAGCAATCCCATGAGAATATACATCACATCAGAGACCGTTGAAACAGAGATCCCCAGATTCAGAATACCGTGGAGGTATGCGTAGATGGTATATATAGCGGTATTCACGTAAATATCGCTTCGGACAAAGTTTGCTGAAACGTAGGAGGAGATGATCCCGGGGTCGAGAAGCAGGACGGGGATAAAAATTACAGCGATGACGGGGATCCATATCTTCAGGATGCTTGTGATCTCCTGCCTGATGGAGGTTGTTCTTGCATTATACAACGCCACAAACGGAAGGGCAATAACAGGGAATATTTTTGCAAGGAAGCCGACAAGAATGGCGAGGTATCCCTGAATCTTCTTGTTGCAGACAGCAAAAAGTACAGCGAGCATCAGGATACAGGTCGGGAATGCATCGTATTTAGTCAGGATGAAATATGCGGCCGCAAATGCTGTTGCATAGAGAAGCGCTGCACGAAATGCAGTTTTTTCGTTGTAAAGTTTCAGTCCAATCAGATATACACATACGACGATGATGATATCGCAGATCACCATCAGGATCTGGAATGAGATGACAAATGTATCGAAACTGTTAAAGATGTATGCCGGTATGAAGGCGAGAGATATGGGAATAAATGCGAGAGGCGGGTAACTAAAAGCAAAATTCACATATGGCATCTGGCCATGCAAAATATTGAGGATACTCTGGAGATAATACTGAAAATCAAAATTGTCATAGTAATTGGAGCGAAGACCGGCATAAAAAATATTGAAAATGGATGTTGTCGTAAAAATTACAACAACTTTCATGAGGATTGTGATAAAAGCGAGTGTGAGGAGCCGGCGCTTTACCAGTGCGGTATCCACACCTTCCCATGAAATACCGAGAAGGGAGAGACCGGACGCTCTCTTTTTTCCTCTCCTGCGGGAACCGGATACATCACCTGCCTTGTCCTGACCCGGAGCCTGTTTTTTTTTCCTGCTCATAACTCCACCGTTAAGATTACCAGTCGGTTCGCATAGAAGACGATACTGGAAGATCGTACTATCGTACATTAATGGCTACCACTTAATATCAATACGTAACATATCCGGAAAATTTGGCTGTTCACGAAGATCGGAAAAAAATGACCTGAAGTTTCCTTGTGATATACCAGAGCAGGAAACAAGGGATAATTGATTTGTCCGATAACCCGAGACAAACAATCCTCAAACTCGACGAAATATATAGTAATTTCCAGGACAGAGGATCAGGAATCGGCTACCTGATCTCTAGAGAACCATGCACCAATCAGTGTTTTAACATGTGAAACTGCAGCGGTAAAACCCGATATGATGGAAAACCGACAATATTTTAGTTTTAACGGCATCGTGAAGATAAGTGCAGATAACAACAAGAAGAAAATATCTTCATCTCTGCACAATATTTTTATTCTATGTTTGCGGGAGTATGATTATGGATCTCCCTAAAATCAGTACAAAACATAGAAATCTTCTTATCCTGACTTCGATAGCAACAAAGATTTTTATCATATTTCTTGTAACAATCGCACTTCACTCATTTCTTGATATGCATGATTATATAATATATTATCAGGCCGTTCAGAATATCTTTCACGGTTATCTGCCATGGGCATCTGGAGTGGATTTTAACTATCCCCCGGTTGCAATTTTACCGATGGTAATTTCGTACATTATCTCAATTGCTTTAGGCTCTTTTGGTTTTCTGATTTCGATGTGGGTATTAATGATTGTATGTGATATCGTAACGACATTGTGTGTATACTATATTGGCCTGAAATTATTCTCCGAACAAGTTGCACTTATTGCCGGGATGCTGAATGCATCCGCACTATCGGTAGCTTATTTTGTTCTCACAAGATTTGACGCATTCCCGACATGCCTGGCGATGCTGGCGGTCCTGACAACAATTTACGGAGAAGAAGTTAAAGGATATGCAGCAAGTATTGCGGGATTATTTACGAAAATATGGCCAATCCTGCTGTATCCTTTTTTCTGGATATACAATTCACGGCACACCTCGCTAGTTATTGAAGGAAAGAAACGAGCGTTCTGGTTTTTGCTGGCGGGAGCAGCCGTCTTTGGGGTGATGATTTGGGCAGGGTATAATAAATTTCTTGTATATGCCAGTATGGTGTATTGCAACACTGTTCCCTATACCATCTTTCAATATTTCCAGATGGCAGGTATTGGAATTCCATTCGGGATAATTGCAAAAATATTCCAGACCCTCACTGTTGTAATAATACTCGGTGCATTATATCTCATGTATATCCGACCAAAAACGATCGCGCTGCTATTAAAATTAATTCTGGTTACCCTGATGGTAACAATATTTTTTTCACAATACCGGTCCCCCCAGTATATCGTATGGTTTTCACCTTTTGCAGCTCTGCTCGTTGCGAATGATATCTGGGGGATTTTGGTGTTCATCGGAGTGCAGGTATTGGCACTCATCGAATTCCCATTTGCATTCTGGACCTTGTATGTGAATGACCATTATATATCCTCATGGGCTCTCGTATTTTTCAGTATTTTCTTCCTTGCATGTGGACTTTTGTTATGGAAGTCCCTGAAAATGGAGTGCCAACTTTCTGCAGTTGAATCTGTCCCGAGAAAACCTGTCCCGGAAAAATCAAAACGGGAGTATACTCCCCACAAAGACTACAAAAGAAAGAAAAATAGGTAGATTTGGTTCCAATCACCACTGCAAGATATTTCCGCTGATACAGAATCGATAGAAAACCACGAGTTTAAAGAGAGAGAGAATATCAATAGAACATAGCTTTTAATCGTAAACCGATACCTGATAATGGCGATTGATTTATTCAAAGTAAGCGTTCAGTGAACGGATTTGTTGCAATCAGAATAATTTGATATAACGCGATGAGTTTACAGGATAAGGGATCGTTCTCCCCATAAAATGCTGCCAATAGCCGCCAACCACGAAGGATCTGACCTTTTATACTGGCACCCGTTATCCATTCATCTTCCAAGTAAACCGCCGGTTCACCCAGAAATTCCATGCAAATGCGACGAGGATCCCGATGATATTTGCAACCCGGTAATCGATACCGAGGAGGGTTGCAAGGATATTGAGGATGACAAAATTGATGATGGCTCCGCCGATGGACACCACTTGGAATGAGAGGAGGCGCTGCCACCAGCGGGACAACGCATGCTCCTGATCCGATCTGAACGTCCAGAGATCGTTCCAGATAAAATTGCTCAGGATCGAGAGTTCGATGGCAACAATACTTGCCACCGGCAGGGAGAACCGGTCATACTGCTTGAGATAGATGAGCACTCCCTCATTGACGATTATACCCGATAACCCCACAATCCCGAACCTGAAAAGTTTCATCCATTCCTGCCAGACGGCACTCTCGTGGTGGTTCCAAGAGAACCGTGCATTGTCAATCACCTGTTCCGCGTACTCAATGATGGTCTGTCCTTTGAGTTTGCTCGATCCGGTCGCACGGTTCACGAACTCGAACGGGATCTCTCTGACTTTTTTCCAGTTCCCCTTGCCGAGTATCTCAAGGAGGATCTTATAGCCTTTTGGCCTGAGCGACGCATGTTCGACAACGCTCTTTTTAACCGCAAAAAATCCGCTGACCGGATCCTGGATCTCCGGAAAGAGCAGCCTGCCTAGGAATGTCGCACCAAGGGAGATAACCCGGCGTTCGAGCGGCCATTTTTTTATCCCGCCGCCTTCCATGTACCTGCTGCCGATAACCAGATCGTTGCCGGCGCGAATCCCGGCAATCATGGTGGGAATAAGTGCCGGCGGATGGGAGAGATCGGCATCCATCACAAGGAAGATATCCGACCGGGCCAAGCGGAATCCTTCGACGACCGATTGCGAGAGCCCGTGATCCTGCTTTCGGATGACAAGACTGAGATTAATTCGGGTTTTCTTTAGTTCATTGACAATATCCGTGGTGCCATCCGGTGAGTTGTCATCGACAACCAGGATCTCGCCGTTGAGCGAATTCTTCGAAAAGACTGCATCGACTTCGCTGACGATCTTCCTGATATTTGCCGCTTCGTTAAAGGTGGGGATGATCACCGTCAGGTCATACATAGCAGTCAGGATCCATTGCGTTTTAGCGGGAGGCAAAGAGCGTAATTCCCATATCCTGCCCGACTGGTTTTGTGTTGTTTTTGAGCCATGCAAGAGCATCCCCTGCAGGGTCCGCGGAATAGATGTCACTGGTTACGATATAGTATATCGTGTTGTTCGATTCTTGCGCATATATGACACCCAGATCCTTTGCAGTCGTTGCTCCGAACTCAATGGTCCCTGACGTGCTGTTGGTGTAATAATAATCAAACGGCTGGGCAATATACCCGGGCACGAGAACAACAAAGTCCCCCTGTTTTGCTGTATGTTGCATCTGCGCTGAAAAACCTCTCCAGTCATCTTTGGTATATCCGGAGTAGTACCCAGCAAGCACGGGGGCATTGAGGATCACCATTACCACGAGGAATCCATACACGACCCCCCTGTTGTTCACCAGCGAATAGACGAGCCGGTACGATACTGCTACGCCGACGAAAAATATGGCGGCAAAGAAGATGAGGTACCGGGGAACCATCGGCATCCGGTACGAGAGGAAGGTGCTGATCACAAAAGTGAGGACTGTGAGGCTGACAAGGAACCATCCCTTGTTCCGGTCGATAAGGAATGCCTGTACGATACCGGCGATGAAGAGCAGGAGGAGGAGATACATCACCAGTTCATTGAACCCTGCGACCTGGAGGAACGTCTGGTAGATGACGTCAAATCCCTCGATGCCGAATGTGGGGGCCGATGCAGTCCGGGAGGCGAAAAGCGGAATCGCGACAATGATGAGGGGGAGGCAGACGACAGAAAAAACGACAGCCGAGAGAACGACCATTCCGATCTTTCTCATATTCCGGCGTATGTCCATGACTTGTGCCGCCAAGGCGAAGAGGACAAGAGAGGCAATGATTGCGAATGCATAAAAGTGAGACCAGAACGCCAGCGCAGACAAGAGCCCGAACAGGACCCAGTTCCGGATACGATTGTCCTTCAGGGCTTTTAAGTAGAAGATCATCGCAAAGGCAACAAAAAAGAGCATCATCGAGTATGCCCGTGCTTCCTGTGAGTAGTCGATCAAAAACGGGGAGAAGGTGAATACCGCCGCGGAGATGATGCCAACGTTCCGGTCCATGAATTCCTTGCCGACGAAGTAGATCAAGGGAATGGTCAGGACGCCGACCATGGCGGGGACGAAGCGCAGGATCGCCTCGCTGTTTCCCAACATGAGCATCACGTGCTCTATCCAGTAGAAGAGGGGCGGGTTAAACTCACCGCTGGCGGTCGTCTGCCAGATATCCGCGAGGGACTTGACGGAAATCGTATAGGTACTGGCTTCATCGAGCCAGAGCGAGTTGTACCCGAGGTTATAGAACCGTAAAAACAGGCCGATGACGGTCAGGAGGAGAAGTGCCTGCGCGTACCTGCTGTGGACAATACCGGCCCGGATGTTTCTAAGAGTGAGATCTTTGAAAGAACGAACGGGGAACTGATATCCCCCGTCAAGATCGCATTCGACCTGAGGCTGAGGCTCCTTTTCATGGTGCCGCTCCCCCTTTTTCTTTGCCATCGCTATCACTCACTATTGTGCAATAATCTTCATATAACCTTCCGGATTATCTGCCCTTCCTTCCGAAAGAGGGTTCTGCTGACCGGCGGACATGCCATTACCGTTCAATATCACCAATGAAATGTGTTTCGAGTGCCTGCAGGAGTTCACTCTCTCCGGAAATCACCCGTGCGGACTGCTCCAGCATCAGGTTGACCCGTTCATGGAGACCGGCCCGCCGGAAATCGGTTCTGATTGCAATAACCGGTCTTCCCAGCGCCGCCGCATATCCCATCTCCCACGCCGTGCCGGAATCCGCGTCTGCGCCATCGATGATCGCAACCACCATATCTGCGTCATGCAGCGCCTGCAGGTTCCTGGTGAAAATACGGGTATGTTCCTGAGCATCCCGGAGAGGGGTGTCGTCCCCGGCGTCCTGCGGAAGATACACGTCGAAACACCTTTTTTTCAGCAATTCCGCAATTCGCTCGTTATATGCCCGCTCAGCTTCGGAAAAAAGCGGTGCAGCCAGATATATCCGGTATTTGGCAAAATCTGTTACATCCCGTGCCCGGATCCCGGGAAAACGTGCGAGAAACACCCCACGGCCCTGCCGTTTGGGGGGGCTGTTATCTTCACTCCCGTACCAGGTGCTGGTCACGCCGCAGGTCGGGGAGGAATCGACACCAAGAATGCAGAGCGGCGGACCACGCTCTTCAATCAGCCGGTTCACGTGCCCGCACAATTCTTCCATAAGTGTGGCAAATGCCAGGGTGTTCAGCCGTTCAAGAAAAGTTCCCGGTTTCCGGTCCGGGCCAAGGTACAGGGTCTCGGGACAGGGCAGCGGCACCGTCTGGATCCCGAATTTTTTACACCGGTCAATGCAACGGTCAAAGAGCTGGATATCCGATGGCTTTGTGATGCCGGCAGCCCGAAGTGATGGGGTGAGGATGCAGGGGGCGCAGAGCACGTACATGATAATTCACCTTACCACAGACGGTATATTATTGAAATAACCCCAATATGGGCTCTGATGTATTCTGTCCCTCAATATCTCGCCCGCCTTAAACTTGCCCGACGGTCTCCCAGGACCATCGAGGGGTACCGGTGTATCCTCGGCTCTTTCGCTCGTTTCCTCGATGTGCCTATTGAGGAACTGCATAATCATCTTCTGCCAGACAACTTGATAAAGAGGCGCAATCCCAGCATGCGTTGATTGTTCGGAAGATGACACAGGTAAGTGATACGCGGCAAACGGATTTACAATCTACACAGTCTCAATTGCGGGTATAACATTGAACAAACCAAGTTCAATCGATCGGACTTGGACAGCATCAAAAGAGATTGTGATGTCTCCCCGTCAGTCACCCTGCCCGCTGCTGCACAGCGACGGGATCTCTCCCGACCAGGCAATCACCTCGGAAAAATCCGTCGCCGCTTTACCCAGCGCTACGACCCGGTCAGTCCGGTCTGTTTCGAGCAGGCCTCGGTTCTGCCACCAGACAGCCTCCCAGTAAGTATCTTCGCTTAACGCATAGAGCT
>Ga0326728_10024170_pt1 | contig 11042 bp, 7 predicted proteins | sample MB3enrmetagenome_FD_207602 | JGI IMG/M metagenome (GOLD analysis project Ga0326728, IMG submission 207602) | Lab enriched peat soil microbial communities from McLean, Ithaca, NY, United States - MB31MN | ecosystem: Environmental > Terrestrial > Soil > Wetlands > Peat | place: USA: New York... | reverse complement strand
AAACCTATTCCATCCCGAAAAGTTCCGTGCCCCATCCATGCGCATTTTTTCTGGCGCATGGGTGGGAAGCCACGAATCTCACTCCCTCAGCCTTGACTCGACCGGGCAGTTCAACCAAACCTTACCCAAAAATCGCCGCGATTCCCGCGCCGAACAGCACAAAGATCGCCCACCACCCGAAAACAGCGATATAGCCGGAGGTGCGCTTCACTCCCGCCACCATCGCCGTCCCAATTCCCAGCAGCACAAGCGTCCAGATGGTAATCACGTCCAGCGAACTGGCCAATGCGTAGAGCACCTTGTTGGTTTCCAGCGGATTCATGAAAGCGCCGATGTTGGTTGGCGCAAAGTTCTTGATGTTGAAAGACTCTGGAGCCGCCCCCGTAAAGATGACGACGATTCCCAGCAGCGATTTGATAATCCCCGGCAGACCCGCGTACATCCATACGGCGAAGACGCTTCCATATGTTGATTTTCCACCAAAGACGAAATTGATCGTGCCCCACAGGCCGAGCGACAATAGGGCAACGCCCGCCAGCATGAGAACCGGCATGGCAATGAAGCTGCCCTCGGTTGCATAAAGGGAAATCTTGGCTGTCATCTCGCGCTGCTCAGGCGTCGCCTGGGCCATCTTCTCTTCCTGAGCTGGGTTGAGATGAATTTGGTTGTCCACGACCGTCTGCATGCCAATCTTCAAGGCGACAGCCGCGAAGAAGATGTATCCAATGATCGCCATGATCACAAACGGCATCCACCAGCTCCTGTGGCCCCGTTTGATGTCTTCAAAGGTCTTCGACGGCGCTGTGAATATGTTCGTAACGCGCTGCCACTGGGAAAGGCCGGGGGCTATCTCGCCCGCGGATTGAACTTCCGGATCGCTCATGATTCAGCCTCGTTCAGCCTGTTTTGGCTATGGCCGCGATTGTACCCTTGAAGGGCATCCTCGGCAAAATCAATTTTTCGTGCCTCGTTTGGGATGGAAGGTGGGCGCGCTGCCCTGTCCCGGTTTGCCCTGTCTAGCCTTGTGCGGTTTTCGCCGGCACTGCCCCTGCCTGCACGGTCGGCTTCCGCGCCGCGTTGGGCAGCACGTAGCTCTTGTAGACGGTGATATGGAAGCAGGACTGCTGAAACTCCTCCTCCACGTCGATCTTGCCGGCCTCTTCAAGCGCCAGCAGCCAGGTGCGCATCCAGGCAATCTCCTGAAGCGACATTCCGTGCTTGGCGATGTCGATGGCAGCGCCGGTCAGATGCGGGCTGGCCACGTCGCCCTCCGCAGCAGTCGCGTTGCCGTTTGTCTTCATCAGCTGTTTCTGATAGGCAACGGTTCGCACGGCCGAGCTGACCTCCAGCGGGCTATGAAACTGTGCCGCATGGGCGTGCGCCAGGTCGGAGAGAAAGGTCGCCGTCCAGGGCCGGCAGTAGCGCCGGTTCACCGGCAGATTGCCGTTCACCAAGAGCCCTGCGGAAGCCGGAACCGGCACCAGCATTCCACGGATGATCCGGTCAATCAGATCGTCGTCGTCCTGGATTCGCTCCAGGCCGTCGGCCTCCGTCCTCTGGTTTTGCCGCACCAGCGACTCCATGCTCCCGCGCAACGGCGGCGGCATGACCAGCCTCGTCTTGCTCAGCGAGGCATTCTCCACAACTACGGGACGCTCTGCGGCGCGATTTTCTTCGTCCCGACGGGATCTTCTGGATAAATGGGATTTCGAATCCAGACGAGGCTCTGCAACCTGACGAGAACGCGCTGAACGCTTTTTCGAAGCCGGAAGCTCCTCTTCCTCCGAAGCGCGTGTGCGCGTCGATGCCCGCCGGGATTCATGCACAGATTCGCGACTGGAGGCGTGCTCGGCCGTCTGAGCTTCCGCATGCCGCGATTTCTTATGAGAGATCGTTGCGGGGGGATGGGAAGCGGTCGCGGACACAGCATTCTTATGCGACTTCGCCGGGTGTTTCGGCAAGCCACAGGCCGCGCTCCCACAGAGCGCCACTAGCACGAAAAAAACAAGGAAGGTCCGCCACATAGAGGAGTGTGCGGAGAATTCCAGAGCAATCTCAGTGTAGGCCTCTTCGGCGTCAATTTCGAGTATCTATTCGGGTGCGGGCTTGTCCGATAATTGACGTTTCTGCTTCACCTTTTGGGCCGCCGCCGGCGCACAAACCTTTCAACCTCTACAATGGAGAGTTGATTTCAGCCAGCCAAGGGAGTTCTGAACGCCGTGTCAATTGGAAAGAAGTGCGTATTCTGGGCAGTTCTCGCCCTGCTTGCCGTGCAAGCCCTGCAGATCGTCTTTGTCGTCCATCGCGAATCGCTCACCTTCGACGAAGACGATCACATGTTCGCGGGCTACATGATGTGGCACACCGGCGATTACGGGTTGAACCCGGAGCATCCTCCGCTGGTCAAGCTGCTGGCCACGCTTCCCCTGCTGGGCAAAAATCTTTGGGTTCCGCGACTCCAGAATCGCGATTTCAAAACCGAGGCTTACCTCGGCGGCCGCGACTGGCTGGCCCGCAATGACGGCGACAGCCAGCGGCTCGTCTTCCAGATGAGGTTGGCCGCGGGCCTCCTCGCTCTGGCGCTCTCCTTGCTGATCTTCTTCGCCGCGCGCGAGTGGTTCGGCACGCCCGCCGCGCTCGCCGCGCTCGCGCTGGCGACTTTCGACCCGAACCTGCTGGGTCACTCCGCGCTGGTCACTACCGACATGGGCGTCTCGCTCTTCTTTCTGGCCAGCATTTACGCCTTCTATCGCTATGTGAAGCAGCCCACCCTGCTGCGGCTGCTGTTGGCCGGTTTGGCGGCAGGCCTGCTGCTGGCCACCAAGCACTCCGGAATTCTGCTGGCGCCCATGCTCCTGTTGCTGATCGGCTGGGAAGTTGCTGTTGCTCCCAAGGGCGCGCGCAAGCGGATTGCGCTGCGGTTAAGCGGCGCCTTTGCGGCCATCGTCGTGGTGGGCGTTGTGGTGCTGTGGGCTTTCTATGGCTTCCGCTACGCCGCGCGTCCCGCGGGCCTTCAGCTAAGCACCTCGCTCGCCGACTACGTTGCTCCACTCAGCCATTTCAACGCAGCGGCTGTGCTCGCCATCGCCCACCTTCACCTTCTGCCCGAGTCCTATCTGATGGGTCTGGTGGATGTGAAGCGCATGGCCCAGTTCTACCCCACCTTCATCTTCGGCAAGGTCTATGCTCACGGGCAATGGTGGTACTTCCCCATCGTCATCCTCATCAAGACCACCCTCGGCCTGCTGGCTCTGGCCGCGCTGTCGTTCTTCGCCATCTTTACCGGCCGCTTGCGCAAGGGCCGCGAGCTGGCTTTCATCTTCATCCCGGTCGCGCTCTATTTGGCCGCAGCCATCGCTTCCGGCATGAACATCGGCGCCCGGCATCTGCTTCCGGCCGAGTCCTTCGTGTGCATCCTCGCTGCCGGAGGCATTACAGCTCTGAGTGCTTGCAACAGGCGCTGGGCCTGGGTTGGAGCCGCGCTGATTCTGGCTCACGCAGTCTCCGCTCTCGCTGTTTTTCCCAACTATATTGCCTATGGAAACGAAGCCTGGGGCGGACCAGGCAACGTCTATAACCTGCTTAGCGACGCCAATACCGACTGGGCCCAGCAGCTCTACCAGGTCAAGGACTGGCAGGACCAGCATCCAGGCGAGGAGTGCTGGTTTGCCTACTTCGCCTACCCTGAGATCGATCCCGCCGTCTACGGCATCCGCTGCCATCACCTGCCTACGGCCGATACTTTCTGGATGGGTGGGTCAGACATCGTTCCCCCGTCCATTCAGGGAAGTGTGCTCATCAGCGCCGGCGACCTGAGCGGCTGCGAGTGGCCCAGCTCACGCATGAACGCCTATCGCGGCTTCCAGCGGCTCAAGCCGGACGCTAAAATCGACTACGGCGTGCTCGTCTATCGCGGCAACTTCCAGGTCAACCAGGCCGCAGCGCTCAGCCGCGCTCAAAACGCCTATTTGCTATTAGGCAAGGGAAAGCCTGCCGAAGCTCTCGCCTTGGCCCGCGAAGCCGTGACCATCGATCCGGAAGAGATCATCAGCCAGACTGCTCTGGGCGACGTCGCTGCGGCTCTTGGCCAGAAGGACGAAGCCCGCAAAGCCTGGCAGGCAGCTCTCGCCAGCGCCCGCCAGCTCGAACCCGACGCCCAGGTCAGCTACGTTCCCGACCTCGAAGCAAAGCTGAAGAAGCTGTGAACCGTGCAGTTATGCCCCAGGCCTGGAAATCGAGACCTGGGGCATTCGGCGCCCAGCCAGAGATGGCCTTCGAAGCTGGCAGAATGGTCAGTAGCTAACATGCCTTTGGTAGCTCGCTCGATGAATCTCACTTATCTGAACGGTAATGCTGCATTTCTGTCCGGCAAGAGATTTGGGGAAAGCCTCGATGAGAATCTCTGACGCCATGCGGGCCAGTTCACGTTTCACGTCATCGTTCCGGCCATCCAGTATTTGAATATTCAGGGTGACAAAGGATTGATTCTGTTCGCCATTGCCTATCACAAAATCTTCATGTCTCAGGACTCTGCTTTTAATGTCCTCGGCGACAAATAGGCCTGTAGATAGCAATTTCTCGTGAACCTTCAATATGATCTGAGGCCAGTTCGGATCATCCGCAATGTTGGCAGAATACTCAAAAATGCAGTGGGGCACTTGTCGATCCTCATGTTGTGATGCCGCTTGCGGGGTGAAGGTCCCGCTTTTTGGACATGAGACACAACGCATCCAGGCTACCGTACCAGCGTCCGCCCGTCTTCCATCAATCCCGCTCAATCTTTGTTGTTTTGGCGTTCTTTCTCTTCTGCGTATCCAGGCCGGGCAGGGACTGCTGCCTGCAGCTTTTTCACGTCCAGAATGTCCTGTTCTCTTCCGCTGGCCAGTTTGTTGCGGATGAGATCGTCCCTGGAGATAACGGCAGCCCGAATTTCTCCATCGACAAGGCCCTCGACGCGACGCTTCCAGGCTTCGTCGAAGCTGACGCCGTCGATCCGCTGCAAGATGTCAATTCGCGCTGGCGGCTGGCCGATCTGGAAAACGGTGCCATCCCTAAAATCGGCTGCAGTCAGGCCGCCAAGCGGCGCGCCGTATTGGGCCAGCGCGAGGTAGACCGCTTTGCTGTTTTCTTCATCGGAGCGGATGAAGAGGTCCAGGTCTTTCGTGGCTCGCGGTTCGGCATGAACGCCGTAAGCGTAGCCTCCAACGATCAGATACTTAACTGCCTGGGCGTTGAACGCGCGTAAGAGTTCTTTCAGGTCTTCTGTCATCATGGAGCGGCGATCCTTTGAAAGCGGCGGCAAAGGCGTAAGCGGCTTCGCTGGCATCCCAGACTGCCGAAAGCCGGTCGCCAACAGACTGGCTTTGCCAGTACCGATAAGTCTCCGCTTCCTGCCCGTGGACGTCAGTCACTCTGCGAATTGTCTTGTCGACGCTCATGGCTCACATCCACTTTACTCTGCCGCCTGCCGAAAGCCCCAGGTCTCGAAGTCGAGGCCTGGGGCATATGACTTGCATCGCAATCCTACTGCAACAGCGTCGGCTCGTCGTGATTGTTGCCGTTCAGTTCCTCCGGCGGAATAATCACCGCCGCGGCCACCTTGTCGTCCGGCTCCAGGTTCAGCAGCTTCACGCCCTGGGTAGAGCGCCCCGCCGCCCGGATGCTGTTGGTGTCGATGCGGATCATCTTGCCGAACTGGCTGATCACCATCAACTCCGAGGTTTCATCCACCAGCAGAATCGCCGCGGACTTGCCCACCTTGCTGGTGGCCTTCAGGTTCGTGACTCCCTGCGCCGCGCGCGCGGTCAGGCGGTACTCGTCGATATCCGTGCGCTTGCCAAAGCCGTTTTCGGTGACCGTCAGGATGAGGAACTTCCGCATCCCCAAACGCTCGTCCAGGTGCTTCAACTCCTTCTGGGCCTTGTCCACAGCCTTTTCAGCAGCCTTTTCCGCGGCCTTCAGCGACTCGTCGTCCGCCGGGCCGTTGCGCTTTTCCTCGCGCGCCTTCTGCAGTGCATCCTTCGCATCGGCGTACGCGGTCCGCAGGCCGGCCAGTTTTTCGGTCATCCCGAGATTCGCGGCGCACTCATCGCGATGCTCCTCCCGGCTCTTGTCCGAGTAGGTGACGGCCTCGCCAATAACATAATCGCCCTTCTTGAGCGAGATGCCCTTGTTGCCCGCGGCGTTGCGTCCCATCGGGCGCAGGCCAATTCCGCTGCGCTCGGGATCGTACTCCTCCTCGAAGCGGATGGCCATGCCGTCGCGTGTGCCCAGGAAGATAGTCTGCTTGCCGTCCGTCAGATCGGCGGCAATCAGGTCGTCTTCCTTGTCGATGGCGATGGCAATGATGCCCCGCGACATCACATTGCTGAAATCCTTTAGCGGGGTCTTCTTGACAACGCCGTTGCGCGTGGCAAAGAAGATGTACTTGCCCTCTTCCTCCAGGTCGCGAACCGGCAGGATGGTGCGCACATTCTCGCCCGGCTGCAGGTTCAGCAGGCTCTGGATGCTCTTGCCCTTGCCCGCCGCGCCCACATCCGGAATCTCATACACCTTCAGCCAATACACGCGGCCTGTGCTGGTAAAGCACAAAAGAAACGCGTGCGTCGAGTCCACGATCAACTGCGAAACAAAATCCTCGTCGCGCGTCTTCATGCCCATGCGCCCGGTACCGCCTCGCTTCTGCTGGCGATAAATCGAAATGGGCGTCCGCTTCAGGTAGCCCTGATGGCTCACCGTCACCGCAACCTGCTCGTCGGCGATCAGATCTTCCATCTGCAACTCGGCGCTCTCGTCGATGATCTGCGTGCGCCGCGCGTCGCCGTACCTGTCGCGAATCTCTTCGAGTTCCTTCACGATAACCGCGCGCAGCTTCTTCTCGCTGCCCAGAATCTCCTCGTACTCGGCAATCCGCTCGCGCACCTGCTTCAACTCGCTCAACAGCTCGTCAACCGACAGTTGCGTCAGCCTGTAGAGCTGCAACTCCAGAATGGCGTCAACCTGCTTGAGCGTCAGGCCCTTTTCCTCGTGCGGCAGCCGCTCGCGGTCCAGGTTGATGACGATCTCCGTACCCTTGCCCCACGCGTACAGGTTCTCGCGCGCCTCCGCCCTCGAACCCGATGCGCGGATAATGCGGATGACCGTATCGAGATTGTCCAGCGCAATCTTGAGGCCTTCCAAAATGTGTTCGCGGTCGCGGGCCTTCCTCAAGAGGAAGACCGTCCGCCGCTGCACCACGTCGACGCGATGATCAATGAACACGCGAATCGCCTGGTCGAGGCTCAGTTCCCGCGGCTGCCCGTTCAGCACCGCCAGGAAGATCATCGAGAAGCTCTCCTGCAGTTGCGTGTGCTTGTAGAGCTGGTTCAGCACAATCTCCGGCTGCGCGCCCCGCTTGAGTTCGATCACGATGCGCATTCCGTCGCGGTCGCTCTCGTCGCGCACATCGCTGATCTCGTCGATGACCTTGTTGTTCACCAGCTCGGCGATGCGCTGGATCAGCACCGACTTGTTCACCTGGTAGGGAATTTCGGTGACGATGATCGCCTGTTTTTCCTTGGTGATGTTTTCCGTGCCCACCTTGGCGCGCATCATGAAGCGTCCGCGCCCCGTTCGGTAGGCCTCCAGAATGCCGCTCTTGCCGTAAATGAAGCCGCCCGTCGGAAAGTCCGGCCCCTGCACGTACTTCAGCACTTCGTCCAGCCCGGCCTTCGGATCCTTCACCAGCACAATGGTGGCGTTGATCACTTCCGTCAGATTGTGCGGCGGAATGTTGGTGGCCATGCCTACGGCGATGCCGCTCGACCCATTCACGATCAGGTTCGGAATGCGCGTCGGCAGCACCACGGGCTCAACCGTCGTCTCGTCGTAGTTCGGTTGAAAGTCCACCGTCTCCATCTCGATGTCGGCCAGCATTTCGTCGGCAAGGCGCAGCAGGCGGCACTCTGTATAGCGCATCGCCGCCGGCGGATCACCGTCCACCGAACCGAAGTTGCCCTGCCCGTCCACTAGCGGATAGCGCATAGAGAACGGCTGCGCCAGGCGCACAAGGGTGTAGTAGATGGCCGAGTCGCCGTGGGGATGATAGACGCCCATCGCCTGGCCCACAACCTTCGCGCACTTCGTGTACCTCTTGTTGTATTCGAGGCCCATCTCGCTCATGGTGTACAGCACGCGCCGGTGCACGGGCTTCAACCCGTCGCGGGCATCCGGCAACGCGCGCCCGATGATTACGCTCATCGAGTAGTCAAGATAGGAGTGGCGCATCTCCTCTTCGATGTTGATGGGAATGAGATTCGTGCCGCTGCTTGGCGGAGTGCCGCCTTCAAGAGGAAGCTGGGAATTCTGATTATCTGGCATAGTTGTCTTTTCGCGCTCGTCGGAAGGCGGCAGAAAAAACCGGGAAAATACAGGGCCGGCCTGACACGGGCTATGCTTCTATTTTACTCGTTTGAAAGCCGTTTTAGCAAGGTGAAACCGCAGGAATAAGTCCTTATTATGCTTGAATTTATAGTCCCCCCGATGCGCCCTCTTCAGAGCCCTTCCGGCTCACGCGGCGCGAGGCGTCCCGGCCTTCGATTTGGCCGCAACCCGAGACTTCTTTTTCGCCTTCTTTTTGCCTTCGCCCGCGCTCTCGCCCAACCCCGCCAGAATCACCGGCGGCTCGTCGGGAACCTCGACTTTCGTCTTGAGCTTGCAGCCCACTTCTATAGCATTTTCAAGATTATTCCAAGGTCTCGGGTGCCCCACCCTCGCCGCGTTTTTGTTTTTGCGGCTAGGGTGGGATAGCACGATGCCCACCTCACAGAAACTGTGAAAATGCTTCTAAAGCAGCTCCGGCAGGCTCAGCACACAGAAAATCGCCTGCAGCAGGACAACCGCTCCGGCAGCGCCCACAGCCAGCCGCCCCCTCTGGCTCTCGTAGGCGTCGGCAAAGACCCCGCCCACAAACGTCAGCAGAAACGGCAGCGCCCACAGCCACGGACTGCCAGCAGCGCCCTTCATCACGAGCAGAATCAGAGCCAAAGCGCAAAGCAGCGGAGTTGTGTTGCCGAAGTAGCGCGACCGGCGGAAGATCAGGAATAGCGCCCCGGCAGCCGCAGCAGCCACCATAATCCCTGCGTTGCCCGGCGTCGAGAAAAACCGCCATGCCGGGTCCAGCGAGAGCCCTGGAAATGCCGCTGGTGAACGGAAGAAGGAGCTGAAGGCGTCTGGAGAGAAGCCATAGCAGGCGAAGACAAACACCAGCGCCCCGGCCGCCGCCGCCAGCGCGATCGGAAGCACCTGCCGTCTGCGTCCCTCGGCCACCCAGAGCATGAACGCCAGGCCAATCAGCGCCGTCACGAGCAGCGCGGCAAGGTGCGCGGATGCAGCCAGGCCAAACGCCGCCGCCAGCAGCGCGATGCGCGGCCGCCATTTGCGTCTGGGCCCCTGCATGGCGTGAGCCACGCCGATGCAGGTGTACACACCGCCATAGACCCCCAGCGCTGCCAGTACCTCGGCGTTGGGCGACGCACAGGCCTTCAGAACCGCCGGAGAGAAGCAGTAAAGCGCCAGCGCTGTGTAACCGCCCAGGTTGCCGTAAAGCCGCCGCGTCACCCACCACAGGCCAGCGCCCAGCATGCAACCAACCCCCAGAAACGGCAGCCGCAACAGCAGGAGAATGTGCGAAAGCTGGTGGCGCAGTTCCCATGTGCTCGGGTTTGGGTCCGAGCCCTCCGCCTCAGGTTGCACTACGCGCTCCTCCGGCTGGCGGAAGTGGTCCAGTCCCCGCTCGGCCAGCAGCTCCAGCGTCAGCGGCAACCCTGCCATCCGGTACGCCAGAATCCCATCGGAAATGTTCCCGCAACTGGTGAAGGAGCCTGCGAGTCGCTGCGGCCGCTCCCACATCTCACGTCCGCAGCGCGCATATTGGTAATCGCCATCCGTCAGCGTCTGGTGGCCGATGATCCACAGCCCCTGCGCCAAAAATGTCGCCAGCAGTACCGCGGCAATGCGCTGCGGCAGATTGAAGCGAAAGCGGCGAAGTCGTCTGGACCGGTGAGTCATCATGCTTGGTGGAACCTTACCAGTCTAAACGCCTGTCCCAGCGCCTGCCGCTGATCGTCCTTGAATGAGTTCCCGAACGCACTCATCGAGTTCCTCGCCCGAAGCCGGGCTGCAATCCTCTTGACTTGCCTCCAAACGCAGAAAAGCCGCCCCGAAGAGCGGCTTTCCTTTGGTTGGGTTGGAGTTTAGTTGAAGATTGCGGCAACGGTTTCGTCGTTGGCCAGTGTGACCGTGCAGGTGTTTGTCCCGGTCGCGGTAGACGGGCTAGGCGCAATCGTGCAGTTTGCCGACCAGCCGCCAAAGGTGCCCGAAGTCACATCCGTGGTCAACGTGACCTTCGTGCCAATGGGATAAGTCCCCACGCACACGGGTGAAGTATTGGTGGCAGTCGGGCCGCAATGGATCACGTCCGCGACGGTCAGTGTCGCTAACTGCTCCGCTGGAACACTGGCGGGGTCGAGGTTGCATCCCCCGGTGGCGACGATGGTGCCGCCAATGGTGGTGGTAGAACTGTTCGGCGGGCACGTTAACGTAGCAACCCCTGTCACAACAGTATTGTCAGGGTTCGTCGCAACGGCCGTAATGGCCGTCGTGCCGGCCCCCACGACCGTGGCAAGCCCGGCGGATGATCCAACTCCCCCGGTCGAGGTGCCGGTAGACCCAGTTGAGTTGAAGGTGGCAACCGCTGGCTCGCTGGAAGTCCAGGCCACCGAATTGGTCAGATCCTCCTGCGCGCCCGCGCTGGTTGTTCCGATCGCGAGGAACTGCGCAGTCTGGTCAATACTGACAAGCGTTACCTCGGAGGGAATGACCTCCAGTGAAAGCAGTGGTTCCGGCGTCGCTGTCACGGCCGTAACCGTGACCGACGCTGTCGCCGATACGACGCCGGCAGGGCTTGTGTTCGTGTATTCGGCAATGATGCTCGTGGTGCCGGGGCCCACAGGCGTTACCAAGCCTGTGTTGGCGCCAACCTTGGCAACTGACTGGTTGCTGGA
>Ga0326728_10024169_pt1 | contig 11042 bp, 11 predicted proteins | sample MB3enrmetagenome_FD_207602 | JGI IMG/M metagenome (GOLD analysis project Ga0326728, IMG submission 207602) | Lab enriched peat soil microbial communities from McLean, Ithaca, NY, United States - MB31MN | ecosystem: Environmental > Terrestrial > Soil > Wetlands > Peat | place: USA: New York... | reverse complement strand
TGTTTCCGGATGGATACACTAACTGCCAATTCATGATATCCTGGGCTTTTTTGGAGCACTGGTTTGGATTCGACGAACAGGGTTCTTCTGGACCGGATACAGCGGTCATTTCCGGTAGTTTCTGAGCCGTTTCAAATCCTGTCCGAGGGGCTGGAAATCTCCGAGCGGGAAGTTCGGGAACGAATAGCGTCGTTGAAGGAAAGCGGGGCTATTCGCCAGATCAGCGCAATCTTCAATACCGGGGCGCTCGGATACCGGAGCAGCCTTGTGGCGATGGCCGTGCCGCCGGAAGCGCTCGATCTCGCGGTCGAAACGGTTAACGCCTATCCCGGGGTCAGCCACAACTACCTGCGCCCGGGTTCTTTCAATATGTGGTTCACAATCGCGGTGCCTCCGGGGCAAAGTCCCGAAGCTGTAGTTTCCGAGCTTTCGGCCGAAGCGGGCGGCCTTCCCGCGCTGGTTCTGCCGACCGTTAAAAAATATAAGCTGGCCGTGGTGCTCGACGTGTTGGAAGAGGGGGACTGGGAGCCCCAGGAAGAAAGAGCCGAGCTGCCGCCCACCGAATCGGATACGAACTTTAGGCCCACCCCTGAAAACGTACGAATCGTCAAATGTACCCAGGAGGACCTGCCTCTTGTCCGCAAGCCTTTCGAGTTGTGGGCCGAGTCCCTGGGAATGGGCGAAGCCGAGCTGCTCACAGTCGTTTCCGACTGGATGCGAAGTGGAACCATTCGACGGTTTGCCGCCGTACTCAATCATCGTCAGGTAGGATTCAGCGCCAACGGGATGGTCGTCTGGAACTGTCCCCCGGACCGGATCGACCGGATCGGCTCCATTCTGGCCTCGTACCCGGAGGTCAGTCATTGCTACAGCAGGCCCGCCTATCCCGAGTGGCCGTATAATCTCTATGCCATGATACACGGACGCAGCCCGCAGGAATGTGAGGCCATCGCCGGCAGGCTGGCGGATGCGACCGGGCTCGACAATTTCCGGATTCTTTTCAGTACGAAGGAATTCAAGAAAAAAAGGCTTAAACTCTTCTGGTGAGCGAATCTGTCGAAAAAACAAGTTATGAATCCGGGGCCGGGGTTGCCGGTCCGGTGGCCGCGGACCTGTGCGCGACGGGTGTGAGATGAATGACAGTGAAGAGCGGGAATTAAGAAAGAAGGCCATTTTCGATGGAATGGCCAAGCGCGGCCGGGAGCGGGTCCTGAAGATCGGATACGAAAACTGGGACCCCTTCGAGATGCCCAAAGACCCCAGGGAGAGGATCTTCGGTTCAGCGAGCGTGAAGGCAGGCGCCCTTGTTCAGGAATACTACAGGTCGGCCGGGGGCAAAGAGGAGTCGGTCGCGGTCCACAGGGAGCTTTTCGAGCTGTGCCTGGGGCTTCTCCAGGGGCAGAGCCGGGCAAAGACCCTGGTGGATTTCTGCGCCTGGCTCAACAAAAGGACCGGAGAGGGTGAAGACTGACGTTTTTACAGGTCGGCCGCGGGACGAAAACAGGCTAATCTTCCGGAGACGGTTCCCGGGCGTGTTCGCAGGGACGCAAAAATTCCATCTCTTCAGGCAGCGCCGGTCTCACCAGCGCTACTTTTACATTGTAGAGGAGGTCTTTTCCGGCCAGGGGGTGGTTGTAGTCGACCGTAACGGTTGAGTCCGTTTTATCGACGACCAGGTAGCTGTACTGCGCGCCGGTGGCCGCGTTTTTGGCTATCGCCCACTTGCCGGGCTCCAGATCGCGGCCGGCCGGAAATGAAACTAGGTCCAGCGTTCGGACGAGGTCCTCGTCGTGTTCGCCGAAGGCCTCGCCGGCGGGGATTTTCAGCTCTGCCCGCGCCCCCTGTTCAAGGCCGGTCAGCCCCTTTTCCAGGGCCGGGAGCACCTGGCCGTACCCGGCGATGAAATTCATCGACGCCGGGGTCTTTTCGCCCTTCACAAACGAACCGTCGTCGAGGCGCAGGCTGTATTCTATTACGACAAAGCGGTCTTTGGATATTTCCATCGTCTCCCCTTTATAAAATCAGGCGCGGAGAAGGGGTGAAAATCAAAAGCTGAGGCGGGAACGTCTTTTCTGCTCCCTGCTCCCCGCTCCCCGCTCACTGCTTTTTTGCCTCTTCTATTACCGTTTCTATTGCCACTTCTATTGCCGTTTCTATTGCCGTTTTGCACAGCCAAATCACCCCTGCTATAACATTAACGGATTATAGCGAAATGGATGGAATCGAACAATTGATGGATTCTGCTCCCCGCTCCCCTGTATTTGGCCTGTATTTACAGGAAAGCGAATCGAGGGATCGAGTAATTGCGGGACCCCGCTTCCCGCTTCCCGCTCCTTGCTCCCCGCTCCCTGTTCACCGGTATCCCAGTTCTTCGGCTTTTTTGGCGTGTTCTTCGGCCTCCCGGTCTTTGCCCAGCGCGCGAAGGGCGGCTGCCAGGTTGAAATGCGCGCAGGCAAAAGAGTTGTCCGCTTCGAGCATTTTCATGGAAAGCTGCGCCGCGGATTGCGCCTGGCCGGATTCGAGGTAGGCGGCGGCAAGCAGTTGGTAGGCCTGTGTCGAGCCCGGCATGAGTTCGAGCGCTCTTTGGCCGTGGACGACCGCCTTATCCGGTTGTCCGCCCTGAAGATAGCCAAAAGCGAGATTGCTGTGGGCGGGTCCCAGGTTCGGATCGATTTCTATGGCTTTGAGGTTTGCCTCGATGCTCTTTGCCGGGTCGGCCTCGGTTCTCATGTAGAGGCCTCCCAGGTTCACGTAGGCCTGGGCCAGATCGGGTTTGCATTCGAGGGCCTGTTTGAACTCCGAGATGGCCTCCTCGATGAGGCCCTTGTGGGTGTAGGCCAGCCCGAGGTTATAGTGCAGGGTCTCCGAGCCGGGATCGAAAAAAAGTCTCTCCTTTAAAAACTTGATGTAGAGATTGAGTTTGGGGTCCGTTTCTTTGCTGTTATTTGCCATTGTATTTTGACTTTCTTTAGAGTATATAACGTTACCTTGAAAGCAGGGAGGCGGGAACCCTTCGATTTGAAAGGCTTTTCCGCTAAAGTGTGCAGTCCCGATTCCTGGTCGTTACCTCGCGGAACGTGGAACCGAAGTATTCTAACTCATTGACTCCTCGTTGCAAAGCTCACTCTTGGCCGCTAAACATACCGGGTCCGCGCCATTGACTTTTTCGCCGGCAAATTTATAGTCTGGTGAAGTCGTTTTATTATCGGTAAATTTAGGTATTGGTGAAAGTTTCACCACGGGAGTCGGACGGGGCCGGGTGATTTTCGCGTAATTACCGGCTTGGGCAAACCCGGACCAATCGGAGATGAGCGCCCCATCCCTTTCGTTCAATATGGATGCGACAGGAGAGCAGCGAATGAGCGAAGATGCGAAACAAAGAATTCTGGATTGGGTTAAGCAGCAAAAAAAGACGAAGCTCTATTTCAACGACCTTTGCAAAGCCGTTCCGGAAATCAAGATGATGGCGGCAAAAAAGGTCGTAAACGAACTGGTGAACGAAGGCAAGCTTAAGTACTGGTCAAGCGGCAGTACGACCATGTACATGTTGCCAGTCGAAGGCGATGTTGACAAAGAAGAAAAGGGAATGAACTAACCCTGCCTTCCCCCGACCTGCCGATGAGTCTTCCAATCGGTATTTTCAGAAGACCGGAACTTGAGATTTTGCCCTGAGAAGTACAAATAGGCTCTTAGAAAGGGAGGTGATACCGAATGCCGGAGGCGGGATGCTGGAAGAAGCTGTTTTTTTATCCCCAACACAGCGTTCTCCGCATCCGTTCTTGCCGGAGTTGATAACGGAGAGTTTTTACGGCAAGTTGCGTACGACTGAGAAGAAGTTCAAAAAGAAACATTTACGGAGGTAAATGAATGGCGCTGAAACATAAAACCCCTATGCTTGACGAACTCGATAAGGGCCCATGGCCAAGCTTCGTCACTGACGTGAAGAGAATGGCGGCCAAAGGAAACCGCATGTGCGAGGACTGGCTCGGCCTTATGGAAATGTCCTTCAGGGACAAGGAAGGCCACTGGAAACACGGCGGCATAGTCGGGGTCCTCGGATACGGCGGAGGTGTTATCGGCCGCTACTGCGACCGGCCCGATCTTTTCCCCAACGTCGCGCATTTTCATACCGTGCGCGTCAACCAGCCCTCGGCCAAGTTCTACAACACGGAAATCCTTCGCAAGCTGTGCGAGCTGTGGGATAAACGCGGCAGCGGGCTGACCAATATGCACGGCTCGACCGGGGACATAGTCCTGCTCGGTACGACGACCGATCAGCTCGAGCCTCTTTTCTACGATCTGACCCATGAGATGAAAATGGACCTCGGCGGATCGGGCTCCAACATGAGGACGCCCGAAGGCTGCCTTGGCATGTCCCGCTGTGAATGGTCATGCATAAACACGCAGGACATCATTTACGATATTACCCAGGAGTTCCAGGACGCGCTCCATCGGCCGATGTTTCCTTATAAGTTCAAATTCAAATCATCGGGCTGTCCGATGGACTGTGTCGCCTCTATCGCACGCTCCGACTGTTCGATTATCGGGACCTGGAAAGACGACATCCGCGTCGATCAGGCGGCGGTCGGCGCCTATGTGGGCGGTGAGATCGTTCCCCACGGCGGGGCAGGCGGGAAGCGCACGGACTTCGACATCAAGGCCGAGGTGGTCGATCTTTGCCCCACCGGGTGCATGGAATATGACGGAAAAGCGCTGAAGATTTACAACGAGGACTGTGTCCGCTGCATGCACTGCATTCGTGTAATGCCGCGCGCTCTGCGGCCGGGTCTCGATAAGGGAGCGACGATTCTGGTAGGCGCCAAGGCCCCCATCCTTGATGGCGCCCAGCTCGCGAGCGTCGTAATCCCGTTTATAAAAATGGAGTCTCCCTACACCGAGTTCAAGGGATTCGTCGAAAAAGTGTGGGATTGGTGGATGGAAGAAGGCAAGAACCGCGAACGGCTTGGCGAGACGATTCAACGTTTGAGTCTTCGCGAGTTCCTCAAGGCGGTCGAGCTGGAACCCGATCCACGGATGGTAAATACTCCGAGGTTCAATCCCTACATTTTCTACGAACCATCCAAAGTTCCCGGTGGCTGGGAGCATGATGGCGCTGCGTTCCGCCAACGGCATCAAGCTTAGGAGGTCTAAAAGATGGCTTTTGATCCAAAGAATCTCATGAAAGACCGCATTACCGATATTGGTCCCCCGAAATATGACTTGTACTTTCCGCCCGTTATCAAGGAGAATTTCGGCAAATGGAAATACCATGAAATCCTGGAGCCCGGCGTTCTGATGCATGTGGCCGAGTCCGGGGCCGAAATCTACTCGGTTCGCGTTGGGTCCGCCCGGCTCATCAGCACTGACTACATCGGCGAACTCTGCGATCTGGCCGACAAGTACTGCGGCGGCTACCTGCGCTGGACAACCAGGAACAACGTCGAATTTCTGGTAAGCGACAAGGCAAAGCTCCAGCCGCTTCTGGCCGAGCTGCGCAGCCGCGGCGCATGGTTCCCGATCGGCGGGACCGGAAACAGCATCACCAATATCGTGCACACCCAGGGTTGGGCGCACTGCCATACGCCTGCCATCGACGCCTCCGGTGTCGTCAAGGCCGTAATGGACGAGCTTTTCCAATATTTCGGAAGCCACAAGCTGCCCGCGCAGGTCCGCATCGCCCTGGCATGCTGCCTCAACATGTGCGGGGCTGTTCACTGCTCGGATATCGCCATCCTGGGCGTTCACAGGAAACCGCCCTTTGTCGAGCACGACCGTGTTCAGAACGTGTGCGAGATTCCCCTGGTTGTGGCCGCGTGCCCGACTGCGGCTATCAAGCCCAAAAAGGTCGGCGACATGAAGAGCATCGAGATCAACAACAGCCGGTGCATGTTCTGCGGAAACTGCTACACCATGTGTCCGGCCCTGCCTCTGGCCGACGGCGAAGGTGACGGAATCGCCATCTGGGTTGGCGGCAAGGTTTCGAACGTGAAGTCGGCCCCGATGTTCTCGAAGCTCGCGGTCCCATACATTCCTAACGAGCCGCCCAGGTGGCCCACCGCGGTTCAGACGGTCAAAAAGATCGTTGAGGCTTACGCCGGCGGCGCCCGCCGCTATGAGCGCGTTGGGGAGTGGATCAACAGGATCGGCTGGGAGCGTTTTTTTGAAAAGACGGGTCTCGAGTTCGGCCATGAGCACATTGACGATTACCGCCTGGCCATGACGACCTGGAGAACGACGACTCAGTTCAAGTTCTAGAAAAATTCAGGCTGTGTAGGTCCAATTGGACTTCTATGACCTGTTCGTGGTTGGATTCGGACATGCAATTTAAAAGATCTCGCCTCATGGTGGCGGCCATGCGCGGAGGCGCGGGAAAAACGGTTGTCTCCGTCGGGCTGAGCGCGGCATGGAATCGCCGCCTTGGGCTCGGTATCGTCGCTTTCAAGAAGGGACCCGATTATATCGACGCCGGGTGGCTGAGCGCGGCTTCGGGGCGTCCCTGCTACAATCTGGACACGTTTCTCATGGGTCCGGAACAGATTGTGCGATCATTCGTCATGCGCTCGGCAAAGGCGGATGGGGCCCTGATCGAAGCGAACCGGGGGCTCTACGACGGAGTCGATGCAAGTGGGAGCTATTCGAGCGCCGGCCTTGCCAAACTCCTGCGGTGCCCGGTTGTTCTGGTCGTGGACGCCACAAAGGTGACGCACACGGCCGCAGCCATGGTGCTTGGGTGTCAGAGGATGGACCCCGAGGTGAAACTAGGCGCGGTCATTTTGAACCAGGTGGCCGGAAGGCGCCATGAGACGGTGCTTCGCGAATCGATCGAGAAGGTTTGCGGGGTCCCGGTCCTGGGGGTGGTTCCCAGGCAGATCCGGAACTTTTTCCCCGAGCGCCATCTCGGGTTGGTGCCGCCTGAGGAATCCGAAGACATCTCCGGGGCCCTCGACCTGGCGGCCGCCAAGATGAGCGAGTACCTCGATATCGAGGCCCTGTGGAAACTGGCGTCCGCGGCGCCGGCCATCGGTTGCCCGCAGCCGGCGGCGCCTGAAACGGGCCATTCGAGGAGTTCGGTCAAGATTGGTGTAATCAGGGATTCGGCCTTCCAGTTTTACTATCCGGAAAATCTCGAAGCGCTCGAAGAAAGGGGCGCCTCTCTTGTGTTCATTTCCAGCCTTGAGAACGCGTCTTTGCCGGAAATCGATGCGCTCTACATTGGCGGCGGCTTTCCTGAAACACATCTGGAGAGGCTTTCCGCCAATGAGGTTTTCCGAGGTTCGGTTAGATCCGCTGTCGAGGCCGGCTTGCCTGTTTACGCGGAATGCGGCGGCCTGATGTTTTTGTGCCGTGGAATTCGTCACCGGGAAAAACTCCATCCGATGGTGGACGTCTTTCCCTTCGAGATAATACTTGGGACAAAGCCGCAGGGCCATGGTTATACGCTTATGGAGTGCGTGGGTCCCAATCCTTTTTTCCCGAAAGGAACGATGATTCGGGGACATGAATTCCATTATTCGAGAATTGCCGACAGGCTCGACCCCGGCTCATACCCCTTCGTCTTCAGATTGGACAAGGGGCACGGAATCGTGGCCGGCTGGGACGGCATGTGCTATAAAAACGTCCTCGCGGGCTACTCGCACCTTCACGCGGTCGGAAACGAGCGCTGGGCTGATGCGATGATAGCCGCCGCGGGATCATACAAGAGGCTAAAAACGAACATTTCTGCCGATTACGGCCTGGACAGGGTCCGGCCGGAATCTCAGAGCTTTCCTGGGGTCTATTGAAGGAGGATATTCACATGGGCCAGATTGAATTCAAAGGCAAAACTTTCGAGGTAGACGAGGATGGCTTCATTGCCAGCTTCGATACATGGAGCCCGGAGTGGGTGGAGTATGTAAAGACTTCCGAGGGCATAACCGAGCTTACCGATGAGCACTGGCAGGTTATTCACGTGCTCCAGGATTACTACAGGAAGCATGGGATCGCTCCAATGGTGCGGATCCTCACCAAGGTTACCGGCTACAAGCTCAAGTACATCTATGAACTCTTCCCATCGGGACCCGGCAAGGGCGCATGCAAAATGGCCGGTCTGCCCAAACCGACCGGTTGCGTCTAGTTTGCCTCCCGAAAGGGTCATTTGCCCTACGCAAGAAAATCCAACTTGAAACCTGCCGGTGTCCGATCGGGTTTGCCGACGGACACCGGCCCGGCAGTGCGCCGAAAATTTCGCGAGTGAGTTGCCAATCGGAAGAAGCGTGGGAGCTTCGCTGTTCTCCCATATTATTTCCTTATTTCTTTGCAGAGCGAAAAAAGCGGTGCAAAAGATTTTCGGGCGGCGTTTGTATTTTATTTCACACTGGAAAACGCCGCCGGGCGTGCCGGGACTGGTCCGGCACCCCCTGCAAAGGTGGTTTTTTTACCGGCCGGCAGCGGATTTTTTTGCGATTTCCAGCTTGACTTTAAATTTGGATAGGGGTACGAGAAGGTCGGTAAAGCACCGGAAGCAATAGGGTTGTGAACAATTCCTGATGCGATTGTGCCCGAATTCTCAAAACTCTAGTGGAGGCAAAAATGAGCTTTAAAGTAGCGGTTGACAAGGACAAATGCACAGGCGACGCCGAATGCGTAGATGTTTGCCCCGTCGATGTATATGAACTGGTCGATGGTAAGGCGGAACCGGTGAACGAGGACGAGTGCCTGGGTTGCGAAAGCTGTGTGGAAGTTTGTGAGCAGGGCGCAATCACAGTAGAAGAAGTCTAGTTCGTGCCGGGAATAGACGAAGCGGTTTTCGATTCGGAAATCGGCAATTTTCGCATATCGGGGAAGTAGGGGGTTTGCGCTGAGGCGCGGGAGTAAGCACCATAAAGCCCCCCCTCGTGAAGAATAGGGTCATTTCCGGAGGCAAACGGGGTCGCCTTCGTCGTGAATGTGCTTCATCCTGAAAGAAGCCGCTTGGCTCGTCCGCGAGCAAGCGGCTTTTTTTCGCGGTACGCAGTGAACAGAAATAGCGTTCTACCGGATATCGGCGGCCGGGGATTGCGCAAGGATTCGCATCTTCGCTGAAAGCGGGCCGGGGGATTTCCCGGTGCCGGACGATAAAGGCGGGATGCAAAAAGGCCCACGCATTGCGGCGTGGGCCTTTTTAGTCTGCTGATCGGTGGAGGCGCCTACTCCTTTGCGCCCGGATGACATCCGGCGCAGGTGGTCGGGGCCTTGCTTTCGGGCTTTTCGGCCTTCAGCTTCTTGTGGCATGGCGTACAGTTGTCGTGAAATGCGAACTTAAGGTTAAGCTTCTTCTGATCCGGAGTGAGTTTGGCCTCGCCCTGGACGGTAGCATCGGTGTGGCATTTGTCGCATTTTTCAACGGCGTCGCCTTCTTTCCAGGTGTTCTTGCCGTCTTTGTAGATATGATGGCATTGATTACAGGCGACCTTGTATTCCTGCGCATGCTTTTTGTGGCTGAACACTACGGCCGTCTTGGTCAGCGAAGGCCAGAGCGCAGGTTTGATGGTGATTTCATCGGGCGCCTGCTGCGCGGCCCATACCAGCAGCGCCGCCGAAAACATCACTACGGCCGCGGTTGCCAAACACGAGAATAGCTTTCCTTTTTTCATTCCGGGCATTCCTCCTTTGCAATTCTCTTTTTTGCCAGCCGGCGCCCATCCGGAAGCATCGGACGACACACCGGCAGTTTCCGGTTCGCGCTCTTCGACGTCAAACTTTACGACGTGGGAAAAGGACCGTTCCTCCCGGCATGAAAATCGATGGAACCAGGCGGTGGGGTGAAAAATCCACGCTCCACCACGTCCAGGGATTGACACCGCCGGGTCGGAAAAAGGACCTCATTGCGAACGGAAACCAGCTAAATCCCACCAATGACCAGATTGCCAACATACAGAAAAGAAAAAACGCTAATCAAACCGATGACATTCTAGTGAAATTTTTCCCTTCTCGCAAGCGAATTTGTTAATGGTGTATTGGTTAACTGTCGAAGTCTATTTACGGGCAGGCTCGGATATTTTACCGGGAACTTTTCGGTCGAATACGGCCGGTTCAATGGGATGCGGACCCGTTGTTAAGTAGGCCCGGAGGTCCTTTGCGGATTGCGCGTTATCTCTGAATGATTAAAGTAGATATCCCCGGTTTGAAGCCCGGAAGCCAGGCCCTCTTTTTTCGAAGGGGGGGATTCCCTGCCCGATCCATTTACCGAGCGGAGCACCGAAATGCAATTTCAGAAGCTCTATTTTGAAAACCAGGATGGAAAACGACTCGCGGCCCGCCTGGACATGCCCCTGGATGAGAAGCCGACGGCTTTTGCCGTCTTTGCCCACTGCTTCACGTGCACAAAGAACTTCAATGCCGTCGTGAACATCGACCGGGCGCTGGCCCTCCATGGGATTGCCGTGCTGAGGTTCGACTTCACGGGCCTTGGTGAAAGCGAAGGGGATTTTGCCGAAACCAGTTTCTCTACCAATGTGGGGGACCTTGTGGCGGCGGCCGAGTTTCTCAAGGATGCCTTTGAGGCGCCCAGGCTGCTCATCGGTCATTCGCTTGGCGGGGCGGCTGTGATCCATGCGGCGCAAAAAATCCCATCGGTTGAGGCGCTCTCTACGATTGCCGCTCCAGCCGAACTCGGCGGTCTGCTCCGCTACGTTGAGGAGCGCGATTTAGAAAAGCTTGAAGACGGCGGCGATACTTCAATCAAAATCGACGGCAAAGATTTCAGGATAAAAAAGCAGTTTCTGGACGATTTGAAGCAGAGCAGCATGGAGGCGGCGGTGCGCGCCCTCAAAAGACCGCTCCTGATCTTCCATTCCCCGGTAGACAGGATCGTATCGATCGATAACGCCGCAAAGATCTTTATGGCGGCCCGGCACCCGAAAAGCTTCATTTCGCTTGACAGGGCCGACCACCTGCTCTCCAACCGCGAAGATTCGCTCTACGTCGGCTCGGTGCTTGCGGCATGGGCTTCGAAGTATCTCAAAATTTCGGAAATAAAATTCGCCGAGCCCCAGTTATCCGATACCCGGATTATAACGCGCACG
>Ga0326728_10024167_pt1 | contig 11043 bp, 7 predicted proteins | sample MB3enrmetagenome_FD_207602 | JGI IMG/M metagenome (GOLD analysis project Ga0326728, IMG submission 207602) | Lab enriched peat soil microbial communities from McLean, Ithaca, NY, United States - MB31MN | ecosystem: Environmental > Terrestrial > Soil > Wetlands > Peat | place: USA: New York... | reverse complement strand
GCGACACAACAGGTATCACATACGGCTTCGGCGCAGGGACTGCGGGCGGCGAGGGGCGAGGCACGGGTGGTGGGGAAGCCACAGTACCGATCAGAATGTTGGGGAGTGGAAGCTCGAACGGAATCTTAAGCTCGGGCGGCGAAGCGGACTGCAAGATCGTCTGGCGGCTGTTGTCGGGGTGCGGCGGGTTCGAGACGATAGTGAGCCTGGAGTGGAAAGCCGTCCCGCCGCGCGCCGGCGGCCGGTCCGGGCGACTCCCTTGCCCCGGCTTTCCGCCGGGCCCGCGCGGTTTCAAGGTCGGGAAATAGTCCGCCAGGTTCAGGGGATGGAGCATGTACACAACTTTGTCGGTGCGCAGCTCCTTCGCCTTGCTTGGTTGAACCGAAAACCAGGAGACGGGCAGACGGACCAGCAGAAAGACGACTGAGAAATGGAGCAGGAAGGATGAGAAAAGTCCAGGGGCAGAGCGGTGGTACTTCGGCCAGGCCCGTGTGCGGTGGAGACCAAGCGATTGGAAGGGAGAATCCGTCTCCCAAATGGACGCAAGCGCCTGACCGATCGAGCGATGACTGCGGTCCTTGCGGACCAGGTATTGTGGCGCCTGCTGCTCCACGGGCCTTCGAACCTCTCTCTTTTCAATTGCGAAGTTCTGCTCCTCGGCGGCTCAAGAAAAGGCGCCTACCAACGAGGAAACCGAAATACGAACCCAGTCGAAATCCGGATGTTATCCTGCCGCAAGTTGAGAAAGCGAGTCAACATGTAATCGGCCTGGACCACTCGGAACGCCACCTTGTCGGTTATTCTGATGTCGATCTCCCCGCCCCCTGCGACGGAAAAACGATAATTCGACATCGAGATTCCGTCAAAGCCCGGGCTTCCCCGGACGGCCCCGAGCAAAAAGTGAGCGGATGGGGTCACCAGCTTGCTCTTTCGATAGGCGAAGCGAGGTCCATACATGATGGATTGCATATTGACGTTGACGCCGGCACGCGTCCCATAATGACTGCTGAAATCGAATACGCCACCCAGCCAACTATTCAAGTTCTCGGCTGCCGAGACATGAACTCCGTCCAGGTTGAAGCTCGTATCGTTCAGGTCGGCAAAAAGGTGCGAGTAACCGCCAAATACCTCAATCTTGGGCGTCGTCTGCTGGGCTACTGCGGCGACAGAGAAGAACAGAACAAGGGCGAGCAAAAAACCAGCCTTCTGCATCATCAATTTCCTCCAATTGTTCGTGACGGTCCGACAGCTTCACATTACATCCGTAGACGGTGCGCCGGTCAGCGCGAAATATTGGTCCGAACTTCCTAGGTCACCGGCGTGCCCGCCAACTCCCTACGATGACGCCCACGAACGGCCCGCCGCCAAGTTCTCGAGGCGCGGCCTGTCACTCTACCGTCAGGCCTGTAGAAATGCCGTGCGTGACGGCGCCCGACGTTCCGGTCAGCGTGAGCGTGTAGTTGCCCGCCGGTGTTCCCTCGGGGACGTCAACCTGACTTCCACCCGCGCCGCAGGCCGCCCAGAGCAGCACCAAGCCCATGACTAGAGCAAGGCGGAACAGGACTCGGTGCCGGCGCGCCATCGCTTGGCTAGCCACGAGGGTCAGGAGGAGCAGCAACCACAAGAACCATGTGGGCCTGACTCGCGTAAGGAGGCGAGGCAAGTTCAGGTTCGGTCCCGACCGTGGCGGCGGCATGGAGCGCACCGCGGTCGTCACTGTGACCCTGGCCGTGATGGGATTCGTTCCATCGGGGGTAACCGTGGACGGAGACGCTGAGCAGGTTGCGCCTCGCGGTGCACCGCCACAGCCCAGCGTAACCTTGGCGTTGAACCCAAAGGACGGCGTCACTGTAAAAGTGTAGGTCACCGAGTTTCCGGCGACGACCGATGCCGAAGTTGGGCTGACAGAGACTTTAAAGTCCGCTCCGCTCCCGCCCAAGGACACTATCTGTGGGCTGCTCGCCGCGTTGTCGGTGATCGTTATCGAACCAGTTCTGCTGCCCGCCGCGGTGGGGGTAAACGTGACGTTGATGGCGCAGCTCGCTCCCGCCGCCAAGCTTGTTCCGCACGTGTTGAGTTGCGCGAAGTCGCCGATGGATACAATGCTCGCGATGGTTAAAGCGCTCGAGCCTGTATTGCTCAATGTGACTGTTTGCGGCGCGCTGGTTGTTCCCAAAGACTGGCTGGAAAAGGTCAGGCTCGTGACCGACAAGCTAACGACCGGAACCGGCAGACCGTCGCCGGCGAGTAAGACGGTCTGTGGGCTGTTTGCAGCGTTGTCCGTGATGGTTACTGTACCATACCGATTACCGAGCGCCGTGGGAGTGAAAGTGACTGATATAGTGCAGGCGGTCCCGGGCGCGACACTGGACCCGCAGGTGTTGAGCTGGGCGAAATCCCCGCTGACCGCGATAGACGTGATGCTCAAAGCTGAGCTGCCGGTGTTGGTCAGGGTCACTGGCTGGGCTGCACTGGTGCTCCCGACGACCTGCCCGACGAAAGTCAAACTCGTTGGCGCCAAGGTCACCACCGGAGCCTGACCTCCATTACCCATCAGCGGGAGAGTCTGAGGGCTTCCAGGAGCGTTATCCGTGACCGTGACGGCGCCGGCGCGTGGCCCCGACGCGGTGGGCGTAAAAGTGACAGCGATGGTACAGCTCGCTCCGCTCGCCAGAGTCTGTCCACAACTGTTGGTTTCCGCAAAGTCACCGCTGGCTACGATGCTGGTGATACTCATGGCCGCGCCACCGGAATTTGTGAGGACGGCATTCTGCGGCGCGCTCGTCGTGTTGACGATCTGACTGGTAAAGGTCAGACTAGCCGGCAGGAACGCTACCGCCGCGGCGGCACTACTGTTACCAGCCATCAGAATAGTCTGAGGTGAGTTGACCGCGTTGTCCGCGATCGTGATGGTGCCATAACGGTTGCCACTCGCGGTTGGAGTAAAGGTGACGCTAATGGTGCAGAAGTTCCCCGCCGCGACGGAGACTCCGCAGTTGTTGGTTTGGGCGAAGTCCCCACTGGCGGCCACGCCGGAAATGGTGAGCGCGGCGCTGCCGGTGTTGGACAGGGTGACTGTCTGCGGGGCGCTGGTGGCCCCAACATTCGTGTTCGTGAACGTAAGTGTTGCGGGCGAGAGACTCACCACGGGAGCCAGTTGTCCGGTCCCTGTGAGCGAGACTGTTTGAGGGCTGTTGGGCGCGTTATCCGTGAATGTAACCGTGCCGCCGAGAGGCCCCGCCGTCGTGGGGCTGAAGGTGACGCTGATGGTGCAACTAGCCCCAACCGCGAGAGAGGCCCCGCAGTTGTTCGTCTGCGCGAAGCTGGCGCTGGCTACGATCGACGCAATGTTCAGCAGCGCTGCGCCCGTGTTGGTCAACGTTACCGGCTGCGGCGCGCTCGTCGTGGTGACGGTTTGGGTCGCGAAGGTCAGGGTGGTAGGTAAGAGAGTTACCGTTGGGGCCGGCCCCCCGATCCCGCTCAACGAAATCGTTTGCGGGCTGTTTGCAGCGTTGTCGGTGATGGTCACTGATCCATACCGATTGCCGTTGGCTGTAGGGGCGAAGGTGATGCTGAGGGTGCAGTTAGCTCCACTGCCGACGCTGGAGCCGCACGAATTGGTCTCGGCAAAGTCGCCGGTGACAGAGACGTTGGTGATAATCAAAGGCGAGCCGCCAACGTTATTCAAGTTCACGGATAGCGGGGTGCTGGTCGTTCCCACCACCTGGGAAGAGAAGGTGAGATTGGAAGTCGAGAGGCTGACCGCAGGCGCGGCGACACCGGTGCCCGTCAGCAGTACCACCTGAGGGCTGCCCGGGGCATTATCGATGAGGGTCAGGGCGCCCACGCTGGGACCCGGGGCAGTGGGATTAAACGTGACGTTGACCACGCAGTTGGTGGTGGGCTGGAGGGGCGCGGTGGTGCAATCATTCGCCTGAGAGAAAGCGCCGCTGACATTGACAGTCGAAATCGTCAACGGAGTCGTCCCATTGTTAGCAACCGTGAGCGCCTGAGGGTTGCTGGCCACACCAACCTGCTGATTTCCAAAGGCCAGGCTGGAGGGCGAGAGGCCAACGGTTGAGGTGCTGCCGGTCAGACTGATGCTTTGCGGGCTGCCAGGTGCACTGTCCACAATCGTGACCAAGGCCTTTCGAATTCCCGCCGCCGTAGGAGTGAAGATCACGGTGATCGTACACTGGACTCCGGGGGCCAAAGTAGCGGGACAATTGTTGGTTTCGGAAAAGTCTCCGGCGTCGGCTCCCGTGACGTTGATATTAGTGATAGTCTGCGTGTTATCACCGTTGGTGAGCGTAACGGTCTGTGGCGGGCTCGAAGTGCCGAGGCTCTGAGCCGGGAACACGAGGCCGGCAGGATTGAGAGCAATTCCCTCCAAAAAACTGACCTTAGAGATGAATGCATCGCAGTTGCCACCATAGGCGGGCTGGAGCGCATTCGCCAGCGGGAAGTCGATCGAACACGTTTGGCCGGCGACGTAGGCGGAAGCAGGATTGCCCATGTCCACGGCGATGCCGTTTCCGCTTTCGGTGTTGCTGCCGCCCAGATAAGTCGAGTAGACCAACTCGGAACCGGCGGAGTTCAGTTCGGTGACAAAAGCATCGGCATTACCACCGCCATATGCGGGTTGGAAGACGGCGCCGGCGATTGGGAAGTCAGTCGAAACGGTGGAGCCGGTTACGTAGGCATCGTCATTTGAGTCCAGGGCAATGCCGTTGGCGGAGTCAGCCAGACTGCCGCCCAGGTAAGTAAAGTAGATTAGGGACGGCGTGCCGCCGAGGGAGAATTTCGCCACGAAAGCATCACCCTCACATACCGAAAGCGAATCCAACTTGCAGTTCGCTTGATAAGCGCCGGCGGGGATAGTGAACCCGAGTGTGTTCGCTTTGGAGGTCGTAAGCCCAGCGACGTAAGCGTTTCCGCTCGCGTCTACTGCCACGCCGTTGCCCTGGTCGAGCCCGCTGCCACCCAGATAGGTCGAGTAGACGAGGGAAGCAGCTCCCGTCGCATTGGTATCTACCTTGGTCAGGAATGCATCCCCGGCGCCTGCATAAGCAGCGTTCAATGCGTTTGCAGTCGTCGGGAGATCAAACGAGTAAGTCACGCCGGTGACGTAGGCATTGGCGCTGCCATCAACTGCAACGCCAAATCCAACGTCTTCATCGCCACCGCCGAGGTAACTGGAATAGAGGATTTCCGAGCCCGTGGCGTCGATCTTGACGATAAAAGCGTCCGTGCCGTTGCCACCAAACGAAGCACCGTTGTTGCCCAGCGTAGTTTCGAAACCGTTAAGAATGGGGAAGAGCGGCGGGGGAAGTTCGGGTGCCTCGAGGGGGACCGTTTCCTGGATGTTCGGACCGACCTCGCCGGTCACATAGGCGTTCTCAGCGCCGTCCACGGCGATGGCATGGCATGCAACGTTTTCGTAGTATCCCAGAATCCCGGAGTAAATCAGAGCGGACCCCTCGACATTTAGCTTGGTGACAAAACCGTTCCAGACAGTGTAGCCTTGCGGATTCCAAGAGGCCCCGCATTTCCCGTCGCCTCCGCACAGGGTATTAAAAGCGTTCGGCGTCACAGGGAAATGCGGCGAATCCGTTGTGCCGACAACATAGGCCTCGCCCAAGGAATCCACGGCCACACCGTAAGCGATGTCCGTATTCTCGCCGCCCAGGTACGTCGAGTAAAGCAGTGAGGATCCGTCGGGACTGATCTTCGCTACGAACGCATCCTGAGGAAAGTCATGCGGTCCACCGGCATTGGGCTGAAGAGGATGGGCGGTGGGAAAGTCGCTGGAAAAAGTTCCACCAGCGATAAAAGCTGATCCATCCGGCGCCACGGCAATGGCGTTGGCGCCATCAATGCTGCTACCGCCGAGGTAGGTGGAGTACGCCAAGGTCGGGTCAATGATGAGGGACCGGCCGGGGTCGTGCTTACCGACTTCAAATCCCACACTCCGCCTGCCCTTTATCACATAGCGGGCGACCACGGGCTGTTTGGCGCCGCCCGGCGCTTCCTGGTAAGCGATCGGCCTCTCGAATGAGACCTCACCGCCTTGGACGCTCGCGATCAAGCTGCCTTGCGAGTCGATCCTCAAGTGGTTCGCGCCCTCAAATGCCAGCCGGATAGCGCGCGGGTCAGCCCCGGCCGCAATGACGAAATCGTATTCGAGCCGGCGCTGGGAACCGTAATAAACAAGGTCGATTCCGGGGTAAACACCGCGCGCCGCCACTTTGCGGTAGTTGGGAACATTGGTGCGCCACTGGGCAGGATCGTTACCGATAAAATAGTTGCTCTTGCCCGGCAACTCGTCCAGCCCTATCATTCCGGCCCTGGTGTTGCCGCCCGCCAACTGCATTCGCAGCACGGCCTGCGCCCCGACTTTCGAGCTTTCGCCTGCGAGCTTCGAGCCGGCGAATCGCCGCTCCGGCTTCTCGGTCCGTCCCTTCCGCAGGGCGAGCACTGCCTCGGTGGGTGTCAGAAAGAGCGAATAACCTACACCGCGGGAAAGGAAGCGCACCCGGCTGTCCGTCTGTCCCTGATTGTCTTCAAAGCCGAGGGGCAGGTTGCCGTATGCCCCGAGGGCGCGCGCCTGCTCCGCTTGAGAGGGTTTGTGGTTCGCCGGCGTTCCTCGCGCTGGGCGCGAGCGTTCTGCCGAGCCGTCGATGGGGGCGCCTTCTTGCCTCGATGGCGGCAATAGGGCGGCCGCGAGGAGGCACCAACCCACCACACCCACATTCCTTAGTTTGAAGGACCTCGAAGGCCATGATCGAACTCGCATAATACTCTCCAGCTTCTTAGGCTCTGATAAACTATTTGCAATTCAGATAATCCTTGCCAGTGAATCGCAAAGTCTTTATGAGGCCGCTCTCCTTCCCGGTTTGAAGACCGCCTGCGACTTGGCGCCAGGTCGGGTCTAGGCCGAAATTAAGTAGTTGCGGCACGCCTGCGCAACCGAGGCAGAATCGAAGCGCGGCGGTCTGTCCTCGTATGCGGCCCCCCGGAGGATATGCAGGGCAATTTCACCGGGATCGCAGGGCCGGAGCGGCCGCCCGCTCCTCTCGAGGAAGGAGATCAGTTCGTCGACGACCGCGGCGTCGTAAGGCAGATCCGACTCGGCGCACACGCGGCGGAAGATCTCGTGGAATTCCTGGGAGGTGGCGTAGTCAAGCCTCACCTTGGTCTGGATGCGCCTCAAAAACGCCTCATCCATAAGCTTCTCCAGGTTGGTCACGAACACTACGAACGAGTCGAAGGGGATACTGAATCTCCTGCCGCCGGCGAGAGTGAGATAATCGGTCTTATGATCGAGCGGCGCCATCCAACGATTAAGCACATCTTCCGGGCGTGTCTGCTGCCGGCCGAAGTCATCCACGATGAGAACCCCGTTATTCGCCTTCATCTGCAAGGGAGCGGAGTAATACCTGCCGGCGGGATTGAACTGCAGGTCCAGCATCTCGAGCTTCAATTCCGCGCCCGCGATGACCCGCGGCCTCCGGCAGCGAACCCATCTTCTGTCCGTTTGCTCCCCGATGGGCTCATCGCTCGGCTCGTGCAGGTAGGAATCAAAGACGGTGATGATCTGGCTCGCCACTTCGATGGCGTGGGGAATCCACACAGAGCCCTGAGAAATGCCGGCAATAGTTTCGGCGACGGCAGTCTTCCCTGTTCCGGGAGGACCGTGGAGAAGGATGGAGTGCCCGGAAACGATCGCAATGCCAAGCTGGGTCAGCGTTAGGCGCGGGAAGACCAGGTGGTGGAAGGCCTTCTCCACGTCCGCGGGATGAAAACTAATATTCCGGACGCTCTGCGCGTGCACCTGTCGCACGTACTCCTCCAGAGAGATGGGGGCCGGTCCCGCATAATGGCTGAGTTCCAGCACTTCGCGCGCCCGTGCGTTGCCCAGGGAGGTTGTGGCGACGCGGTACATACCCCCGATCATCCCCTTGACTTCGCAGAGCTGCTCTTTGCGCAGGTACTCGAACACTTCATTAACGATGCCCAAACTGAGCCGCATCTGGTCGGCGAGATTGACCAAGAGAAGCTCACCCTGCATATACAAAATCTTCAAGGCGAGGTCTTGCACAAGGCTTCTCCTGATGTCCAGGTCCTGCAGGGTGTGAGGCGCCTCGATACCCGCACTCCCGACACGCGCTTCCATACTCACCACAGCCTCGTTGTTTAAGCCGTCACTCATTATGGCTGCACCTCGCACCCTCATTCCCTGCAAGACCCGCATTGCCGCTTCCCGGCAGTCAGGAGTCTCAAAGAGGAGAGTGCCGGATTCGGGTCGACGCCGCCCAGTCCTCGTGACACCCGTTATCGACAGACTTCCTTCGAGGCCGGTTGATATCCATGTTGTAACGCCTCGCCTTGCGACATGTAGATACCGGGTGCGAGCTTCCCGTACAATTTGCTGTCCGGGCAATAGAAGAGTCCGGACCGCTTGTTCGCCCAGATCTTAACCTCAGATTTCACGGCCCCGGCCCTGGAAGGCGCCCGATGCAATCCGCCGACAGGTAGCTTCTTCAGAGCAGGGTAAAAAACAACCAGCATCACAGCCAAAAGCGCGGTCGGGAGCAACAGCAGCCTGTGACGCGATTCCATATTTCTTCGCCCCTCTATCGGAAATGGGGCCTGGGCCGAGACGGCGACAGATTCGGCGCCTCGGGTTTCACTTTCCAGCCACCAACACGCCTTTGCGAGCACTGAGGTAACCGGCCACGTCGTCCTTCCCCATCTTGATGATCACTAATTGCACGGACTCCCACATGGCTTGGATCGGAAACACTACCGGCTGGTTGATGTCCAAGTCGGCGGGAAACTCGTAGCCCTCCGCGTAGATATTTAATGAACAGCGCGATCTTTTTGAATCGACCTTTTTCAATTGCACACTGATGTCGGGCGCCACCTCTTGGCGAGTCTTGGAGCGAACGAGAGTGAACTCCACATAGTCGCGCTTGCCGAGCTTGCGCAGCTTTTCGATCTCATTGTGGTCGCGGGCGACGACCGCGTCAGGCTGGCTGACCTTCACGCCCGAGGTTTCCGCGCCTTCGTGCTGCTCGCTTTGGATGGCCCCGAGGCCCTGGCGGGGCGAGGGAGCCTGGCTGGTTGGAGGCAGAGAGGCCCCCTGGTTGTTGGCGGAGAGGTCCCGACGGATTGCCGGAGGGTCCCGATAGGCCGCGGAGGCCCCTTGGGCCATTGCTGATATTTTCCCGGTGGACGCCTGCTGCGCCGCTGCCGGCGGCGGGTCCTGCTCAGCTACTGGCCGGCCAGTTCCGGCACTGGGCACAGCTTGGCGTTCGGGTCGAGGCTCGTTGCTGGCTTTAGCGGGCTTCAATGGCTCGTGGCCGGCGGCGGACGCAGCCCCACGCGCCCCGTTCTCTCTCCCAGGCGAATTAGGCCTCGTGGAAGCTTGGCCCACGGAGGTCATCTGCTGTACGGCTTGCTCCAGAGCCGCCCGTTGCCGTTCGATGTTCTCCTGCAAAGTCACCTGAGTGAGCGCCGCTCGTTCATCGCGCTGCTGGCTCAAAGTCGTCAACTCTGCAAGTCGCATCCAGGTATAGAACTGCGAAGCAACGAGCAGCCCTAGCACGATGAAAACAACAAGGGCGAGGGGGCGAGCAGTGCTCCGCATTCGTTCCACCATCTTCAGTTCTCGCGCGATCCCCGCCCGCAACGTCTCCGAATCTTGAGCTACTGGCTTCGCTACGCTTTCGAGCGGCTCCCTCGAAGCTTCCCGGTCCATTTCCTGGTAGTCCCCTGTAGCCATAGTCCGCGCCTTCAACGTCTTCCAACCTTCATCTTTCAATCATGGCCCCGGCTCCTTGGAGAACAACCGAGCACAAGGGCTGTCCGACGGAGCCTGCACCCCGCCGGCCCGTCCTTTCGAGGCCGGCCAGCAGATACACGCCGCGGTCGTGCGGGCGCCAGCCTCTCGGCCCGCCCTGCCGTACTGCGGGTGCTGCTGGCGACACAACTAGCCCCGCGACATGGGGGCGACTGTTTCGAAGCGTGCGGTCACTGCCGCGACGCTTGGTCGACCTTCATGACGCCCATTCGCTCGCCCACCCGCCCGATCTCCAGCCGGTCACCCACTTGGGTGCCACTGCGAAAGACGGTGTAAGGGGGGAGTTCGAGCACACTCTGGGCCTTGAGAGTAACTCTCGAGATGCGGAAGGGACGCACGTATTCCTCGGTATGAACCACGCGCCTTTCACGGTCGAGGAAAACCAGGTCAATAGCGAACATCATTCCGATGGTATGCACGCCGTGCGAGGGCAGAATCCATAAACCGTGGCCGGGACGAGCCCAGCGCCGCGTCTTGCCCAGCAAGCCCACCAGCCGGCTGAAGTAGCCGTCCGCCAACTTGGCTTCTGTGGCGACAAACGTCTCCCGCGTTGCGTTATAGACAAAGTAGCGGTTGTTGTTTTGAGTCGCCATAACCATGCTCCGCGTGGCTCACGTCCGGGACCTGCGTCTGCCGTACGGGAGTCGCTCGTGCCTTTTACTGGGATGCCTTCTTTCGACGTCTCCAAATAATGACAAACAGAACAATCACAGCGCCGATACCGGCGAGAATGCGAATCGTAGTTACGTCCATTATGAACTCCTCACTTGGGTTTGAATTCCTGCTTTCCATTCGGCTGCGGTGCGAATCACCGCGCCTTTGTTTCTGAATCAAGGGAAGTGCCGAAACAAACTTATGACCGCGGGGCCGAGAATCACTACAAACAACGCCGGGAAGATAAAAAACACCAAGGCGGGAATCATCTTCACGGTAGCCTTGGCGGCGAGTTCTTCCCCGCGCTGGCGCCGCTTGGTCCGCAACTCATCCGAGTGCACGCGCAGCGACTGGGCGATGCTGGTGCCGAAACGGTCCGTCTGAACCAACATCGCCACCAGCGCTTTGATATCCTCGACGCCCGTGCGATTGGCCAGCTCGTGCAAGGCTTCGATTCGCGTCCTTCCAATGCGAATCTCGGCGTTGACCAGGTCCAGTTCCTCGCAGAGCTCCGGATGGGCGAT